>LZQP01000056.1_pt1 | contig 13064 bp, 17 predicted proteins | sample 768551 | NCBI WGS metagenome assembly LZQP01 (sample SAMN05207184, study PRJNA324509) | oil field metagenome | isolation source: sample BH-FW-16 from oil reservoir | place: India: Bombay High | collected 2015-12-03
CGGAACGCCTCATAGCCATACACGCGCTTCAACAGCGCGCGGGCATCATCGAGGGTTGGGGCAGCAGGCATGGGCCTGTTGTGGCGAGCGCCGCGAGTCGGGGCAAGTGGGCGGGTGCGCACCGATTTGCTCTTGCAGGTTGCGCAAGGTTCCCCATGTCAGTTGTGGAGGACAAAACGCATGGCGGGGGACCCGCACAGACACACAAAATCGGAAGGCCTGAAAAGGCTGCTAAGGCGCCGGGGCCGCCGTACCAAGACCGGCGCGAATACTGGCGAGAAAGTCTACAGCTGGGCCGAATACAGCCAGGTTAACTTCACGCCGAGCGGGGACAGATCAAGCCTTAGTTACGGGCTTGGCGCGCTGTTGATCATTTTCGCCATGTTGTTGGTGCCAGTGGTCGTTGGTGCTGTAGACGCGGTTATTCAGGGCAGGAATCTAACTGAGATACTGGGAGCCATCATCCAGTCGATCTTCACCTTCGCAGTCATCGGCATGTTTGCGGCCATTCCCATAGCAGGCATCATTGTCACTTACATAGCGCTCGACGGAGACACCAAGAAAAACCGCGAACGTCTGATTGCAGCGGCGGACAAGCTGCGCGCGAAACAGGCTGACACGCAGGACGAAGGCGCGAATCGCGCCAGATAGTTCCCTATGACAAACACGCCCTACCCGCCCGAAGCGCCGAAGGATTGCGCGCTGTGTCCGCGCCTTGTGGACTATCGCCATGCCGTCGCGGCCAAGGAGCCCACCTGGTTCAACGGCGCGGTGCCGAGCTTTGGCGATGAGAAGGCGGAACTGCTGATCATCGGCCTCGCGCCAGGCGTGACCGGGGCGAACCGGACGGGGCGGCCATTTACCGGCGACTGGGCGGGCGATCTGCTCTACGCCACGATCGACAAGTTCGGCTTCTCCAAAGGCAAGTTCGCGGCGAGCACGGATGACGGGCTGAAGTTGACCGGCGCGATGATCACCAACGCCGTGCGCTGCGTGCCACCGGAGAACAAGCCGGTCGGTGCCGAGATCAATGCCTGCCGCCCTTTCCTGCTCTCCCGTATTGAAGCTCTGCCGAAACTGAAAGTGATGCTCTGCCTCGGCAAGATCAGTCACGACTCCACCGTGCGTGCGCTGGGCCTGAAGCTGAAGGATTATCCGTTCGGGCACGGAACAAGGTATGAAGTCAGCGTGGGCGGACGGGACTACCTGTTGGTCTCCTCCTATCACTGCTCCCGCTACAACACGAACACCGGCCGCCTGACGGCGGAGATGTTCGAGGATGTGTTCGCAATGGCGCGGGAGGCCATCGGCTAAGCCCGGGCGGCCTTCTGCGCCCTCAAAAAAGCCCTCAATCCATCGGTAAAAATTGCGGTTGTGCATGACGCTCGGCCAGATATAGTAGCTTCGCTATCTTATGGGGGACTCCTGTCATGACCGAATATCCTGATCCGCAAGCTGGCGCGCCCGCCGCGATCGCGTCTCTGACATCCATCGAATCCTTCGGGTTTACGGGCGGGCGGAACAGTTTCCAGGCCTTCTGCGCGGCGGCTTTCGCGCCGGAGATGCCTCGCCTCCTCCGCACGGACTATAATGAGCTGGTTGTCTATCGCCATGAGGACCTGCGGGTGCTGGGGGCGATGCCGGAGCTAGGAGCCGTTCCACCGCACGCGATGTTTCCGGGGCTTCACACACGCGACCCCGACGGCCCCGCCCTGCCCGGCGACGGTATCGGGCGCGTCATTTCGAACCAGGTGTTTACGCAAAACCCGCCGGTTCACGGTCCCATGCGGATGACGCTCTGGCGCGAGCTGAACCCCAAACAGGCCGCACAGATGGAGGAGACCGCACGGGAGGTTGTCCGGGAGATCCTGGACGAAGTGAAAACGCGGGACGAGATCGACTTCGCCGCCGATGTTGCCGGACAGCTGACCTTGCGCTTCTGGGGCCGCCTGATCGGCCTGACACAGGACGAGCAGGCACAACTGGCCGTCGCCATCGACGGCATGACCAACATGTTCCATCTGACCCTGACAATGGACGCCGTTCTGCTGGCCGATGAGGGGATGCGGGCATATGGGCAGATCATCGAAACGGCGGTGATGCGCAGCCATGCCGCCGGCAGCCATCCGCTTGTGGAAAGCCTGGCCGCCAGCCTGAAGCAGGTTGACGTCGCTAATGATCCGGATGTTGCCGGGATGGTTGCGGGAAAATGTCGGAAAGCTGCTGGCGGGCAATCTGGTCGACGCCTTCCACACGGCGGCAGTCGGCGCGGCGAACATGGTCTTCACACTGCTGCGCTATCCCGATGTCATGGCGGAACTTCAGGCCAGCCCGGAGAAAACGGGCACGGCCGTCATGGAAGCCATGCGATGCGAGCCGCCCGTCATCGGGCTGAAGCGCTACGCCCTAGCCGATATCGAATATGAAGGCGGTGATGATCCCGAAAGGGGCTCAGGTGCTGATGCTGTGGGCGGCAGGAAATCACGATCCCGCCGTGTTTGAAGCGCCGCAGGAATTCCGGCTCGACCGCAATCTGCGCGGCGTTACGACATTCGGCGGCGGGGCACATATCTGCGTCGGGCGGATCGTCGCCACAATGCTGGCGCAGGTGCTGCTCGAAGAGCTTGGCAGGCAGGACTTTGAGCTGGCCCTCGCGGACGAGGACTATCCCTGGTTCGAAAACTTTCTGATGTCGCAGATGATCCGGATGCCGGTGAAAGTGCTGCTGCGCGGCAGCTAGGCCTCACCCCTCCTTCAGGATGCGCGCTTTCTGCCGGTCCCAGTCACGTTTGGCTTCGACGTTACGTTTGTCGTAATTCTTGCGGCCGGTGGCCGTGCCGATCAGAAGCTTCGCGATGCCGCGGTCGTTGAAATAGAATTTCAGCGGCACGATGGTGCGGCCTGCCCGTTCGACTTCCTGAGAGAGCCTTGCCAGCTCCCGCTTTGACACGAGCAGTTTCCGCTTGCGGCGCGGTTCGTGGTTGAAACGGTTGGCGCCCTTGTAGGCCTGGATCTCGCAATTGATCAGCCACAGCTCGCCCTGCTCGGGGCTGACATACGCCTCGGCGATATTGGCCTTACCCTCACGCAGGGATTTCACCTCGGAGCCGGTCAGCATGATGCCGGCTTCGAGCGTGTCTTCCACTTCATAGTCGCGGCGTGACCGGCGGTTCTCCGCGATCAGCCCGTCAGAGCGGCCTTTGGTTTGTGTGTTCTTAGACATGGGGCCTATTTAGGCATGAAGCCCGGCAAGTGCCATGGCCGCGTCGATCTGCTCACGTGCGGCGGCATCCGGCGGGGTCAGCGGCAGACGCACGTCCGGCTCGCACAGGCCGAGACGGTGCAGCACGTATTTCGCAGGCCCCGGTGAAGGCGAGCAGAACATGGCCTTGTGCAAGGCGATCAGGCGGCGCTCGATGGCGCGGGCAGTTTCAAGGTCGCCCTCATTGAACGCCTTGTGCATCAGGCGCAGGCCTCCGGCATGACGTTCGCGGTAACGGAATGCAGCCGACGCCCCCATGGCGAGGTGGCCAAGGGCAATCGGATCGTCGCCGCACAGCTGGACGAACTGCTCCCCATCGCCGATCAGGGCGGCATGCTGGGAGACGCGGGCGAGGTCGCCCGAGGCGTCCTTGATGCCAATAATGTTCGGCAGGCGCGCAAGCCGGGCGACCGTATCGGCACACATGTCGATCACGGTCCGGCCCGGCACGTTATAAAGAAAGACAGGAAGGTCGACGGCATCGTTGATCGCCTTGAAATGGGCGTAGAGACCGTCCTGATTTGGCTTGTTGTAATAAGGGCAGACGACCAGCGCGGCATCGGCCCCGGCAGCTTGGCGTGGGCAACAAGGTCAATTGCCTCGTCCGTTGCGTTGGAGCCCGCGCCAGCAATAACCGGAACGCGTCCTGCAGCAACCTCTACACAAAGCGTGACAACATCCTTGTGCTCTTCGGTGCTCAAAGTGGAGGTTTCACCCGTCGTTCCGACCGGCACAAGGGCAGCGGAGCCCCCGGCAATCTGTCGCTCTACCAGATCCGCAAACGCTTTTCGGTCCACGGCCCCATTCTTGAATGGAGTGACCAGCGCTGGGATTGAGCCATGAAACATCGTATTCTTGCCGCGATTCAGGTGTTGTTTGGAATGATCCATATATGAGTCATTCCTGCCTTCCCACGCTTTGGCTCAGAAATAAACACCCGGTGACAACACACATGATCCGACCCTTCGCGCTTTCCCTGTTAGCTGCCGTTGCCGTTTCCGGTGCTGCTGCCGCCGGATTGCCGGAGTCGCCCAGCCTGAAACCGGCGCGGCCCTACGCCTCCACCGCCACGGATTCCCGGAACGCCGAAATCCTGCACAAGGCGCTGGATGCGGCCGGGCGGTATGACTGGAAAGAAGTCGCCCGCCTGCAGGGCCAGGCCACCGACCCGACCGTGCGGGATCTCATCCTGTGGAAACGCGCGAGTGAAGGCGTGCCCGGCATGGGCTTTGACGAGGTCAATGACGCCCTCACCCGCCTGAACGACTGGCCGAAAACGGCCAGCATGCGCGCCCGGGCCGAAGAAATCATCGAACTGTCCAGCCTGACCGCCACCCAGCGTATCGACTGGCTGAAAGCCTCCGGCCCCCGCACGGGCGAAGGCAAGGTGGCGCTGGCCAATGCGCTGCGCGAAGTCGGCAAGATGGACGAGGCTATGGAGGTCGTCCGCGACGCCTGGCACAACAATTCCATGGACCGCGCGCTGGAGCGTCAGGTGCTGGCCCGGTTCGGCGGCAAGCTGACCCACGACGATCACCGCGCCCGTGTCGAGTTCCTGCTGTGGACCAACCAGCGCACGGCCGCCTCGAACCTCAAGCAATTGCTGACGCCGGATTACCGCAAACTGGTCGATGCGCGTATCGCGCTGGCTGCCCGCGGGCGGAATGTCGATGCGCTGGTCCAGGCTGTCCCTGCCAACCTGCAGCACAATCCCGGCCTGCTTTACGATCGCGCCCGCTGGCGCCGCACGCATGGCAATGAAGAAGGCGCCATCCCGCTGCTGACCGGCATCGACGGCAAGGACATTCCGGAAGCTGGCCGCACGAAGCTCTGGAAAGAGCGCGCCATCGCCATGCGCAATGATCTGAAGGACGGCAACTGGAGCCGCGCCTACCAGCTTGCTGCGCCGCATGGCATGGACGATGGCTCCGACTTTGCCGAGGCCGAATGGGTTGCAGGCTGGATTGCGCTGCAGCTCAACAGCGACCCGGAGCGGGCGTTGCAGCATTTCGAGACCATGAGCAAAGGCGTATCGACACCGATCAGCCTGTCCCGCGGCCAGTACTGGACCGGCCGGGCGGAAGAGGCCCTCGGAGATACGGCCCGGGCACAGCTGGCCTATCTCGATGCCTCCGAACACAAGTTTACGTATTACGGCCAGCTCGCCGCCGAACGCGTCGGCGACCGCCAGATCTATTTCGCCCCGGCTGTTCCGCCCACAGAGGAAGAGACATCGGCCTTCGAGGCCCGCCCCATGGTCAAGGCGCTGCGCCTGCTGGGCGAAGCTGGCGAGACGCAGCTGTTCCGGACGTTCGCCTACCATCTGGACGACCTGCTGGAGACAGAGGCGGATTACATCCAGCTGTCACAACTCGCCACTGACTATCATGTGCCGGATATCGGCGTACGCGGCGCCAAGGCAGGGCTCGCCAAGGGCGTTGTCGCGACCGATGCCGCCTATCCGGTTGTGTCCTATCCGCTCCTGAAAGAGCCGCAGGTGGAGCGCTCGCTCATGCTGGCCCTCTCGCGGCAGGAAAGCGAGATGAACCCGAACGCCATCTCCTATGTTGGCGCGAGGGGCCTGATGCAGTTCATGCCGTCGACCGCTTCGCGCGAAGCACGGATGAGTGGCCTGCCCTATCGCCAGTCATGCTGACGGATGATCCGGGTTACAACATGACGCTGGGCGGCCAGCATCTCGACTACCTGCTCGATCGCTTCAACGGCAGCTACATCATGACGGTCGCCGCATACAATGCCGGGCCGACCCGCCCGTCGAAATGGATCGCCGATTATGGCGACCCGCGCACAGGCCAGGTGGACCCGATCGACTGGGTGGAGTTCATCCCGTTCAGCGAGACGCGCAACTACGTCCAGCGTATTCTGGAGAACACACAGGTCTACCGCTCCCGCCTCTCAGGCAAGCCGGAAGAGATCAGGATCCAGGAAGACCTGGAACGCGGGAAGCAGTAAAGCCGCCTTACCGCGCCGGGACGTGGGCGGCGATCAGCTGCGGGCCGTCTGCGGCGAAGGCACGCTCCAACGCTGCGTCGAATTCTTCCGCCGTGAAGGCATCCTGTGCTTCGACGCCTTGGCCTCGGCCAGTTTCACCCAGTCGATTTCCGGCTCGCCCAGCTCCAGCATGGACTTGGCCGTCGGCCCCGGATTGCCGGCACCCGTGCGGGCCAGCTCGATGTTCAGGATACGGTAGGAGTGGTTGACGAAAACGACGTTGACCACGTTCGCCTCTTCCCGTGCCATGCTCCACAGGGCCTGGTTCGTATACATGCCCGCTCCGTCGCCTGAGATACACAGCACCTTGCGGTCCGGCGCAGCGACGGCTGCGCCAAGGGCGAGCGGCATGCCCTGCCGATAGCCCCACCCGTCAGCATCATCCAGTCATGCGGCTGGGCGCGCTGGGTCATCAGGAAGCAAGGCAGACCATTCGACACGCCATCATCCGACACAAACGTGCCTTCCGGCATCTGGCGAGCCAGCGCCATGCCGACCGTCATGGCATTGAGATCACCCGTCGGCTGTCCCGGGATGTCCAGTTCCGCGAAGACGGCAGACTCTTTTGCGCCGATGGCATCGGCCAACGCTTCGAGGATGGCCGCGCTGTCGCTTTCCGGCCCGCCGATGATGTACGGCGTGCAGCCTTCCGGTACGAGCACGGACGGTTTGCCTGGATAGGAGAAGAAGGCGACCGGCACCTGCGTGCCAGCGACCAGCATCAGGTCAGCGCCTTCAAGGTCCGCCATCGCGCCTTCGGCGAAATACTGCATGCGGTCAGGAATGAAGGTCCCTGCGCCACGCGTCTGACGTGGGAAGAATGTATCGGTGATGACGCGCAAGCCCGCGGCCTTGAGACGGGCGCCCTGAGCCAGCCCCTCTTTCGTCAACGCGGACCCGTTGATCAGGATGACCGGCTTCTTCGCGTCTTTCAGCTTGCGGGCCGCATCTTCGATGCGGGCGGCGTCCGGCTTGCGCAGCGACGGCTTCGCGCGCGTCTTGCCGGGCTTGCCGCCTTCGGTCCAAGCCGTGTCGGCGGGCAGCAGTAGGCTGACGGTCCCGGCACGGGGCCGAAGCTGGCTCCCAGGCTTCCGCCGCCAGTTCCCCGGCATCGGCCACCTTGTCGGCAGATTTGATCCAGTTCGAGTTCGGCCCGGCTAGCCCCATGATGTTGGAGGTCAGCGGCGCATCATAGCGCAGGTGCGGCACAGCATGGTCGCCGATGACATTGATCATCGGGGTCCAGGCGCGCTTGGCATTGTGGATGTTCGCCCCGCCGTTCAGGTAACCCGCCCCAAGGTGCAGCAGTGTCATGGCCGGGTTGCCGGTGACGCGGGCATGGCCATCGGCCGCGCCAGTGGCGACCCTTCGAACAGGCACAGGACAGACTTGATCCGCGGCTCATGGTCCAGCGCGGTGACAAGGTGCATCTCGGACGTGCCAGGATTGGCGAAGCAGGCTGTCACACCCATGGTCGGCCAGCGTGGAGACCAACGCTTCAGCGCCCGTCATGGTTTGAACCGTCGTGTCGGCCATGGTGTTTCCTTCCTGTCTTGTCTGCTGCCCGTGTTTAGCCTGTCGGCGTCACGGATCAATGTCTGAGGTCGATGATGTCCGGCGCGAGCGCGGCGGCGTAGAGCTTTTCAACCTCTGCCTTGCGCAAATCCTGCGTGCGGGACTGATTGATATAGCCCTTCTCGGTGATCTCCCCGGCATCGGCGCGCGGTGGCACCGGCTGGAGCAGGATGCGGGCGATACGCGCAGCCGGGTTCGGATGGTGCCGGTTGTGATCCTGCAGGCCCAGCTTCACATGCTCAATCACCTTTGGATGGCGCGCCAGATCTTCCAGCGGCAACGGCTCCCCGACAAGGCGCTGGCACCAGGCCTCGTTCAGGAAGCCGAGCAGCGTGATATCCGTCTGGTTCAACCCGCAGACCACAGCATCGGACAGCGCCCCGCCCGTGGCGGCAACAGCATGCACGCGCACCGTGCCCGCCGAAACCCATGTCCCGTTGGAGAGCTTGAACTCCTCCGCCGTGCGCCCGTCAAAGGCGAGGCCGCGCTCGGGATTATCCGGATCCACGAACTTCACCGCATCGCCAAGCTTGTAATAGCCTTCTTCGTCAAAGGCTTCGGCGGTCTTTGCGGGATTGCGGTAATAACCGGGCGTGATGTTCACGCCTTTGACGCGCAGTTCCATCTTCTCGCCATTGGGCACCATCTTGAACGTGTTGCCCGGCAGCGGCAGGCCGATCAGGCCCATCCGGTCATTCGGCCAGTGCACGTTGGACGCGGTCGGCGCGGTTTCGGTCGCGCCATAACCGGCCGAGAGCGAGATACGCTCGCCTGTGGTGCGCACGGCAACAGCCTGGATACGCTCATAAATGTCCTGCCCCATGGAGGCGCCGCCATAGGCCATGCAGACGAGGCGGGAGAAGAAGATGTCCGCCAGCTCCTGGTCGCGTTCCAGTTCCGTGGCCAGAGCGGCCCAGGCAGCCGGCACGGTCGTATGCTGGGTAGTCGGAACATCCTTCAGGTTACGGATCATGGCCGGAAGCCGCGCAGGCGTCGGGGCGCCTTCGTCGATATAGAGCGTGCCGCCCAGTCCAGCATGTTGTGAAGGATGGAGTGCGCGCCGTAAGTGTGGCTCCACGGCAGGAAGTTGCACATCACCTGCGGCCCGCCGGTGATCTCATCAAGGCGTGCTTCATCCCACACAGACCGGATCATGCGGGCATTACAAGCGACCATAGAGTGCAGATTGATGACTGCCTTGGGCTCACCCGTTGACCCGGACGTCATCATGTAGCTGGCAACCGTGTCCGGCGTCAGGCGATCATAGGCGGCGTCCACCTCAGGCCCCGGCGCGCGGCCGAACTGTTCGATCCGGACGGCTTCGCAGCGCTCCGGCGCCTCACCGCCATAGATCACGATACGACCGTCCATGCCCATGCCGTCCAGCCCGCGCTGATAGGCGGCGCCATCCTCGACATAGATGAATTTCGGCTCGATCAGATGGTCGATATATTTCAGGCGGCCAAGGTCTTCCGACAGCAGGGCGTAGGCCGGGGTGACCGGCACGACCGGGCTGCCCGCCCACATGGCGGCATATTTGATCAGCGCATGATCGACGGCATTCGCGGAAAGGATCATCAGCGGCGCATCCGGGCCACAACCCGCATCCAGGAAGCCCTGCGCCAGCCGCTTCACGGTGGCGAGCCCCTGCGCATAAGTCACCTCGCGCCAGCCTTCACCGCCCTCCTTGTGGCGCTCTGCCAGCCAGATCCGGTCCGGCACTTCGGCTGCCCACTTCACCAGCGGCGCCAGCATGTGCGGCGGGCACGTCTTCAGCGGATTGCCATTGTCGAGATAGATCGTGCCGTCCTCATGCCGATCGACCTTCAGCTTCAGCGGAAGGTAAGGCACCTCGCGGAACGGAATATGTGCTGTGTCGGCCACCGGGGCCCTCCCTGATCTTATTATCTGTCTGGCCTAGACGAGGCCACGTGTCGGAATATCGATCACGACGCCGCAATGCTTGCAATGCACCGCGTCACGGTCATGCAGCATCAGGCCGCAATTCTCGCACTCATGCTCGATCTTGTCGGTCGGCTCCAGGATCGCCTTGAGGAGCTGCAGGAACAGGGTCAGGCCCAGCGCATGATGATGATGGAGATGATGCGCCCGAGACGCCCGATCATCAGCACATCGCCATAGCCGGTCGTCGTCAGGCTGGTGACAGTGAAATACAGCGCATCAAGATAGCTGTGGATGTTCGGGTTCATCCCCACCTGCGTGGCGTAGACCAGCGCCGACATGATGAAGACGAACACGATCAGGTTCGTCACCTTGTCGATGACACGCTCATGCCGCTGGAAGAAAGGCGTCAGGATCTTCACCCGCCGCACGAAGGTAAAGGCGCGAATGGCCCGCATAGCGCGCAGCACACGCAGGAAGGCGAAGTTCGACACCAGAAGCGGTGCGAACATGGTGACCACGACGACGACGTCCGCAAGGTTCACGGGCCGGAAGAAGAAATTGAACCTGTGGCGGGCGATATAGAGACGGGCGAGATAGTCCAGCGCGATCACGCTGCCGATCACATAATCCAGCCAGACATGCCGGTGCCCGCGCTGTTCGAACGGCGCCCACAGGAAGTAGGCGATCGTGACGAAGTCGAAGATCAGCAGCGCCCAGCGAAAGATGAAGGGCCATTTGCCATGACCTTCATACAGCCAGAAAAGGGCGCGGTTCAGCCCCTTGCGTTCGTGCTTCATGACCCCTGCTCCAGCGCCCTTGCGGCACGCGCCAGATTCGCCCGTGCCGGTGCGTCCCACTCTGTATGGGCGATGTCGGTGAAGTAAAGACGCGGGCGGGCAAGGAACCCGTTCAGGATCGCTCCGCGCCCGGCCCGGTAGGCCGCTTCCGGAACGAAGGCATATTCTGCACGGATGTCCTGCTCGTACCGGTCATAAACAGGTTGCGGCGCCCCAAGGATGGACAGGTCCATGTCCAGGAACAGGGCAAGGTCTTCCGCGTCGTGCGTCAGCAGGCCGCCCGGCACAGTATGGGTGGCCGTGGCGCGGATGATGGCTGCGGCAAAGGCGATGTCGTGCGGCGACAGATGGCCTGCCGCCTCGCGCTCCAGAAGCTGCGCGCTCTGTTCCTCATTGTCCTTTGCCTGCGGATCGTAGACCGCATCGTGCCAGTAGAGCGCCCAGAGGACGGGGCCCGGCCGGTTCAGATACCTGACCCAACGGCGGTAATGGCCCAGCAGCGCCTCAATGTGCGCCCATGTGTGATAATGGCGCTGCGGTTCGCGATAGCGCGCACGCAAGCCATCCATCAGCACCGCTGGGATCAAGTGGCAGGCTCCAGTGTTTCATTGAAGCGCACGGGCTTGCCGCTGCCCTTCTTCACGATGGCACCATCGCGCATGACGAAACCACCGCGGACGATGGTCGCAACCGGCCAGCCGGTGGCTTCGAAACCTTCAAACGGCGTCCAGCCGCATTTGGATTTCGACCAGTCTTCCGTGATCGTCTCCTTGCGCTTCAGGTCAACCACCGTGAAGTCGGCATGATAGCCCTCGGCGATGCGGCCCTTGTCGGCCAGGCCGAAGACACGCTGCGGCCCTGCGCTGGTGAGTTCGACAAAACGCTGCAGGCTGAGCTTCCCATTGTTCACATGGGTCAGCATCACAGGCACCAGCGTCTGCACGCCCGGCATGCCTGACGGGCTGGCTGGGTAAGGCCGCGCCTTCTCTTCCTTCGTGTGCGGGGCATGGTCCGAGCCCAGCACGTCGACGATCCCGGCATTCAGCGCACGCCAGAGCGCATCGACATGGCGCTGCTCGCGAATCGGCGGATTCATCTGGGCATAGCCCTTGAGGCGCTGATACGCTTCAGGCGCTACCAGAGTCAGGTGCTGGGGCGTTGCCTCCACGCTGGCGACATCCTTCGCATCGCGCAGCAGCTCCATCTCTTCCGCCGTCGTGACGTGCAGCACATGGATGCGCTTGCCGACCTTGCGGGCGAGGCGCAGCAGGCGGCGGGTGGACATGATCGCGGCCTCGGCATCGCGCACGACCGGGTGGCTGGTCCAGTCGCCAGTCACAGCCAGGCTGCGGCGTTCTTCAAGGCGATATTCATCTTCGGAGTGGAAGGCGGCCCGGCGCTTGATCACGCGCAGGACGGCCTCGACGCCCTCATCGTCGGCGATCAGCAGGTCGCCTGTGGAGGCACCCATGAAGACCTTCACGCCGCAGCAGCCGAGCATCTTCTCCATCTCGGGCAACAGGTCGATGTTCTGGTGGGTCGCGCCAGCATAGAAGGCGTGGTCGATATCCATACGCCCCTTCGCCCGGTTCAGCTTGTCCTGCAACATTTCCGGCGTGGTGGTGGCGGGGTTGGTATTCGGCATCTCGAAGACGGCGACGACGCCGCCAAGCGCAGCAGAGCGCGCCTCGGTTTCAAGGTCTGCCTTGTATTCCAGGCCCGGCTCGCGGAAGTGCACCTGGCTGTCGATGACACCCGGCAGGATATGCAGGCCGCCAGCGCCGTAGATCTCACCGGCAGAGGCCGCCGAAAGATCGCCGATCCGGGCGATACGCTCGCCCCGCACGCCGATGTCGGCCTGGATTTCGCCCCCTGGAGTGGCGACCGTGCCGCCGCGGATAATCAGGTCATAAGTCTCGCTCATGCGCCCTATATGCGCCTGCGCACGCGCGCTGTCACCCGCCCGGATGACGTGGCGTGCATGACGCGGGGTGACGCTTGGCCGCTCCCGGCTTTACGCTTACGTTACCCCCAGATCGCGGGACACATCGCGACGGGAGGAAAATCAATGCCCAGGCTGAAACAGGCTGGCCGCGAGGCGGGTAGCCCCTATGCCGACAAGATCTTCGATCTTCTGTTTGGCGAGCGTGACCCGATCACAGAGCCAGGCACCGCAACCGGCACACCCGGAAACTGGTGGACCGTGTTCAATATCGTCCCCGACGCATTCGACCACACGACCGAGGGCTTCCGTTTTTACCGGTCCCCCAATCGCAAGCTGAGCCCCAAACTGCGGGAATTCGGGCAGATCCGGGCAGGTTACGCTGTCGGCAGCCAGTTCGTCTTTTCCCAGCACTGCAAGGCGGCCCGGGATGCCGGCTTCACCGAGGAACAGGTGCAGGCCATTCCGCACTGGCAGGTGGCCGATTGCTACAATGAGCTGGAACGTGCCCTGCTGGCCTATACCGACGCGCTGGTTCTGGACCGCGGGCGCGTGCCGGATGGCGTGTTCG
>LZQP01000057.1_pt1 | contig 13003 bp, 17 predicted proteins | sample 768551 | NCBI WGS metagenome assembly LZQP01 (sample SAMN05207184, study PRJNA324509) | oil field metagenome | isolation source: sample BH-FW-16 from oil reservoir | place: India: Bombay High | collected 2015-12-03
CCGCGATCTGTTCCGCCCCATTGGAGTGGCCGTCGAGGCCCGGCTTGCCGAGCACATAGGTCAGCCGACGGCCGAGCGCGTCGGACACGCGATCTACTTTGTGCGTCGGCTGCCTTGGCCTGCGCAGCAATCTCGTTCGGTGCGAAGCGGATGCCTTCATAAACGACATCCATGCCGACTTCGCGGCCGCGCGCCGCGATCTGTTCCGCCCCATTGGAGTGGCCGTCGAGGCCCGGCTTGCCGAGCACATAGGTCAGCCGACGGCCGAGCGCGTCGGACACGCGATCTACTTCCTTGCGGACGGCTTCGGTATCTTCATTGCTATCGGAATTAATGACGATGGCCACGCCAGTCGGGCCGCGATATTCGCCGAACACGTCGCGCATCGCGGCGCCCCACTCCCCTGTGGTAACACCGGCCTTGGCGCAGGCAATGGAGGGTTCCATGATGTTGGTGCCCTCTGTCGCAGCTGTTTTCAGGCCTGCCAGAGCAGCGGCAACAGCATCACTGTCACGCGCCGCACGCCATGCCGCCAGCTCACGAACCTGCATCATCTCTTCAGCCGGATCGACGGTCTGGATTGCGCCATCGCCGCCGCCCAGCGGGCTTTCTTCCGTCTCTGTGTAGCGGTTGACGCCAACCACGGTCAGGTCGCCGGACTCGATCGCCTTCACGCGCTCGATATGTGCCCCGACCAGACTTTCCTTCATGAAGTCGATGGAGTTCGTAGCGCCGCCGCGAGCGTCGATCTCGGCCAGCGTGGCGCGGGCCAGTTCCATCAGCTCATTCGTCTTGCCTTCGACCACATGGCTGCCGTCGAACAGGTCTTCATATTCCAGCAGGTCCGTCTCGAAAGCGAGGATTTGCTGGAGACGCAGCGACCATTGCTGGTCCCACGGGCGCGGCAGGCCAAGCGCTTCGTTCCAGGCAGGCAGCTGCAGGGCCCGGCAACGGGCCTTCTTGGACAGGGTAACGGCCAGCGCTTCAATCAGGATGCGATAGACATTGTTCTCCGGCTGCGGCTCGGTCAGGCCGAGGGAGTTCACCTGCACGCCGTATCGGAACAGGAGCGCCTTCGGATCGGTCACGCCATAGCGCTCCCGGCCGATCTCCTCCCAAAGTTCCACAAAGGCACGCATCTTACAGAGTTCCGTAACGAAACGCACGCCTGCGTTCACAAAGAACGAGATACGACCGAAGACAATCTCAAAGTCCTCTTCCGGAACTTTGCCGCCAGCTTTCACCGTGTCGAGCACGGCAATCGCGGTCGCCAGGGCGTAGGCCAGCTCCTGTTCCGGCGTCGCGCCTGCTTCCTGGAGGTGGTAGGAGCAGACATTCATCGGATTCCACTTCGGCACCTCGGTATAGCACCAGGTAACCATGTCGGAGATCAGCTTCATCGACGGCTCCGGCGGGAACACGTACGTGCGCGGGAGAGGTATTCCTTGACGATATCGTTCTGGGTCGTGCCGCGCAGTTTCTTGCGGTCGTCGCCGCGCTCATCTGCCAGCGCCACATAGAGCGCCAACATCCATGAGGCTGGCGCATTGATCGTCATCGACGTGTTCATCTGCTCCAGCGGCAACTCCGCCATCAGCTCGCGCATGTCGCCGAGGTGCTTGACCGGCACGCCAACCTTGCCGACTTCACCGCGCGCCAGAATATGGTCTGCGTCATAGGCTGTCTGTGTGGGCAGGTCGAAGGCGATGGACAGGCCCGTCTGGCCTTTGCCCAGATTCATCCGGTAAAGCTCGTTCGACTTCTTCGCCGTCGAGTGGCCGGCATAGGTCCGGAAGATCCACGGCCGGTCCGGATTGTGCTGAAATGTCGTGTGGCTGTCGGCCATGGGGCATGCGCCTCCCAACGCAGGATTTTTGTTGCGGCGCAACATGCCCTCGCAAAACGATGCTGACAAGCCGCAGGATGGAGCGTCTTGCGGCCGCAGGCGGGCAGGGCCACATTCAGCCCATGATACACATATCGCCCATCAATTCGACAGAGGGCCTGTCACCCGCTTCCCTGCAGCTCGCATTGCGCCTGCGGCTTGCTTCGCTGGTCGCCTTCCCGGCGGCTGCAGCGCTTGCAGCCGTGCTCCAGCGCAGCTTCCTGGTCCTGCTGCTTCTGGCGGGCGGAATGATGCTGGTGTCCTGGATTGAGCGCATCCGTTTTCTGCGGGCCGCCGGGGAAACGCGCATGCCCGATCCGGCGCCTTCTGGCCGGGCTTGCGTGCGCACCGGCCTCTTGCTGGGCATCTTCATTATCACGCTGGGCGTGCTCGCCCTCTTCCGGGACACGTCCCTCGCACGTGGTTTCGGCTGGCCGGACCTGCTGATCGCCGGGGGCACGACACTGGCGGTTTACCTGATGAACCTCGCCAGCGCGCGCATGGCCGCAGGGCAGGCAAATATTGTCGCCACGCAGCTGAACGCCTCGTACCAGGCCCGGACACGCCCGGCCGGTGGGTCCGATGACATCATCGAAGGTGAGTTTACCGATCTGGATGATCGCTGACCCGCTCCCCTTGCAGCGGTGACGCCCTCAACAAACGCTCCCCAAATCCGTCGATTTCACGTATGAGGCGACGTCTTCCGGCGGAGTTTCGGACCCATGATTGACGTGATCGGCATCATCGCCGCCTTCCTGACGACTCTCTCCTTCGTGCCACAAGCGATCCTTGTGATCCGCACGAAACAAACCGAGGGCATATCACTCATCATGTATGCCATGTTCACGACGGGCGTTGCCGTGTGGTTGGTCTACGGCATTGCCCTCGGCGCCTTGCCGATCATCGTCGCAAATGTGGTGACGCTGGTTCTGGCCAGCATCATCCTCACCATAAAGATCCGCTCAGTCCTGCCGTCTCAGCCCAGCGCCCAGGGCGCCACGGCCGCGACATCGGCGCCCATCGCCTCATAATAGAGACGCTGGATCCGCCGCGTGACCGGCCCCGGCTTGCCACTGCCAACCGGTTTGCCATCCAGCGTGATCACAGGGGCGACCATGGCGCCTGCCGATGTCGTGAAAGCCTCGACCGCGCCTGCGGCCTCTTCCGGTGTAAATGCCCGCTCGACCAGTTCGATTCCCGTCCCGTTCAGCAGGGACAGGACACCTGCCCGGGTGATCCCCGGCAGGATGGAGTGAGACAATTCGCGCGTAATGAGCCGCCCCTCTGCATCGACGATCCAGGCATTGGCCGAGGCGGCCTCTGTTACCAGTCCGTCTTCCACCATGAAGGCCGTGTCGGCTCCAGCCTCACGCGCGGTGCGGTAAGCGAGGGCCTGGGAAAGCAGCTGCACCGTCTTCATGTCGCGACGCTTCCAGCGCGTATCGCCGAGCGTGATGGCCTTGATGCCGTCCCGTGCTGCCTCCCCGATCAGCGGACGGGTGTCTGCATAAAGAAAGACAGTTGGCGTGAACGTCTCGGGCCCGGCAAAATCACGCATGCCGTAAGCACCGCCCGTCACCTCAAGATAGACAAGCCCCTCTTCCACACCGTTCTTGTCGATCAGGTCCGTGTGGATTTCCGCCCATGCCTCATCACTGTAAGGATTGGAGATGGATATGCCCTCCAAAGTCCGCCGGAGACGTGAAAGATGCCCCTCAAGATCGATAAAGCGGCCATCATAGACCGCCGTTACTTCATAGGCCGCATGCGCAAAGAGAAACCCCCGGTCGAATGGGGAAATGGCGGCATCTTCCACAGGGCAGAATTTACCATTGAGATAGACGGTCCGGCCGATTGTCATTTTTGTCACGCTCCTGAGACTTGCGTTTGTGCACCGCAACAAAACAACTTGCATCGGGGCAACCATGACGCCAAGGTGGCGCGCGCCGAGGGCCTTGTGAAGCTGCGCTGAGATCGCACCACCGGGTTTTTGCAGAAAGTACAAAGGAGGAGGGCATTTCCGCCATGAGCCGGGAAGTCAAAGACATTTACGAGATTGGCGAGATTCCGCCAGAGTTCCACGTTCCGAAAATGATGTACGCCTGGGCGATCCGCCGGGAACGTCATGGCCGCCCGGCGACTGCCATGCAGCTGGAACAAGTCCCTGTGCCGGAGATCGATTCCGACGAAGTGCTCGTCCTCGTGATGGCCGCTGGCGTCAACTATAACGGCATCTGGGCCGCCCTTGGCGAGCCTGTGTCCGTGTTCGACGTTCACAAGCAGGACTATCACATTGCCGGGTCCGACGCGGCCGGCATCGTCTGGGCCGTTGGCCGCAAGGTGAAGCGGGTGAAGCCTGGAGACGAAGTTGTCATCCACTGCAACCAGGACGATGGCGACGACGAGGAATGCAATGGCGGCGATCCGATGTTCTCGCCATCCCAGCGCATCTGGGGTTATGAGACGCCGGATGGTTCCTTCGCCCAGTTCTGCCGCGTGCAGGCCCGGCAGTGCATGCCCCGCCCGAAACACCTGACCTGGGAAGAGAGCGCCTGCTACACGCTGACGCTCGCCACCGCTTACCGCATGTTGTTCGGCCACCGCCCGCACATCGTGAAGCCGGCTGATAACGTGCTCGTCTGGGGTGCCTCTGGCGGTCTCGGCAGTTTCGGTGTTCAGCTCTGCGCCGTGACTGGCGCGAACGCGATCGGCGTGGTGTCCAGTGACGACAAGAAAGAGCATGTGCTCAGCCTTGGCGCCAAGGGCGTGCTGAACCGCAAGGACTTCAATTGCTGGGGCCAGCTGCCAACTGTCAACGGTCCGGAGTTCAAGGACTATATGCGGGAAAGCCGCAAGTTCGGGAAAGCGATCTGGGAGATCACCGGTAACAAGGATGTCGACATCGTGTTCGAACATCCCGGCGAGTCGACCTTCCCGGTCTCCGTCTTCGTGGTGAAACGCGGCGGCATGGTCGTGATCTGCGCCGGCACCACAGGCTTCAACCTGACCATGGATGCCCGCTTCCTCTGGATGCGCCAGAAGCGCGTGCAGGGCAGCCACTTCGCCAACCTGAAACAGGCTTCAGCCGCCAACGACCTGGTCATCAATCGCCGTATCGACCCGGGCATGTCCGAGGTCTTCCCGTGGGAAGACATTCCGGCCGCGCACGAGAAGATGCTGGATAACAAGCACCTTCCGGGCAACATGGCCGTTCTCGTGACCTCGCCGAAGCCGGGCCTGCGCACGGTGGAAGATGTGCTCGCCGTGAATGGCCAGGCCAGCTGAACATGTTGAGCCGCGCTTTCGCGGAAGAATTTGCCAATGACTGGCTGTCGGCATGGAACGACAGGGATATTGACCGTATCCTGTCGCACTATGCCGACGATGTCGTCTTCCACAGCCCGCGCATCGCGCTGGTTATGGGAAATGAGGCGAATTCCGTCCGCGGCAAGAAAGCGCTACAGGCCTATTGGACCGAGGCCCTCTCAAGGGCCCGGTCGCTGTTCTTTGCCATAGACGACATACTCGTCGGCTCTGACACGATTACAATTCTCTACACGAACCATCGCGAAGAGAAGGTCGCGGAGACCTTCATCTTCAACGAGGATGGCGAAATCAGCCTCTCGATCGCGGCGTACAGCCCGATCTAGCCAAGCCCTAGTTTTCGAACGGATCGCGCATGAGGATCACATCCTCACGCTCCGGGCTGGTGGAGACGAGCGCGCAGGGCTTGCCGACCAGTTCTTCGAGGCGGCGGACATATTTCACCGCTTCTGCCGGAAGGTCCGCCCAGGAGCGCGCCCCGGCGGTCGAGCCTTTCCAGCCCGGCATCGTCTCATAGACAGGCTCCACAGCGGCCTGATCGGTCAGGCCAGCAGGATAATGATCGATCTCCTGCCCGTTCAGCCTGTAGGCAACGCAAACCTTGATCTCCTCGAACCCGTCCAGCACGTCCAGCTTGGTCAGCGCGAGACCGTTGACGCCAGAGGTCGCACAGGCCTGACGCACCATCACGCTGTCGAACCAGCCACAGCGGCGGGCCCGGCCCGTGTTCACACCGACTTCGCGGCCCACAGTGCCGAGACGCTCGCCGATTTCATTGTCCTGTTCGGTCGGGAACGGGCCGGAGCCCACGCGGGTTGTGTAAGCCTTCGCAAGCCCCAGCACATAGGAGATCGCCCCGGCCGACCCCGAACCAGCCGACCGCATACCCGCCACGACATTCGACGAAGTCACGAACGGATAGGTGCCGTGATCCACATCCAGCATCACGCCCTGCGCGCCTTCGAACAGGATACGCTTGCCTGCACGCACCTGCTCGTCCAGCAGCTTCCAGACCGGCTGGGCATAAGCCAGCACTTTCGGGGCGATTTCGAGCAGGTCCGCCTTGAGCTGCGCGCCATCCGGCTCCGGCAGGTCCAGACCCGCCCGCAGGGGGCGGTGATGCGCCAGCAGGCGTTCGATCTTCAGGTCCAGGGCGGCCGGGTCAGCAAGGTCTGCCACGCGGATCGCCCGGCGGCCGACACGGTCCTCATAGGCCGGGCCGATGCCACGCTTTGTGGTGCCGATCTGGCCAGCACCCAGCGCGCCTTCCCGGGCGGCGTCGATGTCCTTGTGCCAGGGCAGGATCAGCGAAGCATTGTCGGCCAGGACCAGCGTCTCGGGTGAGACTTCGACGCCCTGCCCCTGAATGCCTTCGATCTCTGTCAGCATGTGCCATGGGTCCACCACGACACCGTTGCCGATCACGGACAGCTTGCCGCCGCGCACGAGGCCCGACGGCAGCAGGGCCAGCTTGAACACCTTGCCGTCGATCACCAGCGTGTGGCCGGCATTGTGCCCGCCCTGGAACCGCACGACCACATCCGCCCGGCTCGAAAGCCAATCGACAATCCTTGCCCTTGCCCTCGTCGCCCCATTGGCGCCTACGACCACTACGCCAGCCATGTGCCGCTCCTGTTCAGTCCGCGGCGACATGGGCAGGATTCAGAGAGGAAAAGCAAGGGGCCTTTGGCCGCGCCTGCTAGTCGAAGCTATAGCTGACGCGCAGGCCGATATTGTCCAGGCCCTGATTGCGGCCATCGCCGAGGATCTGACCGTGGCTGAGATGTTCGTACATCAGCTCCACACCCCAGACATCATTGATGTATGGTGCAGGCCGAATGTGGTACGGAACAGGTCACGCGAGCCAAGCAGGACATGATCCTCGGTGAAGGCATCGCCGCGCGGATCCCCCTGTGGGTACGGGCTTTCCAGCTCACCGTCATGGATCACATAGCCAACACTCGGCTCGAACTGCCAGCGCTTCGCGATCGGGAAGGACCAGTGCAGGCCCACGCCGCCGAAGCTGGTGTCGCCCTGAAGGTTGCCAGAGCCCATCACATAAGGCTTCGGGCTCCAGAGAACGCCGAGGAAATCCGGCGAATTGAACAGGATCTCGCCACTCAGGCTCTGGCCCGGCTCCTTGTTGGCATTGTTGCAGTCGAGAACGCAGATGTTCTCCTGCATCACGCCGAGGCGGATTTCACTGATAAGGTCAGCAGAGGCAGGGCCGGCCACTGCGGCGACAGCCACAGCGCTGGAAAGAAGAAAACGGCGCATGGAAACTCCCTTTAGATAAAAAGCGAGAAAGGATGTTCGCACTCGCCCGTCAAGCGTGCAGGCATGGCCTGGACGCAAATTGCAGGGAAAGGTGACCAAACCGTCACGTAGCCCCTACCGGGAATGGGAAAATGGGCGGCCCGGCAGGACCGCCCATTTTCATCAATGAAATCAGGCCTGAGGCCCGAGCCGATTAGAAAGTCAGGACCTTCGCATAGCGAACCTGCGGCAAGGCGTTGAGCTTGTCGAGCATGGCCGGCGTCGGAACCGAGTCGATCCCGATCAGGGCAATTGCCTCCTCCCCTGCCGCCGTGCGGCCAAGGTGGAAGGTCGCGATATTGACCTTCTCTTCGCCCAGCATCTGGCCAAGCGCGCCAATGAAGCCCGGCTGGTCGAGGTTGTTCACATAGAGCATGGTCGGCGCAAAATCGCCTTCCAGCGCCATGCCCTTGACCTCGACGATGCGCGGATGGCCGGCAATCATCGTGCCAGCCAGCGTACGCCAGCCGCCTTCCGGTGCATTCTGGGTCGCCTTAGTCTTCACCTTCACACGGATCAGGCTGTCATAGACCGGGCTGTCCTCGGTCTTGGTCTCGGTGAGCTTCACACCACTGTCCGCCAGGATCGCCGGAGCGGATACCATGTTCACGTCCCCGCGCGAGGCCCGCAGCATGCCCGCAAGCAATGCAGCGGTCAGCGGTTTGCGATTCAGCTCTGCGACTTCGCCCTCATATTCGATCACAACCTCGTCATAGCCGAAATCGGAAATCTGGCCTGCAAAGGAGCCGAGTTTCTCTGCCAGCGTAGCGAAGGGCTTGAGGCGCGGGGCCTCTTCCGCCGTGATGGACGGCATGTTGAGCGCATTGGTGACGGCACCCGACAGGAGATAGTCCGACATCTGCTCGGCCACCTGCAGGGCAACGTTTTCCTGCGCTTCATTGGTCGAGGCACCAAGGTGCGGCGTCGCAACGAAGTTCTTCTTGCCGAAGAGGATGTTTTCCTTGGCCGGCTCGACAGCGAAGACGTCGAAGGCTGCCCCGGCAAGGTGACCGGATTCCAGCATATCCGCCACGGCTTCCTCATCCACTAGGCCGCCACGGGCACAGTTGACGAGGATCAGGCCTTTCTTGGTCTTGGCCAGGTTTTCACGGCTGAGGATATTGCGGGTCTGGTCCGTCAGCGGAACGTGCAGCGTGATGACGTCGGCGCGCTTCAGCAGCTCTTCCAGCTCTACCTTCTCGACACCGAGTTCCACAGCACGCTCTTCGGTGAGGAACGGGTCATAGGCAACGACACGCATCTTCAAGCCGATGGCGCGCTCAGCGACGCGGGATCCGATGTTCCCTGCCCCGATCAGGCCGAGCGTCTTGAACGAGACCTCAACGCCATATAGCCGGATTTGGGCCATTTGCCTTGCTGCGTTTCAGCATTGGCAGCCGGGATCTGGCGGGCCGCAGCGAACATCATCGCGATGGCATGTTCTGCCGTCGTGATGGCGTTGCCGAACGGCGTGTTCATGACCACGACACCCTTGGCGGTCGCAGCTTGATGTCGATATTGTCGACGCCGATACCGGCCCGGCCGATGACTTTCAGGTTCGTCGCAGCGGCGATGACATCCGCGTTCGGCTTGCAGGCCGAGCGGACGACGAGGCCGTCATATTCCGGAATCTCTGCAATGAGTTCTTCCGTATTCAGACCGGTCTTGGTGACCGTTTCGATACCGCGGGCATGGAAGATTTCCACGGCGGCGGGGGAGAGTTTGTCTCCGATAAGGACTTTAGGCATTGTCTTTTCCTTTGCTCGCGGCTGTTGCGGGCATGCTGCCCGCGCCGCTGCGCCTTCGCCTTGCTCGTGAAGGCGCCTGTTCCATATCCGTTTGCTTAGAGGGTGGCCGCTTCTTCAGCGAAGGCCCAGTCGAGCCACGGAAGCAGCTTCGCGACGTCGGACGGTTCCACCGTGGAGCCGACCCAGATGCGCAGACCCGGAGGGGCCTTGGCATAACCGGCGGCATCAAAGCAGGCGTTTTCCTTTTCGAGGCGCTTCATCATCGCTTTCACGAAAGCGCGCTGGCCAGCCTCGTCGAGACCTGCAACACGCGGATCCGTGATCTTGAAGGTCACGCCCGTATTGGAACGGACATCCGCATCCGGACAAAGGAAGTCGACCCAGTCGGTCTTCGCCACCCAGTCGGTGAGAATGCCGAGGCTCTCATCGGAACGCGCCTTGAGGGCTTTCCAGCCGCCGAGCGCTTCGCACCAGTCGAGCGCCTGAAGGTAATCTTCCACGCACAGCATGGAGGGCGTGTTGATCGTGGAGCCTTCGAACAGCTCCTCGTTCAGCTTGCCGCCCTTGGTCATGCGGAACAGTTTCGGCAGGGCCCGGTCCGGCGTGAAGGTTTCCAGACGCTTCACGGCGTTGGGCGACAGGATCAGCATGCCGTGGGCCGCTTCCCCGCCAAGGATCTTCTGCCAGCTATAGGTCACCACATCGAGTTTCTCCCACTCGATGTCCTGCGCGAAGGCGGCCGAGGTCGCATCGCAGATCACGACACGGTCCGGGTTCGGCTTGATCCAGTCAGCATTCGGCACGCGCACGCCCGAGGTCGTGCCGTTCCAGGTAAAGATGATGTCGGCATCGTCGCGCGCCTGAGAGAAATCGGGCAGCGCGCCATAGTCGGCACCATAGGTCTTGCAGTCAGCGAGCTTCAGCTGCTTGGTCGCATCCGTCACCCAGTCCTGGCCGAAGCTTTCCCAGGCGAAGACGTCCACAGGCTTCGCGCCCAGCATGGACCACATGCACATCTCGACCGCGCCGGTGTCGGACGCCGGCACGATGGCCACGCGATAGTCTTCCGGAAGACCAAGGATTGCCTTGGTCCGGTCGATCGCTTCCTTCAGCTTCTTTTTCGCATCGCCAGAACGGTGCGAACGGCCGAGGACAGCAGTGTTCAGTTTTTCAAGGGAAAATCCGGGACGCTTTGCAGTCGGGCCCGAGGAAAAATGCGGGCATGCAGGCAGCACGCCGGGTTTGGCGACGGTCGTCATCTGTTTGTACTCCTATCCTTACAGATAGGCTGGCACCCGTTGGGGGATGCTGGCCCGCCGCGTCTGTCTCACATTTCGAGGGCCCGCGCAAATGGCATTTCTGTGACCTGATAAGCGCGTGACCTGATGCCGCAACCTGCTAAGCTGAGCAAAAATATGGAGGAACACCCGTGAGCATGACCATCCAGCCCCTGACCGGCACACTCGGCGCGGAGATCCTCGGTGTCGACCTTAAGCGGGACCTGTCGAATTCCGAATTCGATGCGGTGCATCAGGCGTTCCTCGACTACAAGGTGATCGTGCTGCGCGGCCAGCAGGGCATGACGCCGGACCAGCACAAGGCCTTCGCACGCCGCTTCGGCACGCTGAACATCCATCCCTATGTGAAGGGCATGGAGGGGCACCCGGAACTGTTGGAGATCATCAAGAGCCGGACGAGAAAACCAATTTCGGCGGCGGGTGGCATTCCGACATGAGCTTTCTGGAAGAGCCCGCGCTCGGCTCCATCCTGCATGCACTCGAAGTGCCGCCCTATGGCGGGGATACACTGTTCGCAGATCAGCAGGCCGCCTATGACCGCCTCTCCCCCAGGCCTGAAGAAGACGCTGGAGGGCATGACTGCCATCCACACCGCCAGCAAGGAATATGGCGCCGATGGCTATTCCGCCGCCGTGCGCCAGTCCATGGACGCGACGGCCGCGCCGGATGCCCCGGAATATGAGCATCCGGTGATCCGTACCCATCCGGAAACCGGCCGCAAGGGCCTGTTCATCAATCCGGCCTTCACGCTGCGCTTTGCCGGCTGGTCCCGCAAGGAGTCCCGTCCCCTGCTGAACTATCTGTTCGAGCTGTCACGGGAAGAGCGCAACACCTGCCGCGTCCGCTGGCAGGAAGGTGACGTTACCATGTGGGACAATCGTTGTGTCTGGCACTACGCCCTCAACGATTATCACGGCCACCGCCGCCACATGCGCCGCGCCACGATCGACGCAACAGGCCGCGCTAGGCATTTCTCAGGATGGCATGATTGACTTTCCTCCGCCTGGGAATATATGGCGGCGGAAGGTCGGCAGATCACCTAGGCGTCACCGCCCCGCAAGGGGAGCTAAACCTGCCCGAGAATACTCTGCGTATCGACGACAGACACTTTTCCAGTGCCGTGTCGGGAAGACGGTGACCACCGGCAATTTCAGTCTCTGACGGCACATTTGTGGAAAATAGATGATGTCGAGATCCATATACCCCTATCAGGCGCCGGATGTGTCGGCGCTTGCACGCCTGCTGAAGCGGGAACTAGACAACCGGGAAGACAAGCCCGGACATGTCGAGCTTCTGAACATCCTTTCAAAGGCTGCAGGTTACCGGAATTACCAGCACTTCCGGGCAAGCCAGAAAGCCGAAGCCCGGATGCTTTCGCCTGCAACGGCACCGGAAGCCGTGGACTACACCCAGGTCGACCGCGCCACACGCTGTTTCGACGAGGCAGACGTCCTTCTCTACTGGCCGTCGCGCCGCAGCATTCAGATTCTTTGCCTTTGGAAGCTCTGGAGCCTGCTGCCCTCGGCTGAGGAGATGAGCGAGAAGCAGGTGAACGCCTTTTTGAAGGCACACAACGGCTTCGGCGACCATGCCCTGCTCCGCCGTGAGCTTTGCGACGCGCGGCTTCTCTCCCGGACACGCAATGGCAGCCGGTACTTCCGTATTGAAAAGCATCCCCCGCCCGAAGCACTCGTGCTGATCCGTAGCCAGAAGGCTGAAGGGATGACGGGGGAGCCTGCCCATGATGCAGCCCATGAATAAGCCAGACGCTTCAGATTTCTGACCCCAGCCTGAGAGTGGTCAGACTTCAAAGGGATATGTTCCACCCCAGGCAATCAGGGCCTGTCCGAAGAAATACAGCCCCCAGACGGCCAGCGACGGCGCCACTTTCGGTGGCGCCCCAGCCGGGCGCATGAACAGCTGCGTCGACAGGATCATGTCGGATGCCACGAACATGATCGCGCCCAACGTCACCAGCACAAAAGCCGGATCAAGGCGGAGCGCTGCCGCTCCCATCACCAGGATGATGCCCGTATAGGCAAAGACCGGGATACGCATCGGCCCCAGCGACGGCGCCAGCCAGCGCACGAAGACAACCCCACCCAGAACCAGCACGATCTGCGCCGTCAGGTTCAGCATGGTCCGCCCCGTCTGCGGCAGCGCCCAGAACAGCGCGATATAAGCCACATGCGCCAGGAAGAAGGCGGCCATGCCGGGCTTCAGCCACTTGTCTTCATCCGGCTTGTCCATGGCCAGGAAAGCATCGCCCGCCGAAGACAGGGCCAGCCCGCCACCAGCAGCCACGGCCCGCCCGCAAGATACGCAACAGAGCCAGCAGCGCCGTCGAGCCGGTCTTGATCAGCAATCCTGGCCATCCGCGTCCCGCGCGCCAGCACCAGCCGGCCCAATACAGAACACCCAATACGATCGCG
>LZQP01000058.1_pt1 | contig 12913 bp, 19 predicted proteins | sample 768551 | NCBI WGS metagenome assembly LZQP01 (sample SAMN05207184, study PRJNA324509) | oil field metagenome | isolation source: sample BH-FW-16 from oil reservoir | place: India: Bombay High | collected 2015-12-03
CGGTGATCGGGCGACCTGCTGAAACGCTGTGGCGGGCTCACCTCCACGGCGGCCAAGGCGACCGAAAAGGCGCTGGCCGGTTCGCGCGAGTGCCTGGGGCCTGGTGCAGAGCTGGTTCGGCGGCAACAAGCCGCCGGGGCCGGGCCTGGAGATTGAAGTGGGATTGACGGGAGATTGAGAGGGACTGACAGGCAGGCCCGCCGATTGCTTCCGCCGCCGCCTTGTGTCATCAAGGCTCTACGGGTGGTGTGAACCAAACGGGGGAGTTCGGGTTTGATCCTTCTTATTGCGTGGCTTGTGGCGATCGCGACAGTGGTCCTGGCCTATGTCATCGCCGGCCCGATCTGGGTGAAGCGGCATTCCCTGCGCTTCCGCATCGGCAAGACGGTGCGCCGCACCAGCGGGGCCTATGGCGAAATCGCCATCGTCACCTTTGCCGCGGCCATGGTCTGGCTGATCGACAGCGCGGGCAAGGATGTCAGCCTCGGTGGCCTGATCGCGGACCATCCGGTGCCGGTAACGGTGGCCGGAATCCTGGTCGGCCTCGTCGTCTACATTCACGGCATCCGCACGGCTTTCGCCGCCGAGCCGGACGAGCGCGTGCGCCTGTTCTTCACCTATCTGGTCTACGGCATCTACAGCCTCACCGTTTTCGCCATCGGCACCGTGGTCGTGGCCCTTCTGGTGATGCAGGCGATTGCGGATACGCAGGCGCTGTCCAGCCTCGCCGAAAAGGCCATTGCGGGCCTCCCGGCCGGGGCCGCCGGAAGCGACGCGGACCTGATCCGCAGCGTGGAGTTCTCCTATCTCGACATGCAGTCGCTGCTGTCGGAAGCCGAAGACAGCATGACGCCGGTCTTCATGTTCATGGCGGGCATCTTCGCGATCAACCTCGCCATTCGCCTGACGCCGCTGCGCAGCCTGTTCATCAACAATGCCGTGCTGCTGACCATGATCTCCACCCTGATCGGCCTTCTGGCCGTGGTGGCGGTCGGCACCTGGACTTATGTCGCAACTACGCCGCTGTGATCACGCACTATGTCGACGCGCTGGACGGATTGCGACCGCAGGCCGAGGCGATGCAGCCTCTCTATGTGATGCGCTATTCGGAAATCATGGTGGAGATGCTGGACCAGAAATCCCTGCTCAGCTTCGTCAGCCGGATCTCCAGCCAGTGGGGCGGTGTCGCCGCCGGGCTCGGCCTTGCGCAGTGGATCGCACAACAGTTCAACAAGCCGGAGGCCGAAGAAAGCCCCGGCGAACTCCCCGGGCGGAGGGCACTGATGCGGCGCTTCTATATACCCTTCGGCCTGATTGCTTTAGCCCTAGTCTATCTCTTGCTCGCGGGGTGCGTGACTTTGTCCGACAAAACCATACCGACGAAAATTGCCACGCCATCGGACCAGTCGCCCCCGGCGAATGAGCCGTTTTATGTGATGGTCTGGAACATCGGTTATGCCGGGCTTGGCGAAGAGTCCGACTTCAAGGCCGATGGCGGCGAGATGCTGCGCCCGCCGGGCAAGGATGTCGTGAAGAAGAACCTTGCGGGCATCGAGGGCGTGTTGCGCCAGACCCAGCCGGATGTCGTGCTGATGCAGGAACTGGCCGGGCCGGGCTTCCTCACCATGGGCGTCGATGTTCTCGGCGGGTGAAGGACACGCTGGCCGATTATTCCATGTTCTTCTCGTCCGACATCCGCACGCGGTTCTTCCCCGGCCCGATGTCGCTCAAGCATGGCCTCGGCACTTTCATGCGGGTGGCGCACAAGCCGACCGAGATTATCCGCATCGCCGAGGAACCCGGCACGATCATGGGCTTCATCAAGCGGCGCTACCATGTGCAGGTGACGGAGCTGGATGTGTCCGGCCAGCCATGGGTGCTGATCAACGTTCACCTGTCGGCCTTTGACGAGGGGGCCAATACGCGGATGGTGCAGCTGCGCGAGGTGCTGGACCTTGCCGACAGCTACTACCAGCAGGGCAAGGCCGTGGCGGTGGGCGGCGACTGGAACATGCGTCTCGCGCCGACTGACTTTGCCTATACTGCAGACGACTCGGCCCAGTTCTGGATCCACGATTTCCCGCGTGAGGAACTGAAGGAGGGCTGGCAGCTGGCCATCGACCCGGCCGTGCCGAGCGTGCGCACCAACGAGCAGCCTTACGAGGCCGGCCGGAACTACACGACCAATATCGATGGCCTGCTCTTGTCTCCGAATGTCGTGCTCGAATCGGCAAAGGGCTTTGATCTCGGCTTCAAATATACCGATCACCAGCCCGTCCTGTTCACCCTCCGGCGTGCCGAATAGGAACAGGCGGCGCCTCAATCTGAGGCAGGGCTGCCGGATTGCGCAGATGACGGGCGTGAGGGCGCTTGCTGGCGCCCGGAATCCACGCTAGCAGGGGGACAGTTCAAGATCCTCCCGGGAGAGAGCGGGTATCAAGCCCCGCCGCCGAAGGCGCAACCGCCCCGGAAACGCTCAGGCAAAAGGGCCGGGAGGGGACCAACACGCTGGAAAGAGGCGGGCCTTTGGGCGCCACCTCGCCGAAGGAGCAAGCCCGGAGTTCACGGGCGGAATCTCTCAGGCGCCGAGACAGCGGGGGCGACGTAAATGCGGCCGGGGCCGCTGACGTCTCCTGTGACGAGGGCGCCATGTCGGATACCCAGGCCGAAATTCTGAAAACCACGCCGCTGTTCGAGCTGCACCTTGAGTGCGGCGCGAAGGTTGTGCCGTTCGCCGGCTACGAAATGCCGGTCCAGTTCCCGATGGGGGTGATGGAAGAGCACAACTGGACGCGCGAGCACGCCGGCCTGTTCGATGTCTCCCACATGGGCCCATGCTTCCTGTCCCTGGAAGAAGGCATCGGCGGGGGCGACGAGGCCCACGCGAAGATCGCCGCCATGATCGAGGAACTGGTGCCGAGCGATATAGCCAGCCTGAAACAGGGCCAGGCGCGCCTCACCGTTCTGCTGAACGAAGACGGCGGCATCCTGGACGACCTGATCATCACCCGCCCGATCGGCGATGACGCGCAGGGCAGCCTCTACATCGTCGTCAACGGCGCGATGAAGGAACAGGACTGGGCTATCTTCGAGAAAGCGCTCGCCGGCCGCGCCGTGCTGACCCGCGCGGACGACCGCATCCTGTTCGCCTTGCAGGGGCCGGAAGCGGTGGACGTGATGAAGGATTTCTTCCCCGGCTGTGAAGAGCTGAGCTTCATGCACCACATGCCGTTCGAACTGAACGGCACGCGCTGCATCGTCTCGCGCTGCGGTTATACCGGCGAGGACGGGTTCGAGGTTCTGGTGAAGCCGGAGGCCGGCCTGCCACTGGTCAAGGAAATGCTGACCGACGAGCGCGTGAAACCCATCGGTCTCGGCGCGCGGGATTCGCTGCGCCTCGAAGCCGGACTGTGCCTCTATGGGCACGATCTTGATCCGGCAACATCGCCGATCGAGGCAGACCTTGGCTGGGTGATCCAGAAGCGCCGCCGCGAGGCAGGCGACTTCCCCGGTGCAGACCGCATCCTCCGGGAGCGGAGCGAAGGCCCGGCGCGCAAGCGTGTCGGCATCAAGCCGCTGGAGCGTGCCCCGGCCCGCGAAGGCACGGAGATCTTCATCGGTGACGAGAAAGTGGGCGTTGTGACGTCCGGCGGTTTCGGTCCCAGCGTCGGCCATCCGGTCGCCATGGGTTATATCGCCACCGCCCACGCCGCACCCGGCACGGAAGTACAACTGATGGTGCGCGGCAAGGCGCGCCCGGCCGTCGTCGCCGACCTTCCTTTTGTTCCCCATAATTACAAGCGCTAGGAGCCAGACCCATGACCCGCTACACGCAACCGACGACCTTCTACACCAGGGACCATGAATGGGTGACGGTTCACAACGACCTCGCCACTGTGGGCATCACGCACTATGCCGAGAACGCCCTGGGCGACATCGTCTTCGTTGAGCTTCCAGAGATCGGCAAGGAATTCGCCCCCGGCGACGACATGGCGTGGTGGAAAGCGTCAAGGCCGCTTCCGACGTCTACGCCCCGATCCATGGCAAAGTCGTCGAAGTGAACGAAGCACTGACGGACAAGCCGGAAACGGTGAACGAGTCGCCGACGGAAAACGGCTGGTTCTGCATCCTCCAGATCAAGGACGGCGCCGAGATTGCCGACCTGATGGATGAAGCCGCCTACAAGGCTTATTGCGACACCCTCTAGGGTTCACGGACACTTACGGAGTACGGGATGCGATATCTTCCCCTGACAGCGGACGACCGCGCCGAGATGCTTGAAACCATCGGCGCGAAATCTGTCGATGATTTTTATGCGGATGTTCCAGAGGCAGCCCGCCTGCACGGAACGATCGATGGTCTACCCGACCATCAGGGGGAACTCGCCGTTGAGCGGCACATGTCGAAGCTGGCGGCGAAAACCGCGCGGCGTCGTCCGGCCCGTTCTTTGTCGGCGCCGGGGCCTACAAGCACCATGTGCCGGCCACGGTCGACATGATCATCCAGCGTTCCGAATTCCTGACGACCTACACGCCATACCAGCCCGAAATCGCGCAGGGCACACTGCAGACCCTGTTCGAATTTCAGACCCAGGTGGCCGCGCTGCTGGCCATGGATGTGGCAAACGCCTCCATGTATGACGCTCCACAGCCTGCGCCGAAGCCGCCGTGATGGCGACGCGGGTGACGCGCCGCAAGAAGGTGATCCTCTCCGGCGGCCTGCACCCGCACTATGCGAGGTGACGAAGCTGCTGTGCGAAGCGCAGGGCATCGAAGTCGTGCAGCTGGAACATGCTGTCGATGGTGAGCTGGCTCTGGCCGACGCGTGATGATGCGACGGCTTGCGTGATCGGCCAGTCCCCGAACGTGTTTGGGACGGTGACGGACCTCTCGCCGGTGGCAGACGCCGCCCACGGCAAAGGCGCACTGCTGGTGTCCGTGTTCACCGAAGCGTCTCGCTCGGCCTTGTCACGCCACCGGCGAGATGGGCGCGGATATCGCTGTGGGCGAGGGCCAGTCCATTGGTAACGGCTGAACTTCGGCGGGCCTTATGTGGGCCTGTTTGCGTGCCGTGAGAAGCTGGTGCGCCAGATGCCGGGGCGTCTGTGCGGCGAGACGGTGGATGCGGAGGGCAAGCGCGGCTTCGTGCTTACGCTCTCGACCCGCGAACAGCACATCCGCCGCGACAAGGCGACGTCGAACATCTGTACGAACTCCGGCCTTTGCGCACTGGCCTTCACGGCGCACATGACGCTGCTGGCGGGAAGGGGTTGGAACAAATGGCCGTTCTGAACCATGAAGCCGCCTGCGACCTCGCCGATGCGCTGGCCGCCGTGCCGGGCGTCGAGATCCTGACGCCGCGTTTCTTCAATGAGTTTGCCTTCCGCACGCCGATGAATGCGGAGGCCGTGCTGGCCATGCTGGATGAGGCGGGCATTGTCGGCGGCGTCCGCGCCAGCCGCCTGTTCCCGGGCGACCATCTGGGCGACGTTATCCTCTGCGCCGCCACCGAATGCACGACGGCAGAAGACATCGCCGCCTACGCCGCCGCCCTGAAGGAGATCATCTGATGACCATGAACACTCAGGGCCGCCCTACTTCTCCGGAGTCTCTTTCCATGTCCTCCATTGAAACCGTGTCCGGCTCGCGTGGGCTGCTGCAGCATGAAGACCTGCTGTTCGAAATCGGTACGCCGGAAACGACCGGCGTTGACCTGCCTGCGCCGAAGGGAACAAAGACCCGCCTCGGCGGCGTGACGCGCAAGCAGCCGACCGGTCTGCCGGGCCTGTCCGAGCCGCAGGCGGTGCGCCATTACATGCGTCTCAGCCAGAAGAACTACGCCATCGACCTTGGCCTGTTCCCGCTGGGCAGCTGTACGATGAAGCACAATCCGCGTCTCAACGAGAAGATGGCGCGCCTGCCGGGCTTTGCCGATATTCACCCGCTGCAGCCGCAGGCAACCGTTCAGGGCGCGCTGGAACTGATCGACGAACTGGCAACCTGGCTGAAAACGCTGACCAACATGCCGGCCGTGGCGATGAGCCCGAAAGCCGGTGCGCATGGTGAGTTCTGCGGCATGATGGCGATCCGTCAGGCACTGATCGCGCGCGGCGAGGGCGACACCCGCAAGCGGGTTCTGGTGCCGGAGTCCGCTCACGGAACGAACCCGGCAACGGCCGTTCAGTGCGGCTTCATCGTCGACGAGATCAAGGCCAACAAGCGAGGCCGCGTCGATATTGACGATCTGAAAGCGAAGCTGGAAAAGTCTGATGACATTGCCGGCATCATGCTGACAAATCCGAACACATGCGGCCTGTTTGAAACCGATATCCGCGAGATTGCTGACCTGATCCACGTAGCAGGCGGCTATTTCTATTGCGACGGCGCGAACTTCAACGCGATTGTCGGCCGGGTGCGTCCGGGCGATCTTGGCGTCGATGCGATGCACATCAATCTGCACAAGACCTTCTCCACTCCGCATGGCGGCGGCGGCCCGGGCTCAGGCCCGACGGTTCTGTCCGATGCGCTGGCGCCTTATGCGCCAGTGCCGTACGTGCTGAAGGATGCTGATGGCATGTTCCGCCTCATCGAAGATGTCGACGGGGATGCGTCAGAAAGCTTTGGCCGTATGGTCGCCTTCCATGGCCAGATGGGCATGTTCGTACGCGCGCTGACCTATATCCTCAGCCATGGCGCGGATGGCCTGAAGCAGGCGTCGGAAGATGCCGTGCTGAACGCCAACTATATACAGGCCCGCCTGAAGGGCGTGATGTCTGCGCCGTTCGAGGGTTATTGCATGCACGAGGCGCTGTTCTCAGATGCATTCACGGCGGAAGGCATCGAGACGATCGACATCGCCAAGGCGCTGATCGACGAGGGATACCATCCGATGACGATGTACTTCCCGCTGGTCGTCCATGGCGCCATGCTGATCGAGCCGACGGAGTCAGAGTCGAAAGCGGAGCTGGACCGTTTCTGCGACGCGCTGGAATCCATCGCCCGCCGTGCAGCACAGGCGACGAGACGCTGAAAGGCGCGCCTTACCTGGCGCCGATGCGCCGCCTGGATGAAACGAAGGCGGCCCGCAAGCCTGTGCTGAAATGGGTTGAGCCTGAAGTGGCGCCGCCAGTCGCTGCGGAATAGGCTAACCGTTCAGGCCGGGACTGGCTCTGTCCGGTCCCGGCGGAACAGTTTTTTGCGCAGGTGTCCGAACAGCACGGACACCGGATGCTCGTACATCCGGTAACTGACCCAGGATGCCGTGATGGTGACGGCCATCCCGAGGACTACATAGAGGATGTTGTCCAGCAAGCCGGGGTGACCAAGGCGGAAGAATGGCGCGAGGCTTTCACTCCGGCCCAGAACTTCGAAGACCTTGCGCACGGCACTCAGGACAATCAGGTGGCAGAGATAGAGCGAAAACGACCAGTCACCGAGCTTCACGGCAATGGAGAGCAGTGGTTTCAGGCTTGATCGCAAGCGAAGTAGAAGTTCGGGGGCGCCCTGTCCGAGAAGCCAACCGAACCAGATGACGACAAGCATGGCGATGCCGCCGACCGTGACAGACAACAAGGTTGCATCCCGTCTGGCCGCGTCAGGGCTGTTGCCGTCCAGGCCTGTCATCTGGAAGAGTATGAGCGTCACCAGGCCGCCGACCAGGGCCGGGAAAAGCCATGCTTGACGCTTTTGAATGTCGAGACATGAAAACGCGTAAACCAGCAGCGCGGCCGGAAGGCCAAACCATAGCACACGCTTCCAGTGGATTAGCGCCGGTGTTTGCTCTCCCAGAACACACAAGGCCGCAAAAAGCCAGATCGTAGCCAAGAGGGTCAGTATACCGCTGCGCCAGATCAGGCCCTTTGTAACAGCAAGGCCCGCAAAGGCCCCGAGAATGAACTCCAGGGTCATCGGGTGAACGGCCAGCGATAGCCATGTCGTGGCCGCAGGATGGGAGTACCCCATCGCAGAGCCTATGATCACGACAGTTGCCCATAAGACCAGCAAGACCGGAAGCAGTCTGCGTGGCATCAGCATGAACAGGCTGAAGACAAGATAGAAATAGACTTCGTGTACGAGCGTCCAGCCGACATTCAGGATGGGAAAGGCCGGTTGAGGGACCAGCAGGAAGGATTTCACCAGGAAGGGAACAAGGGGCTGGCCATTGGTCGCCTTGAGCCATGTGGGGCTTTGTCCCGAAAGCCCATGTGCGGTGAACACATAGATCGTCATACAACCTGCAAAGGCCCACCAGACCGGATAGATCCGTGTGACGCGTGCAAACAGGAAGTCCGCGGCCTGTCTGCGGCCCGTCCCTGTGTTCTGCGTGACGAAGACCATTATGAAACCGGAAATCACGAAAAAGAGATCGACCCCGCAAAGCCATTGATGAACAGCCCACCGACCAGCCCGGCTCAGCCAGGCCATTGTCAGAGATGGATCTCAGCTCGAGTATATGGAGGTGAGAAAGTGCTACAAGCAGTGCCGCGACGCCGCGGAGCGCCTGGATAGACTGCAGTTTCATCTCATCCTCGCTGTCCGGCGCCCCTTTCGCCAGTCACTTTCTGCGGAAAGGTGTAGCAATGGCGCAACTTGGTTGCCAGAGTTTGGACACATGGAAGTGATTTTACTTGGCAATGAATTTGCTCTGAACCCATATCCCGATCATGACTTCAACAGAACCGCCCATGACTGATACCCCCGCCGGCTCATTGCAGAAACCTTTTGACGCGGCCCGTCGGCATGTGCGGGGTGCCTTCCGTCAAATGCTGGCGGTTGTGGGCTGGTGCACATTGCCGTGGCGATCCCAATCGGCATGGCGACGCCGTTCCTGCCGATTGGCCTGCCGATCGCAATTATAGGTGTCATCCTGCTTGGCCGTAACTCGGTCTGGGGGCGGCGCTGGATGGAGGGCATCATGGCCCGGCACCCGCGGGTCGAACGGTTTGCGCCCAACTGGTTGATGCGCCTGGTTTTTGGCCGCGACAAGCGGGACAACCTGCAGGCCAGCGCCGACTGATTCCTGCCGCACGCCTTGCAGCGCGGCCTGATCCGCGCTCTATGGTGGCAGCACGAAACGGGAAGCACCGGGGCGACATATTATGACAAGACGGAATTGGGCGGCTTTGGCTGCAGGGGCCATTTTTCTGGCCGCATGTGGTGGCAGCGGAGAAGGGGATGGGCCGACGATCAAGCCCTTCACACCGAACGAGCCATTCAGTCCCAATCCCTATCCGTCAACTTATGAGGCCTTTCCCAACGCGCCTGTCCTGATAACGCATGCAACCATTCTGGATGGTGAAGGCGCGAAGATCGAAGATGGCAGCTTGCTTCTTCAGAATGGCAAGATCTCCGCCATCGGCAAGGATCTGCAGGCGCCTGAAGGGGCGACAGTGATCGATGCGGCTGGCCGCTGGGTCACGCCGGGTATCATCGACAATCACAGCCACCTTGGCGCTTATCCATCCCCATCTGTTTCGGCACACCAAGACGGCAACGAGGTTTCCGGACCCGTGACGTCAGAGGTCTGGTCGAGCATGGTGTCTGGCCTCAGGACCCGGGCTTTGGCCGGGCGCTGGCCGGGGGGGTGACCTCCCTGCAGATCCTGCCGGGCAGTGCGAACCTGTTTGGCGGGCGCGGCGTGACGCTCAAGAATGTACCGGCACGAACGGTTCAGGGAATGAAGTTTCCGAACGCCCCCTACACGCTGAAAATGGCCTGCGGGGAAAACCCGAAACGGGTCTACGGCTACGGCAATGGTTCTATCCCCGGCGGCGCGCCGTTCTCGCGGATGGGCAATATGGCGGGCTACCGGGCGGCCTGGATCAAGGCGGCCGAGTACAAGCGCAAATGGGACAAGTATTCCGCCGAAGGCGGTGAGATGCCGGCGCGTGACCTTGAACTCGACACGCTGGCCGGTGTGCTGGCCGGTGAAATCCTCGTTCATATGCATTGCTACCGCGCCGATGAAATGGCGCAGATCATGGATATGTCGAAGGAGTTCGGCTACAAGGTCACCTCCTTCCACCATGCTGTCGAAAGCTACAAGATCGCTGACAAGCTGGCAGATTACGGGGCTTGCTCCTCCATGTGGGCTGACTGGTGGGGCTTCAAGATGGAAGCCTATGACGGCATTCCGGAGAATATTCCGATGGTCGCCAATGCGGGGGCGTGTACGATCGTGCACTCCGACAGCGACATCGGCATTCAGCGCCTCAATCAGGAAGCGGCCAAGGCTGGGCAGACGGCAAGCGGGTCGGCATAGACATACCCATTGAGACAGCGTGGGAGTGGCTGTCGCTGAACCCCGCCAGGTCGCTTGGCATTGCCGAGCGCACAGGCTCGCTGAAGCCCGGCAAGATGGCCGATGTGGTGATCTGGTCCGGCAATCCGTTCAGCGTCTACACCAAGGCCGACCAAGTCTATATCGATGGCGCGCTCATGTATGACCGCAATGATGCCGCCTTCCGCCCCGTGCGGGACTTTGAACTCGGCCAGCCTGGCGAAGGAGACATGAAATGATCCGCAAGCTGATGGCAGGTGTCGCTATTGCCGCTGTGGCCGCCATGGGCGCCTCGGCTGAAACCTATGTCCTCGAAGGCAAGAAGGTGTGGACTGGCACCGGTGCCGGCATGATCGAAAATGGCGTCGTGGTCATTCGCGACGGCGTGATCGCCGCAGTCGGCCCATCGACGACGCCGAAGCCCGAAGGCGCTACGGTGATCAGCGCCGAATGGGTGACGCCAGGACTGATTTCCGCTTTCTCGCGCACGGGCATTATCGAGGTCGACGCCGAAGACTCGACCAATGATGCCGTGGCGGCCATGTCGGGCTTTTCCGCTTCTCTGGATGCCTCTGATGGCTTCAATCCTGATGACACCGCGGTCGATGTCAGTCGTCTTGGCGGGGTAACGCGCGTGGCAGTCGCGCCGCAGCCCTCGACGAATCTCTTCGCAGGCCAGCTTTATCGCTGATACAAGTGGCGCTCAGGATACGGATATCAAGTCTGACGCCTTTACCTTCATCACGCTTGGTGAGGGGGGCGCCGGGCTGGCTGGCGGTTCGCGTCCGGCGGCCTGGGCCCAGTTGCGTGCCGCATTCGAAGATGCCCGCGCCTATCCCACGCGTTACATTGCAGGCGGGGAGGGGGATGTCCTGTCCCGCCGGGATGCAGAGGCGCTGGCGCCTGCTGCCCGCGGCCGTCAACTGATCCTGATCGATGCCCGCAGCGCGTCAGATCTGAACGCTGTCATGGATCTCGCCGAGTCCAACCGGAACCTGAAGTTTGCCATTCTCGGCGCTGATGAGGGCTGGCGTGTGGCGGACCGGCTGGCGAAGATGAAGATCCCGGTCATCGTTGATGGCTTTTCCAATTTGCCGTCCAGCTTCTCCCAGCTCGCGGCAACGCAGGAAAATGCAGCGCGCCTCAGTAAGGCGGGTGTGCCGGTTGCGATCGTCAATCTGGATGATTCAACTCACCTTGCGCGCCTGATGACACAGATCGCTGGTAATGCCGTCGCCAACGGCATGGACTGGGATGAGGCGATGAAGGCGCTGACCATTACGCCGGCGGCAATCTATGGACTGTCTGGCTACGGTATTCTGGCGCCTGGGGCGCATGCTGATGTCGTCGCGTGGGATGGCGATCCGCTTGAGGTGACAACCAATGCTGATGCTGTCTTCATCGATGGCGAACAGCAGGACATGACTTCACGCCAGACAGCATTGCGTGATCGTTATCTGTCACTGGACAAGAAAGACCGCCCTTACGCTTATGTGAAACCGTAAGGCGGGTGAGATCAGCCGCCATATGATGCGCCGGCGTTCAGTCTGTCGATCAGTTCTGCCGTCACCGTGCCTGTCACTGGCAGGCCGTTGGCGCGCTGGTAGTCACGGATTGCCATGGCCGTCCCATTGCCCATGATGCCATCAGGCGTACCGGCAGCGTAGCCGAGGGCGTTCAGAGCTTTCTGGACAGCCTGGACCTGAAGCGGATTGCCAATGTTCCAGGGCTGGGCACCGAAGCGGCCATTGGCGATGGCATTCGCGGCGGCGGGCTGCCAGCTGGCGGCGCGGCTGCGTGCCTGGGCAGCGGCCTCCGGCGAGACGCGTTCGATCAGTTCGGAAATCTTGGCAGGTGCACCGCCATCCCCATTGCGATTGGCCACATCAAACCAGAACAGCGATTCTGTCAGGTTGGGCTGATGCCAAGGCCTTGCTCATAGAGGACGCCCAGATTGTACTGGCTGTCGACAACGCCATATTCAGCGCCTTCCGGAACCATTCGACGGCGCCGGCATAGGTCTGCTCGCCGCCTTCGCCTTCGGCCATGAACACGGCCAGGTCATGCATGGCTTTTACGTTCCCGCCAGCAGCGGCTTTCTCTGTCCACTCGCGCGCCGAGGGTGAGGTCTTTGGGAACACCCGTGCCACGCTCATGCAGCTTGGCAAGTGCATATTGCGCAATTGGCAGCCCCTTCTGGGCAGCTTTGCGCATCAGGTCGGCGCCATCGGCATAATCGCCGGAGGTCAGTTTTCCTGTGCCAGCTGGTACTGGGCAATATAGTTGCCGGAGGCTGCAGCCGCCTGAACGGTCACAACCGGAGGAATTGCGGCGTACTGGGCCTGTTGTGGTGAAGGCGCAGGCTCTTCGAACAGGTCTTGTTCAATTTCTGCCGTCGACAGATCTTCTTCCTCCGCAACGGCCTCTTCGTTGATCGCGAGTGGGGAAGCGGCGGCGTCCGTGGTTTCCGGATCGACATAGGTGCTGACGGGGGTGGAGAGGGCTGGGGCTTCCTGCTTTCCACGAAGGTAGAGATAGCCACCCGCAGCCACACCCGCGACGGCCACTGCTGAGGCGGCTGCGATCAGGGGCAGTCGGCTGCTGCCACCGCTTGAGATCATTTTGACCGAGGGAC
>LZQP01000059.1_pt1 | contig 12743 bp, 19 predicted proteins | sample 768551 | NCBI WGS metagenome assembly LZQP01 (sample SAMN05207184, study PRJNA324509) | oil field metagenome | isolation source: sample BH-FW-16 from oil reservoir | place: India: Bombay High | collected 2015-12-03
GTGATGACAATTCAGCCACTCACTAAAATGAGATAGCAATCCCAGAAGCGTCGCTGCCAGCGCAACGCGCCAGTAGTGCTGCGCGGGCCAGTGCCGCCCGCCGAAGGCAAGCCGAGCCAGGGCAAGCGTTGCTGATCCGATCAGCCCGTCCCCGATCGTGCAATGAAGGATCGCGAAAGTCTTTTCGGCCAACGAGGCTTCGGTCCAGATTGTATAAAGCGGCAATTGCGCGATTTCCCAGACGAGATTGACGACAGTCAGGACGAGGACATAGGAGAGGGCAAATCGCAGTGGCCTGCGGGCCGGGTCGAGTTCTGTGATTTTTTCCTTATTTGCGTCATGTCTCCCTCTCGCCAAGCGACGAAATTCCTGCAAACAGGCAATCTGGCGGTTCGGTACAGCCCGTGCAGTCAGCTGATTGCAAGGACGCTTGTCGATGCATACCAATTATTAGCAGTAGATTCATGAGGGGGTGTTGAAACTGCCGCGTACAGGGCAATACGTAATCCTCCCTAATCTTGCTATCTGAAAGGAGAGCGCCATGAACAAGGATCTCGACGCCCTCATCGCGGGGATCAAGGCCCTGCCGGCCGATCGCGACCTCAGCCATATCGAGCCCGAAGTCTGGGCCCGGGTCGATGCACGGGCCACGGGAACACAAAGGGGAGGCCTTTTCGGCGTTGCAACCAATGGCCAGGTTTCCGCCATGCCTGTGCTCTCCCGCAGCATTGCCGTTGCGCTTGCGGTCGGTCTCTTCGTCGGGGTGATCTCTGTTCCCAGAACTTCCGGACCGAACGAGCTTTCGGTGTTTTCGATTGAGGCGCCGTACGGGCCTTCCGGTTTATTGCGCTAGGAAAGCTTATGCGGCTTGAACACTGGATCATCGTTTCCTTTGTTGCGCTGTGCGCAGGCATGACCGGCGTTTTTCTTGCCGGAAACTGGTCCCCGGCGCCGGAGGTCCAGCGGGCTTCCAGTTTACATGACCTGATCCACAAGGACCTCGAGCTCTCCGACGCACAGGAGCAGCGCCTTGCAGTCATTGAACGCAAGTTCGCGGCGCGCAAGAAGGAGCTTGAAACAAGGTTGCGAGCGGCCAATCTCGCGCTCGCCGACGCGATCGAGACCGACAAGGCGAATTCCCCCGCTGTCCAGGCGGCGATTGATGATTTTCACGAGGCCATGGGGGAGCTGCAGAAGCTTACCATCGAGCATGTGTTCGAGATGCGCGAGATACTGGATGAGGAGCAGGCAAAGGCATTCGACAAGGAAATCGTTCGGGCACTGAAGGAGCAATAGACATAGTCGCGTGGCCCATAGTGAGCGAACAGACGCGGAACTTGCCATTGCGGCGGCGGGAGGCGAGGAGCGCGCCTTCACCGAGCTTATGCGCCGCTACAAGGAGCCGCTCTATCGCTACATTCACCGGTCCATGCGAGGGGATGAGGACGCGTATGACGTGCTCCAGGACGCATTCACGGCCGCCTGGCGGTCAATCGACCGCTATGATCCGTCACGCAAGTTTTCGACATGGATCTATCATATCGCCCTCAACAAGGTGCGCGATCACGGAAGGAAACGTGCGGTAAGGAGTTTCTTCTTCCAGGCCGCGCCGCTCGACGTTCCGGACCGTCCGGATATCGCGGACCACGGGACGGACATCCCGGGCGATTTTGAAATTCACGATGAGCTGAGACGCGTGTCCGCCATGATCGACGAATTGCCGGAGAAGCTGAGGGTGGCGTTCACTCTACAGGTCCTGCAGGACCTGCCGCAGATCGAGGTCGCAGATATTCTCGGCGTATCGGTCAAAACCGTCGAGACGCGCGTCTACCGGGCAAGAAAAATCCTCCAGGCGCAGGTCGAGTCCGCCGATCAGTGATCGCGCCGCCCAGGTAAGGGTGACGTCCGGGGGATCCGGCTGGACGCGAGATATAGTCCAAGCGCGGCCAGCATCGCACCAAGCGCGACATTTCCTCCGATGATTTCCCCGAAGAAGGCGGCGCCGGCGCTGACGCCGATCAGCGGTACCAGGAAGCTGAAGCTGGCCGCTTCTGAGACGTCCAGCGATTGCAGGACCTTCTGCCAGAGCCAGTAGGCCAGTGCGGTACCGGGAAGTGCCAGGACTGTCAGGGAGAGCGCGAAGCGTGCGGACCAGGTGATGGCGAGCGGGTCCGGGCCGAATGCTGCAAGCAGGGCCAGAGGCACGGCGCCAATCACGAGCTGCAATCCCATGGCCATGGATGCATCGACGCTGGCGGACACATTCTTGATCGCGATATTGCCTGCCGCCACACCGCCTGTGGCAATCATGACGAAGCCCATGCCGTTCAGGGCCTGGTCACCCCCTGCAGCAAGGATTTTCGGGGCAGCGACCAGGGAAACACCGACAGCCCCCAGAACGAGGCCCGTCCAGTTCACGAGGCGGGGGCGCTCCCCGAGAATCAGGAAGGCAAGCAGGGCCGTCACCATGGGCTGGAGCTTTCGATCATGGTGGCCAGCCCCGGAGACACGAATTCGGAAGCGTGGAACATGCCGAAATAGCCAAGACTGGTCATGCTGAGCCCCGTCAGGCAGATCCACCCCCATTCCGCCGCGCTGGAAGGAAGGCGGCATTTCCGTGCACCGGCAATGGCAAGAAGGCCGCCTCCTGCAAGAAGGGCGCGCAAGGCGGCGAACGTCAGATGAGGCGCATCAGACAGGCCCATTGCAATAAACGGATAACAACCGGCCCAGAGGAGCATAACGAGGATGGCAAGCGCGTGCGGGCCGGTCATGGAACCCCTTGGTCGGTCAGGAAACATATTTGCAGTGCGCAAGGCTGTCTGCCTGAGGGGCGCACGCACATGCGACGTAATACGTTTCAGGAGCGCACATCCCCTTGCGTTCCCGAGGTTTGAAAAGGAGTTTACTCATGAAACCTGTCTGGATAGCGGTTGCAATGCTCGCCCTATCGCCCGTGGCACTGGCTCAGGGCGGTCACGATTCTCACGATCATGGCGACAAGCCCGCCGCCGAATCCGGTGCTGCTGGCGGAGCTTCCTGCATGACGGGCCATGAAGCATGCCTGATTGCAAGGCCGGTATGGAGAGCCAGATGACCGGTGGCCAGATGATGACGCAAGGCGGCAACATGATGGATCACGGCGCCATGAAAATGGGCGGCGACGGCATGATGATGGACCATAACGGCATGAAAATGGACGGCGATGGCATGATGATGGGCCAGGATGGTACGAAGATGAACCAGATAGCGCCGATGATTGCGATGCCAAGCATGAAGCAAAGGAACATGACCCCGCCGATCACTGTCCGAAGACTGAGGGTCAGGGGGGCGGTGACGGGACTCAATAGGCCCGGCCAACAGACCGCAATCTTGCGTCCGCTCCGGACCTCGTCCTCAATAGATGAGGCACCGTTTGGCGCAAAAACAGAGACAGCGGCAATGGTCCCACACATTGCCGTCAGGTCCTGTAATGTTCCCGTGCGTCCTTCCCCCCACGATCCCGGTGCATTGCAGGACCGTCCTCTCCGGGGCAAAGCATAACCGAGATCGGGATCGTGAAGACCTGAGGCCTGCCACCGCAAAGGGGTCTGCGGGCCGGATAAGGGAGTGGTCCGAATGACCGACGAGATGTCTGCAAGCGACGAGCGGCGGAACTTCATTTTGTAGCGACCGGTGCTGTCGCGTTTGGTGGGGCCGCGATGGCGGCCTGGCCGCTGGTCGACCAGATGAACCCCGCCGGGGATACGCGAGCCTCCAGTTCCCTGGATGTCGATATTTCAAAGATAAGGGTCGGTAGCGAGCTGAGGGTCCTGATCGGCGGCAAGCCATTTTTCGTCCGGCACAGGACGGAAGTTGAAATCGCCGAAGCCCGTGCGGTCAATATTTCGCGGCTTCGCGACCCGGAGACCGACGAAGAGCGCCTGCGTCCCAATCAAGATGGGGGCCTCAATCCCGCCATTCTGATAACTTCTGGCGTCTGCACACATCTTGGCTGCGTTCCGCTTGGTCCCAATCAGGGAAATGTCGGAGACTATGGCGGATGGTATTGTCCCTGTCATGGGTCACATTATGATACGTCCGGCCGGATCCGGAAGGGACCGGCGCCTCTCAACCTTCCCGTTCCGGAATATATCTATCAAAACGGCAATATCGTCACGATTTCCATTTGATACGCCGTCCCTTCGTGAAAAGCATGAATTCGCGCCTGCCGTGATCAACACTTATTCGTGCCGGGCACGCTCGATGTCCTGCAGGTGTCCCCAGCGTGGCCAGAAGCGGGGTGTAACAGCCGCATAGGCGCTGTACATCTCTCCGAATTGCGCTTCGGCATCGCGTTCTTCCCTCAATGCCAGGCGGACATACATGAATACGAGAATGGGGAACATGATCAGGGTCAGGACGGTTGGCCACTGCAGGAGGAAACCGAACATGATCAGCACGAAGCCTGCATATTGCGGGTGCCGCATACGGGCATAGATACCTGTTTGCGCGAGTGTGCCAGAGCACAGCGCGCCGTGCAGGACAGGCCATGCGGCAGACAGGACGCTAAAGCCCAGAAATATGAGACCGAGGCTCGCCCAGTGGAATGGGCCGAAGTGCGGATTGCTCTTCCAGCCAAATATCATTTCCCAGAAATGTCCGGACTCGTGGGCGAACCAGTTGATGTCGGGAAATCTCGATTCAAGCCAGGGCGCGAGGAAGTAGATCGAAAGCGGGAAGCCGTACATTTCCGTAAACAGCGCGATGATGAAGCACTGAAGGCGCCGAAAGAGGTCCAGTCCCTGGATCTCGACGGTTTGGCGAAACTGAAAGCGAAGATAATGAAGACCAAAGAGTTCAGGACGACGAGAAACCAGAGCCCGTATTCGGACTGTGCCATGGATGGGTTCATTGGCCGGGTCCTTCCTGGTTGTCCGATGGGGGCAGGAAACGATCTTCATGCCGGCCATGGCCGGCTCCGTGCCCGGCGTGTCCGCCATGCATGAACATATGCATCACGCCGCAGAAGAGCAGGAACCCCAGAAAGAAGACTGCGTTGGCCGGGATGTGCGCCCGGTGTTCATAGAGCAGGAAGACGGCGATCAGGCCGCCAAAGGCGATAATCGGCAACCAGAGGCGTCCGCCCCGGGGGTGATGGTTCCGAAATGATCTATTATCCTTCTGCATGGCGTTTCTCCTCTGCCATCAGGACTGCGCACTGGACGGCGTGCGGCCGGTTCGACGCGATATCGCCTGGAATAATTGGGTCATGTGCCTGCCCGCTGCCGGTTCAGTTTGAGGAGCTGGGCATTGACGGCGCAGATTACCGTGCTGGCGGACATGAACACGGCGCCGATTGCCGGGGTCAGGATCACGCCCCACGGGAAGAAAAGGCCTGCGGCTGCCGGAATGGCGAACGTATTGTATCCGGTTGCCCAGGCGAGGTTCTGCATCATTTTCCTATAGGTCGCCCGTGCAAGTTCGATGATGGCGACGACGTCTGCAGGACTTGAACGCACGAGAATGATGTCTGCCGTCTCGATGGCAACGTCTGTTCCGGCGCCGATTGCAATGCCGACATTTGCCTGAGCGAGGGCAGGGGCGTCGTTGACCCCATCACCCGTCATGGCCACGATCAGGCCACGCGACTGAACTTCCCGGACCTTTGCGGCTTTTTCTTCCGGCAGGACTTCGGCAATGACTTCGTCCAGCCCGATCTCGCGGCCAACCCATTCAGCCACCTGCCGGTTGTCCCCTGTCAGCATGATACATCTGATGCCCATGTCCCGAAGGTGCCGGATGGCCTCGCGGGATTCTACGCGAACGATATCGGCCAGCGCGATGGCCCCGGCGAGCCGGTCGTCAATCAGGACAAAGACGACGGTCTTTCCCTGCCGGCTCAGTTCCTCAAAGCGCGGGTCTTCCATGCCGATGCCCTGGTCACGCAGGTAGCCGGGACTGACGACTTTTACCTCGTGTCCTTTCACTTCGCCGGAGGCCCCCTTGCCGGGGATCGCCCGGAATTTTTCGACCGGCCAGGCCTGTTTTGAGTCGCGGACAATCCCCTGGGCGATCGGGTGCTCGGAATGCGCCTCGATCGAAGCGGCATAGGCGACGATTTCTTCTTCGGAATGGGTGGTATCGAAGACGAGCGTATCTGTGATTCCGAACTCGCCCCGGGTCAGTGTGCCTGTCTTGTCGAATATGATGGCATCTATGTTGCGGGCCTCCTCGAACGCCGTCCGGTCACGGATGAGCAGCCCATTGCCTGCCGCGATGGCCGTCGAGCGCGCAACGACCAGCGGCACAGCAAGGCCGAGCGCGTGCGGACAGGCAATCACCATGACCGTGACAGCGCGGGCCATGGCGAACCCGAAACCCTGTCCGGTAAAAAATGTCCAGAACAGGAAGGTCGACAGGCCTCCGCCGAGTGCGATGAAGGTGAGCCATTTCGCTGCCGAGTTGGCGAGGTCCTGTGTCCGGGACTTGCTGGCCTGGGCTTCCTTGACGAGTTTGATCACGCTCGACAGGAATGTCTCGTCTCCGGTCTTGTCGACCCGGATGGTCAGCGAGCCTTCTCCATTGATGGACCCGCCAATCACCCGGTCATCAATGCTCTTGGGTACAGGCTTCGATTCGCCCGTCAGCATGGATTCGTTCAGCGAAGAGTCGCCATGAACGATGATGCCGTCCGCCGGAACCTTTTCGCCCGGCTTGATCAGCAGCTGCTCGCCGCCGCGCAGTGTCGACACGGACACGTCCCTGACAGAGCCGTCGTCGGCGAGGAGGTGGGCTTCATCCGGCATGAGGCTGGCGAGCTTCTCGAGCGCGCGCCCGGCACCGAGAACCGATTTCATTTCGATCCAGTGCCCCAGCAGCATGACAGCGATCAGCGTGGCAAGTTCCCAGAAAAAGGTCTCGTCACTGCCGATCGCGACCATGCCGACTGAATAGGCATAAGCGGTGGTGATCGCGACCGAAATCAGGGTCATCATTCCGATCCCGCGCCCGGTTATTTCCTGCCAGAATCCTTTCAGGAAGGGCCAGCCGCCGATGAAGAAGACAAGGCTTGAGAGCGCGGCGAGAAGGATCCGGTCACCGGAAAAGCGCAAACTGTCCTGAAGACCGAGCCAGGTCTGTATCATCGGAGCCAGAGCCAGTATCGGCACGGTCAGGATCAGGACGATCCAGAACCTGCGGCGGTAATCAGCGATCATACCCTCGTGATTGTGACCCTCATGGGCATGCCCTGCGCCATTGTGAGCGTGATGGCTGTGAGGATTAACCGTTTCGGGAGAGGCGGCTGCCTGATGCGTGTGGGTCGAGTGGTCCATGATTCTGACTATTTTTCCGTAATGGGACAGGGTCGGCAGGCGCGGGTTGCAATCCTGCATCCTGGCTTGGTGCGTGTGGACATTTCTGGACCAATGATCATGGTCTTCCTTCGCTGCATGCGCTTTGTTTCCCCGCGCAGGGCGGTTGCCGGATTGCTTTTCAGAAATACGTGCCGGCGATGCTGACCCCTCAAAAGCTGATTGCCCGGACTTGTGGGCGGTTGCCAGCACCGGGAGGCGCATGATCGGTCCAGGCGCCGAGGCCCTACCTGTGCACCTTGCTGCCGGATCCCTGACAGGCGCACTGGAAGTATCCGTGTTCGAGGCAGGTATGGCAGGTCTGTTCAAGGCGTTCGCGCATAGCCCGGCGGGCCCGGTGCAGCTTCACCCGAAGGGCGGCTTCGCTGAGGCCGAGGTCTTCAGCGATGGCGGATCTTTCTTCTCCGATGAGATCTGCCCGCCAGATGAGGTCTGCATAGCCGGGACTGAGCGTCGGAAGCATCTTGTAGAGACAGGCACAGATCACGAAGTCCAGTTCCTCTTCGCCGAAGAGAAGCTCCGCATTGGCAGCATAGCTGGCCAGCAAATCGCTGGTACGTTTCCTGTCACGGAAATGGTCCGCGATTGTCGAGCGCAGAACCTGAGAGAGCCAGCCGCGCAAGCGGTCTTCATCCTTCAGGTCGGAAAAGCGCGTCAGGGCTTTCACATAGAAGTCCTGCAACACGTCCCTGGCATCTGCGTCATTGCCGATCTTCCGTTTCAGGAAGCGGTAAAGGTCCTGATGCGACTCGGTCAGAGCGGCTTCAACGGCCCGCCTGCGCTGCCTTGATGGCGCTTGTCAGATGTCATCCCTTGGTTCCTTTCGCGGGATCGGCGGCAGTCTGCATATTCATACGCATCCGGCCGGCATGCCCCTTATCGGGCGTCCGTGGCGCCCGCCCGACTGTAACGGTTGAGGGAGCGGGGCGTCTTCTCCGTATCAGTCAATAAGTTCCGCCTGGCGACCGGCAGGTGGACTCCAACGGAGATCTGGCATGGCACTCATAGGCGCGATCGCAAGAAACAGGCTGGAACGGGCGATCCGCAAGGGATGCCTCGAGGTCAGGTTTCCGGATGGAAAACAGCGAGATACGGATCCTATCGCGTCCGACCGGTCCGGATCGCTATCGCCTCGAATGCCTGGCTTCGGCGGATCCTTCTGGATCCGGAACTGCAGGTCGGCGAGGCTTACATGGCAGGCGGCCTGACCATTGAATTCGGCGACCTTTACGACCTGCTGGATCTCTTCTGGGTGAACTTCCTGGCAGACGGACTTCCGGCAGCACGGTTGCCGGCGCTGTTCAGGAAGAGCGCCCGATTGATTGCGCAATTCAATCCGCAAGAGCGATCCGCGCGCAATGTAGCTCATCACTATGACATCGGGAATGATCTCTATCGCCTCTTCCTGGATGAGGACATGCAATATTCCTGCGCCTATTTCCCGGATGCTGAGGTCACGCTGGAGCAGGCCCAGGAACTCAAGAAAGAACATATCGCCCGCAAGCTTTGCCTCAGACCTGGCGACCGGGTGCTGGACATCGGTTGCGGCTGGGGCGGCCTGGCCCTGCATCTTTGCCGGTCGGAGGACGTTCGCGTGGAAGGCGTGACGCTTTCCTGCGAGCAATACGAGTTAGCTCGCAAGCGTGCAGCGGATCAAGGGCTCGGCGACCAGGCCACGTTCCGGATCGAGGATTACCGGTCTCTTACGGATGAGTATGACAGGATCGTCTCGGTGGGAATGTTCGAGCATGTCGGAGTGCCCCACTATCAGGAATATTTCAGACAGATTGCAGCGCGCCTGAGCCCGGACGGGGTTGCCCTTGTCCATACGATCGGCCGAGCGGGCGGGCCGGGTGCAACCAATCCCTGGATCGCAAGGCACATCTTTCCGGGCGGTTACATTCCGGCCCTGTCGGAGATCCTGCCGGCAATCGAGCAAGCGGGTCTGACGGTGCTCGACATCGAAGTCCTCCGCCTTCACTATGCCGAAACGCTGAAAGCCTGGCGGGCGCGCTTTCTGGCGCGCGCTGCTGAGGCCGAAGCCTTGCACGATGCGCGCTTTGTACGGATGTGGGAATTCTACCTGGTATGCAGCGAGCTTTCATTCCGGCACGGTGTCCACAATGTGTTTCAGCTCCAGCTCGGCAAGCGACAGGAGTCGGTTCCGCTGACGCGGGATTACCTGTATCAGCCAGATCCGATACCTGTTTCAAAGCGAACGAAATCCTGCCTGAATGAGGAAAGGCGCCACCAGAATGTCCGATGACGAACAGGACGCCAGGGGCGTGTCAAAAAAAGCCTACAAGCATGATCTCCGGGCGTTGCAAGTAGAGCTGGTCAAGATCCAGAGGCGGGCGATCCGGCACGGGCATCGTATCCTCATTCTTTTCGAAGGGCGCGATGCAGCCGGCAAGGATGGCGTCATCAAGCGGATTTCAGAGCATCTCAGCCCGCGGGATACGCGGGTTGTTGCCCTTGGCAAGCCCTCCGACCGGGACACGAGGAGCTGGTATTTCCAACGCTATGTGCCGCATCTGCCGGCCGATGGAGAGATCGCCTTGTTCAACCGCTCCTGGTACAACAGAGCGGGTGTGGAACGCGTGATGAAATTCGCGCGGAAGGCCGAGGTGGCTGCGTTTCTGGAGACGGTCGGCGCGTTCGAGCAGATGCTCGTCCATGACGGGATGCAAATCCTCAAATACTATCTCGACATAAGCCGGACCGAGCAGGAGACCCGGCTGGAAGACCGCGACCGGGACCCGCTCAAACAATGGAAGAAGAGTCCGATCGACGCGGTGGCCCTGCAAAAATGGGATGAATATACGAAGCGCGCGACGAGATGTTCCTGAAGACGGATTTCGAGCATGCGCCATGGTATGTGGTCCGTACAGATGACAAGCGTGCAGCAAGGCTGAACGTCCTCGGACATATTATCCGGTCCATCGACTGTCCGGAGACGGACAAGACAGTCGCTGCGGTCGACCCGGCCGTCGTGATCGATAATCCGGGACAGAGGCTCGACCGGCTGGCCCGGTAGTGCACCGCAAACGGATCAGGTCAGGATACTTCTTGCGATCAGAATGATGAGGCCCGCCAGTATGAGCCAGCTCGTCCAGTAGATCCCGTCCATCCACAAGGGGCGCGGAGAGCTCCTGCGAGTGATTCTCGCCAGCGCGATGACGGTCGCGGTCAGGGCGAGCAGGACGACCAGGAGCGCGATGTCCCTGAGATAGCTGGCGACACCCATGCCGAGTCCGAATGCGGCGACTGTGGACAATATCCCGAAGAAGGGCGGGGGAGGCCCCTTGCGGCCTTCCGGTGTATTCCGCGCAGGGGCGGGCGTGCGATCCGGACGTTCGTTCATCTGTTCCCTCATTGCTCGATGACCCTTTCGGCAAGGCCAGGCCTGGTCGCCCCGGTACGTGCCAGGTCAACAGACGGGAATGATGCCGAGACGTTACACGCCTGCATGAAATTCACCGGCTTGGAGTTTCTATTGAGGGCGCGCGCGGTCAGGGCCGTATCAGCAGGCAACGCCAGACATTCACCTGGAAGCCGGGGGTGTGCATGGAAAACACAGCCAGCCTGCCATCCTCGCATGTTCCGATTGAGGCGGTTGCGCGCCCGGGTCCGGGAACACACAGGCGGCAGTTTCATGCTGCAGGAACCTCATCCCTGTTTCGGCAAGGAGGACGCATGAACCGCTATCACTCAAGGACGAGAGGATGAGCCAGAAAGCCCGGCAAATCCGTCACCTGGTGATCTATGCCGCCCTTGGCGGGATCATCGGTGTTCTGGTCCTGCATCCGGTAAACTCGCTCGTGGTCTGGATGGAGTATGCTTCCCTGTTTTCAGGCAGGTATTCCGGGTTCGGCCAGTTCGCCTGGGAACGTGTCAGCGGCGCGCCCTTGCTCCACCTCATGGCCATGAATGTCATTTTGCTGCCCTGGGCGCAATTATGGGGCTCGTATTTTCGGTGCTGACCCTTGCGCTTTCACGGCAGGCGCGCACGACCGAAGCTTTGCTGGAAGACCTTCAGATGGCTCTGCCCGGTGTGATTGCCGGAGGCGAGAACGAACGGACGGAATTCAAGTCGACCTTGCGCTGGGATATCCGGGAATCGCGAACGAACAGAAGCCTCGAGCAGGTGATCGCCAAAACCATTGCGGGCTTCATGAATCATGAAGCGGACGTTTGCTCATAGGTGTTGCGGATGACGGCGAACTTCTCGGGATTGATCCGGATCTGAATACACTTCGGAACCCTACGGCGGATGAATTCGAACGTGCCCTGATCGGGATCGTCAGGACCTATCTCGGCAGCGCTGTCTGTCCACTCGTGCGCAGCAGGTTTCTGACGATCGACGGAAAGACGATCTGCTGGGTTCTGGTTGAGCGTTCGGACACGCCGGTCTTCCTGCTTCTGTCGGATACATCGAAATATTTCGTCCGTCTGGGTAATTCAACGCGGGAGCTCAATGCAGCCGAGGCGCACGATCACATTTTACGGCGCAGACATTAAGTCAGCCCCCAGGGGGAGCTGAATGAAACCTTGTCTGCGGCGTGATTGCGACAGGGATCGCTGTACTCGCGTCGCCGACCGCCGGGCGGTGCGTTCAATTGGCCAGCCTGCAATCTGCCGGAACGCTAACCCAGCCCATGCTGGCACCAGACACAAGTGCAGTTCTCGTGATCGCAGCTCGGATCGTTCAGCGCTTTGCCGAGCCGCCATCTTGCGACGGGATAGACAAGCTGTGTCAGGAGGGAGGGCCTGTAGAGCGATCCGAGTTTGCGCCCGGCGTCTGTCCTGCTGAGCCGGTTCAGGGCCCAGCGGCGCAGGCGCTCGTTTGCCAGTTCGTACAGGCAGCGATTGGAGATACCTGTTCGCAGCATGGGCCGAAGGTCGCGGCGCCAGAGCGTCTCATAAGCAGCGCCCGTGAGGATGCTTTGAGCGGCGAGTTGTCCGGAGCGAAGGGCATATCCCATGCCGAATCCGGCCAACGCGTCCTGGAATCCGGCTTGCTCGCCAATAACGGGGCGCTTGCCCTGCATCGCGGTGCGCGGAACCCTTATATTGCCGAACCCGCCAAACGGGCGGGCATTGCGCATATAAGGCCGGTGGCTTCGGCAAAGAACGCTGCCGTTCGCGCAACATATTCAGCCTGCTGCTTGAACCCGCTAAACATGCAACTGGCGAGCGTGCCGCGACCCTGATGTATCAGGAGATAGGCGTATCCGCCGGGTGCGAGGGAATTGTTGAGCGCAATGTAGTTGCCATCCGGGCAATCGGATTGCGCATATAAGGCCGGTGGCTTCGGCAAAGAACGCTGCCGTTCGCGCAACATATTCAGCCTGCTGCTTGAACCCGCTAAACATGCAACTGGCGAGC
>LZQP01000060.1_pt1 | contig 12706 bp, 17 predicted proteins | sample 768551 | NCBI WGS metagenome assembly LZQP01 (sample SAMN05207184, study PRJNA324509) | oil field metagenome | isolation source: sample BH-FW-16 from oil reservoir | place: India: Bombay High | collected 2015-12-03
GTTCATGCATGAAAAACCCGCCTGCCGGGTGGCGGACGGGGCACTCTGTCCTACGCTGGTGCGCGGGCATTCGGTCGGATCAGGCTTTCCCGGTACGCATCATCGCTTCAAGGCGGAGCGCGCGAGCCCCAACCTGACGGTGCCAGAGGGAGTTCTCCATTCCCCTCGCAGCGTCTTCCCAGCGGCGCTCACGCACGGCCCGGAGCGTATTCCGGAACTTCAGAAGACCGGGGACCCAAGATTGAAGGCCATGTTTAGGATGACACGTTGACGTACTGGATCAAGGTCACGCCACCATGGCATGCGCGCATCGAGATCAGTTTCCGTCCGGCTGATATCATTACCGAGCAGGTAAGCGGATTCCTCGGCGGAAATTCCCCCGCCCCGGCGCTTGTCAATCAGGCGGCCAACGCCAATCGTGACATAGCCTTCGCTGTCAGTGTAGGCATGAAGGACTTCCCCTTCATCCCTTCGCAACTCTTCTGTCAGTGCGGCCCGGTCGTAACTCATTTCTTCTGAACCGGATGGTCTGGGGTGCTACCAGAGCCGCCAGCACTATTGCTCGGCTCAGGTGCGGTTGCACAGGCCGCCGCGGCAGCGAAGAGGAAGACTGCGAAGAGTGCTTTCAGTTTCATGGGATGCCTCCTTTCAGGCTGGGTAATCATTCGACGGGTGCGGGTGCTTCAGGCTCAGGCTCGGGAGCGGGGGCTGTCTTGGCGATGAAATATCCGCCTGCCTGGCGAAGAGATCCAAGGTCTGGATACAATGCCCACAGCTGCTGCCGATGATTTCGAGCGACCCGATGCTTTCCAGCATCGCAGCAACCATTGCCCGGTATCCGACAGTGGAAAGTGCTGTTCGGGCCGCCTCGATCGTTCCGGCTTCATCCGTTCCAAGAAGGGCGCCGCGTGCGAGCGCCTTCAGGGTATCATTCTGTGCGCTCAGTTCTTCAATCGACATGCCTATGGCCTTTCATTGTCGGAGATGTTGATCAGGCTTCCCAGCCCAGCGCGCCGCCATGCGTGAGCTGGAATGTCTCGCCTTCGGAATCCGTGATGGTAGAGATCACGAGGTATTCGACCATCTTACGGGAGACCGTGATGGCGCAGAAATTGAGAAGGTTTGACTGGTTGCATTGTTCAGCGTGACCGGAACGGAGTTCGGATTGCTGGTGATCCTGATCTCATGCGAATAGGTGTATGAGCCGCTGCCGCCGGTCGGGTTGATCGTGATCGAGCCGGTGTTGCGCGTTCCAGTTCCGACGCGAATATCTGAATACGATCCGGTGTGTGATGCACTCAGCGACCGCGCCCCGATCTCATATCCGCCATAATAGCCATTGCCATTCGCCCGCAGGGAAAACCGGCTATTGGCGAGCGTCTGGTCTGGCGGGTCGATTGTATCGGCGCCAAACCAGAGTAGCTGGTCAGCATTCGGCGCAAGCGTCAGGCGCCTGCCCCCCACGTCGATACTGATCGGGTTGGAGAAGAACACATAGCCGCCGACCGCGCGCATGACCTCGATTGTGGTCGAGCCGACATTGTTGATCAGGCGGAAGATGCGCGAGGCAAGCGCGATGACGGAGCCTTCACGGCCAGCGCGCAGGCTGACCACCGCTGGATCGCTGCCAGTGGCCGCAACCACCGTCTCCCAGAAAGCAGCCGACCCATTAATGTCCGCAACAGCGCCCGCATTCTGGTGCACAGCCGCTGCAGACCCGGCAAAGCCACGGCGTCCGAAGGAAACCTCGCTGATCTGCCAGACATTTCCCGCATCATTGCCGAGGCGGAAGCGGACCAGCCCGATATTCGAGCGAGCCCGGAAGGCAGCATCGGTCGTGAAGACGGCTTCGAACCACTCGTCCTGCCCGGCCACTGGAAGCAAGTTAACAGCAATGGATGTGTTGGATGGGTAGCTGCCAAGTTCTGAAGTATAGTTCACCTGAAACCCGGCATATCCAGAAGGAGCATTTGCATCCGTTCGCCGACAGCGGATCCTGATCTCTTCGATCATGTATCCCGGAACATTCAGATCAGGAGAGTAGAAATATGGCTGCGCGGTCGTGGCATCGACCACGACAAAGCCATCCCCTTCCGTCAGGACGGCATTTGCAACCACCCATCCCTGGGCACCGTCATTGAAGTCAAACCCGATAGTGGCTGCGAATGAGGCCCGGTCCTCAAGCGTGCCGACATAGACCTCCAGGGACTCTCTTGAGGCTGCCTCAGCAGCAATTGCGCTCGCACGAGCTGATGCCTCGGCGCTGACCTGCGCATTGGTGTAGGATTGTGAGCTTCCGAGAATGGCGGCATCTGCCGCAGCATATTCGGCCTCAATCGTGGCGAGCGTCTTTCCGTAGGCGCTTCCGCCATCCACTGCCGTCATCCGGCTGAGCAGGTTCGTGGCTGTTGCATCCAGAGTGGTCAGGTCACCATCATGTGCTGTAATCTGGCTCTGCAGAAGTTCATCCGCAGCAGCGCGCGCGGCAGCCTCAGACGCATTCGCGCTGTCCACATAGGCAATAGATGCCTTGGTCGCCAGGCCGGATGCGTTGTCGTCGACTTCCGCCTCGATGACTTCCAATCTGGTCGACAGCACGCTGCCCGGCTCTGCATCCAGAGTTGTCCGTGAGATAAATTCAGAGCCGGACGTGTACGGCCCAAGGACAGTCGGGTCAGAGCGCACGCCATAGGCGTTCTCATTGAAGATCTGAATGTAGTATGTCGCGCCCGGCGCAATGGAGGCCGTGTCGACCGTGACAGAGCCAAGCGCCGTATACCTTCCCTGATAGGTCCACGGCCCGGTTGCTGAAGGGCCATGATAGACATGCACGGCCACGATATTCGATGCAGGTGCCCCGCCAGCCACGATCTGGACCGGAACTCGGGTCCCTTCCCCCTCGCGATATCCAGGCGTCACGCTCCAATCGCCAGCATCCGGTGCAGTGACGACACGCGGATCATAACCAGCGCCCTCAGCTGGCGGCGGGACCGGAAGAACCGTGCCGGGCGTATAGATGGACGGATCATCCTCCCGAAGCAGGAGCCAGATGGCGCCCATCGGGTCTGTCTTCTTCTCAATGACCCGGAAAATCTTCTCCGCGAACCCGAGGCGCGGGAATGTGAGTGTCACGCAGTCCCAGATGCGCACCTTCTTCGCGCGCCAGTTGAACGGCGCGGTGAAAACGCCCTGACGGCGCGTCATGTTGAGTTCAAGGCGCATGAGTTTCTGCGCCTGTTCAGGGTCCTGAACCGCATCATAGCGGAACTCAGGACCGGCTCTTGAACCCGTCCTCCGCCTCATAGGCCGGATCACGCACCATTGGCAGCGGAACCAGCTGGTAGAGTGCGCGCGGGTCCACGAACGACCCGATGGCCTGGTTCCAGCACTGCGACAGGGGCAGGCGTGGCACCCATTCTGCCGCATCACTATCCAGAACGTCACCATCCGTGAAAGCCTGGATAATGTCCCCTGTCGTGTCCGTTCGAATGCGCAGACTGACCCGGCCGCCTGGGTCCATGAGCTTGCCAGCACAGGCGGCTTCCAGAACGGCTATATTGGTTTCGTGTGCGTCTTCTGTGGAAAGGAGGACGTCAGAATAATAGCCCTGCTCTTCGCACTCATTGGCCGCAGTGATGAAGCTCTCGAAATCGATGTCATCAAGGTCACGGCCCCGGCCACAGGTAAGGATCCACTCATTCGTGTCGGGGTTGCGGACACGCCAGCCGATTTCATACCAGAGGATTTGAAGCGCCGGGTTCCGGCCGATCGGCTGCCCATTGGAGTCGAGAGGCGCGTATTCCCATGTGTTCTGATTGTTCGCGCGGTGCGTTCCGGATCCACCCGGCACTGTGCTGTCACGGCGCGGGTCATAGACAAGCGCACCCTTCCCTTTGCGGGTGATCCGGGTTGGAATTCCGCGCGGATATTTTCCTGTGACCACCTGATCTTGAGCGAGTAGTGCGCACACCCGGTCAGGGTCGTGTTCGCATTCCACAGCACACCGGCACCGGCCTGGAGCGCACCGCCGCGCATTCCGACAACCCGGTCGTCCTTGTAGAGCGCACCCGCATATGCGCCGGTTGCGATATCCCCTGAAAATGTGACAAGCTCATCATCGAAATAAAGGTCACCGAATGCTTCGATCATGTGACCGGCGGCGATAATGACCTGGTCGTAATAGCTGTTTTCCGGTCCGAACGTCTCCCAGTAGACCTGATCCGTTCCGAGAGCTGTCTCGCCGAAGGCGATCTTGCGCCGCGCGTCCGGGTCGATGCTGACATTCAGGCGGCTTGACGTGGCGCTGGAAACTTCCGGCACCTTCGTCTGCATCGCCATCATCTGGGCAGCTGAACCGATGCCCATACCGATGCTGAAGCCGATAAGCGCACCAGCCGGACCGCCCACCATAAAGCCGACAACAGCGCCGACGGCCCCAATAACGAGGCCGACCGCTTTTTTCAGAAAGCTCATGGATTACCTCAGGACTGCCCAGGCACGGTCAAGCAGCGCACGCGGCAGCCGCTCATAACCCCTGTGTTCTGCGAGGAAGATTCCTCGCCCTTCGTAGAGAATGCCGATCGCCGGACCATGGGAGACGAGATCACCCGTCCTTGCCATTGCCAGTGGAATTGGCTCGCCCAGCTTTTTCGTGACAAGGGTTCGGAGCGTCGGAACATTGTCGATTGAGCGCATCAGCGCTTCGGCTTCCGGATAGTCAGCATACTTGCCGCGATAGGCAGAGATGTGATCAATTCCCGTCAGCACTTCGACTGCATCGAAGCCGAAGACGGCACAGTCCCACACGCCAAATTCGTATTCGCGGGCTGAATTCTCTCTCAGGAAAGCATTCAGCTGCGCGCGCATCAGTACCTCGATATCCTAAGGTTCGTTCCCGTCCGCCGTCCGGCGCCGCCTGTTGACAGGCGCGTTGCCGATGATGTGTTCCCGACACCGATCTCCGGCTTCATGTTCACGAGGCTGGCGACGTAGGACATGCCAAGATCCTGCGCATCGATCTCAGGCTGGTCTGCGTATTTCGAGTGAAGAGGCGGCCCAGATGCAGACGCGAAGCCTTCGATGTTGATGCTGATCGTGCAGGTTCCGTCATCATGCCTGATACGGAGACCATCGAGGCGGCCAGTCTTCTCCCGCTGCGGGTAGTCGACCAGGGCCGTGCCGTCTTCATTGACATAAGTGAACCAGACGATCGCGCGGCGATATTGCCACCGCCTTGCATCTGCGATCAGTTGCTTGAAGCCTGGGAGTGATGGATCAACACCGGGAAGCGTGAGTTGCATGGGGCCGGAACCATTCTCCGACTCCTGAATGTCACCCAGCGCCGCAAAAACACCCAGCCCTTCAAATGTGTTCCCGTCGAGCGCGGCATCCCCGGTTTCACCCTCACCGATGGTGATTGTTCCAGTGCCGGTATGGGCGAACAGCGGGTCGCCTTCAACATCCATCCAGAGCAGCCAGACAGGATAGAGAACGGGCTTTTCAGCTTCCGCATCGAGGAGCACACTCATGACACATTCACCGCTTCTTCAAAGGCAAGGCTGAAGCCATGGAATCGGGGCGCGCTCAAAGACCATCCTGCGCCGTTGGAGTCAGACATCGACATGATCGCGTAAGGCTCATTGAAGACGATCACGGAATTGTCCGGCGGGGAGTATCGGAGCGCAGGTTTGAAATACATCGTGCCCTGACCTAATGCGTCTGTGACAAGCGGCTGCGTGAGCAGTTTCAGCTCTGCACCGACATTCACATATGCCCCTTTCGGAAGCACAGTCTGACTGGCTGCCCAGCCGTCTGTCTCAATGCTGTACCCGGACTGGCCAGCCCCTTTCACGAGACCGGCGGTGCCGGAATAGCCATTCGCAGGGCCGCTATATCCAGGAACCGGAAACTGGCAGGTGTTCACCCGGCCATCCATGTCTGCGAGGAAGGCACGCATCTCGCCCGACTGAGGCTCCACAAGGTTCGGAACCGGGCAGGACATCTTCACATGTGCCGCTGTGCCAGGCCAGCACCTGACGCTGCCTTGTATAGGCAGACCGCATGACGAAGTCTGTCCGCTCCAGCCGGATTTCAGCTGACTCCATAACGCTTTTCAGGAAGGATGGGATCGTGATCACCGTCATCAGGCAGCCCCTCTCGCACTGATCACAGGCCGCCGCGCGTCCCGCTGCTCTGCTTCCATCCGCGCTTTTGTTCGCTGGTCACTGATCGTGACGGAGGCGCTCACGGCCTCGTTCATTCCCTGCGAGACATAAGCCTGGATCTTGCCGTCATCATCGACGCTGACGCTCACATGGACCTCAACGGATTGCGTGCCGCCATAATTATCATTGGCTGGCGACATGCCGCGGCGCATGGCATCGACATTCTGCCAGCCGCCATGGCGTGCGACATCCTGCTGAGACCAGACAACCTCGCCCCTGTGGACGACACCGGCCACGTCATACTTGCCGCCAGCGCCCGTGTAGCCGCCGTCAGCGAAGCCGAGAGCAACGGAGTTGATGGCCGTCATGATCTGGGCGGCGTTGGCGGCGACAACACCCCATGCCGCCAGGTTCGCTGGGAATGGAAGCGCAAGCGCCTCAGACATGGCCTTGGCAATGTTCAGGGCAGCAGTTGCGATAACAAAAGCCTGCTGGATGGCGAACATGGCCTTATAGGCGCCGCTCTGCTCGCCGAGCATTGTCTTGAAGGCGCCCGCTAGCGCACCTGCCGCTTGTTCACCTGAGGAGAGCGTCAGGCGAAGCTTTGCATCTTGGTACTGTTGCTCGATCGCAAGCCGCGCAGCATTGGCCTCAGCAGTCTTGTCCGTGTATGCCTGCTCATACTGATCGACGATCTTGAGCTGTTCTTCGTACTGAGCCTGAAGACGGAGTGCGGGATTGTCGATGTTTCCGCGCAGCGCGTCGCCGAGCGCTTGGAACCGCTGCAGGGCATTGACGCGCTGCTCCTCGCTCATCTCCTCTGCGGCAAGCTGGGCCAGCGTGATTTCCCGCATCTCCCCGAGCAGGCGGATTTGCTCTGCCATTTCTGGCGTCGGCGCATGGCGGCAGCCTTCTCCACCTGCAGGCGGCGATAGGCCTGTTCCGTCAAGGTGAGCTGGAGCACTTCATCCTGAAGGGATGAGATGAACTGTTGCGAGGCATCCGTGTTGTCGTTGGCCGCGCCTCCTCCGAAACCTCCGCCTGTTCCATCTGTGGGCACCGTTGGCACTACAGGAACGGCGCCTGCCGCACCGGTCGCGCCCTGTCTCGCCGCCTCAATTACGGCGTTGATCTGCTCCCAGGCTTCCAATGGAGCAACAGCATCGCGTGCCATCTGCGCAGCAGCCTCAGCATGCCCGCGAACTACTTCCTGCTGCGCGGCCACATTCGCCTTCATCGCAGCGTCAGCATCCTGAACGACGCGATTGATCTCGGTTCGCGCGATCTGGAGCCCAGCAACGATTGCCTGTCCAGGCGCTCCGAGTCCTCCGAATACGCTCTGCATTCCGCTGATGATGTCATCAGAGAACTTTGCAAATAGACCGGTGACAACTGAGAAAGCTTGTTGCCAGATCAGGATAAATCCAGCTGTGTAGGTCTTGTAGGCCTCGACAAGCGAAGATCCGCCAAGCTTCATCCGATCCCAGACTTCGAGGCCAAGATCCTTCAAGTAGACCATGGCCTTGCCAAATCCGCCGGCCGCCTCGCTCAGTTCCAGGAACTTATTGATAAGAAGTCCTGCAATGACGACCACTGCTCCAATTCCGGTTGCCATCAGGGCGCCCCGCACGGTCACAAGGCTGGCAACAAAGGTAGCAGTTGCGCGTGCCGCATAGATGACTGACGGGATATACCGAAGCGTGATGATCCCTGCGGCCGCGAGGACAAAACCCCGGAAGTCATCGACTTGAATGCCGAGCCTCCCGATCATGGCACCGACATTGCGGGAGACACCGAGCCACTGATCCATTTCATCAGCAATATCGGTGATGACCTTGATCGCGCCGGTGATAGCCCGGACGAACGTTGTCAGGCCCTGAATGAGCCCTCGGAGGATGCTGGTCAGGCCCGATTCCCCGAGTTGGATGATCAGGCCCTCCAGCGCAGACTGGAGCCCTTTCGCATCACCTCCCAGCTGGTCGCGCATCGTGTCCGCCATGCGCTTGGACTCGCCGGTAACGTCCTTCATCGTGCCGGTGAGGTCGCGCAGGAATTCCCGCTGCGACGTGAGGGCGAGGATGGCTGGGCCGCCGCGGTCTCCGAAGATCGTGAGTGCATCCGCCGCGTCGAGGCCCGCATCAGCCAGCCGGTCCACAATATCGACGATATCGTTCGTGGCCGGGTTCACGTCAGCAAGCGACACATGAAGGTCTGAGAGAACCTTGGCGGCTTCCTTCGTCGGGTTTGCGAGGCTCGACAGCACGCGGCGCAGACTGGTGCCGCCCATCGAGCCCTGAATACCCGCCTGAGCGAGGGCGCCCATCGCGGCGGCTGTGTCGTTGATGCTGATGTTGAGAGCGGACGCGACAGGGCCGACATATTTCATGCCGTCGCCGAGCTGCTCGACATCGGTGTTCGCACGGCTCGCAATGGCAGCCAGAACATCGGTTGCTTCCGATGCCCGGTCGGCGGAAATACCGAATGCGGACATGATGTTGGACGAGATGTCTGCCGCCCTGGCGAGATCCATTTGCGCGGCCGTCGCGAGGTCGAGGACAGCGGGAATCGCGGCGATGGACTGGGCGGACGTGAACCCGGCCATGCCGAGAAACTTCAGTGCATCCGCTGCCTGCGACGCGGTGTACTCCGTCGTGGCGCCGAGCTCCTTGGCGACTTCGCGCATCGCCTTCAGGTCGTCCGTGGAGGCGCGCGTAATCGCTCCCACGGCCGCCATGGACGTCTCGAAGCTAGCGAGGGTGCCGAACGCCGCCTGCCGCCGAACATGGCCGCAGCGGCGATTGCCATGCCAGCAAAGGCTGCCTTCAGGTTCTTGGCCATGCGCATAATCGCGCTTTCAGACCGGCCGGACTGGCGCTCCATGTCTCTGAGCCGGTTGGTGGCGCCGATGACGCCATCCGAACGGACCTGGATACCAAGCTGGGCTACATCAGCCATTCGGCTTCCCTCCGCTTGATTGCTCGGCTCTGTACCGGCTCAGATTGTTGGAGATTTCTTCGCCAGCTGCGGACAGGTAGGCCCCGTCCATCTTGCGAAGGATGGTGACTTCCTCCGGGTGGAAATACTCACCCATGAGATCGCACCAGCTGGTGATCTGGACGGAGGTGAGCGGCAGTGGGCCGTTTTGCCCGTGCTGCCGCTCAGCGCTCAGTTGCCAGAAGGAGTCCCATAGGCGTTCACCGCCTTCTGGGATTTCAGGATCAGGCGTTTTTTCCTCCATGCCGAAACGGGCGTTCCGGTCACGGCGGGTTTCCCCATCCTTGTCAGGCGTATTGTACCTGACCTCTATTCGGACGGCTTCGGCGAGGTCGTCACCGAAGCCGAGGAAAAATTGGCGATGTCTTCCGCCGCTTCCGTGACCTGGGAATAGATCCAGTCGGCGCCGGACACGACTTCAAGCGCCTTGGCGGGCGTCAGTTCGGGCTTTTCACCACGCCAGTCTTCGGTGCCCCAGTCCCATGCGACGATGTAGGAAGCAGCGCGTTCAAGCATCTGCTGTTCGACCACCGCGCTGGAGACGGATTTGCGCTTCTGCATGCGGGACATGTTCGCGTCCGCCTGACGGCGCTGGATGGCTTTCGCCTCCCGGCTGTTGGCGCTGCGGAGCTTGAACACGACACCAAGCGGCGCGTCCGTCTCAGGGTGGCGGAGTTCGAGATCGAAAAGGAGTTCTGTGTTGACGATACTGTCGAGAGACATTGGATTTATCCTGTCGGCTGGAAAGGGTGGGCGGGCGTCCGACAACACCCGCCCAGGCCACGTCAGCGAACTGGCGCAGCTTTCATGTTCTGATGTCGGTCAGATCAGGATCAGGAACCGATCAGCGTGGGCTCAACCACGACTTCGCGCTGCTGGAGCCCTAGAGAAAAAATCTCCAGATCAAAGTCCTCGACGCCGCCATTCGGGCGTTTCGGGCCAGTCACGAGACCGCGGTTGTATTCAATCCGGTTCGTGAACGTTGCGTCCGGAGCATCGTTGCGCTCCAGCTTGAACGCATAATTGAAGTTCGTCTTGGCCGCATTCCGCAGGGCGACCTGGCCGGGATCATTGTAGATGCGCGCGACTTCCACATCCGGGTCGCCGGCATTGGAAACACCTTTGCCCTTCTGGGTCACATCAGTGTCGAGCGTGTCATAGGTGACGATGTTCGTGCTGAGGCCGGTCTCACCAACCTTGCCGACGCTTTTCACCTCAACCCAGGTCAGGGCCTCGAAGGCTGCCTGATCCAGATCAGACGGCTGCGGCGTGGTGCAGATGAAGAACTTCACGTCCTTTTGGGTGTTTGCCATTGGGATTTTCCTTTCATGGCGTTCAAAGAAAAACCCCCGGCAGGAACCGAGGGTGGGTTATCCGGTCAGGCCGGAATCTGGGGGAGAGACGATCAGTCTTCGGCAGGTGCTGCCGGATCGCTCACGAACGGGGTGTCGTCATCGAGGATGGCCATGACCTCATCCTGCTCATGCTCTGGTAGGTCGATCAGGGCGGGCAGCTTCTCAGGCGCCGTCACTTCGTTGCCAGGAGGCGTCCTGTCGAAATCATGCACGGGCACACCCGCGCGCTCATAGGCAGAGCGGATTTTCGGATAGTCGCCTTTCAGGAAGACAGAGGTTGCGCCTTCCAGCGGTGACACGAATGAAGATGGATTGAGAAAACGGGTTCCCGGAGGTGTCACCACCCCAGTGATCCGGATCGGGCTGTAGATGATCATCATGGCTTCAATCTCCTCAAGCGTAGCTTCCCAGAGCACGTTGACCGGCGTGAACCAGGCGTCCTCCACACGGTATGCCTGGCCAACGTCCGGCGCGCGCTGGATCGTTACCTTGATGCCTTCGTGGTGAATGGTTGGGTTGGCCCAGAAGTGGGCGGCAATCTGTCCGGCATACTGAATGTCGACTTCGGCGGGCTGCGCTGCCAGAGGCGTGTGAACGGCCAGCTGGAGGATGCCCTGCCGGAGCTGTGGATCTGAATTCCCGAGGAATGGGCGGAATCCGGTGTTGAGCGTATGGCTGACCTTGATCCATGCCTGTCCAGTAACGGGCGTATAATCCTCTTTCGGGTAGGCCACTGGCAGCGAGAGCGGCAGCGTCTCGATCTTCGCCTTCAGGGCGAGCCAAATGAGTGTTTCGACGGTCGCCGCCATATGCTACGCCCCTTTTGATGACTGATAAGCGCCTGACCGATGAAGAGGTTTACGACCGGCTTCACGAAACCCTGTTGTTCGTCGGCGCGATCCCGGCTGAGACAGACCTCGGTTACGAGACCCTGAAGCGTGCGATCTATTTTCTTGAGGCCCTGCAGAAGGCCATGCTGAGCCAGATGGAAGACCCTAGCGGAACCGGGCCACCGCCTTCGCCGCGTTCCGGGCCACGATGATTGGCCATTGCTGTGCGGTGGAGGCAACGAACAGGTCCAGTGCCTCCCGATATCCCGCATAGGAAGCGGTGAAGCCCAGGTGGATTGTCTGTCCCAATTGAGCGCCGGCAATCACGAGCGCAATCTCTCCATTGCTCGGATCATAACTGTTATCTCCAGCATCGGATGGTGGCCGCGCCGCCCGGTCAATATACGGCATGGAGCTGGTCGATGCGGTGAGGCTAGCTCGGAGAAATCCGGTTTTGACCCTCATCCGCCCGCCTTGGCCACAGGGCGCGTAACCTCTTCGGCGATGTCCTGTGCGCTGGCGCGAAATGTCGCTTCAAGACGGCGCTCATATTTCCTGATGTGCTCTGAGACCTGTGCGGAAAAGGTCTTAGCCAACGGCAGAGCCTCCGAAATAGTTGATGCGGAATATCTCACCGCACCTGCAGGAAATGCGTTCAGCCGGTGGCGCCTGTGGATCGCCGGGGAACCTCAGCACTGCCCCGGAAGGCTCCGGTATGTCGCGCTAAGGCCAACGATTTTCTGCCCATCCATGGCGTGGTGTGTTTCACGAACAAGCCCGTCACCGGTTGATGACCATTCGCGCTCAACGTCCTGATCTCCGTAACCTGTCTGATCAAGTGCTTGCGCGAAAGCTTCATGTCTGGCGCCATTGACCGCGCTCAGCGTTTCCGTGCGTGCGACCGTCTCCCCACGCAGCTTCAGATAGCTGTCGGACAGGCGCCCGGTAATCCGGTCCACCATGTCCGATGAAATACCCCTGCCCTCCTCGATCGCTCGCAGCACTGTCCTGTCGAAACGCTTGTCCCGGCGCGCGAGTCCCAGATAGGAGCGCATGCCCTCGACATCTCCATCCAGAAGGCTGAGGCGTGCCTTCTGCACCGCCTCCGCATAGCGTGACGTGATGCCAATGATGCCGCCCTCCCGGCGCCCCGTGGCCCGGTTGATGCGGCCAATGATGTCCAGTGCGGTCGAGTTCGGATTACGGCCGCAGCGAGGCCGGAAACAATGGTCTGGCGAACAGCCTGCACCTGGTCGGATGTGATCGGCCAATGATGTCCAGTGCGGTCGAGTTCGGATTACGGCCGCAGCGAGGCCGGAAACAATGGTCTGGCGAACAGCCTGCACCTGGTCGGATGTGATCG
>LZQP01000061.1_pt1 | contig 12694 bp, 26 predicted proteins | sample 768551 | NCBI WGS metagenome assembly LZQP01 (sample SAMN05207184, study PRJNA324509) | oil field metagenome | isolation source: sample BH-FW-16 from oil reservoir | place: India: Bombay High | collected 2015-12-03
CCTCAGGAATGCCGAGTTCAGCACAAGCCATGGTGAGCGTGTAGCCAATAGCGCCGAATGCAATGATTTTATTGGGCAATTCCGGCGAGTATTCAGTGCGCTCCTTCCATTCTTCAATCTTCCCCTCAGGAATGCCGAGTTCAGCACAAGCCATGGTGAGCGTGTAGCCAATAGCGCCGAATGCAATGATTTTATTGGGCAATTCCGGCGAGTATTCAGTGCATGGCTCTGGCAGTTCATCGAGAATGACACCGGGTGCATGTTTGGCCAATGCGGCTTTGTATTTCTGTAGCTGGTGCTGCAGTTCCTCAATCTGTTTGGCTTGTTCCTCTTGTCTCGCTCGTTTCGTGGGTGATCCGGCCATTAGTGCACCTTGCGCTTCGCGCGGCTGGCGCCGCTTACTGTGTTCTATGTCTCACTAATAGCTTTTCCCTTTGTGTTCTGTCTATCTGCGGCGGGGTTAGTATCGGGAATATCGGTTGCTTTTTGCGATATTATCGGCTATGATTGAGTTACGGTCAGAAATGGAAACGCTGGCCGGGCTCTTTGACATCGTTAGGGATTAGTCGAAACGCGGCACGCCGGGGTTACTCCGCCCCATTGTCTACAGGTGTGCCGTGTCTGCCGGGGGTTGAGCGCCCTGGCACTGATGAGACAGCTCAAAACACAATGGAGACTTACGCATGTATCACTGGACTGAAGACCGCAAGCGCGCGGCCCTGAAGATCGCCCTTCCTGTGCTTTTCTTCAGCGTGCTGCTGACCTTGCTCTGCATGTAGTCGAAATGGGAGCGGCCGGGGAGACCTGGCCGCTTTCATATGTGCCGCATTGGCCTGCGGTGCACTGATGAGACAGGGTTAAACACTTATGGAGACTGAGAAAATGTCGAATGAAATTCGCATTTATGCCGCTTGCCTTGCCGCTTACAATAACGGGATTCTGCATGGAGTCTGGATTGATTGCGGCGGTAAGGATGCAGACGATATCGGCGCCGAGATCAGCGCAATGCTGGCCAAATCGCCAATCGAGAATGCAGAGGAATGGGCCATTCATGATTACGAATGCCCGGACCAATTGCGCGGCCAATTCAGTGAATACATGGGACTCGACAAGGTGGCCACACTGGCCAGCCTTGGCGAGCTCATGGACCAAGGCGATCACTACGCCGCTGGCGTGGCGCTTGCCCTGGAACGCATGAGCGGAACATGGGACTCCGCGGACGTGGAGTCCTGGGTCGATGAACACTATGCGGGCGAGTCCAGCTTTGGGCCTGCCGGCTGGTGTGAGGACTGGTTAGAGTCGACGGGCGGCCTTGAGGGAATGCCCGAAAATCTGCGGTTCTATATCGATTTTGAAGCGTATGCCCGTGACACGGCTATGAATGGGGATGTTGAATTCGTTGACGCTGATGGCGATCACGTCCCGCATGACAGCCACACGGAATGCTTCGCGTTCTATGCGCACTAGTCCAGCCCTTAGCCCTTCCGGTGAACGCCGGGAGGGCCTTGGGGTGCACTAGCACCACCACCAGAGCAACCCCGGCCCTGGTGCAATCGAGACAGGGGAAACAATGGAGACTCAAATGGCAAAATATAGCTTTTCTGCTGAACTGTTCCGGACGGTTTACCGCGCGGTCTCAAAAGAGAAAACGCGGTATTATCTGAACGGGGTGTTTGTCACCCATGCGCCTGGCGATCAACCCGGCGTGGTGATCGTTGCCACGGATGGCCACAAGATGCTTGTTGCCTATGATCCTAACGGCATTGCGCCGAAAGGTGAGGGCATCATTCTGCAGACTGAGGGCCATAAGGTGCCGGCCACAAACTTCCGGGATAACCGCAAGCTCAAGTTCAAGAATGAGCGCGTGGTGAAGCTGGATGATTCAGACGCCACACGCGATGGCATGGTAACCGCTCGACTCTGCGACGTTTTCAGCGATGAGGACGGAGTCAGGGAAGAAATCCCGGCCTCCGCTCACGTGTTTGGCATCGTGGACGGCTCTTTTCCGGACTGGACTCGCGTGGTGCCGGACTTCGGCAACTGCGCGCCCGTCGACTCTGCCAGCGTATTCGATGCACGCTATCTGAAAACGTTCTGTGATGCTGCGGCAGACTTCCAACGTGACACGCGGTCTAAGCCGATCTCGGTTTGGGCCAAGGATCCGGCAAGCCCGGCCCTGGTCACGTTTGGCGACGTCCTGGAAGGTGGCCGCGATCTCTTCGGTGTGCTGATGCCCCTGCGGGCTGAAAGCGGCGCCGAACGTGGCAAGCCGTCCTGGTCTGTGTCCTACGGTCATGAGCCGGAAGCTCTTGAACAAGAGCCCGAAACAGAAATGGCAGAAGCCGCCTAAGTCGAAACCCGCCAGCGCTTCCGGGCGCTGGTGCGGTCTGCCGGATCTCCCCTCCCGGCACTGATGAGACAGGGGACCAATGGAGACTGAAATGAACCCTGAAAAGGTGGCGGAATTGCTTTGCGGTTCCATCCTGTTCGTGTGCCTGGTGCTGACGTTGCCCTATTCCTACGAATGGCACGAACTGGCCGGGTTCCTGCACGTTTTCGTGCTGGTGCTGACGGCCTTCTGGACGCTTGGCGTCCTGGTGGCGCCAGCAATTGAGGAGATCGAATGCGATGATGATTGAACAGGAAGCGTGGTTCCTGAATTTCTACGAATGCCCGGAATGCGGGGCAATGTGGGAATCCGAATGGACCAGCCAATGCGATGACGAATGCCCGTCCTGCGGGCTTTCCTCAATCCAGCCTTACGAGTCGCAAGACATCTGAACGGCTTCAACCTTGCCCGCCCCTGGATAGTCCGGGGGCGGCATAGGCTGCAGCCTGCAGCAAACAATGGAGACTGAGACAATGGAACTACGCAACAATGCAACCACGTTAGCGCCAGTCGCTATCGTGATCATGTCCAACGTCATCGCCGCCATCGGCCTGCGTCATGCAGGCATGGAATGGGATCGCGTGGCAATGCTGGTGTGTTTCCTGATCACGTTCACGTGGCTCTTGTCGGAGTCGCTTGAACTGGTCTTGAAGCGGCGGCATTCCAACGCGCCCAAGGCATGGGCTACCGGAATCTTCGCGGCCTTCCTGGCTGGCGTTGAAATCTGGGTGCACCATCACGGCGCAATCTGGCTTTTTGGAGCACAGACACACTGGACGCTTCAATATGCGGCGTCTGCGGGATTCGTGTTCGCCACCATCACGGCCAAGTGGATTTACATGACAGCCGACAAGGAAGCGCCAGCCGTTGAGGCCGATCCCGTCCGGGGTGATCTCGGAGGAGTCGTCACACGGCTTGAACGTGTCACTGGCAACACTGCCTAGCGGTGACCGCATCCGGAGCAATCCGGGTGCGGCATCCGGTGCGCAGTGCACCAGCAAATGGAGACTGAAATGAAAAACGACAAAACCTTTATCGCCGCTGAGGAAGCTGCAGCCCGTCTTGAGACTGCGGCCCAACGACTCGCCGAAGCCATTGCCCGGGTGGAAGCCCGTGTGATCTCGGCAACGTCTGCCCTGGCGGTCCTCGATGAACCAAAGGCGGCCCCCATTGCCGCCAAGCAGAACTAGACTACCCCCTCGCCCCTGGCACTCCGGTGCCGGGGGCTTTTCTTTGCCCAAAATCCGGAAACGCGGTAGGAAGGTGGCGGAGGACATTCCAATGATCGATTATCTCATCGTAGCTGTCGGCGTGGGCGTATTGATTTTGATCAACGTCCTGCACTTCTGGAAGCGCCACAAGCAACACCGCCTGGACCGGATGACACAGCACACTTTCGACAACCCGCCCAAGCCCGGAGCGCCCGGATCAATCGTTCGCGTCACTCGCAAGGACAAGGACGGGAATCTGGTTCACGAGACGAAAACGCTCTAGGAAGCCCGTACAGAGCGTTTTTTGTTTTCGGCTACCATAACATATGAAAGCCCCAAAACGCGCTTCCTGCGGCAATCTAGGGGCCTTAGCGTCGATTTTATCGGGCTATCGGATCTTTTATCGGTTCATTCCGATAATCTTGACTTGTTCCAGCCATCCCGCCACGCTTTGCGAAGTGTCGACTGATCCCGGCCATACGGGCAGTCATTGATCTGGCGGCCGATGGTCTCCGCATAGAACCCGTCTTCGAAAGCCGCCTCTTTCCGGGCGAGCTCGGAGCTGACCGGCTTCTCATCGAGGCGGATCACATCGAAGGCAACAGGAGAGCGAACCGCGTGTAGCAACTCCGCTGCCTCTGCCAGCCGGTTATATTGCGCCTGGAAGTCATCGGTGTGGCGGTGGATGGCTTCGACCAATCCCTCACGACTGATCCCGTCCTGTTCTGCATCGGCGATGGCCTCGCTCAGCTGTCTGAGGGCAATTCTGGATTGGTCAACTCGGGCAAGAACGCGCCGCATGTGTTGCCGCTTTGTGCGTCGGGGCGCCGCCGCATGACCGTCACCAGCTGGCCCGCCGTCGGATGAATCTCCTGGGTTTCCTTGTTCCGGTGTTCGCGGATCGTTGCCTTGATGTCTGCGGGCATCAGCTGCCTTGCCGTGTCCTCGTCTACCAGCAGCAGCTTCAGCCCGTAGGCTTCCAGAAGCCACATCAGTGTGGCGCTCATCCTGACCGGGTTCTCTATCCTGAACGGTCTCTTGCCCCATGACTTGTCTCCTGCTTCGACTTTTCCAACATGGCCCTGTGTGAGGCCGACACGGTGCTCCACCTCTTCCTGCAGCAAGCCGAGGTCCTGGCGCCGGGCTGCCAGCGCTTCGGACATATCGGCTTCAGTGAGGATAGAGCGGATAAAGGTCATGACATCGCAATCTTCATAGAAACGGGCGGCCTCGCAAGGTGGCCGCTGACTTTGGTGAAATCGCCCTTTTCGTGTGCTCCGGGCAATAGGGCGACTCCTCAGCCTGCGGACAGGCACAGAACAGGTGCGGCGGCTTGTCCGTCACTGGCCATTTGCACTGGCCGCTTTCGAGGGTGAGGATGTCGACGGGTTTCATGCTTCAACGTGCTCCCGTGGTGTCACTGTCAGCGGTAAGCGGATCAGCTGGCTCAGGCCCTCTGAGATGTCCAGCTTCTGCAGTGGACGGAACCAGCTGGCGATCCAATAGTCGCTTTCCTGTGCCCGCAGGTTCATCAGCTTGATGTACGCCGCAATCTCTGGGTTCTCCTGCCCGATAGAGATCACATCGACACTCGCTTCCTTGTTGGCATCCAGTTCCTGCCCAGCGCGATAATAGGCCTTCACCACAACGATCTGGTTGCGCTTGAGTGGAAACGGCACCGGCGTCAGCGGCTCTTCCGGCCAATCATCGATGACACACGCCACTTTCTGTCTGATCTCAAACATCGGTTTCCTCCACGATTCTAACGACCCCATATTTTCGATACAGCCGCTCCGGGTATTCTGCCTTCGGCGAACGTGGATCAATCGGATGGCCGTACTGAGCGCCTGGCCAGTCCCCATTCTCCGCCAGCATTCGGAAGCTGAATTCCAGCCAGTCGGTTTTGCTATCGGCTTCGACGGGCGGCTGAACGTCGGCCCACCGCTCCTGTTTCAGCCAACGATGCATGTCGGGAAGACTCGGGCAGAATTCCTTCCGCCTTCTCCGTTCGTGCTGCAGATCGATCTCGGAGCGATTGCATCCAGCAATCTGTTCGGAGGGAATTTCTTGATTGCGACGTTCCAGGACTGCTTCGCCAGCTTTTTCGTTTGCCGGGCTTTTAACGGAGCGGTGTTGTAGAGCTTCCAGGCATCCTCGAAAGTATCGCTTTCATCCGCGCACACTTTATTGGATGGTTCTAATGGATGGTTTAAGGATGGTTTAGGTGAAACAGCTTCACCGGGTTCTTGCAGGATTTGCACCGGGTTAGTGCCGTCAGTTGCACCTAGTGAATCATTTGCATCGGGTTTTGATGCCGTCAGAGCATCGAGATTTATGTTCCAAATAATGACAACTCCGCCGCGAACACGGCGCTCACCATCCCGAACAAGCACACCTTCTGCTTCGAGCTCGGACCAAACACTGAGGACAGTCCGTTTCGACACCTCTGCCTGGTCGGCAATCGTTTCCGAGCTTTTCCAGATGCCTGTTCCATCGTCGTGAGCCGCATCTGCCATCGCAAGCAGAACGGCCTTTTTTGAAGTAGACCCGACGCGACTTTTCAACACCCGCGCCATTGCAATGATGCTCATCATTTCCTCCTAAAACTTGAAACCGTCGTTGCCAGGCAGATCATCCTTCGTGTCCAGGACAAGATCCGTTTCCGGCTCGAAGAAGAGCTCGACCGTTCCGGTCGCACCCATGCGCTGTTTGGCGAATATCCACTCGATCTTGTTGCGAGCTCTGGCCACGCGCTGAGCGTGCTTCTCATGCACCTCAACGGGCCGCTCTTCTGGCGGAGCTTCACGGGCCGCGTAGTAGCTGTCCCGATAAACGAAGATCACCGTGTCTGCGTCTTGTTCGATTGATCCGCTGTCTCGAAGGTCGGCCAGGCGCGGACGGTGATCATCTCGACTGTCCACAGATCGATTGACTTGGCTCAGCACGAACACCGGAACACCCAGATCACCGGCCAGCGCCTTCAGCTTCTGCGTCACGATTCCGGTCAGGTCCGCTGTCGAGCGCCCTGCCCCTAGGTTCCTGTCCATGATTTGCAGATAGTCGATGAAGACTGCGTCAAGCCCGCCGAGCTTCCGGCGTGCCACACGGCTTCCAGCCGCTATAGATGCGATCGACTGGCTCCTGATAGCATTCCACATCAGGGTCTTGGGAAGCCGCCTGGCCGCGTCTCTCAGTATTGCAACTTCGTTTTGGCCAATCTTGCCATCACGAATTTTCTCATACTCAATGCGGCCTTTTCCCATCCTGCGTGCATCTGCAGACATAGCCCGCCATGCTAGCTGTTGCCGGGTCATCTCCTGAGAGAAGAAGGCAACCTTGCGGCCCATGCGGGCGATGCCCATGGCGATATTCACTGCGGTTGCTGTCTTGCCCATGGAGGACGCGCCAGCGATCACAACAAGTTCGCCCGGGTGAAAGCCGCCGCTGAATGAGTCCACCTTCTTCAGGCCACAACGCAATCCTGGTTGCACGCCTGATCGAAGTTGCGCCTCGATCTCGTCAACCGCTGAGAGCGCTGAATAGGAGCTGTCCTCCCAATCCTCTTTCGCTACCGCCGCGTCCTCTACGGCCTGCAGCGCATCACGGGCACGCTCAATCCAATCCGCTGGCTTCTCTCCTGGCTCCGGATTGGTGGCGATGTCCAGCATTTCTGAGCCGATTTTGATAATCGAGCGCCTTGCTGACAGATCAACGATCATTTCCGAATAGTCGCCGATCTCCTGGCCGAACACGGCGGAATCAAGCAGGTCTTCGAGATAGCGAGGCCCGCCAATATCAAGCAGGGCCGGCTCCTTCTCAAACCATTCATGCAGGGTAACACCATCGGCCACCTGCCCGGACTCGATGACGGCCGCCATGCGTTGGTAAATCAGCGCATGGGCACTGCTGTAGAAGTCTTCCGGGTGCAGCACTTCCCGAACCCGGTCATATACCGCGTTCTCGAACAGAATCGCGCCGATGATGGCTGCCTCAGCCGAGAGATTGTGAGGTGTTTTCATCTCAGACATGCCGACCTCCCGGGGCGTTCGCCTTGAAGACAGCGCGGGAGAAACCCATCGGCGCAGCCGACCGAATAGCGCCGCGCTGGTGAGATGGAGCAGCCTTGTGAATCCGGTCGTCGGGCGGCCCGAGCGTGAGATCCGGTTCCGGAGCGGGCATTACAAATCCGCCGCCCGTCCAGAGCCAAGTCTCTTTCGTGTAGTTGTCTGCCGGCTCAAGCAGCGTGTACTGATGTGGATGGAAGCGGTGATCGGCCTTGCGCCAATACGAAGAGACGGTGGCCCTTGGGTTCTCAATGTACCAGGCGCGTCAATCAGGCTGGCCATTTCCTGTGCGGTGGCAAACATTTCCAGAGAGCCAGCAAGCGCACGAAGACCCTTCTTCGCCAGATCGCGGGCACCAGAGCAGGCCACGTCCGTACAGGGTGGTGACGCGCCCATGAAAACGACGTCGCTCAGCGAATAGCCGCGACGGGCCATGATGCTGAGTGCAGGCCCGAGTGTCCGCAGATCACAGCGCTCACAATCTTCTGGCGGAACACGAACAGAGTGCTCAATGTCCAGACAAAGCACATCGAATCCAGCCTCTTTCCATGGGCGCGCCATGTTGCCGGTTCGCTCATAGAGAAATAGCGCGAGCCTACTCATCAACAGACTCCCGCCCGTAGAAGGATGGCGTCCACGGTGTCCCGCGGCCGCGCTCAAACAGGAACCACGCCGCATTGTCCTTGCCGGTATGCTTCGAGCCCGGGATCCACTTGAGCCGGCCGACCGAAACGATCTTGGTGCACAGCTTCAGATAAGGTTCGGCCTGGCGGGTGTGCATCCAGTCCGCATCGAAGAGCAGCCATGTCGGCTTCACCTTCGAGAATTCGGTGATCATCGGATGCAGCAGGTCTCGAGACCACGGCGGATTGGTGATGATCCATTCGACGGAATGCTCGACATCCTCGCCCCAATCGCTCAAGGCATCGCGCCGCTCGATCTCATGGTTCTCCGGCTCGATGTCGAAGGCCCACTGGCAGGACAGGCCATGATTTTCGAGGGCGCGGACCAGAGCACCATTGCCAGCGCACGGCTCCACGAACATATCGCCATGATTGACGTGCTTCAGGAGCGGCAACACCGCTTCAGGCGGCGTCGAATACTTGTCCTGCGGACGGCGCGCAAAAGCGCTACGCTTGCCCATCGGGTTCTCCTTGTGGGGTAATGCGCACCAGCACCGAGGACTCTTCCGCATAGCGCTTGTGTGCGACGAGGGTGGTCACCTGCCGGTCATCGACCCAGACCACGCCATTCAGGCCGTCCTTGATCGACTTCACCAAATTGTCGAGGTCGATGTTGTTCGTGCACGGCAACATGCCGGCACGCATGGCCCGTCTCTGGTATTGCGGACGGGACTTCGGCAGCGCGAAATAGAAAATGACGGTGAGGGAACAGGCGCCTTCAATAAGCGGCTGATCGTTCATCGCCTTGCGTGCCCACTGGCTGACACGCAATTCGTAATCGAGCGACTCTTTCGGCGTGTAGGTGCGAAAGAAGCCGCCCGCCTTTGAGGAACGTGGCCGCTTCTTCGGCACCGGATCTCCCGGAACCCGAAACGAGATCGTACTCATGGGGGCGGCTTCGACCTTCACTGAAGACCGGCGCTTTCGAACTCGGCATCGTCAAGGGCGCGCTGCTCCTGCGGGGAGAGCCCTTCCTCGACGTCTTCCGGAGAAAGATCGTCGAACATGTCCTGCTGTTCGAGCAGGCCCATCGACCGGCAGTAATGGATGAGGTGGCGGAACCATCCGGCCCGGTCCGACTCGCCCATGTTCTTCAGCCTGCGGGTCAGCTTGAGCACACCGAAATCGATGTTGTGCTCCTTCTCCGCATTCTTCTTCAGGGTGGAGATCGCCTGAGCGGCCTGGCTGGCATCCAGCGCACCGGACTCAAGGTCATCCATGTATTTCTTGATGACGTCGGCTGACGGCATCACATCGTTGCTTCCACGTCCCATGGGAAACTCCAATTGTGCCGGAACACGAGCGGGCCCGGCGTCCGCTGCTAGTCGAGAACCAGGTCAGCAGGTCGCCGAAGGTGCGGCGGGAAGAAATCATCTGGGAATATCGGAAGGCCCTCATCCTGGGCCGCTTCCAGTATCTCCACCATAGCGGGGTAAGGAATCCGGTTGGACTGCTTCCAGCTTGCTACGGTCTGTTGCTTCTTGTTCGCTACACGGGCGAGCCGGGTCTGGGTCTGGAAACCCTTAACGAGAATCGAATCGACGACGTTGAAATTCTGGCTCATGATTATCGGCAAATAAATCGGTGGCAGCGATATTGCAACCGATATTTCCGATGGAGGGGCGATAACAACCGATTAGGAGGCGGCGATGATGCTCGATATGTTACTACCCATGAACGAGAAAATTGTTTTTGGGGTGCGGCTGAAAAAGGCCCGCAAGACAGCAAAGCTCACACAGTCGGCGCTGGCCGAACAGCTGGGTGTAGGACAGAACACGATCTCCGATTGGGAGAGTGGCAAATACCTGCCGGGCGATCATCACCTGCATGACCTGATCAAGCGTTTTGACATTGATGTCGGCTCACTGGAAGACATGGAGCGTCTCGTGTGGTTCGCACAACCGATGACCTTGGCGATATTGTGAGCGTCCCGGAATACGATCTCAATGTCGCTGCTGGCGGTGGCGCCGTGATCTCCCATGAGGATCCGGCCGGCCACTGGCCCTGGCCGAGACGCTTCTTTGAAACGATCGGCCGGTCTCCCCAGACGTTCATGATCCTGACTGTGTCCGGTGATTCGATGGAGCCGACGCTCCGCTCTGGCGACAAGCTGTTGATCGATACATCCCGTAACAATCCAGCTGTTCCCGGCGTCTACGTGGTGGCCATGGAAGACATGGCTGTGGTGAAACGGCTGGAACTCATTCCGGGTTCCCGCCCTACCCGTATCAGAATCAGCAGCGACAACCCGTTGCACCAGGCCTATGAGGCCCACCTTGCCGATGTTCAGGTCGTGGGCTGGGTGTCTGCGGTCGTAAGCCGCATGTAATAAATTATCGGGTTAATACCGATTTAATCGGTTGACCCTACCGATTAATCCGATTATCGGTTCTCCATCACTTGGAGAAACCGATGCTCTTTCTGAAAGCCTTTTTGATCATTCTCGTGCTCGTCTTCGGCAGCGCGGTCATGGTTTTCAGTGCGGTCTACCTGGCCGCCTTCTGTGTCGCCCATCCTGAATATGTGTTCGGCCGGTTCCGCGTGGCGCCTCCTTCGACGAGGAGGACCTGCTGTGAGCCGCACCGACTATTTTTACGACATGGCCAGAGAAGGCGCGCACATGCGCGAGCTCGAAGATCGGGACCAGCGCATGCGGTTGTTCCTGAAGCAGGTCGACTCGCTGAAGCACATCACCCGCGAAGAGCTCGAAACCTACAAGGTCATCTCCACCGGGCACGAGTGGACCGACTTCGTTCGCGATCCGGTCGAGTTTTTCCAGAGCCTCCCCGTCATCCGGCAGAACATCCTGTGGCGGATGATCGAAACCAACATCAGCAAGGAAGGGTAATGCTGTGAGCTTTTCTCTTATCACGGTCGAGATGGCCGAGTCCGTCGTCGCCAAGCAGGACGAAATCAAGGCCTACGCCAAGAAGTTCTATCCGACAGTCACTTGTGATCTGGATTTCTCATCCAGCGATAAGGGGCCATTTCGGTTTTGGATCTCGGCGAGCGGCTCCGATCTCTACAAAAGCTATTCTGAGTTCACCCGGGGATCTGATCTCGACAAAGTGTTCAACGAGGCTGAGCACAATCTCGGGCTGCACATCGATGCCCAGCAGGAAGCAGCCTCGAAGAACCTGGCGATGAAGCTGATCGAGATCACCGATGCGCAGGGCTACTGCTCGGATCGTGATCTTCGTCTGGCTGGCTTCCCCGAAGCGTTCGTGAAGAACCACAAGGCTGAAGCTGAATCCATTGCGAACCGCGCTGCTGACAAGGGCCCGTTCGTGATCGAGACAACTGAGCCCGGCAATGGCCAGCCTGATATCGCGCCAGTGCCCCGCGACCTTGATCCGGACGAGGTGCCGTTCTGATGATCCGCGCCCGCTCCAAGCGAGACCGTGAACGGCTCGACTACGAGTCCGGCCGGGCCATCCGTATCCTGACGCTGGTGGCGTTCATGCTGAAAATGACCGGTCAGCAGGACATGGCGAAGGCGGTCAGCCTGATCGCCAGAGATTTAAGTCGCGCCCGTGACGGCGAGCGCACCGGCTTCGACACAATGGGCGGACGCGCTGAATGGTTAAAAGAAAGAGACGCCGCATGATCCCCCTCCCGAACCAGCAAACCATGACCAAAGAGGTCGTCGACCGTAATGAGGAGCGCGTGCTCGGCCTGATCAAAGATATTGCCGACGGTGCATGTGGTTGCCCTACTTGTGTGATCGGCAACTCCATCGGTTTCGTTTCCGCAACGATCAACAACAATTCGTCTCTGAACCTTCAGGACTATATCGATGGACTTACGGCGGGCGTCGTCCATTCGATTAGCACGTTGGAAGGCTGCCCGGACACACTCAAGAACATCGCGCTCATGAAGATTGCTGAGATGCTTGTGAAAGCTGCTGAGGCTGATCAATGGGAACCGATAAAAAGATTATCGCCTACAAGGGCTTCAGCCACACGCTGAGCTGCCGTGGCTACCAGTATGAAGATCGGCAAACCTACAAGCACGACGGCGTGGTCGTCGCCTGCCAGTCCGGCTTCCATGCCTGCGAACATCCGCTCGATGTATTCGGATATTATCCGCCCGCAGACTCTCGGTTCTGCGAGGTGGAACTGTCCGGAACTGTCACCGCTCACGGAGACAAGCATGTCGCCGCTCGGATCAAAATTGGTTCCGAACTTTCTCTGGCGGAGATGATCGCCCGTGCAGTGAAGTATGTTTTTGATCGGGCCACACCCGAAAACTCAGATAGAGCGACCGGCGACAGTGGCGCGGCTTCTGCGACCGGCGACAGGGGCGCGGCTTCTGCGACCGGCTACCTTGGCGCGGCTTCTGCGACCG
>LZQP01000062.1_pt1 | contig 12632 bp, 13 predicted proteins | sample 768551 | NCBI WGS metagenome assembly LZQP01 (sample SAMN05207184, study PRJNA324509) | oil field metagenome | isolation source: sample BH-FW-16 from oil reservoir | place: India: Bombay High | collected 2015-12-03
CGTGAGAAGTCTGTTGTACATCGATGAGCCTCAGCGAACGTAGCGTACATCGTCGATGCAGACGTCGAGTGTACATCGATGATGCTCAGACGTACGTAGCTGTACATCGATCGTACGTAGCGTACATCGTCGATGCAGACGTCGAGTGTACATCGATGATGCTCAGACGTACGTAGCTGTACATCGATCGATGCTCAGACGTACGTAGCTGTACATCGATCGATGCTCCAGCAATACCGGTAATCCCAATTCCGCTGCGATCCTCATGCTCAGGTACGGATGTCGTCAGCGCCGCGACGATGCCGCCGGTTTCCTCATAGACGCACAGCTTGAGCGTGATCGCCGCGCGGATAACTGCCTGCTGCCACTCGAACGGCACGGCCAGGCTGCGCGCCCAGCGTTTCCAGTAGAGTCGCGTCCGCTCCTCCCAGTCACGCGCAATCGCCTCCGGATTGTCTGACAGTGACTCGTCTGCCCCCAGAATGAAGGCCGCCTCCCTGTCGAGAATGAAGCTGGTGCCTGAAAGGATGTAGGACACAGGCGCATCGGTCGTGACGCGGAAACCCAACTCCTCATCCGTAAAGCGGACATGATTGACACCCCGGACAGGTTTCAGCTTCCGCCCGCCCCAGTCGGTTTCCGGTGTCAGCGTGATCCGCAGGCGCGGCGTCCCAGCCAGTACACGAAAGCGCCGCACCAGCGCGGCCGGACGGAACATGCGGCCCTGGTTTTCAAACCGCGGTGCAAAATCGACAATCTCCACCACAGCCCCATCGCGGGACTCCAGCCGCGTGCGCAGGATGGCACTGTTATGGTCATAGGACTGGGTGCGTGACTCAAGGTCTTCCATCCAGACGGAGAACGCCCCGCCCCCACCGAGCAACTGGTTGAAGACTGGCTGGCCATCAAAGCGCGGCAGGCAGAACCACTGATAATCGCCACGTGAATTGATGAGGGCCGCGACAGTGCCGTTGCCCACAATTCCAAGATCCAGTCCGCTCATACCCCTGCCAACTCCTTCAGATAGTCATGCACGGCCGTCACGCTTTCCAGGCGATGCCGCGCGACTGTGTCACCTGCGCCGACTTTAACCGTCAACCCACCAAGGCGGTTCGCCTCCCTGAAGGCATCCTCATCGGTTGTGTCATCGCCAATCATGACCGGGCGGCGCCCGGCGAACGGCGGCTCCAGCATCATGCGTGCCAAGGCACGCCCCTTGTTTGCATTCTGGGGCTTCGCCTCGAAGACAAACTTGCCATGTTGCAAACGATAGCCGGCACTTGTCAGGCCCGCTTCGGCCAGCGCCTTGCCAAGCGATACAGCCACCTCCGGCACCTGCCTGTAATGCAGTGCCAGAACCGGCCCTTTGACCTCTATCCGTGTCCCGCTGAACCTGAAACTGACCTCCTCCATGGCCGCACGTACGGCGTCCGGCGCAGCTCCGCGCGCATCCGGCGCCGAGACCCCCGGCGCCAGCGGGATCAGGCCATGATTGCCAATACGCCAAAACCCTCCGGGCACCCGCGCCGAGAGGTCCCCTGCGTCTCGTCCGGACAAGATCGCCAGCGCTCCGTCCAGACGCCGCGCAAGCGTTTCCAGAACATCAGCCATCCCGGGGGCGAGAAAAACCGTCTCCGGATCATCCTGCAAGCCAGCAAGCGTGCCATCGAAATCCAGAAACAGCGCATCCCCCGCATCCAGCGGTGGTACTTCCATACCCATCTGCGTCATGACAGGACCGGAATGACGGCATCGGCAGGCACGGCTTTCAGGAAGCGCTCACGCCACCAGGCAAGGTCCTGCTTGCGGATTCCCTCCATCAGCTTGGACCAGCGTTCCTGCCGTTCGGCCAGAGGCATGTGGATCGCCTTGTAGACGGCCTCGGCAATGGCTGAAGAATCATATGGATTGACGATCAGGGCCTCCCGCATCTGCTCTGCCGCGCCCGCAAACTGGGACAGGACCAGCACACCAGGATCGTCCGGGTCCTGCGCCGCAATGAATTCCTTGGCCACCAGGTTCATGCCATCCTGCAACGGCGTCACGAGACAGACTTTTGCCAGCCGGTAGAGGCCAGCAATTTCATCGCGGTCATAACCGCGCGCCAGATAGCGGATCGGAATCCAGTCAAGATCACCATAATCGCCATTGATACGCCCGGACAATTCATCCAGCTTCTGGCGGAGTTGCTGGTACCCTTCGACGACCGAACGTGATGGCGGCGCAACCTGCGTGAAGGATATATGTCCGTGTACGTCCGGATGCCGGTCAAACAGGTCCGCCATACCCTCAAAGCGCTGTAAAAGTCCCTTGGAATAATCCATGCGGTCGACGCCCAACACCAGCTCCCGCTTCCCCAGGAACTTGCTGAGTTTCAGCGCCGCCAGTTCAGCATCTTCGCATGTCGATGCCTGCACAAAAGCATCGACATCAATTCCGATCGGGCAATGCAGAAGGCGCACAGTGCGCTCCCCTACGCGAAACCGCCCATCTGGCAACTCTTCTGCCCCAAACTCTTCTTCAAGATAGCGGGCGAGGTTGTAGAAATCCTTTCCGGTCTGCACACCAACGACATCATAGGCACAGAGTGCCTCGCCCAGTTCCCTGTGCTGCGGAATGGCACGGAAGGCTTCCGGCGCCGGAAACGGAATATGCAGGAACCAACCTAGCCTGCCCTGCCAGCCGCGCTGGCGCATCATCCGCCCCAGCAGGAAGAAATGATAATCGTGCACCCAGACGAAATCGTCCGGCCGCGCTTCCTGAACGGCGATACGCGCGAATTTCTCATTGACGGAGCGGTAGTTGCGATAGGTATCAGCCTCGAACACGGCAAGATCGATCCGGTTATGCATCACCGGCCAAAGCACGGAATTGGCATAAGCCAGATAAAACCCGTCATATTGCCTGCGCGAAAGATCGCTGAGGGCGAATTTCACCCCCTCTTCCTCGACATGGCTCACCCGCGCGGTTTCGAAATCCAGAACCCGTCCCGACCAGCCAATCCACAAGCCCTTGGTTTCCACCAGGGTCTCCCAAAGCGCCACGGCCAGTCCGCCCGCCTTGCTTTCACTCCCAGCCGCTGTCCGGTTGGAGATGGCAACCAAGCGCCCTGATGCTTTTGCCGAAGTTTCTGGCTTCGTGCTTGTCATCGGTCGTTTCCCATTTCTCAAATGTAGGCCGCCCTACCCAAAGACCCAACCTCGCAGCATCATTTTCCTTCAGAAAAACCCGTCCTGCTCAGGAATGAATCAGCCCCTCAGGGCCTTACGCGCAACAACGCGGACCAAAGGGCACGGTTCCAGCACGGAAACAGCAGGTTCAGCGCGGCAGAGCCTCAATGGCTCCCTGCAAGCGCAGGACTTCCGTGAATGCCAGGAAGACATGGTACAGCGTTGAGGCAGGCACATCATTCGCGTCAGGCTCGCCCGTGGCCGTGAATCGTTCCAGCCACAGGCCCGGAATGGCCGCATTCAGATACTGATCGAGCAAGAGACGCGCACTGGCTGTCACAGCTTCGCTCGGGTCTTTCCCTGTCGCCTCAAACAGGGCGAGATGGGCCTTGATCCGCTCGGTATTCGGCCAGGTCCGCGCGCCTGCATCCACCGGTGTACCGTCATCCAGGACGATCTGCATTGTCCGGCCTGTTTGAGGGTCAACACCATACGCCTCCGCAAACCGGACAAGGCCTTCTGCCAATGCGAGCGTATCCTCGCCGGTCAGGCGGCCATACTGAACAAGAATCCACGCCCACTCCAACTGGTGGCCCGGTTCGACCAGCCGCCCGTCACGTCCTTCCGCACGGTTCCAGTCTGTATCGAAATATTCCGCCAGCGTGGCGCCGTCGAACAGCTTCTCCCGGAACAGGGTGACGATCTCGCGGGCCGCCGCCAGGAACCGCGCCTGTCCGCTCGCCTCATAGGCAACGAGAGACGCCTCCAGCAAATGCATGTGCGGGTTTTGCTGGCGCCAGCCTTCAGGCGGCAATTCATGCCAGAAGCCTTGCGCGGCGCGCATGTTCGCATCGATGAAATCCATGACCCGGTGCATCGCGGCATGGGAGGCTTCATCCTTCGCCGCCTTGTGGCGCCAGGCATACCCAAATAGGACGAAGGCCAGATCGTAGAGGTCCAGTGTCCCATCCAGCACCTTACCGTTGCGGTCAGTCGTACGCGGCCATCCCTTGTCCGGACCGAGATAAAGCTCATCCAGCTGCCGCGCGCCTTCTGCCGACAGGGCAAGCCCCTGCTCCCAGCCGAGAATGGCTGCATGCGAGAAAACATAGGTCTGCCGGCCGATGACGCGTGTACGGTGAAAGCCCGCGTCTATCGGCGCACCGGAATAGTCTAGCTTTTCCACGAACCGCCGCGTCTGCAAATCGTAGCCAGCGTCCGCCCAGAACGGCAGCGCGACATCGAATGTCCAACGCCGGATTTCATCGAATGGAATTCCCGAAGACATATCCACCTCCGCCTGCTCAGGCCGGCCCGATTATATCCGAAACCAGCGCGCGAAGATCCCCTCCGGCAAACAAATATCCCGGCAGTCCGGCCCGGCGCGCCGCTTCCATATCCGACGGTTTGTCCCCGATCAGGAAACTCGCCTCGCGGTTCACCTGCCAGTCGTCCAGCGCACGCAGGATCATACCGGGGTTCGGCTTGCGGTCCGGATGATCCGCTACCGTATAGGCAGGCACTTTGCCATCCGCATGATAAGGACAATGGTAGAAGGCATCCACAAAGGCGCCTGCGTCCGCCAGTTGTTCCTGCATATGGGCATGGAACGCATCGACGGCATCTTCTTCGTAATAGCCTCGCGCGACACCCGCCTGATTTGTCACGACGATCACACGGTAGCCCCGGTCGTTCAGCAGGCGGATTGCCTCTCGCGCGCCGGGGACCCAGACAAGGTCGTCGGCCTTATGGGTATAACCCTTGTCCTCGTTCAGAACGCCATCGCGATCCAGGAATGCTGCAGGCCGCACACGCAGGGCTGCCGTTTCACGCTGTGCCTGTGCCAGCGTTTCGGGCAAGCCTATATCAAGGAAGTACCCGTCAAACGGAATACCCTCCAAGCGGCCTTCCTTGACCAGTTCCGGGAATACATCGCTTTCGATGGATGACGGCATGGCAACCCGGTCCACCATTGCACGGTCGAGATAATAGATCCCGCCATTGATCAGGCCGGGGCCGGTCAACTCTGGATTCTTTTCGATGAAGGCAGAGATCTTCATGTCATCCAGCCGGACAGAGCCATAGCGCGCCGTATCATCGACCATCCGCAGGGCAAGCCGCCCGCCGCCTTCTGACAAAGGCGTTGCCGTCAGGGCCCGGAGGTTGATGTCGAAAAAGGAGTCGCCATTCAGCAGGACGAAGCGCTTATCCAGAACATCGGATGCCTGCGCCAGGGCGCCGCCTGTGCCCAGAGGCTGGCTTTCGCGCACGACACGGATCGTTGCCTCACCTACGCGGCGGCCATTATAGGCGGCCTCAACCTTGTCTCCCAGATGACCCGCCAGCAGGACGAGATCGGTAAACCCCATCCGCGCTGCATTTTCCAGCAGCAGGTCAAGGAACAGAACGCCGGGCGCGATTTCCTGCATCGGTTTTGGTGTATTGGCAGAAAGGGCGCCGAGGCGGGTGCCCTTGCCACCCACCAGGAAGAGAGCCTGCTTGACGCGGGTCATGCCAGCTCCCGCACGCCTGTTTTCAATGCGTCCTCAAAACCGTCACCGTGCTGTCGAGCGTGGCTTTCCAGCTGAAATACCGGTCCGTCAGTGCGGCGGAACCTGCCTTCAGGCGAGCCGCCAGGACTTCATCGCCCAGAAGCCGCAACATACCTTCTGCCAGAGCGTCATCATCTTTCGGCTGAACAAGAAGCACGTTCTCACCATCAACAAATTCCGGCTCCGGACGTTCGTTCAGTGTCGTGATGACCGGCAGGCCATGCGCGGCGCAGGCCGCGATGGAACTGTTGTTCAGTGCGGCGCCTTCCGAGAAGGGCAGCACGGCAAAGTCACCAGCCCGCAAATAGAGCGATCCGGCATCCGTATCGAAGGGGAATTCCCCGGTCCAGCTGATCGCGTCTTCTATGCCCTCCTCACGCGCAATGGCGTGCAGGTCATCAACGCTCCAGCCTGATTTGAAATAGTCCGGCGCCGCACCGCCGACAATCGCGAGGCGTGCCTGCGGCACCTGTGCACGCACTTTGGCAAAGCCGCGGATCAGGTATTCCAGCCCCTTGCCCACATACAGCCGGCCGAAATACACGAACAGCGGCGCATCCGCCGGAACGCCCAGCATCTCGCGGCCTTTCAGGCGCGAAGCATCCCCCGGCACGCTCATCGGGATCAATGGCGGCGGCGGAATGATCACGGCCTTCTCCGCCAGGCCGGGCATATGTTCCGCATAACGCTCAAGATGCGGCTTCGCCATGGCGATCAGGCGGTCGCTGTCACGCAGGATGGTGCCATATTCATAGCTGATATTGCCCCCGCCAAGCGTGAAGGCAGACAGTTTCAGGTTCGCACGCGTCAGGAACGGATGCTCCTTCGGGCGCACACCCACAGGGGCGGTGATCTGGGTTACGATCTGCGTATCCGGCATCGTTGTTTTCAGCCGTGTCGGCAAAAGCGAGATCATGGGATGGAACTCGAATGCCATACCGATGAACCAGATGAAGATCAGGTCCGGCTTCAGCGTCTGTGCAAAGCGCAACACTTTACTCTGGGACGCCCAGTTCCAGTTCTCCATTTCCGCATGCACACGGCAGCCGGGCGCACTCGCGCCATCAGCCTTTGTACTGGTCAGGACATCGACCTCATAACCGCGCTCGGCCAGCCCCTGGCTGAGACGGGCGATATGATCGCCCTCCGCAATCGGCATGGGCGGAAACACGCCCGTAATGACCAGTACTTTTTTCTTTTCGGGTTTCATCGAACCCCACCCCCCAGTTTTTGTCCAACCCGGCCAGCGGCATGCCGCAACCAGGTCTGCATTCCTACGCCGCGCATTGCCCCCAGAAGGGCATCCAGCGCGGTTCTGTTATCTTCAGCGCGCAACCGCATCACCGCGATTTTCTCTGCGAGTTCCTTGAGCTCCGCCGATGGGTCACCCAGCAACCGGTCCCCCGCGGCGGAGATATCCTCGCTTGTGGCCGTATCCGGATCAAGCGCAGCCTTCCAGCCGAGATCCCTGCAGAGATCACTCACCTTGTCGGAGCGGCGGATACCCAAGAAGGGCACCCCCTGCAAGGCGGAGAAAACGCAAAAATGATAGCGCGTGGAAATCGTCATCGCACAGTGCGCAATGATCGACATCATTTCCTGAGGGATCAGATAGTCCGATGGCCCCATCAGGACGGCATCCTTGCGGGCCATCAGCCCGCGAACCAGCTCAGCGGCCGCCTGGTCATACGTCTCCCCTTCCCGCACTTCGTTGAAGAGAAACAGGACACGGGCCCCGTGCCGGTTTACAAGATCATCCAGCCCCGCGGCCAGTTCCGTGAACAGGCGCGGCGCCTTTTCCACCATATGGTCTTCGGCATTGATATTGACGCCGATGACCGGACGCCCGCCAAGCCCCAGGCGCTGCGTCACCTTGCGCCCATAGGCGGGGTCTGCCGGGTCCAGCAACCAGGCCATGTCTGCCGCCACAGTGATCCGGTCCGGCGCAACACCAAGGTCCAGCAGGCGGTCTCGGTCATGGAGCTGCGCACACTCCAGCACATGACGTTCGGGATGATCTGTTCCTGAACGCGCTTGCGGGAAATATCGTGGCGCAACTGCTCCACACCCACGCCGACGAAAGCCGCCGGCTTGCCCCAATTGCCCGCATGCTGGAGCATGCGCCAAGGCTGAGCAATGGCCAGTCGCCCAGATTGTCCATGATCGGCGTACCGCCAGGAATGATATAACCAGCGCCCATATGCGCATGCAGCTTGGCAGGCATCCCCATGATGCCGTCGACATACTGGTAATAACGGAAGGCTGGCTCCACCCGGCGTGTATGGGCAGGATCGCTGGAAGCTACATCCACCCCGATCCCGCCGCCGAAACGTTCGATCAGACGGCCGAAGCCCAGCAATGTTGCTTCATCGCCAATATTGCCACTGCCATAGAACCCGAAGGGAGCAACCAGTCTCATCCGTACGCCGCCAGCACGCCTCAATCATGTGAGTCCGCCACAGATTGGCACACTCGGGTCCACATCGCTTTGGTTGCAAACCCTATTCCAGTAAACTTCCTGTTTCCTCTAACACGGAATTTCAAGAAAGGGCCGATAAAACAACTATTCATTGCACGAGATTTGCTTGATTAAAGCCGCGTTCACAGACCGCGCTCACGCCCATTTGAACAGGATCGTCCGGATCCCTCCAGACAGGAGACAGGATTTGCAGGTTGGCATCATTGTAGACGTCGAACCCGGTATTCATGGCGGCATCGCGACCGCCCTGCGCAGCCTGATCACGGCGCTGGGCAAGCTGGAAGGGCCTGAAACCTACGTCCTGATCGTGGAGAACCAGCGGCAGGTCGACTGGCTGAGCCCCCTTGCTGCCAACCAGCGTTTCGAGATGCGTCCAGCCTCCTCCGGCAATCCGGTGCGCGATGTCCTGCGTGGCGTAAAGAAAGTGGCCAACAAGGCCCTCGGCCGCGATGGCCGTGTCGGCTGGCCTGAAGTTCCGATTTCAGATGGATGGCTGGAAAGCCTCGGCCTGGATGTCCTGCACCAGCCGACGCAGGGCTTCATCTATTGTGCCATCCCGACGGTCTATAATCCCCACGATTTGCAGCACCTGCACTACCCGCAATTCTTCGACCTCTCAGACCTCACCTGGCGCGAAACGATCTATCGTGCGGCCTGCCGCACATCACATGCGATCATCGTGAACTCGCAATGGATCAAGGATGATGTCGTCGCCCAGTTCGCCGTGAACCCGGACAAGGTCCAGATTATTCCGGAAGCCGCGCCGACGCAGTTGCTGGCCGATGTGAGCAACGAGGACAAGGCCGCCACCCGGGCGAAATATACCCTGCCGGAGCGCTACATCTTCTATCCGAACAATACATGGCCTCATAAGAACCACCTCCGTCTGTTCGAGGCGATGGCCTGGCTACGCGATGAAAAAGGCGTGACCGTGCCGCTGGTCTCCACCGGGGCCCGCCATGAACCGAGCCGCGAGACACTGGATGCGCGCGTGCGCGAACTCGGCCTCGAAAACCAGGTCCAGTTCCTGGGCTTGTCTCCAATGAGGAATTGCGGGCAATCTACCAGATGGCCCGCTGTCTTGTCGTGCCGAGCCTCTTCGAAGCCAACAGCCTGCCGATCTTCGAGGCCTGGGCCGAAGGCATCCCGGTGGCCAGTTCCAATGTCACCGCCCTGCCGGAACAGGTCGGTGATGCCGGCCTCCTGTTCGACCCGATGGACCCGCGGGACATGGCCGGCGTCATCGAACGCCTCTTCACGGACGACGCGCTGTGCGCAGACCTGATCGCCAAGGGCAAGGTGCGCCTGTCCGATTTCGACTTCCTGCGTACCGCCCGCGCGAACCGCGCCACCTATCGCCGCGCCGCAGGCGCCGTCTCGATGCCGAGGATGCCGCCCTCCTCGCCCATGACTGGATGCGTTACCCGGTCCGGGACTGATCACGGCACAAAAGAAAACGGGCGCCCTTCGCAAGGCGCCCGCTTTTTCATTGTCCGGCCAGCTCAGGCTTTCTTGCCGAGCACGCTCTCGAATACATCCGCGATCCGTGCCACCATGGCATCGTCCACACGGCGCGATGTCGGCAGGTTCACCCCCGTCCGCGACAGCCAGGCGCTGTTCGGGCACTTGCGGGCATACTGACGATAGGCCGGCATCGACGACAGGCCGTGGAAGAACGGGCGCAGGTCGATATTGGCTGCCTTGCAGGCCGCGATCAGTTCGGCACGCTTGTCTTCCGGCACCTGCGCGCAGGCAAACCAGGTGACCGGCTGGGCACGCTGGTTCATGGCGGGCGGGAAGCTCACACCCGGAATGCCGGACAGGGCCTTCACGTAACGCTCGTACACACCAGCACGCATGGCCAGCAGCTCGTCCATCCGCTCGATTTGGGCACAGCCAATGGCGGCCTGCATGTTCGTCATGCGGAAATTGAACCCCGGCTCCTCATGCCAGTACCGGCGCTCCGGCCGCATGCCGTGATCGCGCAGCATGCGCATGCGCGCCGCAATGTCCGCATCATTGGTCAGGCAGATCCCGCCCTCACCCGTCGTGATGATCTTGTTGGCAAAGAAGGAGAAGCTCGAAATATCGGAGAAGGACCCGATCGGCTGGCCATCATATTTCGCGCCATGCGCCTCGGCGCAGTCCTCGATGATGTAGAGGCCATGGGCCTTGGCCAGGTCGGCAATCTCGGTCATCTCGGCAGGCCGCCCGAAGACGTGCACCGGCATGATGGCACGCGTGCGCGGCGTGATCGCCCGCTCCACCGCCTCAGCCGAGAGGCACCAGGTGTCACGATCCACATCGACCAGCACCGGGCGCGCGCGACATGCATCACCGTATTGATGGAAGCTGCAAACGTCAGATCCGGGACGATCACCTCATCCCCTTCCCCGATGCCCAGCGTGGCCATGGCAAGGTGCAGCGAAACCGTCCCGTTGGACGTTGCCACGCCATGGGCCATCCCGACTTTCTCGGCGAAGTCCTGCTCGAAACGGCGGATATAATCCCCGGTCGAGGAGATCCATGTGGAGAGGAAAGCATCGAACGCATAGCGCATTTCGCGGTGCGTCAGGTCCGGTTCCGACACCGGCAGGAATGGCTGCGGCCCGGACTCGTTGAGGCCCAGAATACGGCCTTCGCCATCCAGAACAGGCGCGACGCCGAGCGGCTCTTTCGCACTGCCCCAGGGGCCGCGACATCGCCAACGGTCACGCCGCTGAGATGACCGCCCTTCATGAAGGCCTCACGCATGGCCGCAAGATCGGCATAGCCTTTCAGCAGACCCGCCGCGTCGGTCACAAAGACAAAGCCCCTGCCATTGTCCAGTGCGCGTTCAAGGCCAGTCCACAAAGGATCAGCTGCGCCGCACACCATGGCCGCAACAGCCGGATCGGCAGACGCGAGTGTTATTTCTTTCGCTTCAATCATGTTCAGGAAACCTTGGCCCCAGCGGGAAGATAATTGGAATCCAATTCCGGATCGTAAAGAACCACCTGTGTGCCGCTCCGCTCCATGCGCAGGGGCACATGCGTCATGCCCTTCATGGCATCCAGTACGGCAGCGCGTTTGTCCGGCGGAACGAACATCAGGAGGAAGCCGCCACCGCCCGCGCCGAGCAGCTTGCCGCCGAGGGCACCGGCCTTCAGGGCCGCTTCATACCGCTCATCGATTTCCGGGTTCGAGACAGACGCATCGAGCGCCTTTTTGTTCACCCAGGTCTCGTGCAGCAAGGCGCCGAAATCATTGATGTCACGCGACGGGTCCGTCAGAATCCGCTCGCCCTCGCCCACCATGTCATAGATCGCGCGAAGCTCCTTCGTCCGGTCACCGAACTTCGCTACCTTTCGCTTCTCGATCTCGTCGGCGAAACGCGTGAAGCCGGTAAAGAACAACATCATCGAATCTTCGAGCGCAGCTTTCCGGGCTGCCGGCAGACGGATCGTTGAAATGTCGTAATCGCCATCGGCTGAAAACTCGATCCGGTTCAGGCCGCCATGCGCCGCAGCGATCTGGTCCTGATAGCCGACCGTTTCGCCCAGCAGCTTCTGCTCCACGAAGATCGCCTCACGGGCCAGCTTCTTCTTGGAACAGAGCATTTCCTGGTTACCGAAAAAGGCATGCAGCAACGATACCGTGAAGGACGAACTGGACCCGAGGCCGGATTCGACGGCAGGTCCGAGTTGTGGATCACTTCATAACCCGTCTCATTGTCGCCAGCATAGTACTTCAGCACCTCGCGCACGACGGGGTGCTGGATCTCGTTAATCGTCGACACTTCCTCCAGCATACCCCAGGCAACACGGTAGTTGAAATCGAACACCGCCGCAGCCGGCGCAGCTGGATGTAGATGTATTTATCGATCGAGGTCGACAGCACGGCCCCCTTCTCCCCACGCTCCAGCCAGGAGGGGTGGTCTGTACCCCCGCCGAAGAAGGAGACGCGAAGCGGGCTGCGGACAATGATCATTTCGGGGGCCTTAGACGTTCGAGTAGCGGGAATTGCGGATCATCTTGTAACCGCGCAGCAGCTCGGCGATGCCGCGATCCAGAGACCAGTCAGGGCGCCAGCCGGTGGCTTCCACTTTCTCGTTGGAGACGATGTAATCGCGCTTGTCCGGGTCTTCGCCGATTGGCGCTTCGAGATAGACGAAGTTCGGCACATGCTCCTGGATCTTCTGGCAAAGCTCGATCTTGGAGAGGTTCGCATCCGACAGGCCGAGATTGTAGGCTTCGCCGCGCATCGTGTCGAAGTTCGCAATCGCGTGCTCAAAGCCTTTCACCACATCGCGGACATGGATGTAGTTCCGCTTGAAGTGGCCTTCGAAGATCACCGACAGGCCGAGATTGTAGGCTTCGCCGCGCATCGTGTCGAAGTTCGCAATCGCGTGCTCAAAGCCTTTCACCACATCGCGGACATGGATGTAGTTCC
>LZQP01000063.1_pt1 | contig 12580 bp, 15 predicted proteins | sample 768551 | NCBI WGS metagenome assembly LZQP01 (sample SAMN05207184, study PRJNA324509) | oil field metagenome | isolation source: sample BH-FW-16 from oil reservoir | place: India: Bombay High | collected 2015-12-03
AATGACGGCGAACTGGCCCGCACACTGGAGCTGCCCGCCTCTGGCCTGCAACGGACCTATCGCGTCCGCGCCAAAGGCACCGTCACGCCGCAGAAGATCGAGGAACTCGCCAGCGGCATCACCGTAGAAGGCGTGAAATACCAGCCGATCACCGCCGTGATGGACCGCGAGATGGGTGCCAACACCTGGCTCACCGTCACCCTGTCGGAAGGCAAGAAGCGCGAAGTGCGCCGCGCCCTCGAAGCAGTCAACCTGATCGTGAACCGCCTGATCCGTATCTCCTATGGCCCGTTCGAGCTGATCGACCTGAAGCCCGGACAGGTGGACGAAATTCCGCCAGACCTGCTGAGCGAAGCTATCGGGCACCTCTACGCCAATGTGAAATCAAGCACCCCTGTACCGAAGACCATAAGCAGCACCACCCCCAAACCCGGTGCGCGGACAGCCAGGCCACCCCAGAAAGCCACCTCGAAACCGGCTCCGAAATCACGAGGCCGGAAAGGCCAGAAACCAGTGGAGGAATGGTCCACCAGCCCCGAACGGCCTTCCCCCAAGTCACGCCTTGGCAGCAAGCCGTCATCCGGTAAGCTGGCTGGCAACAGGAAACGCAACAAGCCACGCTGAGACGGCTCAAGAAATGCCGCCCGTGGCCATCGCCAAAGGGAGGCATTGCATGTCTGCAGAAGGCAAATCCGTTATTATTACAGGCGCGTCGAGCGGCATCGGCGCCGCTACGGCCAAACGGCTGGCCGAGGCCGGCGCACAGGTCATGCTGGCGGCCCGCCGGGAAGACCGGCTGAAACAGCTCTCGGATGAGATCGGTCCAAATGCGGCCTGGCGCGTCACAGACGTGACCAGCCACAACGACATGCTGTCGCTCGCTCAGGCTGCCATCAAGCATTTCGGCAAAGTCGATGTAATCGTCAACAATGCCGGCATCATGCCGCTCTCCCCGCTTGCCAATCGCCGGGTGGATGAGTGGGACCGGATGATCGACGTAAACATCAAGGGCGTGCTCTACGGCATCGACGCAGTGCTTCCACATATGCTGGAGCGCAAGGACGGGCACGTGATCAACGTATCTTCCGTGGCGGGCCTGATGACCAACCCGACCTCCGCCGTCTATAGCGGCACCAAGCATGCCGTGAAGGCCATCTCCGAAGGCCTGCGCAAGGAAACCGCCGGTGTGATCCGTGTCACAACGATCTATCCCGGCAAGGTGAACACGGAACTTGGCCTCTCCATCAAGGACCCGGACGTCCTGGCAGGCATAGGGGACCGATTCAACTATACCGGCCTTGAAGGCGGCGACATCGCCGAAGCCATCCACTTCGCCATCGCCAGCCCACGCAACATGGTGCTGAACGACATCGTCATCCGTCCCATCGAACAGGTTCTCTGAGGCTGCCATGACACTGTTGAACGTTACCGATACTTACCAACACGAAGTTCCGCCGCATGCCCCGGTGAAGCCCCCCGTCTACGATCTCACTCCGCCCGTCGACCTGACGGACCCGGAAGTCTTCTCGAAACATGGCGGTTACACGCATGATGCCTTCGCGCTGATGCGTGAGAAGGCACCCGTCATGTGGCACCCGGAGCATAAGGGCGCGGGCTTCTGGCGGTCACCTCCTATGACCTCGTCAAATCGGTCGAACTTGACCCGGCCACCTACTCGTCACAGCGTGGCGGCATCCTGATGACCTACGGCCTGCCGGATGAGCCGCGCCATCCGCTGCTGCACTCGTCCAGCCTGAACAGCCTGATCAATCTCGATCGCCCTTACCACACCCCGCTCCGCATGGAGCACATGCACTTCTTCCGCCCCGGCTTCGTGGCCGAGCTGAAAAAACGCGTCGATGCGCACGTCACGGAACTGCTCGATAATATGGAGAAGCAAGGTCCGGTCGTGGACATGGTGGAAATGTTCTCTGCCGAACTGCCGCTGTTCACCCTGTGTGAAATCCTCGGCGTGCCCGCAGCCGACCGGCCGAAGCTGGTCCACTGGATGCACTTCCTGGAAACTTCGCAATACCAGGCCCAGCAGGAAGGCCTCGGTAATGTCACGCCGGAACAGATGATGCTTTCCTGAGCGAGATCCAGGCCATGTTCGATTTCGGACGCACCTGCTGGCCGAGCGCCGCAAGGAGCCGAAGGAAGACCTGCTCTCCGCCATCGCCAATGTCGAGATCGACGGCAAGCCGCTGAGCCCCGAATTCCTCGACGGCTCCTGGCTCCTGATCGTGTTCGCCGGCAATGACACGACCCGCAACTCCCTCTCCGGCACGATGCGCCTGCTGACGGAATTTCCGGATCAGAAAGCAAAACTTCAAGCCAATCCGGACCTGTTCCCGAACTTCGTCCACGAAGCCATCCGCATGGTCTCGCCGGTCACCTATATGCGCCGCACGGCGACAAAAGACACCGAACTCGGCGGCCAGCCTATCGCGGAAGGCGACAAGGTTGTGATGTACTATCCGGCCGCCAATCGTGACCCCGCAAAGTTCCCGGACCCGCACCACTTCGACATCACGCGCGACAATGCCAAGGAGCACCTATCCTTCGGCCATGGCCCGCATGTCTGCCTTGGCCAGCGTGTCGCCAACATGCAGCTTGAATCGGCTTACCGGCAGATCCTGTCCCGCTTCCCGAATGTGAAATGGACCGGGGAGCAAACGATCGCCCCGAACAATTTTGTCCATGCGATTTCCAGCCTTATGGTGGACCTCGGCTGATGACGGCCCCCCTCGTAACCCGGCAGGATCAGGGATGGCTGCGCCACCCTCACCCTGAACCGCCTGACAAGCTGAATGCGCTGACCGTCGGCATGTTCCGGGAACTCCGCGCCCATGTGTCCGATCTCGACAAGGATGACTCCATCAGTTGCGTCATCCTGCGTGGCGCGGGCAAGTGCTTCTCCGCCGGGCATGACCTGGCTGACATTGCCGAGGTCGAAGCCGTCCCCTCACGCGGCTGGCATTCGGAAACACTGCGCCTCATGGAACGCCTGCCGAAGCCGGTCATCGCGGCGGTGCATGGGCATTGCTATACCGGTGCATTGGAGGTCGCCCTCGCCGCCGACTTCATCATCGCTGCCGAAAGCGCGCGGTTTGGCGACACGCATGCCAAGTGGGCGCTGACCCCGATCTGGGGAATGAGCCAGCGTCTGCCTCGCCGGGTCGGCATTGCCACCGCCAAACGCCTCATGTTCACCGCAGAAATGATTGGATCCGCCGAGGCATTCCGGATCGGCCTTGCTGAAATGGTCGTGCCCGATGCGGAGTTCGATGCAGCCATCCTGAAGCTGGCAAAACAGATCACGGAAAACTCCGCCTTCTCCCATGCGGCTAACAAACGCCTGCTGGAGGCCACCGACGCGCGCGACATGGATTCCGGCCTGCAATGGGAAGTCCTCAACAATGAAGGCGCGGGGCCTGACATGCAGGCACGAATCGGGGCCTTTACGGGCAAGTCACCGAAAGCAAAAACATGAGCGATTTCCTTATCCGCCGTGATGACCTGCGTGCCGTGCACTGGGCCGACACACCGGCTGCACCTTTGGCTGATGGCCATGCCCGCCTGAAAGTCGAAGCGTTTGCATTGACCGCCAATAATGTGACCTACGCCACCTTCGGCGATGCGATGCAGTACTGGAACTTCTTTCCCACCTCCGACCCGGCCTTTGGCCGTGTGCCGGCCTGGGGCTTTGCAACCGTTGAGGAGTCGAAGGCCGAGGGCATCAGCGTGGGGCAGCGCATCTACGGATACCTTCCGATATCGGACCGTTTCGACGTGCAGCCTGTGCGCGTATCGAAGGAAAGTTTCATGGATGGCGCCGCCCACCGCCAGCCCATGGCGCCAATCTACAATACCTACATCTTCACAGCGGCCGATCCGTCTTACGATGCCGCTTTCGAAGCACAGCAGATGCTGTTCCGTCCGCTCTTCACCACGGGCTGGATGATCGACGACTCCCTGATGGAAACAGGTGACCAGATTCCGGAAACTGTCGTCATTTCCTCGGCCTCCTCCAAGACGGCCATGGCGCTCGCCCATTGCCTGAAGCAACGCAGCGCCGTCGATACAGTCGCCCTCACTTCCGAAAGCAACAAGGCATTCGTGGAATCCACCGGTCTGTATGGACGCGTGTGCACCTATGCGGATGTCGACGGCTTGTATGCGCGCGGTCTGACGGCCTTTGTCGATTTCCTTGGCCGCCCTGCTCTGACGGCAGATGTGCATAACGCCCTGAAAGACCGCCTCGTGCGCAGTCTCGTCATTGGTGTTACGGATTGGGAAGGCAACCGCGCGCCGATCCAGCTGCCAGATCCTCAGCCGGAATTCTTCTTTGTGCCGACCTACGCCGCAGAGCGCGCGAAGCAACTTGGACCGGATGTGCTGAATACGAAGCTCGGCCAGTCTCTCGTCAGTTTCTATCACGCTTCAGCAAGCTTTGTGACGCCGGAACATGCCACCGGGCATGACGCCATCACGGATGCGTGGATCAAAACACTGGATGCGGATGTCAGCCCTGCTGCAGGCCTGATCCTGACTCCATGAGGTCTCTGTGACGACGCCGGCAGACCTGCTCCGCGCCATTCGCGAGACAGCGGGTGGGGCGCCGCGCATTTACATTCCGGGTGGCCCGGCGGAACCAGCCCTTCTCGGTGATGTGTTTCGTGCCGAGCCCGAGCTTGCCGATGGCATGACCTTCATCGGTCACTGGCTACCCGGCATCAACCGCACCGCCTGGGCAGGCCTGCACCCGAATGCCTCAGCCGAAGGCACATTCCTTTATGCAGAGCACCGCGCCAGCTTCGAAGCTGGGCGCTACCGCCTGCACCCGCTGCATTATTCCACAGCCTATGACTGGCTGAAAGCCACGCCACTGGATGCTGCCTTTATCCCGGTCTCTGCGCCTGACCGGAACGGCTATGTTTCCCTCAGCCTGGGGACGGACATGTCCCCAGCCCTTATCGACCGCGAGGCTGTGCGCCGCATCGCCTTTGTCCGGCCGGACCTGCCCTTTCCTGCCAATGCCCCGCGTCTGCCTCTGACCGCCTTCTCGGACGTGATCGAGGATGATACCCCGCTGATCACGCTTACCGATCCGCCCCTCTCCAATGAAGCCGCCGCTATCGCTGCACATGTCGCGACATTGCTGGGGGACGGGTTTACCGTGCAGTCGGGCATTGGAAGTGTTCAGCAAATCGCCATGGCAGCAGCCGCACAGCACCAAAACATCCGCATCCACACCGGCATGATCACCGATGCAGCCCTTGGCGCCATCCATATAGGTGCAATCAGTCCCTCCCCCGGTGCCATCCTGACTGGCACAGCCATCGGCTCGCCAGCACTCTATGAATGCGCCGGGAAAGACCCGCGTTTCAATTTCCAGCCCGTCAGCGTAACGCATTCCGTCCCCGTCCTTGCCGCTATCCCACGCCTGGCTGCGATCAATGGCGGCATTGAGTTTGACCTGTTCGGACAGCTCAACTCCGAATGGGTGAAGGGACGCCAGGTCGCCTCCACAGGCGGGCTCGGAAATTTCGTGCGAGGCGCCCAACTATCTGCAGGCGGACGCAACATCATTGCGCTGCCCGCCACGGCGAGGGGAGGCCAGCTGTCCCGCATCGTGGTGCAGCTCGCCTCACCTACGGTCACACTTACCCGCGCAGACGCAGGCTATGTCGTGACCGAACATGGCATTGCAGACTTGGCGACGGCAGACATTGACCAGCGCGCCGAAAGGCTCATCGCCATCGCCGCGCCGGAGTTCCGAGATGAACTCGCCAATGAATGGACGAGGCGACGCGCCAGCCTTTAGCGCGCGCGCCTTCCAGATTCCGCTTCTTGGCGCCACGGTTGCGGCCGCCTGGCTTACCGCCTCCGCTGCTCTTGCCAGCACCTTGCGGGCGGGCCTTGCCTTGCGGACGGGAAGATTTCTGCGGACGGCGCTCACCGCCGCGGCCACCCGTGCCACGCGCCGGCCCTTTGGGCTTGTAGAGACGCTCGTTCGGGTCAGGTGTCGGCAGCAGATCCACTTTGGTGCCTTCCGGCGCCTTCAGCACATCAATCTCCATGCCGATGGTCTTCTCGATGTCGCGGAGATAATAGCGTTCATCTTCAGCGACGAATGAGACGGCAAGACCGGTGCGGCCTGCCCGTGCTGTACGGCCAATACGGTGAACATACTGTTCCGGAACGTTCGGCACTTCGAAATTCACGACATGGCTGATGCCGTCAATATCGATCCCGCGCGCGGCGATATCGGTCGCCACCAGAACCTTGCAGTTGCCATTCCGGAAAGCGTCCAGCGCCTTCAGGCGTTGCGGCTGGGATTTGTTCCCGTGAATTGCCTTCGCGTCCAGCCCCTTGGCCAGCAGCTTGCGCACGACCTTATCCGCACCATGCTTGGTCCGGGTAAAGACGAGCGCGCGATCAATCTCCGGATTGTTCAACACGTCGAACAGGAGTTCCAGCTTGTCATTGTTGGAAACGTGATAGAGCCCCTGATCCACCCGCTCAGCCGTGGTCGACGGCGGCGTGACGGAAACCCGCACCGGATTGTCCAGGAATTGCTGGGCAAGATCGGAAATCAGTTTCGGCATCGTGGCAGAGAACAGCAGCGTCTGACGGTCTTTCGGCACCTGCGCCACGATCTTCTTCAGATCGTGAATGAAGCCCATGTCCAGCATCTGGTCAGCTTCATCCAGGATCAGGACGTCAACATCCTGAAGGGTCAGAGCCTTCTGGCCGACAAGGTCCAGCAGGCGGCCCGGCGTGGCCACAAGCACATCGGTGCCATTTGCAGCGCGCGGCGCTGGGCGTTGATGTTCACACCGCCGAACACTGTCTGCACTTTGCAATCCATGTGGCGCGAATAGGTCGAGAAGCTCTCTGCGATCTGGCCAGCCAACTCCCGTGTGGGGGCCAGAACCAGAACGCGCGTGCTCCGTGCCCGACGTTTTTCTGGGAATTCCAGCAGGAAATCCAGTGTCGGCAGGGCGAAAGCCGCCGTCTTGCCGGTGCCCGTCTGGGCGATGCCCAGAAGGTCTTTGTCTTCCAGCAGCAGCGGGATGGCCTGAGCCTGAATCGGGGTCGGGGTTTCGTATCCGGCGTCCGTAATTGCCTTCATCAGCAACGGGTTCAGGCCAAGGTCTGAAAACTTGGTCATATCATGTCTTTCATTCGAACGGGCGCGCGGCATGCCTGCGCGCAGCTCGCTCATGGGGTTTGTTTCATGGAGCCCCGCGCGATCAGGGACAACGGCATTAGTTGAATGCCTGAAGGGGCTGGCCGGTCGCGGCGGAAATCCGCTGCACGTTTCACGCTGCCGGCCCCATGCGCCTGTTCCGGCGCTGCGACAAGGGGCACATGGCCCTGTTTGTATGAACAGTCAATGAAGCGAGTGAAAAATTCCGTCCCGCCTCAGCGACTCAGCGGGCCGTGACGTGGAACTCTGTCCGCTCGTTGCGGTCACGCGCTTCGGCACTGTTACCACTGTCGACCGGCTGGGATTCGCCATAGCCTTTCGCCGTCAGAGCCGCTTCATCCACGCCATGTTCGATCATGTAATCGCGTATCGCTTCGGCGCGCTCGCGCGAAAGCTGAAGGTTGTAGCTGTCGGAGCCGCGCGAGTCCGTATGCTCGGCAATCTCGATCTTGTAGGCGCTGCACAGGCGGGCAATGCCGGTCGTCGTGTTCACGACAGGCAGTTCAGCTGCGTTCAGCACGGCCATGTTCACCGGGAAGTCAATGTCATCGACGCGCAAGGTCTGATTGAAGGCATCCTGCAGTCTGCCACGGACAGATCGCTGTTCATGAGGCGCTTCAGCCCGCCCGAGCGTCTCTTCGACGCCCTCCACGCCCATCGCATTGACGATCAGGTTGACTTTTTCAGCACCTTCCGGATCGCTCTCAATCGCAGCTTTTGCCGCAACGAAACTGACATCGCGTGCCGCAAGCCCCGGCGCCGTGCCGATCACGCTGCCACGCCGTCCCGCACCTGCAGGCCAGCCAGGGCATAGCCCATTCCGGCAAAGGTCCGCTCAAGCTTCGCGGCCCAGCCGACAGGCTCACCGGCCACATCCGGCAGCGGCGTTGCTTCAGGACGGGACGCTGCCCCGGCCTTCATGACCAGGATCTTGCCATCTCGGATCTGATAGGTGCCGTCCGAAATCGGGATACAGTCTGCCGCTTCCACAGACGCTGTCTTCTGTACGGCTGGGGCGCTGTCCTGCCCCGAACAGGCGGCCAGCGCGAGGACTGCCGCAGCGCCGGTAACCATACGCGTTGCCAGAGCCATATTGTCTTTCCTTATGCCTTCAGGACCAGTTTACCGCTGGTCCCATGCATGATCCGGGCCGGTTGGCCCGGATCCCTGCACAGCATCCGGCGTTCGCCCCGCCTTGTCAAAAGCCTTCGCGGCACGGGCGAGACATACCGGCAAACGGGGATCAGTCCTCGTTCTTGTAAACCACGCCGCCCTTCATCACGAAGTCGACGTCTTCCAGCTCGGTCACATCCTTCAGCGGATCCGCCGTCACGGCGATGATGTCAGCATATTTGCCGGCTTCGATCGTGCCGATGTCGGCATCCATTTCAATGTGCTGCGAGGCTTTCACCGTAGCGGCGTGGATCGCCTCCTCCGGCGTGTAACCTGCGCCGACCATCAGGGCGAACTCTTCGGCATTGTCGCCATGTTTCGAGACGCCTGTATCCGTACCGAAGGCGACATTGACGCCGCCCTCATGGGCCCGGCGCAGCATGTCCTGCATCAGCGGGCCGACAATCGCCGCCTTTGCCCGGCTTGCTTCCGGGAACCAGGGCTCGTTCACCCAGCCGCTCACCGTGGCACCAGCCAGAACCGTCGGCACCAGCGTGGCGTTATGTTCCTTGAACAGGGCGATGGTCTCATCATCCAGATACGTTCCGTGCTCGATTGAATCGATCCCGGCGCGCAAGGCTGCCTCAATCCCGCCCTTGCCGTGTGCGTGCGCCGTCACCTGACGGCCCATGGAATGCGCCGTCTCGACGATGGCTTCCAGTTCCGCATCGGTGAACTGTTTTCCAGACCAGCCTTGGTGTTGGACATTACACCGCCCGTCGCGGTGATCTTGATGACGTCAGCGCCTTCCTTCACCTGCTGGCGCACGGCCCGGCGGCAATCATCGGCGCCGTTGCAGATATTGGTGCCGGTGAACAGCGCCATGACATCCGGCGAATAGCCATTGATGTCACCATGCCGCCCGTCACCGAGATCGCCTGCCCTGCGGCCCGCATGCGCGGCCCCGGAACATACCCCTTGGCGATGGCATCGCGCAGACCGAACACGGCGTCATTGGAACCGCCGACATCCTGCACCGTGGTGAAGCCTGCCAGCAGCGTCTTGTGCGCAAACTCGGCCCCGTCGAATGCCTGGTCGACGGTCGTTTCCTCGAACATCCTGATCCGTTCGTTCGGGCCGGATTCGCTCGTGATGTGCACATGGCTGTCGATCAGGCCGGGCAGCACATAGGCATCGCGCAGGTCAATCACCGGCACGCCTTTCGGGCCCGGCTTGTAGCCCGCCTCGACCGACACGATCCGGCCATCCTTCACTGTCACCGTCTGCTTGCGCAGATAGCCCTCACCGGGCTTGGCCAGCAGATAACCTGCATGGATCACCGCATCCTGCGCATTCGCCATACCTGCAAATGCCACAGCCGCCAGAGCGGCCAGACCGAAACGCTTCATAGGAATCTCCCTCTCAGTTGGCCGGACCCTAGACCCGCAGGGATGCGGCCGCAATTGCCCGGGCCGGGCTTATGCACCAGGCTTTTTCCAGCTGATGTCCAGCCGTGGCTGGTCACGGAAATCATCCTTGTTTTCCGGATCCCACGGGAAGTGGCCATCATCGCCGGGCCAGAAGACCTGGATCATGCCGGACAAAGGTGGGCGTCCCGTCTCGCGGCGGATCATGATGTTGATCGAACCAACTTCGCCGAGATGGTCGGGGTGCACCGGACGCAGCTCCACATCCACTTCATTGAGCACGCCGTCCATCCGCAGCGGCTCACCCGTCCATTTCTTTTCCTGCACGAGTTTGGCGGCCACATTGTGGATCACCCCATCCACTGTTTCCCGGTTCAGGCCGAACACGACAAGTTCCGGCAGGCCGAACTTCTCCTGCATCCCCACCGTCACGGTGAACAGGATACGGGAATTCGGGTCGCCCGGCTTTTTCTGGATATAGACCTTGGTCCAGCCGTCCCGGTCCACATTGGCCGCGATGGTTTGCAATTCAGGGGAAAGCGCCATGTTCGTCTCCTCAGGCCGGCAGCTTGTCGGCAGGATAGTCCGGATAGCTGGCCTTCATCACGCCGTGATTGAGCAGCATTTCCGCAATCTGTGTCGTGCCGGTCTTGTCGAAGAACTTCGTCCGGATCCAGTAGTTTTCAACGCGGCGGCTTTGCCCCAGCGCGACGACTTCGCGGCGCAGGATATAGGTCTCACCCACCAGAAGCGGGCCGTTCACCATGCGCACCTCAAGATCCGCGAACAGGCCAATCGCCGGCTGCTTCACCGGGAACTTCGCCGTGCGGCTGGTATAGTTGCCCAGCACACTGACCATTTCGAGCGGCACAATCGGCTTGCCCCACGGGCCGGCGGCAGCATCGCTGTAGACGTCCATCGGCTCGGTGATGACCTTCAGCTTGTCGGCCAGCGAGAAGGGATAAAGATTGCCCATGAACTGGTCCATCTCCATCGTTACGGTCTCGTCCGCCGCACCGGTCATACCGACTTTCATGTCTTCCAGGATCACCAGGTCGCCAGCCGGGCGCAGCTTTGCCATGCGCCCTTCCAGCAGTGTCTCGCCATGGTCCGGCCCGATGGAGGCACTTGCTTCCAGCACCGGCGTACCGTCTTCCTTGAAAGCCCGGCACAGCGTGCGCGTTGCGCCCGGCGCCGGGCGGTCGACCTCGACGCGCACCTTCTCGCCTTCGAACACCATGTTCAGGAAGTGGCTGGAGAAACAGCCCCGCTCGAACCAGTCATTGCCCCAGATGTCGGCCAGATACGGTACGAATTGCGAGAAATGCGTCGGCCCTTCGATCGGCCCGGCCTTGATGCCGAGGCGCTCGGCCTCGTTGTCGTCATGCAGGCTCTTGTGCCCGTCATAGGATTGTTCCTGCAGCATCTGCACGGGCGCGCGCAGCGGTCCCTTGATCGTCTCGGTCATCGCGTTTCCTTTTTTCTGAAGTCTGCCACTGTCATTGCGGGCCGTCACCCTCGGCCGCTGCTGCTTCGACATCGATTGCGTGTTGCACCGCCTTGTAGAAGCCTTTCCGGGCCTGCCACTCGCCGCCCTTGTCTCCCAGAGCCGAAGTCCAGCTGGCGTTTGAAGCGATCACCAGCTGACGCGCCGGGTCGATAAAGATGCCCTGACCGAAGATACCATCGGCCTGATAGGAGCCGTCATCCCAGGTCCACCACTGATAACCATAGCCTTCGCCGGGTGAACCGATATCAGCCTGCTTCACCGTCGCCGCCGCGATCCAGCCTTCCGGCAGCACGTCCTGCCCGCCTGCCTTGCCACCTTCCAGCATGAACTGGCCGAACCGCGCATAATCCCGCACGGAGGCCTGGATACAGCAGCCGCTGATCTCATGTCCGTCATGGCCGAGCAGCCAGCTTGCATCCTGCTGCATGCCATAAGGCGCCAGACCTTTCAGAGAGATACCCGCCAGCTCCGCCCGTCGCGCGCTGACCAGCACGCCGATCAGGTTCGTCTCACCAGTGGAGTAGTTCCACACCTCGCCTGCCGGATGCGCGCGGCCAAGCCCCGCCATATAAGTCGCCAATGCGCTCTTGCCGGGCTCCACCTGCTGCAGGTCAAATTGCGCAACATCGGACTGCGGATCGTCATAATCCTCGTTCCAGTCGATGCCGGAGGTCATGGTCAGCACCTGCTCGACCGTCACGCCATCATAGGCGGAGCCTTTCAGCTCGTCGATATAGTCTGACACCGGATCATTCAGGCTCTTGATCGCACCATCCTTCACGGCCGCGCCCACCATCGTCGAGGTCAGGGATTTGGCGACGGAAAAGCTGGTCCAGCGTCCATCCGGACGGAACCCCATCTCGTAACGCTCCAGCCGCACCTTGCCGTCCTGCAGGATGACGATCCCTGCCGTCCTGTTCGCGGCAAGATAGGCCTCAAGGTCAATGCCGATGTCGAGCGGCTCGCCCTCCGGCAACTCATGCACCTCGCCATTCGCCGCAATCGTATGGGACTCGATCACGAACGGAATACGGTCGATCATGCGGAAGCCCGCATCGCGCTGGGCCTGGTTCCAGAACAGGACATCCCGGCCATAAGGCTGGTGCGCCAGCAAGGCGCGCCATTCCGGCCCGATCAGGACCCAGCCGATCCCGGCCGCCACGAACAGCGCGGCCATTCGCCGCAATCGTATGGGACTCGATCACGAACGGAATGCGGTCGATCATGCGGAAGCCCGCATCGCGCTGGGCCTGGTTCCAGAACAGGACATCCCGGCCATAAGGCTGGTGCGCCAGCAAGGCGCGCCATTCCGGC
>LZQP01000064.1_pt1 | contig 12550 bp, 15 predicted proteins | sample 768551 | NCBI WGS metagenome assembly LZQP01 (sample SAMN05207184, study PRJNA324509) | oil field metagenome | isolation source: sample BH-FW-16 from oil reservoir | place: India: Bombay High | collected 2015-12-03
GCCGGTGTCGCGAAGAAGGACATGCAGACGTCCAATTTCTCGCTCTGGCCGCGCTACACCTATATCGAGACCAAGCTGAAAGACGGTTCCTCCCACGGGAGCAGAAGCTGATCGGCTACGGCAGCCATGGAAGCGCAGGCCAAATCCATGACCGGCGTGTTCGACGCGCTGGAAAGGCCGGTGTCGCGAAGAAGGACATGCAGACGTCCAATTTCTCGCTCTGGCCGCGCTACACCTATATCGAGACCAAGCTGAAAGACGGTTCCTCCCACGGGGAGCAGAAGCTGATCGGCTACACGGCTTCGAACCAGCTGACCGTCAAGGTGCGCGATCTCGACAATCTGGGTTCGACGCTCGACAGCCTGGTCAAGGCGGGCGGCAACACGTTCAACGGATTGACCTTTGCTCTTGATGACGATGCCGATGTGCGTGACGAAGCCCGCCGCAAGGCCATGGCTGATGCCCGCGCCCGGGCGGATCTCTATGCCAAGGCGGCTGGCCTGCGCGTCCTGCGTATCGTCACCATCAATGAAAGCGGCAGCTACTCCCCCGCGCCAATGGCGATGGGCCGGATGATGGAAGCCAAGATGGCCGATGCCGTCTCCACACCCATGGCGGGCGGTGAAGTCGGCTACAGCGCGACGGTGAATGTGGTCTTCGAACTCGGCCAGTAGGGCAGAGAGCTGGTCTGGGGCTCAGCCGGATCAGACATAACCTTCGGCAAGCAGGTCCTTCATGTCGATGATGCGACCGGCTTGCGTCCACGTCACGAAGGCGTTCGAGATCCGCTGCTCGGTGAAAGTCTTGATGACCGCAGACATGCGGTCGTCAGGGCCGAGCGCCTTCGGATCGGGGGTCATGACGTCGGCGGCAGTGCCGGTGAGCTTTCCGGCCAGCATGGCGCGGCGCAGGTCGCCATCGGTGACCATGCCGACCAGCTTGCCGGACGCATCGATCACGCCGACACCATCCTTGCGTCCTTCGGAGACTGCCAGGATCACGTCGCGAACATCGGCTTGTACGGAGATAATCGGCATATGATCCGTTTTAGTCTCGATATAGTCGCCTGCAGTCTGCAGGGAGCGGCCCAGTTTTCCGCCCGGATGACGGAAGCCGAACTCCTCCCGTGAGAAGCCGCGGCGGGCCATCAGCACGATGGTCAGCGCATCGCCCAGCGCCAGCGCCATGGTTGTCGAAGAGGTCGGCGCGAGGCCATTCGGGCACGCCTCTGCCACGACCGGCATCTCCAGCAGCACATCGGAAGCCCGGCCCAGCGTCGAGTCGGCAGAGCGGGTCATGCCGATCAGCGGGATGCCGTTGCCTTTGCAATACCGGAGCAGATCCACCAGTTCGCGGCTTTCGCCCGAATAGGAAATCGCGATCACGACGGAGCCCGGAACGACCATGCCGAGGTCGCCATGGCTGGCTTCGGTCGGGTGCAGGAAGAAGCTGGGCGTGCCCGTCGAGGCAAGGCTGGCAGCGATCTTCTGGCCAATATGGCCGGACTTGCCGACCCCGGCGACGATGACGTGACGGTCTGTCGCCATGATCTTGTCAGCCGCTTCCGCGATGGAGGGGCCAATACTGGCCTCCAGCTGCTCCAGCGCGTCCCGCTCTATGCGGATCGTGTTGCGGGCGAGTTCAATGTCGGATTCATGGGCCACGGCGCTGCTCCTGCAGGATCGGAGGCGTTTCCGGCAAGCCGGACGCGGTGACAACCCTACTTGGCCAGTTGCGTCGGCGATACTCTTCCGGCGAGAAGGCTGGCTCCTCCAGAACCGGCGCATCGGCATAGTAGCGTCCGATAGAGGTTTCGGCCGGGTCCATTTGCTGGGGCTCTTCTGCCGGGGCCACAACTGCCGGCAGGGTTTCAGCAGCAAGAATGGGGGCAGGCGTAGCATCGTCTGCATCGCCCTGAGCCGATTCTGCGGGAGTATTCTCATTGGCGGCAACCTGCGCTGCTGCCGCTTCTGCTGCGAGGATCATCGACAGAGGTTTGCCGTTCAGCATCGGCTCTGCAGCCGCTTCCGGGCTCAGCGGCTCTTCCAGCATCGCGAAGGCCAGGCGGCTGCGAAGGGCCGGGTCATCGGCGGGAAGGCAAAGGAGCTGAAGGCTGCCTCAAGCAGGACTCCACATGGCTGTCACGCGCACGGGCCGTGGTGCCGCCCAGCATGACGGCAATGATGCGATGCCCGTCGCGTTTGGCCGAAGCCATCAGGTTAAAGCCCGAAGCGCGGGTATAGCCGGTCTTGATCCCGTCCACGCCATTGACCTCGCCGAGGAGGTTGTTGTGGTTCTTGTAGGTCTTGCCGCCCCAGGAGAACTGCTCAGTCGCGAAATAGTGATAGTAATCGGCATGATTGCTCAGCATCGCCTCGGCGAGCAGAGCCATGTCGCGCGCCGTGCTCAGCTGGCGTGTATCAGGCAGGCCAGATGCGTTGACGAAACGGGTGTTCTCAAGACCAAGTGCCTTGGCCTTGACTGTCATCAGCTGGGCAAAACGGCTCTCTGTTCCGCCCAGACGCTCAGCCACGACAACGGCCACATCATTGGCGGACTTGGTGATCAGCGCGCCGATTGCGTCGCGCACGGTGATGCGTGAGCCGGTTTTCAGCTTGAGATTCGAGGGGGCCTGGCTGGCAGCGTAGCGGGAGACGACCAGACGCTCGTCTAGGGAGACCTCGCCGCTCTTAAGGGCGTCGAACAGCATGTAGAGGGTCATCACCTTGGTGAGTGAGGCCGGGTAGCGCGGCTCGTCAGCATGCCGGTCGTGAAGCACTTCCTGCGTATCGGCGTCGATAACGATCGCGGCGTACTTCTCTGCCAGGCAGTTCCGCCACCAAAGGCCGTTATCGCCAGGAAAGCTGCGGCGCCAACGGCTCGGGTGAGGGCTGCGAATGCGCGCAGGAACATCCAAAGTCTCCCGAATAGTTAACCCCGGCCCTCCGGAGCTTAATCTAGAATCCTCCAAATCCCTTGACCACACCTTAACGGCAACTTGGGTCTTGGATTGCGGAAACGTAATAAAAACGATGCAAAATGCGTGCTGAACGCCTTATGTTGCGGCGCACAAAAAATTATTGCGAACGCGAAGAGGAAAGTGTAATAATGTTTTCGTAGGGTAAGTGCAGGGCAGTACAAAGGAACGACCGATGACGAAGGCAAAAACGTCCACCACGAAACGTGCGAAAGCCGAAGCGAGTGCAGCCATGGATACGACGACCAAAATGCTCGATGAGGGCATGGAACAACTTTCCGGTTTCGCCGGCGTTTTCGGTGAATATGCCGAATCCGGCATGAAGGCGCTCAGCGAGCGGACCGCAGCCTCGACCGACGTGGCGCGCCAGCTGGGCAGCCGGAACATGGACTTCTTCACGAAAACCCTGGAGCAGGGCGTGGAAGCCACTCAGGCTATCACCTCCGCAAAAGACGTCCGCGAAGTCATGGAAATCCAGGCCGGATTTGCAAAATCCATGTTCTCGGCCTATACGAAAGAAATGAATGCCCAAGCAGAGATCTGCATGTCTGCATGGCGCAGCGCGGCTAAGCCGTTCATGGCTTTCGCCGCGAAGTAAGTTTCTCGAGATCGGGCCAACCGCCTGATGGTAGAGTGTAGTAGATTACGGAGAGCCGGGCCTAATTGGCCCGGTTCTTTTGTTTCGGGACCGCAGGTGCTTGTTCTGCCTGGCTTTATGGCACGGCACTTCCCTTGAGACGCGTGACCGGAAAACGGGATTGGCGATGCGGCAGGAACGCGGTTAGATGCCCACATGCCGCGCATGCCAGACCTGATTGAGTTCCCCGCCCTGAAGCGTCCGAGCCGTCCGAACAACTGGCTGGTCGCGCCGGCCGGTATTGCTGGCATGGCGGGCGTGAACGAGGATGCGCCTGTCTTCAGCAAGTCACCCAAGCAGGTGTTCGATGTCGTCATGGACCTGGTTCTGGAGCGAATCGAATGGCGGCTACGTGCCTCTGACCCGGATACGCTGCGGATTTCCTTCGTCGCCGTTACGCCGCTGATGAAATTCAAGGATGATGTTTATGTCCAGGCCGTTCCGGTGGAGGGCGATCCAGCCCGCTCCAGCGTGGCTGTGTATTCTGCTTCACGTATTGGGTATTCCGATATGGGAACCAATGCGAAGCGGGTGAAGGAACTACTCGAACTGATAGGTTCCCGCTGATCGCGTATGCCCTAAAAGCAGGCAGTTCATGAAATTGCCGCGTGATGCATCTTCAATCTCGCCATGAACCGTATATCTTAGGAAGTATGAGCAAGGGTATCCCGCATTTCCGAATGAACGATCCCGAGCCGCCGGCACCGCCCGGCGACGGGGGCACAGGCGATGACGGGATCGAATATGGCCTGTCCACGCAAACGCGTGTGCGCACCAAGAAGCCCTCGCTTTATCGTGTGCTGTTGCTCAACGATGACTACACGCCGATGGAATTCGTCGTGTTCATCCTCGAACGGTTCTTCAACCGCTCGCGCGAGCAGGCGACCCGCATCATGCTTCACGTGCATCAGAAGGGTGTCGGACTGTGCGGGGTCTACACATATGAGGTGGCCGAAACAAAGGTTGCCCAGGTGCTTGACCTTGCGAAGCGGCACGAACACCCTCTCCAATGTGTCATGGAGAAAGACGACTAGACCTCTAACCCCGGAAGGCTTCCACATTGCCACGCTTGTCCCCCTCCCTGGAAACGGCTCTTGAAAAGGCCCTCACCCTGGCCTCCGAACGGGAGCATGAGTATGCCACACTTGAGCATCTCCTGCTGGCTCTGACAGAGGATGAACATGCCCGGGAAGTGATGGGGGCCTGCAAGGTCGATATAGAGGTCCTTACCGCCGAACTGGTTCGTTACATCGATGACGAGCTGACCAGCCTGATCGTCGAAGACGGTGAAGGCCGCGTGCAGCCGACAGCCGCGTTCCAGCGGGTTGTCCAGCGCGCCATCCTGCACGTCGAAAGCTCTGGCCGCGACGAAGTCACCGGCGCGAATGTGCTGGTGTCAATCTTCTCCGAGCGTGAGAGCCATGCCGCCTACTTCCTGCAGGAGCAGGACATGACCCGCTATGATGCGGTCAATTTCATCTCTCACGGTGTGGCCAAGCAGCCGGGCATGTCCCGTCCGTCCAGCCCGCGCGGAGCCGAGCCGGCTGAAGAGGAAGCGGTGAAGCAGGGGCATGAGGCGCTCGACGCCTATTGTGTGAACCTCAACGCCAAGGCCCGTGCCGGCAAGATCGATCCGCTGATCGGCCGCGACATGGAAATCAACCGCTGCATCGAGGTGCTCTGCCGGCGGAACAAGAACAACCCGATTCTCGTGGGGATCCCGGCGTCGGCAAGACGGCTATCGCCGAGGGCCTCGCCAAGAAGATCGTTGATGGCGAAGCACCGGAGATCCTGGATGAGGCCATCATCTGGTCGCTCGACATGGGCGCGTTGCTGGCTGGCACGCGTTATCGCGGCGACTTCGAGGAACGCCTCAAATCCGTGATGAAGGAGCTGGAGCAGCAGGAAAAAGCCATCCTGTTCATCGATGAGATCCACACGATCATCGGGGCAGGCGCCACGTCCGGCGGGGCGATGGATGCTTCCAACCTGCTGAAGCCGGCCCTGCAAAGCGGTGGCCTGCGCTGCATGGGTTCGACCACGTTCAAGGAATACAAGCAGCACTTCGAGAAAGACCGGGCCCTGTCCCGCCGGTTCCGCAAGATCGACGTTGTGGAGCCGACCGTGCGGACGCAATCAAGATTTTGACGGGCCTCAAGTCCCGCTTCGAGGATTTTCACGGCCTTCGGTACACGAATGATGCAATCAAGTCGGCGGTCGAACTGTCGGACCGTTACATCACCGACCGCAAACTGCCGGACAAGGCCATCGACGTGATCGATGAGGCCGGCGCCGCCCAGTGGCTGCTGCCGTCCAGCAAGCGCAAGAAAACGGTCGGCCAGAAGGACATCGAGCCGTCGTGGCCAAGATCGCCCGCATTCCTCCGAAACAGGTGTCGAGCGACGATGCCGAGGCGCTGCGGTCGCTGGAGTCCGATCTGAAGCGCGTGGTCTATGGTCAGGACGAGGCCATCGAGGCGCTGTCTGCCTCGATCAAGCTCGCCCGTGCAGGCCTGCGCGAACCTAACAAGCCGATCGTTCCTACCTGTTCGCCGGCCCGACCGCGTCGGCAAGACCGAAGTCGCCAAGCAGCTCGCTTCCATCATGGGCGTCGAGATGCTGCGCTTCGACATGTCGGAATACATGGAGCGGCACACCGTCTCCCGTCTGATCGGTGCGCCTCCGGGCTATGTCGGTTATGATGAGGGCGGCCTGCTGACCGATGGCGTCGACCAGCATCCGCATTGCGTCCTGCTGCTCGACGAGATCGAGAAGGCTCACCCGGACCTGTTCAACATCCTGCTGCAAGTGATGGACAATGGCTCGCTGACAGATGCCAACGGCCGCAAGGTCGACTTCCGCAACGTGGTCGTGATCATGACCACCAATGCGGGCGCATCGGATGCCGCGAAGAACGCCATTGGCTTCGGCGCCGGCAAGAAGGATGACGAGCAGGACGAAGCGATCAAACGCCTGTTCACGCCGGAATTCCGCAACCGCCTCGACGCGGTGATCACCTTCGGTGGCCTGACGCCGGAAATCATCGACCGCGTGGTCGAGAAGTTCATCCTGCAGCTGGAAGTGCAGCTGGAAGACCGGAATGTCTCGATCGAGATCACCAAGGCGGCACGCGATTGGCTGGCCAAGCGCGGTTTCGATGCCGACATGGGCGCCCGGCCGCTGGCACGGACGATCCAGGAACACGTCAAGAAGCCGATGGCGGAGGAACTTCTCTTCGGCGAGCTCCAGAAAGGCGGCGTGGTCCATATCGACATCGACAAGGACGACGATAGCAAGCTCTCCTTCAAATACGAAGCCGAGAAGCTGAAGAAGAAGCCAAAGCGTAAGGCGAACCCCACCGAGGAAGCCGCCAGCTAACCGGTAGACCCTGCCGCGACGTTATGGGGCCGTGCCGCAAGGTACGGCCCTTTTCGTGCTCGCATCCCGCGTGCGCGGTGCTTATGCTCCCGGCAAAACATACCGGGAGGAAAACAGATGACGGCAAACGTCGACGGGCGGTGCGATCCGCGTTTTGAGGAAGTTAAGCGCGAGTTCGAGAAGAATTTTACAGAGCGCGGCGAAGTCGGCGCATCGGTCTGCCTGTCTGTGAATGGCGAAACGCTGGTGGATCTCTGGGGCGGCATGGCCAATCCGGAAACGGGCGATCCCTGGCGGGAAGACACGATCTCCATCGTCTTCTCCTGTTCCAAAGCGGCCACAGCATTGTGCGCGCATATCCTGATCGACCGGGGCGAACTTGATCCCGACGCGCTGGTCTCCGAGTACTGGCCGGAGTTTGCCAAAAATGGGAAAGAAAAGACCACGGTTCAGATGATGCTGAACCATGAAAGCGCCTTGCCCACACTACGCGATCCGGTGAAGCCGGGCGGCTTTGCCGACTGGGACTATATGATCCGCCGCCTGGAAGATGAAGAAGCCTTCTGGGAACCGGGCACACGCAATGGCTACCACATGATCAATTTCGGCTGGACTGTCGGTGAGCTGGTCCGCCGCGTATCGGGCAAGTCGCTCGGCACATTCTTTCGGGAAGAAGTGGCGGAGAAGACTGGCGCGAAGTTCTGGCTGGGCCTTCCGGAAACGGAAGATGTGCACATCGCGCCGATCCGTCCCTATGCCCCGCAGCCAGGTGATGAAGCGACGGAATTCGGTATCAAGCTGATGACGGAGCCGGACTCGATCCAGCACAAGAGCTTCATGAACACGGGCGGCTGGGACTTCAACGACCGGAAGATGCAGGCCGCTGAGATCGGCGGTGGCGGCGGCCTCTCCAATGCGCGCGGACAGGTGGCGATGTATACGCCGCTCGCCACCAATGATGGCTCTCTGGTTTCGGCGGAGCGCCTGCAGAACATGACCATGGTGTCGACGGCAACGCATCGCGATGCGACCCTGCTGATACCCAGCCGTTTTGCCTCTGGCTTCATGAAGTCGATGGACAACCGCCGGCGCAAGATGGGGCCGGGGACCAGCGCCATCATGGGCGAACGGGCGTTCGGCCATGTCGGGGCAGGGGGCTCCATCGGATTCGCCGATCCGGATTGCGGTCTCGCCTTCAGCTATACGATGAACCAGATGGGTAATGGCATTCTGCTGAACGACCGTGGACAGAGCCTGATCGACGCGGCTTACCGCTCGCTCGGTTACCAGACGAATGCGCCGGGTGCCTGGGTAAAAACGGCCTGATTTCCGGTTTTGCATCATGCATGTTATCTTCCCTCCGAGGGCGGAGGAGGACCAGGCGTGATGCGCTATGCCGGGCTGTGCTCAATCTTGTTGCTGACGCTCACCGCGTGTGATGACGCGGTGGGGGTGGCTTATCCGGCCCATGATGTGGGTGCTGAAGCATCATCGGACATGCCGTCTTCAGACGGTTCTGCAACGGATATTGCAGATGATGCAGACTCTTCGGAGGACAGGGCCGCCGATCTCGGCCTGACGCAGGAGATGGACTATACCTGCGGCAAAGCGGGAAGAGCGCGCATGTGGTGCTATACGGGCAGGAAGAGATCGCAGCATCCTGATTCCCGGGAAAGTGAACGTACCGCTTTATCTCGATTGCTCGCCCACAAGGATCGGGCCGGAGTGCGCAGATGGCCATTTCACGGCACATCTGAACACTCTGGATGATACGGCGCTCTTTGCTGCCCTGGAGGATGCCGCACCGTTGTTGTGTGCGCTGGTGCCACCGGAGCATGTGCCCGGCGACGAGTAAAGGCCACGCCGTCAGGCGGTTAGCCCTCGTCGTCTGCCTCCCCCATGCCCCGCGGCGTTGACGTCCTTCATCCGCAGCTGCGCACGCTCGAAGCCTTCGCTGCGCGCAGGTGGAGCCATGATTTCCGGCGGGTCGGTTTCCTGCATGTAGATCGTCTGGCTCGGGAAGGCGAAGCTGGTGCCAGCCTTTTCGATGATATCCATGACGACAACGGCGAACTCTTCCTTGATGGCCAGCCACTCGCCCCAGTCCTTCGTCTTCGTGAAGGTGTAGATGAGGAAGTCGATGGAGCTGGCATTGAAATTGTCGACGCGCACAAACAGCGCCGCTTCGGGCGGTTTGACGAAGCGGTCGTCATTCCACAGCCAGGCTTCGATCTCGTCGCGGATGAATTTCAGCTGGTCGACAGTGGTGCGGTACTCAACCCCGATGACCCATTTGATCCGCCGGTATGTCATGCGCGAGAAGTTCGTCACGGCAGCATCCGACAAGGCGCTGTTGGGCACATAGACCGGGCTCTTGTCGAAGCGGCGGACCAGGGTAGAACGGAAATTGATTTTCTCCACGGTTCCTTCGACCACGCCTTCCACCTTGATCCATTCGCCTGGCAGGAAGCGTTTCTCTGTGATGATCAGGATGCCGGAGATGAGGTTCTTGAACAGGTCCTGCGCGCCGAGGCCGACAGCAATCCCCAGTACGCCCAGCCCGGCCAGAAGCGGTGCGATCTGAATGCCCCATTGTTCAGCCACCGCGCCGAGACCCAGCACGACCAGCAGGACCTGAAGCGCTTTCACCATCCAGTCCACAGCGGCGGATGACAGGGCATTGCGGAGCGTTCCGAACATGAATTCGAACGCGTTGACCGCGCGTGCCAGAGTCCAGAAGACCGCCAGGGTAATGACCGAACGCAGGATCCGGTTGGCATATATTTCCGCGTCCCCGGAAATGTCTGTGACCTGAAGGGCGATATAAATACCGATGATGACTGGCACGACCTTCAAGGGTGTCGAGATGGAGTTGATCAGGGCATCGTCCAGTCGCGTCTTTGTCCCCGACGCCACACGCATGATGGAGGCCACGATGACCCGTGCGAACAAGCCGCGCACCATCAGCGCAACCATCACGATGAAGACCGCCATGATGATCTCGCCATAGGTTAGGCCGTAGTCGCCCTGGTTCCATACGGAGGCAATGTAGCTGGCGGTGTCCTGCGCCCATTGAGGTGCATTCTGATCAAACCAGCTGCCGATGGACTGGAGCTGCACGGTATTTTCCATTCTGTATTCCCCCGGGGTTGGTCTGCCCTCTGGTGTCAGTGGCGCAAGCTGCCACGGCTCCTCTGTTTCGGTGGTGGCGGCACCTGGCCGTCCTGCCATTCACCCGGCTGCAACTTGCCGAGTTCCCACGCTCCGATGCGCACCCGGATGAGGCGCAAGGTCGGGTGCCCCACAGCAGCAGTCATGCGGCGCACCTGCCGGTTCCGCCCTTCGGTAATAGTCAGTTCGATCCAGCTGTCAGGAACGGATTTGCGATACCGGATCGGCGGGACGCGCGGCCACAGGTGCTCGAGGTCGGGCAGGGTGCGGGCCTTTGCCGGGGCGGTGAGGCCGTCGGACAGCTCGACGCCCTCTCGCAATTTCTGCAGGGCAGCTTCATCGGGAAGGCCTTCCACCTGCGCCCAATAAGTCTTCGGCATCTTGTTTGCCGGATTGGCGATCTGGTGCTGCAGGCGGCCGTCATTGGTGAGGATCATGAGGCCTTCGGAGTCTTGGTCCAGCCGCCCGGCAGGATAGACGCCCGGCACGTCGATCAGTTCCGACAGGGTGCGCCGCTTCGAGCCGGCATTCCCCCGGTCGGTAAACTGCGAGAGCACACCATAGGGCTTGTTCAGCAGGATGACGCGCGTTTCCTGTTCGGCTTTCCGCATCACGCGGAGACGACCTCGTGCAATGCCTTCAGTGTCGTCAGAAGGCCCTCGGCATCCGTAATCGGAAGGCAGCTGGGGCCGTCGCACAGGGCCTTGTCCGGATCGGTATGGAATTCAAGGAAGACGCCATCTGCGCCGGACGCGATGGCGCCTTGGCGATTATGGCGACCCGTCGCGGCGTCCGCCCGTCGAAGCGCCGGCTGTGCGTGGGTCAGCGCCCGGCAGCTGAACGGCGTGGGTCGCGTCGATCGTCACCGGGCAGCCGAGTTTCTGCATTTCCGGAATGCCCAGCATGTCCACGACCAGGTTGTTGTAGCCGAAGCTGGAGCCGCGCTCGCACAGGATCACGCCCACATCGGCCGCTTCGCCGATCTTGGAGACGATGTTCTTCGTGTCCCATGGCGCAATGAACTGGGCCTTCTTTACCTGCACGATACCGCCGGCTGCCGCCGTGGCGCGGGCAGTCGCCACGACGAGATCTGTCTGTCGGCACAGGAAAGCCGGGATCTGGACGATGTCCACCACTTCGGCGACCGGTTCGGCCTGTGCGGGCTCGTGCAGGTCTGCGCAGATCGGCACGCCCAGTTTCGCCTTCACGCTGGCCAGCGTTTTCAGGCCCGCTTCCATGCCGGGGCCGCGATAGGACTTGATTGAGGAGCGATTCGCCTTGTCAAAACTTGCCTTGAACACATAGGGCAGGCCCAGCTGGCCGCAGATGCGCTTCAGCTCGCTGCCGATTTCGAGGGCAAGGCCCTCATCTTCCAGCACGTTCAGGCCCGCGATGACGGAGAGCGGCTTGCCTTTCCCGATGGTCCATCCGGAAGCGGCGTGTGTGAGGACGGTCATGAGCTGGTCTCCGTTCTGGCGTTTGCAGCCAGATAGCCGAATTGAGCGCCCGCGCGAACCCGTTTCCGCCACCGCCGGGTGCGTATGGGCTGAAAGTCCTGTCCGGAATCAAAGAAGCCGCCCTGATGAGGGCGGCTCCCGTGAGTCCGTTGAGGACAAAGGTCCCGGCGGCATTGCAGCGCGCCGGCACAAATCTCTAGGCGCTGGTCAGAGGCTGCTCCAGCCAGACACCATAGGACTTGGACCGTTTGGCCTCACCTAGAATCTCACTTGACATGGATCACCTCCTTTCAGGCGCGCAACAGGCGCGTTCTTTTGCCCGGGACCATCCCAGACAATCCGGAGTTAAGCATGATTTGCGCCATTCAAAAGTTAAGAACGCGACTTTTTGGCCTGATTTCTCCGGATGAACGAAAAACGCCCGGACGCGGGAAGTCGTCCGGGCGTTCACCAAGCGGGCAGGACGCCCGATCAGCCTAATCGTAGGCGAGTGCGCCAACGACGAGGCCAATGATTGCGCCTGTAGCCACCGAGGCGAGGATCGCGTCACCACGATCATAATCGTGGACCCAGTAGTATCCTGGGGTGGGGCATACAGGCCGTAACGACCATAATCACGGATATAAACCGTGCGCGGGTGCGGGTGGTAATATCCGCCAATCCGGTAAGGCGAGACATAGCCTGTGCGGAAATAGGGGCCAGTCCGGTAGCCATAGGTCACGTAGGAGCTATAGCGCGGCGGGGCCACATAGTGCCGGACGGGCGGGCGATAGGCATAGCGCGGCGGATGGTAGCTGCGACGGTAATCGTAGCGGTCGTGGTATTCGTAACGGTCACGGTGCTCATAGCGGCGCTGGTCTCCGCGATAGTCATGGCGATCACCGCCGCGATAGTCGTGCCGGTCACTGCGGTCGCGGTCATGGCCGCGATC
>LZQP01000065.1_pt1 | contig 12020 bp, 19 predicted proteins | sample 768551 | NCBI WGS metagenome assembly LZQP01 (sample SAMN05207184, study PRJNA324509) | oil field metagenome | isolation source: sample BH-FW-16 from oil reservoir | place: India: Bombay High | collected 2015-12-03
GTCCGCATTCTCCGACAGGAGCCAGTAGCCGGGATGGATCGCATTCGCCCCGGTCGCCTTCGCAGCGGCAAGAATGGCATCCACTTTCAGGTAGCTCTCGGCCGCAGGCGCCGGGCCGATATGCACGGCCTCGTCCGCCTCGCGCACATGTTTGGCGCGCGCGTCGCGTCGGAATAGACGGCCACGGTGGCAATGCCGAGGTCCCGGCAGGTGGCAAAGATGCGGCAGGCGATCTCGCCCCTATTCGCGACGAGAAGCTTCTCGATTTTCATGTCCGGGCCCTCCGGTGTCCCGGCGCCCGCCGCGATGGACGGCGGCGACCAGGACGAAACTGATGATCATCAGCAGATACCACGATCCGAGTTTGGATAAAGAGACCGGGTGCCAGCCATTCTCCTGCCCCGGATAGGCCCAGGCCCGGGCGAAGGTGCCGATGTTCTCGGCAAACCAGATGAACAGGGCAACCAACAGGAAGCCAACCACCAGAGGCATCGGCCTGTGGTGCCTGTCCGGCCGGAACCAGACGACGCAAGGCCCGTAAACCATCACCGTGCCCACGAACAGGCCGATCCGGACATCCGGCAGCCAGTGATGGGCGAAGAAATTCACATAGATCGCCGCCGCCAGCAGCCCCTGCAGCCAGAGCGGCGGGAAGCGGTCATACCGGAAATCGAAGATCCGCCAGACCCGCGCGAGATATGACCCCACAGCAGCGTACATGAAGCCGGTAAACAGCGGCACCGCGCCGATGCGCAAAACAGAATCCTCAGGATAGATCCAGCTGCCATGGGCGGTCTTGAACAGTTCCATGATCGTGCCGGTGATGTGGAAGACGAGGATGACCTTCGCCTCCTCCAGCGTCTCCAGCCCCGTCCACAGCATCAGGATTTGTATAAGCACCGCGCCGATCACCAGAAAATCGTAACGCGAGACGGGCGCGGTCTCCGGATACCAGAGGAAGGTGGCGAGCAGCAGACCCAGCATCGCGCCGCCGAACAGGCAGGCCCAGCCCTGCTTGATGCCGAAGCTGACGAATTCGAAAGCCGCCAGGCTCCACGGGCCCTTCACCCAGCGGCCCCGCAACGCCTCCCGTTCCTCATGCAGCCTGCGCTGCACGGCATTGGGCGGTTTCGGGGCCAGTGGCGGGGAAGTCGTCATTGCCCTCGTCTTGCAGGTGTTCGCGGCGGGTTTCAGGCCGCGGCGAGGCGGGGCCGGGATGGTTTTGCGTCACATTTACACCCCTTGCGCACGCCGTAACCCCTTGTAAGGGTTAACGGCCTGAATCGGAGGGAATTACATGGCCTATGCATCTGGCGTCAGACTGAGCAGTCTTGCTGGCCTCGTGGGGGCCGCTGTCGGCGGTTATATCGGCTACACGCAGGCGGCCAATGTCAGCGAATTGACGCCTATTGCAGGCGCACTGATCCTTGGCGGCGTCGGCCTGGTTGCCGGCAGCGCAGGCGCTTTCCTGCTGAAATCCCTGATGCAGTTCCTGATCTACCTGATCATGTTCGGCGTGCTGGTTTACGTCTTCCAGGGGCCGATCGAGCAGCTGACAGGGATAAACCCCGTCAATGCCACAGTCAGTTTGCTGGAAGACATCGGCGTGCCGGTGAAAAGCATCCGCAAGGCGATCGACTAGGTTATTTCACCCAGGTCGGGCGCCGCTTTTCGAGGAAAGCGGCGATGCCTTCCTTGCCCTCGTCCGAAACGCGCCGCGCCGCGATGCGCTTGGCCGTCTCATGGCCCAGGTCGCGGTCGATGATCTGGCCGGTCACGTCGCGACCAGCTTCTTCGCATCGGCCACAGCGCCCGGCGCTGCGGAGAAGACGAGCGTGGCGAGATGCTCTTCCATCTTCGTCATCTCTTCCAGCTCTCGACCACATACTGGACGAGGCCGATCTTGTGGGCGAACTCCGCATCGAAGCTTTCCGCCGTCGTGAACAGCGCACGGGCCAGCGCGGGCCGATGGCGTCGATCACATAAGGGCTGATCGTTGCCGGCGTCAGGCCGAGACGCACCTCGGAGAAACGGAACTTCGTATCCTTCATGCGACGGCGACATCACAGGCCGCCACCAGCCCTGCCCCACCGCCCATGGCCGCGCCCTGCACCATGGCGAGCGTCATCTGCGGCATCTCGTAGAGCGACTGCAGCATCTCGGCGAGGTTCACCGCGTCGCGGATATTGTCGTCTTTCGTATGCGTGGCGGCGCGCTTCATCCAGTTGAGGTCTGCCCCGGCGCTGAAGGTGTGGCCGTTGCCGCGCAGGATCATCATCCGGATGGTCTCTTCGGTCGCGATCGTCTTGAAGGCGTCCGTCAGCTCCGCGATGAGCTCCATATTGAAGGCATTGTGCACGTCGGGCCGGTTGATGGTGACGACCGCCAGGCCCTCTTCGGTGGCTTCGAGTTTGATGAGATCGTAGTCGGAATCGCGCATGGGGCCCTCGCGTTGAATTTCTGAGGTTCTTTTGGACCGCTAGCGCGCCGACGGCAACTGCCCTTCGGCGGCACGCTGTGACCACCACAGGAAACAGCGGCCCTCCGCCGCGCGCGGAGGGCCGCCTTCAGACAGCATGCAAGCTCAGCTCGCCTCGCTGCCCGTATCCTGATCCATATCCTGATCCGTATCGTCTTCGGATGTGCCGGTGCGCCAGGCGTCGATCGCGGCATTGTATTCGGCTTCCAGCACGAAACCGTCGCCATCACTGTCGAACCGGGAAAACTTGGCGACCGCTTCGGCCTCGGTCGTGCGTTTGCCGGATGTTTTCCAGGAAACGAATTCAGCCTCGCTGATCCGGCCATCCGCATCGGTATCGAGGCCGGAAAAGTCCGGCATCTCACCAGCGTGTCCCATCAGGGCGGTCGCGAAGGCGGCGACCACAAGGAACGGGGTGCGTTGCATGACGTCTGTCCTCCTGTGCTGTGCTGCCTTCAGCAGCGACACAGGAACCCTACGTCAGGGCCGCATTCATGTTGCGTGAAAACGGGTTCACGACATGATTGTAATGGTGCCAACAGGCACAGGCTCAGACGCCCTCGGCGCCGATCTTGCGGCAGAAGGTTTCCCAGGAGCGGAAGTCATCTTCCTTGATCTCCCCGGCACCGCCGATGATCGTATGGTGCAGCGGGTTGAAGCCGGAGATGCCCAGCAGGCCCCGCTCCAGCGCCTTCAGCGCCCCGGCATCCATGCCAAACCGGTAGACAATCCCCGGCATGCCCATGGACACCAGCACACGGGCCGATTTGCCCTTCATCATCTGCACGGGCCAACCCTTGTCGCTCTGCGCCAGGAAGAATTCCCCCGCGCGGCCTGTTCGAAAAAGGCTTTCAGCTGGGCCGCATATTGCCGAGCCAGAGCGGAAACGCGATCAGCAGGTGATCGGCAGCGGCGATCTTCTCCCGCTCCGAGAGGATGGGCTCAGCGGGGGACGTCGCAAATTCTTCCGCCGAACGCAGCATGGGCACGTCCAGTGTGGCGACATCTATGCGCGTGACCGTGTGGCCCGCACTCTCCGCCCCGTCGGCATAGGCATCGCACAGGGCGTGGATCAGATGCTTCGGCTCCGGATCCGGATGACCATTGATGATGCAGATGGACTTGGTCATGAGCGACACTCCCCTTCCCGGTTATCCTGTGCCAGGAGAATGCCATCCCTTTGACCGCGGACAATCCGCAAACCTCCCTACATCCGGAACACACCGAAGCCGCGTTCGCCAAAGGGCGCATTGAGCTGGCCGAGAGGGCAAGGCCGAGGACGCGGCGCGTGTCGGCCGGGTCGATGATGCCATCGTCCCAGAGGCGCGCGGTGGAATAGTACGGGCTGCCTTCAGCCTCGTAGAGGTCGCGGATCGGCTGCTTGAAGGTCTCTTCCTCCTCCGCGCTCCATTCGCCGCCCTTGCGCTCGATGCCGTCGCGTTTGACCGTTGCGAGCACGCTGGCCGCCTGCTCGCGCCCATGACGGAGATGCGGGCGTTCGGCCACATGAACAGGAAGCGCGGGGAATAGGCCCGGCCGCACATGCCGTAATTGCCCGCCCCGAAGCTGCCGCCGGTAACGACGGTGAATTTCGGCACGCTGGCCGTGGCCACAGCCGTCACCATCTTGGCGCCGTCCTTGGCAATGCCGCCGGCCTCATATTTCGAGCCGACCATGAAGCCGGTGATGTTCTGCAGGAAGACGAGCGGGATGCGGCGCTGGTCTGCCAGCTCGATAAAGTGCGCGGCCTTCTGCGCGCTCTCGGAGAAGAGGATGCCATTATTGGCAAGGATCGCCACCGGCATGCCGTAGAGCCGGGCGAAGCCGCAGACGAGCGTCTCGCCATAGAGTTTCTTGAACTCGTGGAATTCTGACCCGTCAACGAGACGTGCGATCACTTCGCGCGCGTCATAGGGCTCACGTACATCCTGCGGCACGAGGCCGTGCAGCTCTGCCGGGTCGTAGAGCGGCTCGGCAGGCTCCGTCAGCTCGAAGGCTGAGGTTTCGGCTTTGCCAGCGTACGGACGATGGAGCGCACAATGGCAAGCGCGTGGGAATCATGTGCGGCGTAATGGTCTGCAACGCCGGAGCGGCGGGCATGCACATCGGCGCCGCCAAGGTCTTCCGCCGAGATCACCTCCCCCGTCGCAGCCTTCACGAGCGGCGGGCCACCGAGGAAGATCGTACCCTGCTTGCGCACGATGACCGTCTCGTCCGACATGGCGGGCACATAGGCACCGCCCGCCGTACACGAGCCCATGACGGAAGCGATCTGGGGAATGCCCTTCGCGCTCATCTGGGCCTGATTGTAGAAGATGCGGCCGAAATGCTCCCGGTCCGGGAAGACTTCCGATTGGTGGGGCAGGTTTGCCCCGCCGGAATCCACGAGGTAGATGCAGGCAGATGATTTTCGAGGGCAATCTCCTGCGCACGCAAATGCTTCTTCACCGTCATGGGGAAGTAGGCCCCGCCCTTCACGGTCGGGTCATTGCAGACAATCAGGCATTCCCGGCCTTCGACACGGCCGATCCCGGCGATCATGCCGGCGGCAGGTGCCTCATCGTCATACATGCCATGGGCGGCCAGCGCGCCGATCTCCAGAAAGGCACTGCCGGGGTCCAGCAGCTGGCCCACCCGGTCACGCGGCAACAGCTTGCCTCGCTCGACATGGCGCTGGCGCGAAGCCTCCGGGCCTCCCAGCGCGGCTTTGGACGTGTGCTCGCGCAGCTCATCGAGCAGGCGCTCCATGCGGCCTTGTTCGCGGCAAAGCGCGGGCCTGCCACGTCGAGACTGGATTTCAGAACGGGCATTCAGCCTCCCTTCAGAAGTTTCTGGCAGGCTTAGCGGGGTGTGGAGCAGGTGTCACGCGCGCGTCACCGGAATTTACCAGACTGTCGGCGGAACCCTCTTGGAAAGGATGCGGGCGATGCGCATGCTAAGGCCCATGAAGCTGGATATCACACCCTCCCTGAGGCCATCGCCTTCCTGAAAGACGTCCCTGCCCGCGCCATGAAGGCCGCCGGGCGCGAAGCGTCCTGGTTCTGTGTGCCTGCCGGGGGCACCCTTTTCCTGAAGAACGAACCGGCCGACCGGATCTATTTCGTGCTTTCCGGCGCCCTGGGCGCCTTCCGGGAAAGCCCGAACGGGCCGAGCGAGTTCATTGGCCACATCCGCCCCGGCGAACCGGTGGGCGAAATGGCGCTGTTCCTGGGCGGGATCGACCTTGATGGCGACGGCACCCCGAATGATGCGCCGCACACCAGTTCCGTCTATGCCCTGCGCGACTCCGAAATCGTGGGCTTTCCCGCGAAGGCTGGCGCCAGCTGGTCAAGTCCGAGCCGGTACTGCTGGAGCACATGATCCGCATCATCCTGCGCCGCGTTGGCCGGGAGGGGCAGCGCAATCTCAGCGCCGCGCCCAAAGTGTTCACCCTGGTGGCCACCTCCCCCACGATCGACCTGGGGCTGCGCGCAAAGGCACTGAAAGCGAGCCTCGAAAAACTGGGCAAGACAGCGATCATCTCGGCGAAACGACCGGTGAGGACAAGCCGGCCGCTTTCTTCGACGAACTGGACCAGCGCCACGATGTGGTGATCCTGATCTCGACCATCGGCGACTCGCGCTGGTATCGTCTGGCGGTACGTCAGGCAGACCGGATCTGGGTGCTTGGCCGGGCAGATGCCAAGCCGTCCAATCCCCTCATGCCGGAGGATGACTCCCCTGCCCGTGAGCTGAAACTGGTCGACGTGATCCTGCTGCATCCGGGGGACAATCGCCGCGCCTGCAAGCCCGTGGAATGGCTGGAAGCGGCCGGGGCGAGCCGCCTTCTGCACTGGCAGGGCGTGGAAGGCCCCAATTGCGACCGGCTGGCCCGTGTCATGGCAGGTGTCTCGGTTGGCCTGATTCTGTCAGGCGGCGGGGCACGGGCCTATTCCCATATCGGCGTCGTGCGCGCGATGCGCGACCGCGGCATCCCCATCGACTTTGTCGGCGGCGCCTCCATGGGCGCGGTGGTTGCCGGCTGTGTCGCCATGGGCTGGAACGATGCCGAAATCGACATGCGCATCCGCAAAGCCTTCGTCGAAAGCGATCCGCTGGGGGATTATACGCTGCCGGTCGTGGGCATGGTGAAGGGCGCGCGCGTCAATGCCCGGCTGAAGGAGCATTTCGGCGAATCCGAGATCGGCGATCTCGCCCTGCCCTTCTTTGCCACCTCGACCAACCTGATGACCGGAACCCAGCGTATCCACCGCACCGGCAAGCTGCGCGAGGCCCTGCGGGCCACGATTTCGTTGCCCGGCATCCTGCCGCCGGTCGTCGATGGAAACGACCTGCTGGTCGATGGGGCGGTGCTGAACAATTTCCCCGTGGACGTCATGCGCGACATGCATCGCGCTTCGTCATCGGGTCTGATGTGACACGCCAGCCTGAAGGCCTGAAGATTGACGAATTTGTGCAACCGGCCGGTTTCTTCCGCTGGGTGGCGCGCCATGGCTTCTCCAGCGCGCCTCCAATTGCCGGTGTCCTGATGCGGGCAGCGACCATCCGTGCCAACACGCAATTCGGCCGTGACATTACAGATGTGCTCATTCTACCCGAACTGGCCGAAACAGAATTGCGCGACTGGGAAAACTACGACGTGACTGTCGAGGCCGGATATCAGGCCGCTCTGCTTGCTTTGGACGAGGCTGGCATTGCCGCAGCGGTGCAATCAGCGGCAGGCGCATGACAGACCTGTAATTTTCAATACAGTATTAAGCATATTCATGCAGCGTCCCCGCGGGCTGGACGGGGAAGGATTTGGAGATGCTGTGCATGGATATGGCTCTTTGGGATATGCTGCCGGTGGTCATTTGCGAGACCGCAGCAGTCCGCAACGCGTCAGGTGAGCTTGTCGACCTTGAGTGGACGGCATCCAACCGCCTCATGAATGAGTCCATACGGCCGGACGGCAGCAGCGTCGTCGGCATGAAGATTTTCGAGTTCGACCCAAACTACAAGAATTCGGAAATGGTCCGTGCTGTCACGGATGTCATCGAGACCGGCGAGCCCCGCACCCTGATCACCTCTCAGGGCCGTGCCGCAAGATGCTCGGCAAGGTGATGAAGACAAGCATCATCCCGGTAGAGCGCGACGGCGAACGCCGCGCCCTGTCTGTCTCGCACGAAATCACAGATATCGCCCAGGAGCGCGACGAAGCGTTGCGCCTCTATGAACTCGCCAAAACGACCTGCGATCACGCACTTCATGGCATTGTGGTCAATGATTCTGGTGGCAGGATCGTTTATGTGAACCATGCCTTGTGTGAACTGTCCGGATATTCCGAAGAGGAACTGCTCGGCCGTGATGTTGGCATCCTGACCGGGCAGGACATTTATGTCCCGGATCCTGATCTGGCGATGAAGCTGGCCAGTGGCGAAGTCCTCCGGCACGTCGCAGAAGCCGAAACGCCGACCAAATCCGGCGGCAAGAACCGTGTTGAACTGTCGCTGACCAGTGCCCGGTTCGGGGAACGGGGTGAGCGGATCTTCATCACTTATGTCCGCGACGTGCGCGAAGAACGCCGTCAGGCCCATGAGCTGCGCGATGCATTGAACCGCGCAGAGCAGGCAACGCGGCTGAAATCCGAATTCCTGGCGAACATGAGCCATGAAATCCGTACACCCCTGAACGGCGTGCTCGGCATGGCCCAGGTTCTGGCCCATACGAATCTGACATCCGACCAGAAGGAGCAGGTCGCTACGATCCTCGATTCCGGCAAGACGCTGATGTCGATCCTGAACGACATTCTGGACCTTTCCAAGATCGAAGCCGGCAAGCTGGAAGTCACCCCGGTCGCCGGGGACCTGCGCCACAAGTTGAGCCGCATGATCAAGCTGCATGCAGCGACGGCCAGCGAAAAAGGCCTGAACCTGCAGCTCTTCATCGACCCGGGCGTCCCTTCCCGCCTGAAGTTCGACCCTGTTCGCGTACGCCAGTGCGTGGGCAATCTGGTCTCCAACGCCATCAAGTTCACCGAAAAGGGTGATGTGATGGTCGTTGTCACCTGCGAGCCGACAGAGACCGGCAAGACACGGATCATCGTCCACGTTTCCGACTCCGGCTGCGGCATCCCGCCAGAGAAAATGGAGCGTGTGTTCGAGAGCTTCGCACAAGCGGACGGCTCCACCACGCGCCGGTTCGGCGGCACCGGCCTCGGCCTGCCGATCACGCGCAAGCTGGCCCGCATGATGGGCGGCGATGTCTCCGTCGTCAGCGAACCGGGACGCGGCTCTGTCTTTACCCTGAAATTCGTGGCCGAATCGAGCGAGGCGCTTCACGTCCACGACTCTGTCCTGCCGAAGCCTGTTGCCCCGGCCACACGCCGGGATGGCCTCAGCGGCCGCCGCGCCCTGGTGGTGGACGACAATGGCATCAACCGCCGCGTCGCCCGGACCTTCCTGGAATATTACGGCCTTGAGGTCGGCGAGGCTGGCGACGGCAACGAAGCCCTGGAAGCCCTCGACCACGAGCCCTTCGACATCGTGCTGATGGACATCCACATGCCCGGTCTCGACGGTGCGGAAGCCTTCAAGCGGCTGCGCAATTCCGCCAGCCTCAACCGCGTCGTTCCTGTGATCGCCCTGACTGCCGACTCCATGCGCGGCGACCGCGAGAAATATCTCTCGAAGGGGTTCGACGGCTATGTCGCCAAGCCGATTGACGAACGCTCCCTCGTCACCGTCATCGGCCAGGTCCTCAGCATTCCAACAGAATTCGAAGAACGCCGCATCAGGGCCTAGTTCGCATCCACATTGACTGTGCGGCCTGGCCGCCGGTCACACTCCGGCGCGCCATAGGCCTCTTTATAGGGCTTGCCGAAGCAGGCAATCAGCCCGTCGACCACGCCGAGATTGAGGTCGTTCTCCGGGGCAATCGCAGCCAGCGCATCGCGCTCGGCCTGCAGAGCATCCCGGTCGTGTTCGAGAAATGCGATGGTGGCGAAGGCATAGTGCCGCTTGGGCGGATTCCGGTAAGCATCAGTGTCAACCGACAGGCGGAAAAGGCTTGCTGCCCGTTCTGTCTCGCCAGCAAAGGCCCGGATCTGACCTTCATGCCAATATAGCGTGCTGACTTCGCCCTTCTCACCGAAGGTGACTGTCCCTTGCGGAAAAGTCTGCGTTACCGGCTCACCCTTCGCCCGCAAGGCGGCGTGGTAGTCGTGAATGAGGTCGGCTGCAGCAAGGTCACAACCGGCCTTGGCGTAAACTTCCTGGTATCCAACCGGGTCCTGATCAAAGGTCCAGTAATCCATCGCCATCAGGGCATCCCGATTGGCGATACAGGGCGTGCCGTCCTCCGCGAGCGGTATAATTGGCTCCGGCAGCACGTGCGGAGAAGACACACAACCGGCGGCGCAGAACATGCCTGCCAGCAAGAGATATACCCGCATCACGATCTCTCCCCCTGATTGCATTTTGGCTACATCACAACATTTGATGCAGCAATGCCATGAAGGATCAGACCGGGTCGGCCTTGATGTATTCAGCCAGCGGGATGGGCTCTGCCGGAATACCACCAGCATCCGACAGCGGCTTCTGCCACCAGCCGACATCGTGCCAGGTGCCGAGTTTGTAGCCGACCGCGGAATATGTGCCGAGATACCTGAAGCCCATGCGCTCATGCAGGGCGATACTGGCCGCGTTCGGCAGGGCAATCCCGGCAAAGGCATTGCGAAAGCCCTGCCCCGTCAGGATTTCCAGCAAGCGCGTGTAAAGCGTGGAGCCGACATTCCGGCGATGCGCATGCGGGGCCACATAGACGCTCACATCACATGCCCAGCGATAGGCCGCCCGTGTTCTGTGCGGGAGGCATAGGCATAACCGAGCGGTTCGCGGGCCTCCTCCGCGACAAGCCAGGGATAGGTTTGCAGCGTGCTGTCGATCCGCTTGCGCATCTCGTCCGCAGAGGGCGGCTCAAGTTCGAACGAAATCACGGTGTCGCGCACGAAGGCGCATAGATGCCGGCGATCCACCCGGCATCGTCAGACGTCGCCAGGCGGATCTCCATGGTCAGGCTGTCTCGCCGAACAGTTCCCGGCCGATCAGCCAGCGGCGGATTTCTGACGTCCCCGCGCCGATCTCGTAGAGCTTCGCGTCGCGCAGCAGACGCCCGGTCGGGTATTCATTGATATAGCCATTGCCGCCGAGGATCTGGATCGCATCGAGCGCCAGTTTCGTCGCGGTCTCGGCTGCGTAAAGAATGGCACCGGCCGCATCCTTCCGGGTCGTCTCGCCCCGGTCACAGGACTTGGCGACCGCGTAGACATAGGCTTTCGCCGCATTCATCTGCACATACATGTCGGCGACCTTGCCCTGGATCAGCTGAAACTCACCGATGGACTGGCCGAACTGTTTGCGGTCGTGAATGTAAGGGATCACGACATCCATGCAGGCCTGCATGATGCCCGTCGGCCCGGCCGAGAGCACGGCGCGCTCATAGTCGAGCCCGCTCATCAGCACGCGGACACCACCATTCAGCGGCCCCATGATGTTTTCTTCCGGAACCTCGCAATCCTCGAAGACCAGTTCCCCGGTTTCCGAGCCACGCATACCGAGCTTGTCCAGCTTCTGCGCCACGGAGAACCCCTTCATGCCACGCTCGATCAGGAAGGCAGTGATGCCCTTGGAGCCCGCCTCCGGCTCGGTCTTCGCGTAGACGACCAGAACATCTGCATCCGGCGCATTGGTGATCCACATCTTGGTGCCGTTCAGCACATAGCGGTCGCCTTTCTTGTCGGCGCGCAGCTTCATCGACACAACGTCGGAGCCTGCCCCGCTTTCGCTCATGGCGAGGGAGCCGAGATGTTCCCCGCTCATCAGCTTTGGCAGGTAGCGTGCCTTCTGGGCGTCAGACGCCCAGCGGCGGATCTGGTTCACACAGAGGTTCGAGTGGGCGCCGTAAGAGAGGCCGACCGAAGCAGACGCGCGGGAGATTTCCTCCATCGCCACGACATGTTCGAGATAGCCAAGGCCGGTGCCGCCCCACTCTTCCTCCACCGTGATGCCGAGCAGGCCAAGCTCGCCCATTTTCGGCAACAGGTCGCGAGGGAAGGTGTCGGTCCGGTCGATCTCGGCCGCGCGCGGCGCGATCTCGTTCTGGGCAAACTTGCCACGGTTCGCGGATCATGTCGGCGTTTCGCCGAGGTCGAAATTCAGGGTGGGATATGTGTTCGCAATCATGCGATTGACTAGGCAGGCCCTTCCCGGCCTGTCAGCACTCAATCCTGCCGTGTAATCGCCCGGTAGAGATAATAGACGGCCAGCACGCTCAACATGGCCGAGCCGAAGGCCAGCAACGGCCCGACAAAGGCCTCGCTCCCACTCGATGGCAGGCGCGCCACCGCAGGCGCAGCGTCCGGCGGATACCCTCGAACACACCCCAGAGACCAAGCCCCGATAGGAGCGCATAAGGCAGCCAGCGCATCACGCTGACATCGCCATTCAGACCACCCTGCCGGGACGGCGGAAGCGATGGCGGGTGCAGGATCTCCCGGCGGGCTT
>LZQP01000066.1_pt1 | contig 11817 bp, 15 predicted proteins | sample 768551 | NCBI WGS metagenome assembly LZQP01 (sample SAMN05207184, study PRJNA324509) | oil field metagenome | isolation source: sample BH-FW-16 from oil reservoir | place: India: Bombay High | collected 2015-12-03
CCGCCATTGCGAAGCACTTCGGCACCAGCCTCCAGAGCCTCCTGCAGGCCAGCCTTGTAGAGCGCTTCCTGTTCCGGCGTCATGGAACCGCGTGTGATCACGCCCGCCCCGCCATGGATGGCGAGGCGCCATTCAGGCGCTTCAGGCGGATCAGCGTTCACAGGCAAAGCCTGGCAGCCCGCGACCAGAATCGCGGCTGCCGCGAGAAGCGGCCGAAACATCATGGGAAACCCTCCTGTCCATCTGACAGCAGGTTGACCCTGAAGGTCAGAGACCTTCAAGCCCCTTTCGTGCCGCAAGCAGCTTTTCGCGGCGTGCTGCCCAATCGACGAGACGCTGGCGGTTCTCTTCCACGATCTCTTCAGGAGCGCGGGCCACGAAATTCTCGTTGGAGAGTTTCTTCTCGGTGGACGTGATGTCCTTCTCGATCTGGCCGAGTTCCTTATCGAGCCGCTTGCGAGCTTCCTCGACGTCCACAAAGTCCGCAATCTGGAGCGCCGCCACCGTTTTGCCGAACACGGCAGTCACAGCGCCCTTGGGCGTCGCGTCTGTGAAGGTGATGTCTTCCAGGCGCGCAAGGCGCTTCAGCACGTCCTCGTGCCGCATGGTGCGGATTTCGATCTCGACCCCGGCCTTGACCAGAGCCAGCGGGATCTTCGCACCGGCGGGCACGCCCAGGTCGTTGCGCAGCGAACGCAGCTCCGTGATCAGGTCGATGACCCAGTTCACTTCTTCAGCCGCAGCTTCGTCGTGGAAGCCGTTGAAAACCGGCCAGTCCTGCCCCATCAGGAAACCCTGATCAAAGGCACGGCCCGGCGCGCGGCGGTCCCACAATTCTTCCGTCACGAATGGCATGAACGGGTGAAGCAGCTTCAGCGTCTCATCGAGAACATAGCCGCAAACCTTGCGGGTTTCGGACTTCGCGGCATCATCCATCCCGCCGAGCAGCGGCTTGATCAGCTCCAGATACCAGTCGCAGAACGTGTTCCAGACAAAGCGGTAGATCGCGCCTGCGCCGTCATCGAAACGGTAGTCCTCGATGCCTTTGGTGACATCAGCAACGCACTGGCTGAGCTCTCCGAGGATCCAGCGGTTCACCGGGCTCTTGATCTCTTCGAAGTCGATTTCGCTGGGCGCGCCGCACTCGTTCATCTCTGCGAAACGGGCAGCGTTCCACAGCTTCGTCGCGAAGTTCCGGTTGCCCTCAACAGCCTGTTTCGACAAGCGGATGTTGCGTCCCTGCCCGGCCATGCGGCCCATGGTGAAGCGCAACGCGTCAGCGCCGTATTCGTCGATCAGTTCCAGCGGGTCCATGACGTTCCCTTTGGACTTCGACATCTTCTGCCCCTTCTCGTCCAGGACGAGGGCATGGATGTAGACGTCCTTGAACGGAACTTCGCCCATGAATTCGAGGCTCATCATCATCATCCGGGCGACCCAGAAGAAGATGATGTCGACGCGGTGACCAACGTCGCCGTCGGGAAGAAGGTTTTCAGATCCTCCGTCTGGTCCGGCCAGCCCTGCGTCGAGAACGGCCAGAGCGCAGATGAGAACCAGGTGTCGAGGACATCCTCTTCCTGCTTCAGCGTAACGCCAGCGCCGGCCATAGCCTGCGCCTCTTCCGCTGTAGACGCGACGAAGATTTCACCCTCTTCGGAATACCATGCCGGAATCCGATGCCCCCACCAGAGCTGGCGGGAGACGCACCAGGGCTGGATGTTTTCCATCCAGTTGTAATAGGTCTTCTCCCAGTTCTCCGGCACGAACTTCGTCTTGCCGTCGCGCACCGCAGCGATGGCCGGCTGGGCCAACGTCTTGGCGTCGACATACCATTGGTCGGTCATCCACGGCTCGATGACGACGTTCGAGCGGTCGCCGAAGGGCTGCTCGATCTTGAGGTTCTCGATCTCCTGCAGCAGGCCTGCCGCTTCGAAATCCTCGACAACCTTCTTGCGCGCATCAAACCGGTCCAGCCCGCGATAGGCCTCCGGAATGCCCGCTGCATCTGCTTCGGCACCATCCACGATGGCGGCAACAGAGGTCAGGATGTTCAGCGGCGTATGGCCCGCGCGCTTCCCGACTTCGAAGTCGTTGAAGTCATGCGCCGGGGTGATCTTCACCGCGCCGGAACCCTTCTCCGGGTTCGCATACTCGTCCGCAATGATCGGCACGCGGCGGCCGACGATGGGCAGTTCCACGAACTTGCCGACAAGGTCCTTGTACCGCTCATCCTCCGGATGCACGGCAACGCCGGTATCGCCCAACATCGTCTCCGGACGAGAGGTAGCAACAACGATATAATTGCGCGTCTCAGTGCCGGTGACGTTCCCCTCTTCATCCTTGATGGGATGCTCATAGGTGACGCCATCTGCCAGCGGGTAGCGCAGATGCCAGTAGTGGCCGTTGACTTCGCGCTGATCGACTTCCAGGTCCGAAATCGCCGTCTGGAAATGCGGGTCCCAGTTCACGAGGCGCTTGTCGCGATAGATCAGCCCCTTGTTGTAGAGGTCCACGAAGACCTTGGTGACGGCCTTCGACAGGCCCTCATCCATGGTGAAACGCTCGCGGCTCCAGTCGCAGGAAGCGCCAAGACGCTTCAGCTGGTTCACGATGCGCCGCCGGATTCTGCTTTCCACGCCCAGACGCGCTCGACAAAGGCGTCGCGCCCCATGGAGCGGCGATCCTGATTGCCTTCAGCTGCAAGCTGGCGCTCCACAACCATCTGGGTCGCGATACCCGCATGGTCCGTGCCCGGCTGCCAGAGAACGTTCTTGCCGCGCATCCGCTCGAACCGGATCAGGATGTCCTGAAGCGTATTGTTCAGCGCGTGCCCCATGTGCAGCACGCCCGTCACGTTGGGCGGCGGGATTACGATGGAATAGGCCTGCGCAGACGTGTCACCGGAGGGCTTGAAGCAGCCTCCTTCTCCCACGCGCCATACAGGCGCGGTTCGGCTTCAGCGGGGTCAAATCTTTGGTCGAGCATCGTTTCGGGCGTATTCCAGATAAAAAGAAAAGGCGCGCCGGTGTCGGCGCGCCCTTCCCTATAAACAATTTGACGGGAGAGGCTAGCGCGCCATGCGGGAGATGCGCTCTACCTCAGCTTCGACTTTCTCTTCAACGATCGATGCAAGGTTGGCATCCAGCCACTCCTTGATCATCGGACGCAACAGCTCACGCACGAGGCCTTCGAGCGTGTTGTCGGTACCAAGGTCCATTTTCGAGATCAGCTTGCCGAGCGCACCAGCTGCAGCATTTGCAGTAGAATCATCGGTCAGTGCGGATTGGGCATAAGCGGGCGAGGCAGACACAGCTTTCTCCATAGGTGCGGGGGCCGGTTTCGGTGCAATCGGGGCCGGCTCCGGAACAGGCACCGGCGCTGGCTTAGATTCGTATTCAGCAGAACGCGAAGCGCTGACCAGAGACTCAAAGCTCTCAACTGGCTCCGGAGCAGCCTCTACAGGCTCTTCGGTGGAGAAATCCTCAACTTCGAACTCTTCTGTTTCCAGTTCGACCGGTTCATCCAGATCGGCTTCATCGTCATAGGATGCTTCGCGAACGTCTTCGTCAAACATCACCTCTTCAAGGCTGACATCGTCTTCATCATTCGCGATTTCCGGCTCAGGCTCGGGCGCCTGAGCTGGGGATGCAGCATCGTCAGAGATAATTTTACGGATCGACGCGAGGATTTCCTCCATCGTCGGTTCCTTGTGTGCTTCGTTGGCCATCAGAGCCCCCTGATATGCTTGCGCGTCGTCGATTCTGTTTACGATCGCTAAGGCGATTGGGTTAACAAAGACCTGACAATATTAACCCCTTTGGGGCTGGGCGGCTATGGCTGTGTCAGCTGGCCGGTCGCCCGAAGCAGCTGGTGGGCCGCCACATATGCGTTGCGTTCGGCCTGAACCAGCGCAAGTCGCGCTTCGAAAAGCTGCTGTTCCTGGTTCAGGACATCCAGCGTGGTGCGCACACCCACTGCCAGCTCTTCCTTGGCACCATCATAAGCGATTTCGGCAGCATCGACCTGACGCTTGGAAGCCTCGATCGCCCGCAGGGTCGCATCATATCCATACCAGGCTGAAGCAACCTGAGCCCGGATCGAGCGATCAAGCGAATCGATCTGGCGCCGCGCCTGATCCCGGCGCAGGCGGGCCGCCTTGGTCTGGCTCTTCACCAGACCACCGGTGACGATCGGGATCGAGCCCTGCACGACACCGGAAACGGAAGACTGCTGCACGTTTCCGCGTTTCATATGAAGAATATGCGGTCTGTGCTGTGCCGACGAGGTTCACGGTCGGGCGCCCCTGCGCCTTTGCGGCTTCAATCGCCTCCATGGCTGCACGTTCGGAATGGCGCGCTGCAATCATGTCGGGATTGGCGTCGAGCCCTTGCATGATCGCCTGTTCCAGGGATTCCGGCAGCGGCGGCACAGGCGGTGGTGGCGCGAGGTCGCCCGGGACCAACCCGGTCAGGAAAGAATAGTTTGCAAGGCTCGTCTCAAGGGCGGCTTCAGCGCCCGCAAGCGATGCGCGGGCACCTTCGAAATTTGCATGTGCCAGCGACACGTCCGTGCGCGTGACGACACCGACTTCAAATCGATCCTCTGCTGCGCGGACCTGCTCGTTCGAGACATCGACATTGTTCTGGCGGATCGAAACTGTCTCGCGATCGCGACGCACATCCATGTAAGCCGTGATGACCTGCAGAATCAGGTCCTGCACCGCAGCATCATATTGTGCGTCCGCGGCGTTGATCCCGCTTTTGCCTGACGGATGCCCGCAGCAATGCGCCCGCCCGTATAGATCGGTTTGGTCGCCTGGACCTGCGAAGAGAATGCCCCTGAATTACCATTGCTGACACTGAAGGGAGAGTTCGTGTCGGTATACTGGTAGCCGGCCGAACCGCCGACCGAGACCGTTGTGCGCCCGCCAGAGCGTGCCTGCTCCAGAGATTCGCGGGCGATATCCGATTCGTAGCGCTGCGCTTCCAGCTGGGGATTCGACAGAATCGCCGAGGACACCGCGTCCCCCAAGGTTTCCGCCGAGGCGCCACCGGCAATCATCAGGCCGGCCAAGGCGCTGCCTGCCAGAAAACGAAACTTCAGGGTCATGGGGGCTCCTCAGATGCCGTAATTTAAATTACACGCCCTTATACAGGCCTGGCAGCGACAGAGAACAGCGTTCACTTTTCCGGGGAGTTAACGCTTGCGCAGCGTGCCCGAAAAATCAGAAGACAAATGCCTTCTTGCGGTCGAACTGTGCAAATTTCGGCGGGAACGCATCGAATGCATAGCGCGCAGAGGCTGTATCGCCCGCCCGGGTGAAGACCCGGCCGCGGCCAACGCCATCCTGATCAAGCTGCACCAGGGCAAGACGCCCGCCTTCGGCAAGCTGCGTAGTCCACGCTTCCGGCACTGTTTCGACCATGCCGCACACATAGATCACATCGAAAGGCCCCTGATCCGGCAAGCCGTCTTCCAGTTTCCCTTCGACGGCCACTGCGCGGTCAAAACCCAGCGAAGCAAAACGCTCGGACATGGCGTCTACAAGCTCAGCTTGCTCTTCCAGCGCAATGACCGTTTCCGCCATATGGCTGATCAGAGCCGTTTCATAGCCAGCGCCTGCCCGATAACGAGAACGATATCTGTCGGCTTGATTTCAGCAGCCTTCAGCAGTTTCGCCATGTCGCGCGGGGTCCACAGGGCCCGGCCTTCCGAGGTCTCGATCTCAAGTTCCGAATAAGCGACCGGCTTGCGGGTCGCGGGAACGAAGGCGTCGCGGGGGGTTTTCAGGAAAGCGTGGACGATTTCAGGGTCCGATACATCGTTCGGACGGATCTGGCTGTCGACCATGATTTCACGGGCAGCTTCGAAGTTCATGGGCTCTCGCCTTTCGGGGTGCGTATGTTCCTCTTGTGGAGCCCTTTAACATGCAGCTTCATACATGCAATCGGCGATAAACGCGCATTGGCCTGAAATCGGCAGATTGCACGCGAGGCGGAAGGTTGCTAGGAGGCCTGCTTCCGGCATGGCCCTGTGGCGGAGTGGTGACGCAGCGGATTGCAAATCCGTGTACGCCGGTTCGATTCCGGCCGGGGCCTCCAGACCTTCCCGACAGTCAGAATATTCGAGGAATCACGCTGTTTTTGCGTGAGCCTTCGACATTTCAGTGCCTTCGCGAGAAGATTGACGCGAAATCGCGAGTTTCCGGCACCCCGTTCAGAAGATGTTAACCATTTCAACAGATCGTTAACCCTGTCTTCTCTTGGAGACACCCACCATCACCCAACGCCTCGGCGGGAGAGATAATCTCCCGCCCTTTTTTTGTGCTTTTTTCTGCTGCCTTCTGAAAGAATTATGCTGTTCGCAGCATCAGAGGGCTTGAACCGGTGGAGCGGTCTGGTAATAGCCCCTCTCCGGCTGTTCCGCGATAGCTCAGTTGGTAGAGCAGGCGACTGTTAATCGCCCGGTCGTAGGTTCGAGTCCTACTCGCGGAGCCACCTCTTCCCCAACACCGTATCCTCCACTTTCCGGCGCCCAGGCACCGTGAATACACCATGTATAACGGCACCCGGGACACCAAATCCGGGCCCGATGTGCCCCGCGGGGCTACTTCCACCAGGGATACCCCTCCGGCATGTCAGCTGAGACCTTGCCGGGAAATGACGGCGGGCGCTTTTCGAGAAATGCGGTGACTCCCTCCTTCACATCCGGAGACGCGCCGAGGCTGAGCGCAAACTTGCCGTCGACCTTCAATAGGTCAAATGGATCTGCCGCCGGGCCGAATCGCCAGAGCAGCTGACGCACGAGGGCCACGAGACCGGTGCGGTGTTCTGTGCGATCTCGGCGACGATCCGCTTGGCAGCGGGCAAAAGCTCCTCGGGCGGGTAAATCTCGCTGATCAGGCCGCCTTCAAGCGCTTCCTGAGCCTCGAAAACCCTGCCGGTCATGCACCAGCGTAGCGCCTGTGGCAGGCCGACAAGTTGCGGAAGAAACCAGGCACTACCCGCCTCAGGCGGCAGACCGCGTTGGGCGAAGACAAAACCGAACTTCGCCTTCTCGGATGCAATCTTGAAATCTGTCGGCAGCATCATCGTTATACCGACACCAACTGCAGCGCCGTTGAACGCCGCGATCAACGGTTTCTGGCAGGCATACATAGCGCCGATGAAGCCGGCCCCGTCTCGGTCCTTGCCGGGCTCTGCCGTTCCGAAATTCTTGGCCCCCGATCCCCTCTTCGTGTCGAAGGCATCTGCACCATCGGAAATGTCGGCGCCCGCGCAGAAATGCCGGCCCGCGCCCGTGATGATGATGCCGCGTATATCATCATCTGCGTCACTGGCGCGGATTGCATCGGCGAGTTCCCGGCCAAGCTGGTTCGTGAATGCGTTCAGCTTTCCCGGGCGGTTGAGGGTGATGATGGCCGCAGGGCCATCCTTTTCAAGAAGCACCTGCTCGTAAGCCATATGACCCTCCCCGGTCTATTTGATCATGGACTCGAGACGGCCCCTGATGATCTCTTCGGCATCGGCGACAATCCGGTCGATCAGCTCCTCGACGGACGGGATATCGTGGATCAGCCCCTGGATCATGCCGGCAGACCAGATGCCGCCATCCGTGTCGCCTTCCGCCATAGCCTTGCGGCCGCGGACACCGGCGACAAGGTGCTGGACATCCTCGAACTTCGCCCCGCCCTTGCGCTCGATCGCAACCACTTCGTCGGAAACGGCGTTCTTCATAACGCGCGCCGTATTGTGCAGCGTGCGGAAAATGAGGTTTGTGGCGCGGCTCGTCGTTTCTCGACCATCTGGCGCTTGAACGCCTCATTGATCGGGGCTTCCTTGGTGACACAGAAGCGCGTGCCCATGTTGATGCCATCCGCGCCGAGCGCCAGTGCAGCCGCGAGGCCGCGTCCATCACCGAAACCACCGGACGCGAGCATAGGCACCTTAACCTTGTCAGCAGCCGCCGGGATCAGGATCAGGCCAGGAATATCATCCTCGCCCGGGTGACCCGCGCATTCGAAGCCATCAATGGAGATCGCATCAGCCCCCATGCGCTCAGCCGATAGCGCGTGGCGGACGGCCGTACATTTGTGGATGATCTTGATGCCATGCTGCTTGAAGTGGTCGATATGTTCCTGCGGCTTGTAGCCTGCGGTTTCGACGATTTTCACACCGCCCTGAATGATGGCGTCACGATACTCTGCATAGGGGGGCGGCTTGATTGCCGGCAGGATCGTCAGGTTCACACCGAACGGCTTGTCGGTCATTTCCTTTGTGCGGGCGATTTCCTTGGCCAGGTCTTCCGGCGTCGGCTGGGTCAGCGCGGTCAGGAAGCCGAGGCGCCCGCATTGGCCACCGGTGCAACCATCTCGGCATAGCCGACCCATTGCATGCCGCCCTGCGCGATGGGGTGCTCCACCCCGAAAAGCTCTGTAAAGCGTGTCTTGATTGCCATTTGTTTTCTCCCGAATTTAGTTGTCTGTATTCTGAATAGTCAGGCGTTCTGTAGTTTTTCCGCGTCCCTGGCCTCAAGAAGACGCGCTTGTTCAGCTGCACTCTTCCAAAGGAAAGACCGCGGCAGGCCGAGGCGTTCACAGGCATGCGCTGCTGGCGACGACGGAGCTGGAACACGGTCAGCGCTCTTTGCCATCAGCTTGACCGTCATCTCGCCTTTCCAGTGCAGGTCGTAGTCCCGGCCGAGTTCCAGCCGTTCACGTACAACTGACGGCAGGATCGCCACAGCCGCGTGTACGAGGGCGCTCTGCAGCCCTTTCGGAACACCAGGCGCCGCGCGGCCGGAAGACATGATGTCCAGGAATTCGGTATTGATCGGATGCGGCTCAAAGCGCGGCAGCAGGGCTTGCAGCATCGCACCGAAGTCTTCCAGCGAACGGATCGGGTTCTGAACCCCGTAAAGCCGCGCAACTGGCACGCCCTCCTCGAAGAAGCGTTTCTTGTCGGCATCGGATACCGGCGCCACAAAGCGATCATAGGCCGTCAGGAAACCGAAGCTGGCCGTCGCGCTGACCCAGTCCAGCAGTTCGACGTCGAGAGCCTTGTAATGCTCGCCAGACGGAGTCTCGCCTTCGACGCGGGCATGCATGTTGGTGACACCCTGGATGACACGCCGCGCAGCAGACTGAGGGCCATAGACGCCGACCATGGCCGCCATGCCCGTACGCTTCGACCGGCCTATCGGGTCTGTCTTGAATACGGAGTGATCCCACACGCCGGACCGGATCCGGGCATCGGCAAATTCAAGGAGAACCGCCGCGATACCCCCAATCGCAAGCGCAACCGGGTTCTGAAGATCCGCCACGATACGGAGTCCGGCCCGGCAAAAGCCGGCTCACCGGGCGGGTTCAGGAAATCCACCTTCCAGCCAAGATAGGATTTGATCTCCTGCACGGGCTGCTCCGCTTGACGTTTGCGCGAGCGTAACCCAGCCGTGCCCGCCCAGAAAGGCCGTCCCCGGCGTCAAGCAAAAGCGCCGCTGATCCGCGTCCACAGACGGAACAACAGCCAGCAAGCGGCAGCGAGCCCCAGCGCCGCAAGGAGGATCACGAACCCATCCCGCGCCTCAGGCCCAGACCGAAGAGAAACACCGTCAGCCCTGGCAGGACGGGACCAAAGGGAACGAGCCCCAATGGGATGGTCAGCACGGCCGCCGCGATACAGATCAGCGCAACGAATGGTGCGAACAGCGGCGAGGTCAGAATTGGGAGTCGAGGTTTCAGGAACCGGTCCACCTGGCAGACATACGGGTCTGCCAGCTTGATGCCCTGCAGCAGGGCCTCACGCGGAAACTCGATTTTCAGGAAACGTGATGGAATCCAGGGGAATGACCGCCCGATGAGGATCTGCCCGGCAATCAACAAGGTAATAATGGCCACAAGCCAGGTCGCGCCGGGAATGATCGTGAGCGGGCTAAGCGCCAGAAAGCCAAGCAGCAACAGGATAGGCCCGTAAGCGCGCCGCCCCACTGCGTTCAACATGGCCCGAACGGTAACCGTGTCGCCTTCTGTATTGGCCTCCAGACTGTGCAGCAGCGAGGACAGATTATGAACGCTGGACATGCGGCACTCCCGGTGATTTCGCAGCAATCAACTCTCGGAAAGAACGCTCAACATTCGATTACGTTCACGGCAAGGCCGCCCTGACTCGTTTCCTTGTATTTGGACGACATGTCCATGCCGGTCTGCCGCATCGTCTCGATAACCTGATCGAGTGTGACATGGGTTCTTTCGGCAGAGTGGAGCGCCAGACGTGCCGCATTGGCCGCTTTTACCGCCCCGATGGCATTGCGTTCGATACACGGGATCTGAACCAGTCCGCCAACCGGGTCGCATGTCAGGCCGAGATTGTGCTCCATGCCGATCTCGGCCGCATTGCACACCTGCTGCGGGTTTTGCCCCCCAGACTGCCGCGAGCCCTGCCGCCGCCATGGAGCAGGCAACGCCCACCTCCCCCTGGCATCCCATTTCAGCGCCAGAGATCGAGGCCCGTTGCTTGTAGAGAAGGCCGATGCCCCCGGCCGTCAGCAGGAAGCGGCGCAACCGTTCGGTCTTGTCTTCCGCATCGGCGCAGTAATGGCGGATCACAGCCGGGATAATACCGGCCGCACCATTGGTCGGCGCGGTGACCACCTGCCCTCCACTCGCATTCTCTTCATTCACGGCCATGGCATAGACGTTCAACCAGTCGAACAATTGCTCACGCTCATTCGATTGCGGAGCTTCCTGCAGTTTCTTCCACAGGCCTGGCGCACGGCGGCGCACCTTCAGCCCGCCCGGCAAAGTGCCTTCACGCGCCAGTCCGCGGGCCACGCAGGCAAGCATGACTTCTGCGATCCGGTCCAGCGCCGCTTCCGTGTCTGTACGCGGGCGCATGGCATCTTCATTGGCGAGGATGATCTCATCGATGCTTGCACCCTGCGCTGCACTAAGGGCCAGCAACTCTTCAGCCGATCCGAACGGGTGCGGCACCGACGGGCCGACCGGCAGGATATCATCCTCGACCGGACGCTGGAGCTGGCGCTCCGTTGCGATGAAGCCGCCCCCGGTGGAGTACCAGGTTTCATCTGACAGCACGCCTCCATCCGCACCGAAGGCCCGAAGACGCATACCGTTTGGGTGTAATGCTGGCAGAACATCATAAGCGAAAACGATATCTGCCGCCGGGTCGAACGGAATACGCCGGCCATCCGGCAAGGAGAGCTCTCGCGAATCTTCCAGAGACGCGACATCCCTGTCCGCGGTATCCGGGTCGAGTGTCTCAGGTTCCAGCCCCAGCAGGCCGAGCATGACAGCCTTGGGCGTTGCGTGCCCTGCCCCGGTCAACGCCAGTGAGCCCTGCAACTCGACCTCTATCCGGGCGACCGCTTGAACGGCATCGCAAGATTTGCCAGGAACCGGTTCGCGATCCGGATAGGCCCAACCGTGTGAGAACTGGAAGGGCCTATTCCGACGCGGAAAAGATCAAGAATGGAAAGCATTGTTCGACAGACATGAGTTTGCGGGCTGACCTTCCTGCCCTGACATCACTTCCAGGGCAAGAATAGCCGACAAGCTCAGAGCGCTGTCTCGTCGTAGGAATAGATCCAGTCCAGCCGCGAGCGGACGAAACCGGGCGCCGCACGGGCAGCCATCGCCATAGGGACATAGGAACCGAACCGTGTCAGCGGATTGCCGCGGTGATAGAGTTTCGCATTCGAGCGGGCCCCCGCCTGAACCCGTGTCACACGCGGCTTGCGACGTTCCTCATAAGCGGCAAGGGCCGCCGGTACATCCGCTTCCGCATTCAGGCATGCCGCGAG
>LZQP01000067.1_pt1 | contig 11743 bp, 22 predicted proteins | sample 768551 | NCBI WGS metagenome assembly LZQP01 (sample SAMN05207184, study PRJNA324509) | oil field metagenome | isolation source: sample BH-FW-16 from oil reservoir | place: India: Bombay High | collected 2015-12-03
CAGCATACGCGATGTCGCCTGAAAGCGAAGCGGAATTCAGGTTTGGGGCAAATGCCCGGCCTCAGGCGAGGCTGCGGGCTTCCAGTACTTTCTGCCGGCCCCAGAGCAGCCAGAGCGCGATGGCTGCCAATGCAAGACCGGCCAGACGGCGCAAAACCATGGCATCCCTCCCTTAATTCTCTAATTTCCCCAGCATACGCGATGTCGCCTGAAAGCGAAGCGGAATTCAGGTTTGGGGCAAATGCCCGGCCTCAGGCGAGGCTGCGGGCTTCCAGTACTTTCTGCCGGCGCGCGGCGGCCTTGCGGCCATGATGGGCGAAGCTCGCCCGCTGGCGCGCAACGGCGGCAGGCACGAAGCCCGGACGCGTCTTTGGCTGGCCGAACACATGTTTGCGCACAATCACCGGTTCTTCGCCGTCAGCGGCCTGCTGAACCACGATGGTCTGGATCACGGGGCGGCGGCTTCTTCTGCCGGGCTTCGGCCTGTACGGCCTGGCGGGCAGGACGGTAGCGCAGTTCCCAGACCGCGATCAGCAGAAGCACGCCGACTGCGCCGACACCGGCAACGGCGCCTTCGGCGATGCTCGGGTTTTCCCACCAGCCGGGCTCGAATGTGACGAGGTAGAATACGGGGAAGCCAGCGCCCATACCGCAGATATACCAGGCCACAGCGCCGCGGCGGCGGGCCGCGATCATGGCGGCAGCACAGTAGAAGCAGAGGGCCGCCAGCAGGTAGGGGCCGCCATTGTCGATGCCGAGCTGACGCCAGTTCACGGTGGCGAGGCCATCGGCCAGCTGGTCATGGGCGAGCCAGCTGACAGCCATCATGATGGAGGGCCAGCGCACAGCCGTCAGCGCGCCAAAAGCGAAGGCGATCGCGAAACAGGTGATGAGGATGGCAATCAACTGACGGAGCATGCTTAACGCCGTAGCACGGGCGTGGTGACGATCCGCTGAACGCAATCGGTGAAATTTGTTCAGTTTCGCTTTTGAAGGCGCTTATTCCGTATCGCTGCCTGGCGCATTGAACATGAGCGTTGCGCAGGTTTCCGGTTCATATTCGAAGTCCGGAACATAGGCGCCGGATTCCGGATTGAGTGTGTAGGTGACCAGATGGTCTTCGCCTCTGATCTCACTGGTGAATTTGTAGTCGACCAGGAAAGAGTCCGCGCCGGATCGGGAGGGTTTGATCGTTCCTTCCAGAACACAGGGCTTCAGGTCGCCATAGGCGGCGCCCGTTGTGTCATCCAGCGTGGTGACTTCGGCCCGTGTCTGCGGCCCGTCCGGCGTGATCTCGATCAGGGTTTGCCATTCGACCGTCTGTCCCTGGCCGGTGTATCCGGCCTGCACCATCATGGTCGGATAGTTCAGAAGGCCCGTACGCAGGGAGTAATCCGGCGGCATGCCGAAACCGTTGCCGACATCGAGGTCGGGCCATTTGCCGATGATTTCGCCATCCTTGATGTAGTGCGCAGCGAGATAGCCGGTAGCGACATGGGAATCCTCACGGTTCTTCGCTTTTGAGACAAGCGCGATGTAGTCGTCGAATTTCACCGCAAAGGCAGGCGTCACATCGAAGGTTTCATCGTTGTCATTCTCGACGACTGCCGTGTCATAGGTGCCGTAGACCGTGAAGAAGGCCCGGTCGAGCTCTGCCCCGCTCATCATCAGTTCAAAGGGGGCGGGGCGCTCCGTGACGGCGGGCTTCTCGCAGCTGCTGAAGCAGAACTCGTTGTAGAGAAGGTTGTTGGTCCAGGCAGCTGGCTGCGATTGGTACGCCCGGCCACGCGGCGCTGGGCGGCGGCGAAGGCGTCTTCGGCCTTCTGGCCCGGACGGCGGATCTCTTCGGCGAGGACCGGGGCGTAGACGCCCTCCTTGGCCACATCATCCAGCCCGGTTGCGTAGGCGATCAGCATGTCCGGCTTGGCCTCGACGCGGGAGAGGCCTTTTACGGCGGCCTTGTAGCCGGAAAAGCCAGGCACATTGCGGCAGGCATCGAAGACCAGGAACACCGCCTTGGCGCCGGTCGCTGCAAAGCCGTCGCGCTGGGTCTGCATGTCGAGGCCATAGACAGCGAGGTCGGAGGCGGCGACCAGTTCAGCGTCAATGCCGAGGAGATAGGAATCCCCGCTTTCCGGATGCTGGGCGCCATGGCCGGTATAGTAGACGAAGGCCACGGCGTCCGGCCCGGCCATGTCGACCTTGCGGCGGAAGGTATTCAGCGTTGCGGCGAGGTCGCGCTTGTTCAGGTCATGCGCGCGCGTCACATCGAAGCCGGTTTCGATGAGCGCGGACGCGATGGCATCCGCTTCCTGACTGGCACTGCCAACGCGGGAGAGGGCCCCTGAATAATCGGATTGGGAGATGACAAGACCCAGCCGAGTCTCGGCGGCCGAGGTGGCCAGTGGCAACAGAAACAGGCACGCGCCAGCCAGAACCGCCCGGACAAGACCAAATATCCCGTTCGTCATTGCTGGGTCCTCCCACCGAAAAACTCTAGCGGGCGGTCTTAACCACGTCGAGAGGGCGCGGGCGCCGTTGGCTCAGGCTTCGGCGAAGGGCTCGATACGAGTGGCCAGGAAAGTTGCAAGGATGGGCAGTAAAAGGCCGCCAGCTACCATCCAGGTCGGATGAGCAACAGACAGAAGCACGGCAATCGTTAGCAGTAGCACGGCGGCGGCCACGACGAGAGCCGACCGGCGCGCGCCATTCGAGATGCGCAGTGCTGTCCAGACACCGATCAACGTGCCAAAGAACCAGGACAGGACTTTCATGAAATTCGCGCCGAATGGCACGGCTTCCATGCTTCCCGTAGCTGTTGGGGAGAAGGATTCTCAGGCAGTTCAGGTTCCGGGTACAGGAGATGTCCCACCATCTGGACGATGGCGACGACCAGCATGGCCAGCACAACCCCTACGACAGCGCCAATCAGCTTGCGCGTCATCATTCAGCCTCCCAGCTAAAGTGGCTGACTAGATGCCATGGTGAACGCTAGCCCGCAAATGCCTTTTCTATAACGAATTCAGCGGGTGAGGCGTTGGAGCCCTCTGTCAGGCCAGCTTTGAGCATAAGGGCCTTGGTGTCTTGCGTCATCGCCATGGAGCCGCAGATCATCGCCCGGTCAGTCGCCGGGTCGAGTGGCTAATGCCCAGATCTTCGAAGATTTTTCCGGATTCGATGAGGTCTGTGATGCGGCCCTGGTGTTCATGCGGTTCACGGGTGCAGGTAGTGTAGAGGCGGAGCTTGCCGGCCACCATTTCCCCTACGAGAGGGTCGTTAACCAAATCGGCCACCAAATTACGCGAATAGGTCAACTCTGCCACTTCCCGGCACGTATGGGTGACGATGACCTCTTCATAGCGTTCATATGTGTCAGGGTCGCGCACGAGGCTGGCGAAGGGGGCAAAACCGGTTCCCGTGGAGAACATGTAGAGACGTTTGCGGGGAGGAGCGCGTCCAGAACCAGCGTGCCGGTCGGTTTCTTGCCCAGCAGCACCCTGTCACCCGGCTGGATGTGGCAGAGGCGGGAGGTCAGCGGCCCGTCCGGCACCTTGATGGAATAGAATTCCAGTTCCTCGTCCCAGGCCGGGGAGGCAACGGAATAGGCGCGCAGCAAGGGACGGCCATCTTCCTTGGGCAGGCCGATCATCACGAACTCGCCCGAACGGAAGCGGAAGCTGCGCGGGCGGGTGATGCGGAAGCGGAACAGGCGGTCGGTATAGTGTTCGACCGCAAGGACGGTTTCTTCCGTCGGCGCGTTTGGATTGACACGAGCTGCCCCAGCGGCAGCTCCGGTCGCGTCAGCGGACATGGCGGACCCCTTATCGATAACAGTCAGCGGCAGATGACTATCGCACGGTGTGATTGCAATGTGGCAGATGAACGCTTCAGTTTTCCTGAACAGTCTGCCCAGCGAAGGCCTGCATCCGGTGCATGAAAAAGCCCCGCCAGCTTGCCCGGCGGGGCTTGTTTCTCAGGATTGCGCGGGCCCTCAGACCGAAGGCTCGGCCGTCTCGCGGCAAACCACGGCCCGGACTTCTTCCTCGCTGCGGGCGGCCCGCAGGGCGTCGCGTACGGCGCTCTGGCGGAAAAACGCGGGATACCTGGGCCAGGCCCGTAAATGGTCCGCGCCAGCCGTCTTCGGGGCCAGCAGCATGAAGATCAGGTCGCAGGGGCGCTCATCAATGGCTTCGAAATCGACGCCTTGTTGCAGATGGAGGAAACCGCCGACCGGCTTTTCCAAGCCGTCGACCCGGGCGTGCGGAATGGCAACGCCCTCGCCAACGCCGGTCGAGCCAAGGCGTTCGCGTTCCATCACGCATCCTCGATCTGGCGTGCACCAAGACCGGTGGCATCTGCCAGAGCTTCTGCAAGGGCATGAATCGCCTGTTTGCGGCTCGTCGCTTCAAACGACGGCAGGATGACCCCGCCTTCAAGCAGGGATGTCAAATCGGTCGCCATGTAACTCGCTTCCGTTGGCCGCCTCAGTTTCTGGAGGCGTCTGCTGGGTCCACCCAACCAATGTGCCCGTCCGGGCGGCGGTACACCATATTCAGGCGCCCATGGCCAGCATTTCTGAACATGAGTGCCGGAACTTCCTGCAGTTCAAGTTGCATAACTGCCTCAGAAACACTCATTGTTCGTATCTGAACGGCCGTCTCAGCCACTGTCAGCGGGGCGTCGGATGCTTCTGGGTGTTCCTCGTCACTGTCGACGTCATGCCCGTTCATCTGGACCTGAAGCACGGCCTCTGCGGCCGGTTCGCCGGGAAGCGTCGTGGTTCCGGCATGATGGTCCTTCAGGCGGCGCTTGTAGCGGCGCACACGTTTTTCCATCTTGTCCAGGCTGTCTTCCAGCGCTGCATAGGGGTCGCCGGCCTTGCCGGTCGATTGCAGCACGATGCCGGAGGGCAGGTGAACATTGCAGTCCACTTCCACGAACGGACCTTGCTGTGACACGAATACGCGCGCATCGCCGGTTCGGGTGAAATATTTACTGACCGCTGCCTCCAGCCCCGATTCGATCCGGCCCCGCAGGGCTTCACCGAGATCCATATGCTTGCCAGTAATCTGTATCTGCACGAGCGGTCTCCTTCTTCTTGTTTGGTGGCCATTATGGCCCAGAACATCGCATGAAGCGACTCCTACTCAAGAGATGGGCAAGAGTTTGCTCCGTGGAAGGGGGTGCGGCGTTACAATCTGATAACTCGCCTGCCAGGTGCCATAAGCCTGCCGGAATTCCCGATTTGACAGGTGTTGTGGCAGGCCGCACCATCCGGGCTGAAGCCTGTCATTAACAGAAAACAGGCAAGAGAGACGGGCGGGCCTTTGTGCCTGGCATGTTCATCTCTATCCGGCGGACCATTTTGCCGGCCATTCGGGAGACCTCCAGGGTCATGATGCGTCATATCGGCAGACAGGTTGATGCGGCAGGCGGCGCTCCGTCTGCCGGCCCGTCACCGGATGCAGACCGCCCATTTGAAGAGGCTTTCGATAATGCCGCCGTGGGCATGGCCCATGTCGCGCCGGATGGTACATGGTTGCGGGGCAATCGCCGGTTTGCCGAAATCCTGGGCCACCAGCCGGAGACGCTTGCCGGCGTTGATTTTCGTACAATCACCCACCCGGAGGATCTGGAGCGGGATTTGACGCTCTTTGCACAGATCCTTGAAGGGCAGCGCAACAGCTATCAGCTTGATAAGCGCTATTATCGTCCGGACGGCAGTACTGTCTGGACCAGCCTGACTGTCGGGGGAGTGCGGAATCCCAATGGTAGCCTCAGCCATGTCGTCGCTATTCTTACGGACATCACCGAAAAGAAGCAGGTGGAGCAGGCCCTGGCCGAAAGCGAAGCCCGCTTGCGCGCAGTTCATCAGACCTCGCCTGATGGATTTATCGTGTACACCAGTGTTCGTGACGGGAATGGCGAGATCACGGATTTCCGGATCGAATACATCAACCCGGCGAGTGCGCGTGCGGCAGGTGAGGCAGTCAGCGACATCATCGGGAGGACTTTGCGTCAGCGTGTGCCGGCGGACTATTTCACCGAGATGTTCGATATCTATGTGCGGGTCGTTGAAACAGGCGAGCCCTGGCAGGGAGAGCAGGAATATGAGTGGCCGACCCAGAAGGCCTGGTACCGCATTACAGCTGCCAAGGTCGGTGATGGGTTTGCAGTTTCCTTTGCCGATATCACGGATGCGAAGCGGGCGGAGACCGCCCTGCAGCAGCGCGACGAGCAGTTGCGCAATATTCTCGATAATGTGAATGCCGCGATCGGGCTGCTGACGCCTGAAGGGATTGTCCTGGATGTCAATGAAGTGGCTCTCGACTCGGCAGGTGTTCAGCGTTCTGACGTCGTCGGCCGGCCTTTCTGGGACACCTATTGGTGGTCTCATGATGCGGAGGCAAGAGAGCACCTCAAAGAGGCGATCGCAAAGGCTGCAAGAGGGGAGGCTTTCCGCGAGGATCTTGTTATCCGTTGCCGGGGGGATGCCCGCATGGTTGTGGATTTCCAGCTTGCTCCGATCATGAATGAGGCCGGAGAGGTGATCAAAATCGTTCCGTCCGGCGTGAACATCACCGAGCGTGTGAAATCGGAAACGCATCGGGAAATGCTGGTCAATGAGCTCAGCCACCGGGTGAAGAATTCTCTGGCGACGGTGCAGACGATCGCTTCACATACATTGCGCGAAGCCTCCGATCTTGAGGCATTCCGGGAAACCTTTATCGGTCGCCTCATGGCTATTTCAAAGTGTCACGACCTGCTGGTCGATACAACTCGCCGGAATGCGGACATTTCCCAGCTGGTGCGCGATCAGGTTCTGCCTTATGCGCCGGGTGGCGGGGAAAACCGGGTCAGGATGTCGGGGCCACCGCTCACTTTGAGTCCTGAGGCGTCGCATGCGTTCGGCCTTGTCCTGCATGAGCTGGCAACGAATGCGGCCAAATATGGCGCCATGTCATCAGAGAGTGGGCAGATCGATATCAAATGGAATTCGGCTCCGAACCCGACTCGGCATGAGGCTGTTGTTACTTGGGTTGAGACGGGAGGGCCGCCGGTGAAGCCGCCGACACGGCGTGGATTTGGCAGTGTCCTGATCGAACAGAGTCTTGTTCACACACTTGGAGGGCATGCTGCCATAGAGTACCGCCCGGAAGGATTATGGGCGCAGTTCCGTTTCCGGAAGAAGGAAGCATAATGAGTTGCTGCGCTTGTGAAATTCTTCTGGTGGAAGACGAGTTTCTGATTGCCCTTGATGTGAAAGTGCGGCTCGAAGAGGCTGGCTATAGGGTGCTGCCACCAGTTGCCAGTGTTGAGGATGCAATGGCGGCGATGGATGAAACGTCGGTCTGTGCTGCGATCCTTGATATGAATATCCGGGGCTCGACCTCGCTTCCGGTTGCTGAGCGGCTCGAGAGGGAGGGGGTGCCCTTCATCTTCCTGTCCGGCAACGACACGTCTCATCTTCAGGAGCGGTTTTCGGAGCATCTGGTTCTGAACAAGCCGATCGATTATGGACAGCTCTTGACGAGGGTGAAGGAAATCTGCGGCTTCTAGGCCTTACATGGCGGGGCGCGGAGTCCCTTTCAGGGGCGTGCCTTCCTCGTCTTCCTTCGGTTTGCCGGGCTTCTTTCCGTAATCGTGCTTTTTCAGAAGGCCTCTGACTGGTGATAGGTCAGGCCGAGGGCGTCGGCGGCCTGGCCCTGATGGCCTTTGGCCCAGCTGAGCGCCTCGTCGATCAGGCGCATTTCGAAGGCGGCAACCTGGGCCTGGAAGTCGGCTGTGACGGAGGGTCGATTCGTCCCGGTGAGGCGGCGATGACGGCGGCCGGGCCGGTTGGCCTGGTGGCTGTGCCTGGCGTGGACTGGGGGCGCCAGGGCGACTCGAAGGGGTCCAGCGCAGACGGTCGAAGACGACCGGCTCGCCGGGGGACATCGTCATCGACCGGTGCGTAAGCCGCTGGGCGAAATTGCGCAGCTCCCCGCACATTGCCGGGCCAGTCATGCGCTTCGATGGCGGCGATGGCCGAAGGGGCAAAACCGGGGAAGTCCTCTCCCAGTTCGATCGCCATGCGCCGGGCGAAATGATCGGCCAGCAGGCTGGCATCGCCCCGCCGGGCGCGCAAAGGCGGCAGGGTGATGACATCGAAGGCCAGCCGGTCCAGCAGGTCGGAGCGGAACTTGCCCGCCTCTGCCATGGCCGGCAGGTCCGCATTGGTGGCGGCGATGATCCGCACATTCGTTGTCAGCACGCGTGAGCCGCCGAGGCGCTGGAACTCTCCATACTCCACCACCCGCAGCAGCTTTTCCTGCACCTGCTGGCTGGCCGTCGCGATCTCGTCGAGGAAGATCGTGCCGCCGTCTGCCAGTTCGAACCGGCCCTTGCGCTGCTCGGTCGCGCCGGTGAAGGCGCGCGCTCATGCCCGAACAGCTCGCTGTCCAGCAGCGTTTCAGATAGCGCGGCGCAATTTACCTTAATGAACGGGCCTTCCCAGCGCTTCGACAGAAAGTGCAACCGCTCCCCGATCAGCTCCTTGCCGGTCCCGCGCTCCCCGATCACCAGGATCGGCCGTTCCAGCGCGGCCACGCGGGAAACATGCTCCTGCGCGCTGAGCCAGACGGGAGACTCCCCGATGAGCTGTGTGGTTTGGCCAATCATTCGGTCAATATAGCCAAATTACATTTTAAAATCGACTAAAAAAATGTCGAAAAAGAATAAAATAGATTTCGTGAAAGGCGCCTGAAAACTTTTTTCCTTATTAAAATCAGGTGCTTATGAAATTAATTTTGGTCTGGCACGGTCCTTGAAATGAGGGAAGGGCTCAGAGCGACGGGCGTTGCTCAAACCAGAAGGACGAAACAAGACATGGAAGACCGTTACACCCGCTCAGAAGCCCGATCGGACACAGGCCGTTTTGGCCGGTGGCTGTCGACCCGTTCCGCAGAGACCTGGATGTTCTTTGCCGCGGGCGTCTTCCTCGGCGGTTTCTTCTTCTAACCCTCCCCTGACACGAAAGGACACCACAATGGGTCTGTTCTCCCGCCTCGGTGACATCATCAACTCGAACATCAACTCGATGCTCGACAATGCCGAGAACCCCGAAAAAATTGCGCGCCTGATCATTCAGGAAATGGAAGACACGCTGGTCGAGGTCCGCACCGCGGCCGCCCGTGCCATGGCCGACAAGAAAGAGATGGAGCGCGATATCGCCCACTTCACCTCTGTCCGCGACGACTGGACCGCCAAGGCCGAGCTGGCCATCGACAAGGGCAGGGAAGACCTAGCCCGCGGCGCCCTGATCGCCAAGCAGAAGGCCGAAGCCGAAATCGACCGCCGCAAGAATGCGATGGCCGCCGCCGAGGAAGCCTTCGAAAAGCGCCAGGACGATCTCGGTAAGCTGCAGGCCAAGCTCGACGAGGCCAAGGCAAAGCATCGTGCGCTGATGATGCGCCGCGAAGCTGCCGAACAACGCATCCGTATCCGCAGCCAGGTCTATGACGGCCGGGTCGATGAAGCGCTTGCCCGCTATGGCAATATCGAGCGTAAGGTTGACGAGATGGAAGCCTATGCCGACCAGATTCGCGGTGCGGAGCCGACCCTCGAAGCTCAGTTCGCTGCCCTTGAGCAGGACGAAAGCATCGAGAAGGAACTCGCCGCCCTGAAGGCGAAGCGTTCCAAGGCTTCCGCCAAGAAGTCGGAGGGCTGATCATATGCTGTTCTCGCTTGCCTGCCTCGCTGGCTTCCTGACTGTGGTCTGCACGCCTGGCCTTGTTGCATGGAGCTTGAAGACCGCCGCGCCAAGAAGAATGAGGCCGCCTGATGCCCGACGATTTATCCCGCTTTTGCCATCATCGCGATCTTCATCGTCCTGCCTGGCATGATCTTTCACTACGTCACTCTGTGGCGGAAGCAGAAGACCCTGATGCCGGACGATGAGCGCATGATGGAAGACCTCTGGCGCTCGGCCAAGGCGATGGAACGCCGGATCGAGACGCTGGAACGTCTACTCGAAAGCAGCGAGGCGGAGGACCCCCGTTCGCCGCCGCGCCGCTCCCGCCCCACTTTTGACGACTGAGGAAACATTCAATGTCCCGCCATTCCCGCCCATATCGCGATGCCTATCACGGCGACGACCCGGCATATGGTTCCCCAAACCCGAAGCGTTTTTACCGCTCGCGTGATGACAAGGTCATCGCCGGCGTCTGCGGCGGCCTTGCCGAGCGCTTTGGCTGGGAGCCTGTCCTGGTCCGTGTCCTGGCTGTGCTCGCCTTCTTCTTCGTGATGGGGCCGCTGGCGCTCATCGTTTATGTCACGCTCTGGATGATTACTCCGCGCGTCCCTTTTGGGCGCGCGGCGATCACGCCGGACGAAGACGCCTTCTGGCGTAACGTGTCCGATCGCCCCGCGTGACCTTCGGCAATCTCAAATACACCTTCATGGACCTCGACGAACGCCTGCGGGACATCGAGCGCAAGGTCACTTCCGATGAGTGGCGACTGCGCAAGGAATTCCGCGATCTCGAACAGGGCAACAACTGATCCGCACACAAAATAAAACAGCGGCAAGACCAACAGATAGACTCCGGTAAAGGAACGGAACAATGAGCAAGGGGACCTTTCTGACCAATAACTGGCTGATCTTCGCGATCACGCTGGTAATCGTGGCGGCGATGGTCGTGATTTCGGTCGTGCAGGGCCACATGGCCTTCGAAATGGCGGGGCTGGAACTGTCTTTCACACCGCATGAGGATGGCGGTTTGCGCCTGGCGGTGATCCGCACGGCAGATGCGCTAGGCGCGACCACGCTTTAGCGCTCTGAGCAGCAGCCGTGCCGGGGCGACAGCTTCCAGCGCGGACCGGCTGGCCGGGGCAGGCGCGCCGCAGAGGCGGGCGGCGAGAATTGCGCCGGCCCATGGGCCCCAGGTGAAGCCTCGGGCGCCAAAGCCAGACGAGACAAAAATACGATCCATCAAAGGGGCGTCCGCATCTGCCGGGCGCCCTTTTCGCATTCCGGCAAAGGCTTCGAGAAAGGCATCATGATCGGGCACCGCGCCGATCAGCGGCAGGCGGTCGGCGGTCGTGGCGCGAAGGCTGGCGCGGGAATAGACATCCGGCCCTTTCGTGTCGCGGACCCAATAGGGCGAAAGCGTCTCGACACCTTTCAGGTTTTCGGCGCGCGCCTCATCGGAAGTGAAGGGAACAGTATCCGGCGCGACCTTGTCGAAGGTTGCGCCCCATAGGCGCCGCGGACCAAGGGCGAGGGCATAGGTGCCGCTTGCCATGGCGAAGGGCGGCGCATTCGCCGGGCCGTCGGTGAAATCCACCTGGCCCATCCGCGCTTCAAGGCCAAGCCAGGGCAGCATCGCGCCTGCGTCATGCCATTGGCGAGGATGATGGCGTCGAAGGTTTCGCCATTCACCCGGCGGGTGGCGAGGTCCACGTCCGGCACGGCGCCATAGTGCTGTTTCATTCCTTCCAGCAGGGAAGGGATCAGCTTCGCCGGTTCCACGATCAGCGCGCGCTTGTGCAGCAGGCCGCCGCCCGCGAGGGCCTCAAGGTCTTCCAGTGGCAGCGGCGGGTCGGCCAGGAGTTTCTCGAACCGCGCGGCTTCGGCGTCGTCCTTCGGCACCTGTCGCACATCTCCATAGTGCTGTTTCATTCCTTCCAGCAGGGAAGGGATCAGCTTCGCCGGTTCCACGATCAGCGCGCGCTTGTGCAGCAGGCCGCCGCCCGCGAGGGCC
>LZQP01000068.1_pt1 | contig 11654 bp, 12 predicted proteins | sample 768551 | NCBI WGS metagenome assembly LZQP01 (sample SAMN05207184, study PRJNA324509) | oil field metagenome | isolation source: sample BH-FW-16 from oil reservoir | place: India: Bombay High | collected 2015-12-03
ACTTCGCGACGTCCACATGGAGTCATAATCGTGATTGCCCGGCACCACGGAAAAAGGCGTCTTGCCCGCGATCAGCGAGAAGCTTCATGTGCCTTCGGCATCTCGACCGTCTTCACTTTTTCCGTTGGCGCGAAGTGCGTGTCCATGACCGGATTGGGCACCCGCTCGAAGCCGCGCGCCTTGTGTTCCTCATCCATGGCCAGGCTCTGGTGTTGCCAGACATCCCCCAGCGACGAGACGAACGCGATCTCCCCGCCTGCCGATTCCAGATTGTCGGCGACGAACTGCATCTGCTCCAGGAACATCTCGTTCGCATCGAAGGGGAAGCCCTCGGCGGTCTGGTGCGTATAGTCGAGATAGTTCTGCGTGTCGGGCAGGACTGCGATCGTGAATTCCGTATCGGCCGCAGGACCAGCCACCGGCACATCGGCAGGCGGCGCAGCATGTGTGCACGCCGCCGCAAGCGCCATCATGGAGACCTGCGCAGGCATCATGAGGCGCCGGGCCGCAAGTGTGGGAATCCGCATTCTTCTGTCTCCTGATAATATGACATGCCTATGCTGGCGCCACGCTTTCGCGCCGCGCCCGGCATGCGGCAGGTGCCGCCAGCAGACGCCACCTAACCCATTCACATGACACTTTCTTGTGGCGGCCACCCCGACCGTGACGCGCCAGCAACAGTTCACAGCCAATCTCAGGAACAAACCGAAACAAGACCGACAGGTTTCTGTAGGCTGAAATGCCCTGCTACAGTCCCACCCGGCAGTACGCGCCCCTCAGCGCACGGGCCAAACAACGCGCACGGGCGGTGCACCCGTTCCACCGGACGTTTCCGCCGCTTCCGGAGACACACCCAGAAAGCGTGCAACACCGACAATTACGTCACACCGCCACCGGATGACTTACAGAAGAACGTCTTTTTCGTCACGCCCGCACAAAAACACGGCACGACCCAACCCTGTCAAAATCGAGCGCCAATAACATATGGCATATAGCAAAATGACTTCTTCCGCCTCCGGACGACCTACAAAATCACATTCGTAAAACTTTGATTTGAAGCCCCCCGCGAAAAAAAATAGCCACCGCGCAAGGCGGCCGGTTGTGCGCCGCAACAAGGAATGGGCTTCACATGAAACTTCATCTTCGGTCTGCAACCGCGCTTGCAGCTCTCACTGTTTCCAGCCAACTCGCGGCCTTCGCCGATCCGGACGCCGCAGAGACAGATCGCCGTCTCGAAACCGTCACCGTGACGACGCAGAAACAGGAACAGAGTCTCATTGATGTTCCGATCAACATCTCGGTCGCCAACCAGGACCTGATCGACAAGCTCGCCGCTGAAGATATCGAAGACCTGGCAAACTTCGTGCCGGGCCTGCAGGTGCAGGCGCAGAGCCTCAACGCACCGAGCTATTCGCTGCGCGGCGTGGTGTCCGATGGCGGATCTCCCGTGTGGCCGTCTTCCAGAACGGCGTCTCCATCGGCACGCCCGGCTATGCCACGAACGTCGCCATGTACGATATGGAACGCGTCGAAGTCGTGAAAGGGCCGCAGGCCACCCTGTTCGGTCAGGGCGCCCTCGTCGGCGGCATCAACTTCATCCAGAACCGCGCCTCGACCGAAGGCAATTCGGGCGAGATCCTGCTGGAAGGCGGCGACTACAGCTCTGTCCGCGCAGAGGGGTTCTACAATCTCGCCGTCAGCGACACGCTGGCTTTCCGCTTCGCGGGCCAGATCAAGAACATGGACGGCTATGTGCCGAACACAGCCAATTCGCCGGACCTGATGGGACAGGACACGACCGCCCTGCGCGGCACCATGCACTGGGAACCGACATCCGCTGTCACGGCTGACGTGTTCCTGAACTACCAGAACGACGACTCCACTGGCACGCAGTTCACATCGGGTTTCTTCCCGGTGAACGGCAAGATCGATCCGTATGGCGCAACGGCAATGAACATCAATGCCGATCAGGTGCGCGACAAGCTGGGTAATGACCGCGAAATCTTCGACATCACCGCGAACATCGAGGTCCAGCTGAACGATGCCTGGTCGCTGACCTCGCTGACCGATTATCGCGACCTCAGCTCAAATGAAGCCTGGGATTCCGACGGGGCAGCCTTTGACCTGTTGCAATTCTATCAGTCCCGCGAGGGCGACTCGTTCAATCAGGAACTTCGCCTCAACTATGACAATGGCGGGCGCCTGACAGCCTTTCTGGGTGCCAACTATTTCGATTATGAAACCAATGATTCGCTGACCTTCTCGACGAACGAAGCCTATGCGCAATCCCTGTTCGCGCCGCAGATCGCCGCGGCGCGGCGGCATGGATCAGATGCTTGGCATCCTCGCCCTGTCGGGTGTTCCTGGCGCCGCAAATTTCGGCAGCTTCGAAACGCCGTTGCAGTATTCCGCAGCCTACATCCTGCAGCAATACGCAGCACAGGCCGGCGCCGGCGTTGCGCCTGCCGACATGACGTTTGTTTACCTGCCGCTCAACCCGGCGCATGCGGAGCGTTCCAACACATCGGACGGCCGCACCAGCTACGATCTGTTCGCCGACATGACCTATGACGCGACCGACCGCCTGACCCTGACCGGCGGCATCCGCTATACGGTCAACGAGCTGACCGCCTCCACAAACGGCGAACTGCTGCGGGGCAACCCGGCCCTTGGCGGCACGCTGAACGGCGTGACCTTTGCACCGGGCTTCCTGATCAATACCGGCACGATCGGCACCGTCATCAAGGCATCGGAAGACCCCGACGGCGCCTTCACCTGGCGCTTCAACGCCTCCTATCGCGTATCGGACAATGTGAACACCTGGGTCGCCTACGGCCGCGGCCGCCGCCCGGAAGCGCTGTCTGCCTCGGGCGCAAATTTCAGCCTGGTCGACTCGGAAAAGCTGGACAATATCGAGACCGGTCTCTTTGGCCGCTTCTTCGATGACCGCCTGCAGATGACAAGCTCCATCTACTACGGTCAGTATAAGGATTTCCAGACCACACGCTTCGATCCGATCAACGGCGTGTTCGTGACAGAGAATTCCGGCAACGCCACCCAGTATGGCCTCGAATTCGATGGCCAGGCCCTGGTGACCGACAATATCCGCCTGCTGGCGACCTATGCCTTTACCCACTCCGAATATGATGACGAGGATGACGACGGCAACCCGCTGCAGTTCGCCGGGAACAAGTTCCGCCTCAGCCCGGAGCACAGCTTCTCGCTGGCTGCTGACATCACCGTGCCGCTCGGCGAGCATGGCGATATCTCGATCGTCCCGAGCTATATCTGGAAAGGCAAGCACTTCTTCGAAGACGACAACGGCTTCGACTATGCAACTGACGGCAATGGCGGCTTCGTCCGCACGCCGGAAATGTATCCGGACGGCACGGTCGTGAAAGAATACCAGAACGCCTACGGCGTCGCGAACCTCCGCGTCGCCTATGACGCCGCCAATGACCGTTGGGGTGCCTATGTGCTGGGCGAGAACATCTTCGATGAGGAATACCTGATCGACGTCGGCAACACGGGCGGCGCCTTCGGCCTGCATACGATCATCCGCGGCAAGCCGCAGATGGTGAAGGCCGGCGTCTACATCAAATTCTGATCCCTGCCCCGCCGGAAGGAACCTCTCCTTCCGGCGGGTCCTCCCTCTTCCGGCAAGGATTCCGTCATGAAAAACTTGATCTCCGCGTCCGTCTCCCTTCTCGTTCTGGCGGCCTGTGCGAGCGCGCCGTCTGCCCCGGCAGCCACTCCTGAAGCGGCTCCTGAAGTGATGGGGGCAGCGGCTGCCGAACCTGCTGCCAAAGCCTGGAACACGCTGACCGGCGAACGTCCGATCGTGATCGCCCACCGCGGGGCCAGCGGCCTCTACCCGGAACACACGATCATGGCCTACAAGGCCGCGATTGCGCAGGGAGCGGACTTTATCGAGCCGGACCTTGTCATGACGTCAGATGGCGTCCTGATTGCCCGGCATGACCTCTACCTCTCGGCCACGACCGACATCGCCGACCATCCGGAATTTGCCGACCGCAAGATCAAGCGGCAAACGCCGTTCGGCGAGCAGGAAGACTGGTGGGCCGACGATTTCACCTTCGCCGAAATCCAGACCCTGAAAGCGCGCCAGCAATTCCAGGGCCGTGCGATGGATTACAACGACCAGCTGGACATCGTGACCTTTGACGAGATCATGGATCTCGTTCTCGCCGAAGCCGCGAAAGGCCGCATTGTCGGCCTGCATGTCGAGGCGAAATGGCCGGGCCACTATACCGACATCGGCAAGGGCCTTGCCGACCCGATCCTGGGCGCGATGAAAGCCAAGGGCCTGAAGGACGCCGGCATCCCGGTCTATATCCAGTGTTTCGAACCGCCCTTCCTGGCCGAAGTGGCGAGCAAGAGCGACCTGCCGCTGATCCAGAACATGGTCGGCGCACCCTACGCCGCCATGATGGGGCTGGACTACAAGCTTGAAGACATCACCACTGACGGGGTCGGCGCGGATGTCTCCTATGTGCTCGGCAAGGATGGTACGCCGAGGACTTTGTCGAACGCGCCCACGAGGCCGGGCTGCTGGTTCACGTCTACACGGTCCGCGACGACCGGCCCGACGCCCCCTTCACCGACAGCCGGGCGGAACTGCAGGCCCTGTTCGAGGCAGGCATCGACGGCGTGTGGGCAGACTTCCCCGGCACAGCCGTCGAGGTTCGTGACAGTCTGGAGGACTAGGCCCTCAAGGGCCAGTCCCTAGACGATCCCGCTGCTCCGCAGTTTCCCGATCTGCTCGGGCGTCAGGTCCAGCAGTTCGGCCAACACCTGTTCGGTATGCTGGCCCAGCGTCTCCGGGCCGGACCAGCGTACCGAGCCGGGTGTGGCAGACAGTTTCGGGAAAACATTCTGCATCTTGATCGTGCCCCAGCGGTCACTGGCCATGTCCACCAGCGCCTCACGCGCGGCATAATGCGGATCCTCCAGCATGTCGCGGGCACGGTAGACCTTCCCGACCGGGACAGCGTGCCGGATCATCACGGCTTCGATCTCGTCGATTGTCCGCGTCTTCGTCCAGTCATTGATCAGCGCATCAAGCTCTGCCTGGTTCTGCCCACGCGCGATATGGGTGGCATAGCGCGGATCGTCCTTCAGGTCCGGGCACCCCATCGCCTCGCTGAGACGGGCAAAGATCGTGTCCTGATTGGCCGCGATGATCACCATGCCATCCGACCCGTCATAGATGTTGGATGGCGCAATCGCCGGCAAGAAGGATCCGGATCGTTCGCGTGTGTAGTGCTCCACCGTGTATTCCGGCACCAGCGATTCCGAGATCGCCAGGATCGACTCATAGATTGCGGCATCGACCACCTGACCTTCGCCAGTCTTCTCGCGATGATGCAGGGCCGCAAGCGCACCAAACGCCGCAAACGTGCCCGCCAGCGTGTCACCCAGAGAGACGCCCGCCCGCGACGGCTTGCGGTCCGGCTCACCCATCAGATAGCGCACGCCGCCCATGGCCTCTCCGACCGACGCATAGCCGGGGCGCTTCGAATATGGCCCGGTCTGTCCATAGCCGGAGACCCGGATCATGATGATGCCGGGGTTTTCCTTTTTGAGGTCCTCATAACCGAGCCCCCATTTTTCCATCGTGCCCGGCCGGAAATTCTCGATGATGAAATCGGCCTGCCGCACCAGCTGGCGCACAATGTCCTGCCCTTCCGGCTCGCGCAGGTTTGCCGTGATGCAGCGCTTGTTGCGCGCGCAGACAGACCACAAAAGCGGATAGCCCGGCCTGCCCCAGATACGCAGGGGATCCCCCTGCCCTGGCGGTTCGACCTTGATGACATCGGCCCCCATGTCACCGAACAATTGCGCACAGAACGGCCCGGCGATCAGCTGCCCGAGTTCGAGCACACGCAAGCCGGCCAAAGGCCCCTGTGGGTTGGCGCCAGTCTCTTCCATGTCTTCATCCATATTCTGCGTCAGGCGGTTTTTACCTGTCATGAGACGCTTGTCGCAAGGAATTGCGGCGCCTCCTAGCCTGACCATAAGCACATGGCAGAAAGCAGTGGAACGTCAGACGGTGAGCTTCCCCGCGTCGGAGCAAACCGCACAGTTTCCGGCAGCGGCGTTCTCACCCAATATCTTCAGCACGACGTCTTTCATTGTCTCGAGCAATGCTTCGCGCTCCTGCTCCGGATGGCGCAGCGCCTGCGCTGCCAGGCCGGAGAACAGGGAGAAGATCAGTTCCGTCCGAAGTTCGGGATCATCTATCCCGGCATGCTTCAGCACGGCAATGAAACGGTCCCGAATCTTCTTGTCATGCTTTTGCAGAATGACCGCGACATCGGGATTCCTCTGGGCCTCGGCCAGAATTTCAAAGTTCAGGACGGCGCGGAACGGGTCCTGATCTGTCGAGAAAATCTCCGTCATCAGCTCCATCAGCTCGACCCGCATGTTCTCGGGCGACAGATTCTCGAAGGTGGCCACACTTTCCTGTTGCCGCGACATCTCCATGTCGACGACAGCCTGGATCAGCTCATCCTTACTGCTGAAATAGTGATAGAGATGACCGACACTCATATTGCAGTCGGCAGCGATGGCCGAGATCCCTGCGCCGTGGAACCCCTTCTGCGCAAACTGTTTTTCCGCGCATTCAAGGATGTCACAGATCCGCGCCTCACGCTTCGCTGCGGCCTTTGTTACCGGTCTTTCCCCCATATGCTTTTCATTCCTCCTGTTAAGATTCTGCTTCTTGACTTTGTGCGGCGCACCATTAGATAGAGCGCTCATTCTAACTTTTGATAGCTCTCCTCCCAACCTGCCGTCAAGGATCATTTCATGCAGACCGCCAAGAAGAGCCTGCCAGCGCTTTTGCTTGCCTCGACCATGCTGCTCGCAGCATGCGGCGGGGAGAATGCCGGCCAGCAAAACGCCGCTCCGCCCGCCCCTGTCGTTCAGACCATGACGGTCCGCCTGACGGATGTTCCCAACATTATTGAACTTTCCGGACGCGCCCGCGCCTATGCTGAGGCCGAGATCCGCCCACAGGTGACCGGCATCATCAGCGAGCGCCTGTTCAAGGAAGGCGACGTGGTGAAGAAGGGCCAGCCCCTCTACCAGATCGACGCCGCCGAATACGCCGCTGCCGTACGCAGCGCTGAAGCGGCCCTCGCCCGTGCAGAAGCCACTGCCGACGTCGCCCGCGAAACGGCCGCCCGTTTCGAACGCCTGGCCGGCATCAATGCCGTCAGCCAGCAGGAATATGATCAGGCGGTCGCCTCGGCCAGCCAGGCAGAAGCCGATATCGGCATCCAGAAGGCTGCGCTCGACCGCGCACGGATCGACCTTGCCCGCACGAAGATCTCTTCCCCGATCGACGGCCGCATCGGCCGCTCATCCTTCACGCAGGCGCCCTCGTCACACAGGACCAGGCAGATCCGCTCGCCCGCGTCCTGCAGACCGACCCGATCTATATCGACCTGACCGTTTCCAGCGCCCGTCTGCTCAACTGGCGCCAGCAGATCGCGGAAGGCGAGATTGCCACCACGGACCAGAACACGGTCCCGGTCGACATTCTTCTGGCCGACGGCACGCCCTACCCGCTGGCGGGTGACCTTGAATTCAGCGAAGTGAATGTCGAGGAAAGCGCCGGAACCGTCGCCGTGCGCGTCGTTGTCCCGAACCCGGAGGACCTGATCCTGCCCGGCATGTTCGTGCGTGCGAAATTCACGGCCGGCTATTACGAAAACGTCGCCACCCTGCCGCAATCTGTCGTCACCCGCACCCCCACGGGCGAAGCCTCCGTCATGGTGGTCGAACAGGATGGCACTGTGCACCAGCGCCGGATCACGGTTGAGCAGAACAGCGACAACACCTGGACGGTGCTGACAGGCCTCAATGCCGGTGAACAGGTCGCCACGGCCAACCTGCAGTCCATCCGCGACGGCATGAAAGTCGAGGCACGTCCGTCCAGCGAGCAAACATCGGCTGCGCAGGATTCGCGCGGCGGATCGAAATAAGACACGCAGGTTAGTCCGATGGCAAAATTCTTTATCGACCGCCCGGTGTTCGCCTGGGTGATCGCGATCCTCATCATGCTGGGCGGCCTTCTGGCGCTGCGTACATTGCCTGTTGCGCAGTATCCGGACGTTGCCCCCACAACAATCAGTGTTACCGCATCCTATCCGGGCGCATCTGCGCAGGCCGTGGAAAACTCGGTGACCCAGATCATCGAACAGCAGATGACCGGTCTTGACGGGCTGGACTATGTCAACTCGACGTCCAGCTCTGACGGGTCTGCTTCAATCACGCTCGCCTTCCGCCCTGGAACCGATCCTGACATCGCGCAGGTGCAGGTGCAGAACAAGCTGTCCCTGGCCACGCCTTTCCTGCCGGAACAGGTCCAGCGCCAGGGTGTGACCGTCAGCAAGGCCAGTACGGGCTTCCTGCTGATCACCTCCCTCTACTCTCCGGACGGCACATTCGACCAGACAGACCTTGGCGATTATGTCCGCTCGAACATGTATGACACGATCAGCCGCCTGGATGGCGTTGGCAGCGTCATGGCCTTCGGTTCGCCCTATGCCATCCGCGTCTGGCTGAAGCCGGAGAAACTTGTCGAATACAACCTGATGCCCAGCGATGTGGTTCAGGCGATCCGTGACCAGAACGCACAGGTTTCCTCCGGTGCGCTCGGCGGCGCGCCCTCTGTTCCGGGCCAGGAAATCAACGTCACCATCACCCTGCAGTCGCTTCTGTCGACGCCAGAGCAGTTCAGGAACCTTCTGCTGCGCACCACGACGGAAGGCGGTTCTGTACGTCTCGGCGATGTCGCCAATGTCGAACTGGGCGCCGAGAACTACGCCTTCATTTCCCGCTTCAACGGCTATCCTGCCACCGGCTTCGCCGTCTCGCTGGCCACCGGCGCCAACGCGCTCGACACGGCCGAACGGGTGAAGACCACGGTTGAGGAAATGTCCCACAGCTTCCCGGCAGGCATGACCTATGCCTTCCCAGTCGACTCGACGCCCTTCATCGAGACATCGATTCACGAAGTGCAGAAGACGCTGTTCGAAGCCATCGGCCTCGTCTTTGTCGTCATCTTTGTCTTCCTGCAAAGCTTCCGCGCCTCTTTCATTCCGCTCATCGCGGTGCCGGTGGTTCTGCTCGGTACCTTTGCGGTCCTGCTGATCGCGGGCATGTCGATCAACACGCTGACCATGTTCGCCATGGTGCTGGCGATCGGCCTGCTGGTGGACGATGCCATCGTCGTGGTGGAGAACGTCGAGCGCGTGATGACGCAGGACAAGCTGCCGCCCCGCCAGGCCACGATCCGCTCCATGGAGCAGATCACCGGCGCGCTGGTCGGCATCGCGGTCGTGCTGTCCGCCGTGTTTATCCCGATGGCCTTCTTCCCCGGCTCTGCGGGCGTCATCTACAAGCAGTTCTCGATCACCATCGTGTCGGCGATGGCTCTCTCCGTGCTGGTCGCGATCATTCTGTCACCAGCGCTCTGCGCAACCATTCTCAAACCCACCCACGGCACAGCGCACCCGCTGATCGCCGCGCCGGGCCGTATCTTCAACAAGGGCTTTGACCGGGTCTCCCAGGCCTATGAAGGCGCAGTCGCCCGCGCGCTTCGCCGCAAGGGCATCATGGTGGCAGGCTTTGTCGTGATCGTGATCCTGACCGGCTTTGCCTTCGTCCGCCTGCCTGCCTCCTTCCTGCCGGATGAAGACCAGGGGAACTACTTCACCATCGTCCAGTTGCCGGCCAATGCCAGCATGGAGCGGACGGCTGGCGTGATGGAAGACGTGGTTGACTATTATCAGACCAATGAAGGCTCCAACGTTCAGGGCATCTTCTCTCTTGCCGGCTTCAGCTTCGCCGGTCAGGGCCAGAACAACGGCATCGCCTTTGCGTCGCTGAAGGACTGGTCCGAACGTCCCGGCAAGCAGAACTCCGTGCAGGCCATTGTCGGCCGCGCCATGGGCGCCTGTCGCAGAACGAAGAGGCCATGATCTTCGCCGTGTCCCCGCCCGCCATCCGCGAGCTTGGCAATTCCAGCGGGTTTGACCTGTTCCTGCAGAACAAAGGCAATTACACGCACGAAGAATTCATGGGCATCCGCAACCAGCTGCTGGGCATGGCCGCACAGGACCCGCGCCTGTTCGGTGTCCGTCCGAACGGCCTGGAAGATGGCCCGCAGTTCAATATCGACCTCGACTACCAGAAGGCTCAGGCACTCGGCGTTTCCATCTCCGATGCCACGAACCTGCTTTCGGTTGCCTTTGGCGGCAGCTATGTGAACGACTTCATCGACCGGGGACGCATCAAACGCGTCTACGTCCAGGGCGATGCCGAAAGCCGGATGCAGCCGGATGACCTCTCCAAATGGTTCGTCCGCACAAACACCAGCCAGATGGCACCTCTGGAAGAGATCGCCAGCACCAACTGGACCTATGGCCCGCCACAGCTGCAACGCTTCGACGGTGTCCCAGCCTTCAACATCCAGGGCTCCGCCGCACCGGGCCAAAGCTCCGGCGTTGCGATGACGGCCATGGAAGACCTTATCGCCCAGCTGCCTGCCGGTGTGGGCTATGACTGGAGCGGTCTCAGCCGTCAGGAACGGGAATCGGGCAACCAGGCGATGGCCCTCTATGGCATCTCCATCCTGTTCGTCTTCCTCTGTCTTGCGGCCCTGTATGAAAGCTGGACGGTTCCGATCTCCGTCCTGTTGGTCGCGCCGCTCGGTATTGCGGGGGCCGTTGCAGCTGCCAATCTTGCAGGCCTGTCGAACGACGTGTTCTTCCAGGTCGGCCTGCTGACAACCGTCGGCCTTGCCTCGAAGAACGCCATTCTGATCATCGAGTTTGCGCGCAACCTCGAGGCAGAAGGCAAGGAACTGGTCGCTGCCTCCATCGAGCTGTCCGTATGCGGATCCGGCCGGTTCTGATGACATCGTTCGCCTTCGGCTTCGGTGTGCTTCCGCTGGCTCTCAGCACGGGCGCCGGGGCTGCTGGCCGGAATGCCATCGGCACGATCGTCCTCGGCGGCGTGATTGCCGCCATGACGTTCAGCCTGCTGTTCGCACCCATCTTCTATGTGATCGTCCGGAAAATCACCCAACGCCTTTCCGGTCCAGACAAGAAAGCGGAGACACCCGCATGAAAACCAAGGTCCTCCTCTCAACGGCCATCGGCACCATGATGCTGGCCGGATGCGTCAACCTCGCACCGGAATACCAGACGGGCGCACTGCCCGTGCCCGCAACCATGCCGGCGACGGCGCCTGAAGGCACAGCCGTCGCGCCGCTTCTCTGGAAAGACGTGGTCACCTCCCCTGCCCTGCAGCAGGTGATCACGACAGCCCTTGAGGAGAACCGGAACCTGCGCGCGACCGCGGCCAATGTCCGCGCTGCGCGGGCAAACCTGCTGGTGTCCCGCTCTGCCCGCTGGCCTGAAATTGCCGCCAGTGGCACGGTGCAGGCAGGCGATACGTTCGACGAAGGCGCAACAGGCCTCAACCGCTTTGTTGACAGCACCTATGCCCAGATTGGTGTCTCCGCCTGGGAACTCGACTTCTTCGGCCGCATACGGAACCTCAACGACGCTGCCCTGTAAACCTACCTCGCCACGGAAGATGGCGAACGGGCCGCCAAG
>LZQP01000069.1_pt1 | contig 11501 bp, 17 predicted proteins | sample 768551 | NCBI WGS metagenome assembly LZQP01 (sample SAMN05207184, study PRJNA324509) | oil field metagenome | isolation source: sample BH-FW-16 from oil reservoir | place: India: Bombay High | collected 2015-12-03
CTGAGAACCGCATCAAGTGCTGGCTGAACAGATGGAACAGGATGATCATTTTCCAGCGGCCCTCCAGCATCCGGAGGGCCGTTTCTACGCCATGGGCAGCGGTTTGGGGTGTGTAATCAGGGCGCTTACCTTCAGGTAGGTACCCTACTTTTTTGTCCGTACTTGTCATTCTCTCGGGTTAAATCGATATCGGCGGTCCCGCAAGGCAGTTCATTCCGGACTGCACAAGGAGATGTTCCGATGCCACTAGATCTTCCCGCGCCCGTGCGCCGCTACTTCGAGGCCGAACGGGCCGACGATACGAACCATATGGGCGATTTCTTCGCCACCGATGCAACCGTTACCGACGAACGCCGGACTCATACCGGACTGGAAGCGATCCGGGCCTGGAAACAGGAAAGCAAGGCAGCGACGTCCTATCAGGTGACGCCGCTAAAGGCGGAGCAGGTTGAGGGGCGGTTTGTCGTGACCGGCCGGGTTGAGGGCAATTTTCCCGGCAGCCCTGTGAACCTCCGCTATTTCTTCCGTCTTTCCGATGACCGCATCATGTCGCTGGAGATCCGCCTGTGACGTACGAACTTGGTCTGAACGGGCGCCGGGCCCTTGTGACGGGCGGAACAAAAGGCGCGGGACGTGCGGTCGTTGCGGCGCTGGCAGATCTGGGCGCAGATGTGCTGACCACAGCCCGTAGCTCGGCCTCCGGTCTGCCGGACGGGGTACGCTTCGTCATGGCTGACCTGACGACACCGGAAGGCTGCGCCCATGTTGCCACGGAAGTGACGGCCCGCATGGGCGGTGTGGATGTCATCGTGCATGTCGTGGGCGGATCAAGCGCCCCGGCTGGGGGCTTCGCTGCACAGGATGAAGATGTGTGGCAGAAGGAGCTGAATCTGAATCTGCTGCCCGCCGTCCGGCTCGATCGGGCGCTGTTACCGGGAATGATCGCGCAGGGCAGCGGCGTGATCATCCATATCAGTTCCATACAGCGCCTGATGCCCCTGCCGGAAGCGACAACGGCCTATGCGGCCGCAAAAGCTGCGCTTTCCGCCTATAGCAAGAGCCTGTCCAAAGAAGTCGGACCGAAGGGGGTACGTGTGATGCGGGTGTCGCCCGGCTGGATCGAAACAGATGCCGCCATCGCCCTGGTCGAGCGGATCGCCCGCGAGGATGGCAGCGACTACAACACGGCCCAGGATAAGCTGATGGCCTCGCTGGGGGGCATCCCGCTTGGCCGGCCAGCGAAGCCGGAGGAGGTTGCAGACCTCGTTGTGTTCCTGGCCTCGGCGCGTGCCTCTGCCATTACGGGCGCCGAATACCTGATCGATGGCGGGACGGTGCCGACCGTTTGATACGAATTCCGGCACTGGGAACTATCGGCGGGCAGGTGCCTTGCCTATATAGGCCGGCATGAGCGGGTATGGCCCTTTTGACGGATTTACGATGGTGGCCATCGCGCTTGCGGTGATCCTGTCCAGTCTTGTCAGCCTGATCGGCACATCGTCGCGCAAGCGGAACATCGCGCTGGGTGAGGCGCAGGTGGGCGATCTTGCCGAAATGACCGGCATTCGTGATCCGAAACGCCTTCAGGAAGTCTTCGGCCCGCCGGACATGGGCCGTGTGTGGCGCAGCGTGACGCTGCTGGATGTGCGCCGCGCGCGGACGCCGGAAGGCTGGCTGATGTCATCGGACCTCGTAGACTATGCCTGTATCGCCGCGGCGGTTCTGGCGCTGCTGGTTCCGTTCAGGCTGATGCCGGGTTTCCTGCTGGTGGCGCTCGGCATTCAGGTGGCAGGCTGGATCGTCTCGACGCGGCTGCCGCGATAGGGCAATAGAGCCCGCTACGTCGAAACCCGAAACCGGACAGGACATCGCGCATGAAAATCTGGAAGATGAACGGGGCCGGCAACGCGTTTGCCATTTCGATGCCCGCTCCGTGCCGTTCTCTCCGACGGCGGACCAGGTGCGCCAGCTGGCTGAAGAGATGAAGGCCGATCAGGTGATCGCGCTGGAACGGGATGCCACGCGTGATGTGTTCATGCGCATCTGGAACATGGATGGCACCGAGGTTTCCGCCTGTGGCAATGCCAGCCGCTGTGTCGGCCGCCTCCTGCTGGACGAGACCGGCAAGGACCGGATCACCATCCAGACCGAGGCCGACATGCTGCGCGCCTTCCGCGCAGAGGACGGCCTGATCACGGTGGACATGGGCTCGCCCCTGATGGGCTGGGAAGACATTCCGCTGTCGGAAAAGATGGATGTACGCGGCGTGGATCTGAAGATCGGGCCAATCGACAACCCCATCCTGTCGCGCCCTGCAGTCGTCTCCATGGGCAATCCGCACGCGGTGTTTTTCGTGTCCGATGTGGACGCTTATGACATTCCGGCGCTGGGCCCGCTGGTGGAGTGGCATCCGCTGTTCCCGGAAGGCACGAATGTCGGCTTTGCGCAGGTGATCGACCGGCAGACCATCCGCTTGCGTGTCTGGGAACGCGGGCAGGGCTGACCAAGGCCTGCGGCACGGGTGCCTGCGCGGCGCTCGTCTGTGCGGCCCGCGCAAAGCTCACCGAACGGACGGCAAAGCTGATCCTCGATGGCGGCGAATTGCTGATCGAATGGCGCGAAAGCGACGACCGCGTCTACATGACCGGCCCGGTCGAGCTGGAATTCGAAACGGAAATCTGAGGCTGTCAGGTCCGGCGCCAAACCATCCGCACATCAGGCGTTTTTTCCTCGTTTCGCCCTCCATCCGTAAATTCGACTTCATCGAACTGGAACCGGGCATAGAATGCGCGTGCGGTGGTATTGCGTTGGAACGCCCAGAGTTGAAGGCTGTTGGAAGCCGCCTGGACCTGATGCAGCAATTGTGAGCCGACACGGCCACGCCACGCGTCCGGGGCCACATAAAGATGGTGCAGCCAACCGTCTGTGTATGCAGCGAACCCAGCCATCTGACCCAACTTGTCGGCAATGATTACAGTCTGGCTGGGCAATACCTGGTCGCGGAAGAACTCGAGGACTTCATCCGGTGAATGGATGACGGGCAGCCAGGGCATCGCGCTTCACGTGAGGCCCTGTGAAGCCTTGCAATGGCTGGCGCATCTGAAATGGACGCTTCTCTAAACATCAACGAATTTGCCCGCTTGATCTGGCAATACTGTAGCCTCTTTGTGTGCTTCCTCGACCCACTAGCTGGTCGAATATCTTGATTCCCGTTCCATCTGGCGCGATGTGCGCTGAACGAGTTCGCCATGACAGACCCGAAACCGCCTTCCAGCCCGACGCTGATTACGCTCGGATGCCGCCTCAACTCCTATGAGTCCGAGGTGATGCGCGGCCATGCAGTGGAGGCAGGGCTGCAGGATGCGGTGATCGTGAACACCTGTGCCGTGACGGGGGAGGCCGTGCGTTCGGCGCGTCAGGCCATCCGCCGTGCGGCGAAGGAACATCCGGGCGCGCCCATTCTGGTGACGGCTGCGCCGCCCAGATCGACCCCGACATGTTCGCGAAGATGCCCGAAGTCACCCGCGTCATTGGCAATCATGAGAAGATGAAGGCCGAGACCTGGAAACCGGTGGACCTGCTGGGCGGGCATGAGAAAGTCCGCGTCAACGACATCATGTCGGTGAAGGAGACGGCCGCCCATCTGATCGACGGCATGGACGGGCGCGCACGGGCTTATGTGCAGGTCCAGAACGGCTGCGACCACCGCTGCACCTTCTGCATTATCCCCTATGGCCGCGGGAATTCCCGCTCCGTGCCTGCGGGCGAGGTGGTGGAGCAGGTGCGACGTCTCGTGGAGACGGGCCATTATGAAGTCGTGCTGACGGGCGTGGACCTGACGAGCTGGGGCGCAGACCTTCCGGGCACGCCACAGCTTGGCAATCTGGTCCAGCGTATCCTGAAACTGGTGCCGGAGCTGAAACAGCTGCGCATTTCCTCCATTGACGCCATCGAGATCGACGATGCCTTGTTCGAGGTGATGGCTGAGCCGCGCCTTGCGCCCTTCATGCACCTTTCGCTGCAGCATGGTGACAATCTGATCCTGAAGCGGATGAAGCGCCGCCATTCCCGTGACGACGCGATTGCGCTGGCAGAGAAGTTGCGCACTCTGCGTCCGGATATTGCGCTTGGTGCCGACATCATCGCTGGATTTCCAACAGAGACTGAGGCGCATTTCGAGAATTCGATACGCCTCGTGGAAGACTGCGGCCTCGCCTTTCTGCATGTCTTTCCCTACAGCCCGCGTCCCGGCACCCCTGCCGCGCGCATGCCGCAACTGGACAAGGCCGTCGTGAAGGAGCGGGCGGCACGCTTGCGTGAAACGGGCGAAAACGCCCTCAAAACCCACTTTTCGCGCCATATTGGCGAAATCCGGGAGGCTCTGGTCGAGCGGGGGACATCTGCGCGCCTGCCGGATTTCACCCCGGTGAAACTGTCACACGACCCCGGCCAAGCTGGACGCCCGGTGCGTGCCCATATAACCGGGCATGACGGCAGGCAGCTGATCGGAGAAATAGAAGAATGATCCTCTGGTTCGGGAAGAAAAAGAAAAAGACGAACTGAAGGCTGCCGGCGCGGAGATGGCCGCGCCTGAGCTGTCGGCGGAGGAACTTGCCGCGAAAGAAGCCGCTGAGGCCGAAGCGGCAAAGGCGGCTGCCGAAAAGGAAGAGATCGAGCGGATCGTTGCCGAGGCCAACAAGGCCTGGGAAGAGCGTCAGGCCCGCGAAGCCGCAGAGGCTGCCGCAGAGGCCCAACGTCTGGAAGAAGAGGCCCGCCGCGCGGAAGAGGCGGCGGCTGCGGCCGGCGCCGAAGAAGCGGCCCGTCTTGCCGAAGAGGCTGAAAAGGCCCGCAAGGCGCGCGAAGAGCGCGAGGCCCAGAAGGCCAAAGCCGAAGCCGAACTGAAACTGCTGGCAGACCGGCGCGAGGCAGAGCGTCTGCGCGCCGAGGCCGAGGCTGCGGCCGCGCGGCCATGGAGCGGAGGCCAATAATCCGGCTTGTCGCCAAGCTGGGCAGGCCTCGCGCGGTCTTCCTCCCGCCTGACCGAAGGACTCGCCGCGCTCGGCCGCCGAAAGCTGGACGATGACACGCTGGAAGAGCTGGAAGACCTGCTGATCGCGTCGGACCTTGGCGCAAAGGTCGCCGCGCGTGTGGCCGGCAATCTGTCGAAAGAGCGTTTCGACAAGGAAATCAGCCCCGAAGAGATCAAACTGGCCCTCGCCAGCGAAATCACGGACGTGCTGAAACCGCGCGAAAAGATCGTGGATTTCTCGGAAGGCACGCGCCCGCGCATCGTACTGTTCGTGGGCGTCAACGGCTCCGGCAAGACGACGACGATTGCAAGATTGCCTCGAAACTGAAAGAACAGGGCGCCAGGGCCCTCCTCGTGGCGGGCGATACGTTCCGGGCCGCAGCTATTGAGCAGCTGACCGTGTGGGGCGAGCGGGCGGGAATCCCGGTCATGTCGAAGCCGACAGGCGCCGATGCGGCTGGCCTTGTTTATGAGGCTATCGAAAAGGCGAAGGCGGAAGATCTGGACCTTGTCCTGATCGACACGGCCGGCCGCCTGCAGAACAAATCGGAGCTGATGGCGGAGCTTGAGAAAGTCGTCCGCGTTATCAAGAAGCTGGACCCGACGGCACCGCACGATGTGATCCTCGTGCTGGATGCGACAGTCGGCCAGAACGCGCTCAGCCAGGTCGAAGCCTTCCGCAATACGGCGGGTGTGACAGGGCTCGTCATGACCAAGCTGGACGGAACGGCCAAAGGCGGCGTGCTGGTGGCGATAGCCGAGGCGTATGACCTGCCGATCCATTTCATCGGCATCGGTGAAAAGGCAGAAGACCTCCGCCCATTCAGTGCGGAGGCCTTCTCGAAAGCCCTCGTCGGTGTAACGGCCTGAGCCTATTCGGCGGCGATCGCAGATGAGCTGAGGTACTGCGCGCCCCGCACCATCCGGCCGGGTTTTGCGCCGGTCGGTTCTCCGTCACGATGGGTGATCTCGCCTTTCAGGATTGTCGCCGTATAGCCGGAGGCGCGCTGCATCAGGCGGCGTCCGCCTGCGGGCAGGTCATATTGCACGTCCGGCAGGTGCAGCTTCAGGTTCAGAAGGTCGATGACGTTGAGGTCCGCGCGGTAGCCGGGTGCGATCACGCCGCGATCGTGCAGGCCCATCCATGCGGCCGTGTCATGCGTCTGACGGCGGACGAGATATTCCAGTGGCAGTTTCGGGCCGCGCGTCCGGTCCCGCACCCAATGCGTCAGCATGGTGGTGGTGAAGGACCCGTCGCAGATCATGCCGACATGCGCCCCGCATCCGACAGGCGGGAAGGGTAGCCGGGCTTTCCATCATGGCGCGGATCGGTTCGAGGGAGCCTTGCGCATAATTGAGGAACGGCAGGTAGAGCACGCCATGCCCGTCGCGCTCCAGCATCAGGTCGAGGGCAAGCTTTTCAGGGCTGACGCGCCGTGCCTCGGCCATGTGTTCCAGCGTGCTTTCCGGGCCGGGTTCATAATTCACCGGATCGGTCAGCTGGAACATCTTGCCGAAGCTGCGCAGCATCACCTTCAGGAACGGATTGTCCGTTGCCGGTTCCTCCGAAAGCAGCTTGGCCTGGAAGGCCGGATCGCGCAGGGCCGTAACCCGTTCGGCCAGCGGAAGGCTGGCAATCGCGGCATAGGATGGATGGGCGCTGAACGGGTTCATGGTCAGCTCCAGGCCCAGCAGCACGCCGACAGGGCGGGGCGCCACCTGTGCCCGCATCGGCAGGCCGTCATTCATCGCGGTTTCGATCGCCCCAAGAAGGGCGCGCCAGCCTTCGGGCGCGACATCTGCCTGCGCCAGCGACACTGAAAGCGGCCGGCCGGATGCCTCGACAATCCGGCGCAGCATGGCCGCTTCCTTTTGCGGATCGTTGAAGTCCGACACGAATTGCAGCACGCCGCGTCCCGCTTCCTTCAGGCCCTCTGCGATGCCGATCAGTTCGGCTTCGCTGGCCGTCAGGGTCGGGGTGGGCTGACCGTCCGATGTGCGGTGGTTCAATGTGCGTGACGTGGAGAAGCCGAGGGCGCCGGCCAGCACGGCCTCTTTCGCCATCTGTTTCATGGCGGTGATGTCTTCGGCGGTCGCATCCTCCCGATTGGCGCCGCGCTCCCCCATGACATAGACGCGCAGGGCCGCATGGGGCAGCTGCGCGCCGATATCGGTGTCGAACTGGCGGCTCGACAGGAAATCCAGATAGTCCGGGAAGCTCTCCCAGCTCCATGGCAGGCCTTCGGACAGAACGGGGAAGGGGATATCCTCCACCCCCTCCATCAAGCGGATCAGCCGGTCATGGTCTTCCGGCCGGCAAGGGGCGAAGCCGACACCGCAATTGCCCATGATCACGGTCGTACAGCCATGCAGGGAAGACGGGCTGATGGCGCCGCCCCAGGTCGCCTGTCCGTCATAATGGGTATGAATGTCGACAAAACCAGGCGTCACGATCTGGCCGCGCGCATCGATCTCCTCAATGCCCTTGCCGGAAACCTTGCCAACCGCCGTGATCTGGCCGCCGGAGACGGCCACATCGCCCTCGAAAGGCTCCGCTCCAGTGCCGTCGACAATTGTCCCGCCGCGGATAATCAGGTCGCTGGTTGCCATGGTTTCCTCCTTTATACTTTTGCCAAGGATGCCAGACAGGCGGAGGCGGTAAAAGCCTGACCGCGCGTCAGCAGTTTAAAGGGTTCGGAAACTCAGGCATGAGACGGGCCGTCCTGACGCCTCCCGGGAACTCCATGACTGCCTCCGAAATCCTCCCCGTCACGCTCTGCCTTCTGTCCGCCGTTTCATTGGCGACGACCAATGTACTGGTGAAGGGGGAGGGGACATTCTGACCGGACGGATGATTGTTCAGGTGACGGCTGCCTGATCGTCCTGCCGCTGGTGCCATTCTTCCCGATGCCGCCATTGAGCACGCTCCCACTGCTGGGCGTTTCCATGGTGTCTCACTGGTTTTACCAGGCCTGCCTGATCCGGGCGATGCACCGGGGGACCTGTCGCTGGTCTATCCTGTGATGCGCGGTCTCGGTCCGCTTGCCACAGCGGTCTTCGCGACGTTCCTGCTGCGCGAGCATCTCGCCCCGATGCAGCAGATTGGCCTGTTCTGTGCGTCCTTTGCCATTCTTTTCTTTGCGTTGCCGACGGCAGTGACACAGGAAGGCCGCAGCCTGGACCGGCGGGCGCTGTTCTGGGCCATGCTGACGGCGGTCGGGATCGGGCTTTATGCCGTGAACGATACACGCGCTGCCCGGGCAATGCCCCATCCGATGACGTTCGTCATTATCCTGTTCCTGATGGACTGGATCGGGGTGACGCTTGTCTTCCTCTGGCAGCGCCGGGGCCGCTACATGGCAACCATCCGTCCGCAGCTGCGCTCCGGTGTGATCGGCGGCATTGTCGGCTGCCTGTCCTATGGCATGGCGATCTTTGCCTACACGATGACCGATGCGGCCATGGTGACGGCGCTGCGCGAAACCTCCGTTGTGTTCGCGGCGGTGATGGCGGCCTTGTTCCTGAAAGAGAGTTTCGGGCGCACGGCGGATCGTGGCTGCCGCTGTCCTGGCCACTGGGCTGGTGCTGATGCAGGCCGGCGCAGCATGAGACTCGCCGTGTGCGACATTTCGTGCGACAGCGGCCTTAACAAAACCGCAAGCACGGATGGTGCGTAGAAAGTACATGACCGAGATCGAGCCCCAATCCACCCGCCCGGAAGACATCTCCCGGGACGCGAGCGAGAAAAGCCCGGCTGCCCGCGCAGGGGGAATCTGGACGGAGCTTGGCCCGACGCTCGCTTTCATCGTCATCTATAATGTGATGTTGCGCTTTCCGGAGCAGGGGCTGTTCTCAAAGGAAAACGCGCTCTACTGGGCCACGGGCGTTCTGATCATCGCAACACTGGCTGTGATTGGAATGAAACTGATCCGTAAGCAGAGAATACCACCCTTCCTGCTCGTTTCATCCGGTTTGATCGGTATTTTTGGCACTTTGGGCATCGTGTTTCATTCAAAGTTGCTGCTTTTCCTGAAGCCCACGATCATCAATCTGATGTTCGCCGGAGCGATCTTCGGCGGGCTCGCCGTGGGGCGGAACATCTGGAAGATGCTGTTCAATGAACTTTTTCATCTGCCGGATTATGCCTGGCGTGTACTGGCGATCCGCTGGGGCCTATACTTTATTGCGATGGCAATATGGAACGTCGTGGTATGGCAGGCTTTCGGTGAAGCGGCATGGGCGAACTGGAAGATGGGCAATATCCTCATCGGTTTCGTGTTTGCCATGGCGAATGCTCCCTACACTCTGAAGCATATGCAAACCCAGCACGACGAGCACTGACTCGCCTAATGGGTCAGCCTTTCTGTTCCCGGAGGGTTGGTGAACGGGGGGAAGGCGGGCAAGTGCCGGATCCCGGCATAATGTGTCAGCGCCCAGACCACGGTCGGAAGGCGAGTTCTGACCAGGGAATCTCCTGCCAGGCGAACAATCCGACTTCCTCGCTTTCCGGTCCTGCGGAAATGTCAGACACCAGCTCGGCCCGGAACATGACCTGCACCTGCGAGATGCGGGGGACAGAGTAAACGGCCAGTAACTGTCCGATCCGGATATCGGCACATGCTTCCTCCTGCGCCTCCCTCCGGGCGGCATCCTCCACTGTTTCGCCTTCCTCCATGAAACCGGCCGGGAGCGTCCAGTAACCTTTTCGGGGCTCGATTGCGCGTCGGCAGAGCAAAATCCGGTCATTTTTGGTCACAACGGCGCCAGCGACGATTTTTGGGTTCACATAGTCGATAAACCGGCAATGGGCGCAAACCTGCCGCAATTATCGTCTCCTTCGGGTATTTCGGGGTGAAAAAGGGGCGAAATGAAAGGATTCGATAATTGATCCGTCATCTGTTGTTATCCAATCGCGTTCTAAGAGAGGGGTATTGATCCGCACACGGGCGTCTGCTTTAGGGGGCTTGTGGGTGGGTCGGCCGCCGAACTAGTTAGATCATCCCTCGAAAGGTAAACCAAAATGGCATTCAATCTCAACGCTTCGCCCAGCCACCTGCTGCACCGTGCTCAGCAGGCTGCTGCAAACCACAGCGCCAAGGCACTCCGCTCTGCCGGCATCACGCTGCGCCAGTTCTCGCTGCTCGCCGCGCTCGACGGCAATGACGGCGCCAGCCAGTCTGACCTGGTCAATGCCACCGGCATCGACCGCTCCACGCTGGCTGACATGGTCGCCCGTATGGAAACCAGCGGCCTGATCAAGCGCGCCGCTTCGAAAACCGACGCACGCGCCAAAGCTGTCTCGCTGACCGCCAAAGGCAAAAAGGCCCTCGACAAGGCCCTTCCGGCTGTTGAAGCCGCTGACGCTGCCCTCTTCGCTGGCCTCGCCAAAGTGAAGCAGGACGCCCTGATGTCCGGCCTCGTCGGCCTGACGGAAGAAGAAGAAAAGGCTGCTCCGGCTCCGAAGGCCGCTGCGCCGAAAGCTGCTGCACCGAAGAAGGCTCCGGCCAAGAAAGCTCCGGCTGCTGCGAAAGCCCCGGCCAAGAAGCCGGCTGCAAAGAAAGCCGCTGCGCCGAAAAAGGCCGCTGCACCGAAGCCGGCCGCCAAAAAGGCCGCTCCTAAGAAAGCCGCTCCGAAAAAGGCTGCTGCACCGAAGAAAGCTGTCGCTGCTGTGAAGGCACCGGCCGTGAAAAAAGCACCGGCGAAGAAGCCGGCCGCCAAAAAAGCCAAGAAGAAGTAATCTGGCTTAAGGGGTCATGGGCGGGGCGCGCTAAGTGCCTCGCCCACCCGTTTTACCGAGGCATCGTCCAGAGGCCCGGAAATATGCTCCAGAATCTCGCCATCGGCTGAGATCACAAAGGTTTCCGGGACACCGGTGAGGCCGAAATCCAGCCCGCCCTGACCCTCCGGATCCATCACGATATCGGCATACGGATTGCCAAGTTCTGCCAGGAACTTGCGCCCATTGGCCGGCGTATCCTTGTACAAAACCCCATAAACCTGCCCCGGATGGGCTGCGGCCAGTTCCACCAGCCGCGGGTGCTCCGCCTCGCAGGGCGCGCACCAGCTGGCAAACAGGTTCACTGCAATGGTCTTGCCGTTCGGCGCGGGCACGAAGCTCAACGTGCCGCCTTCCAGCCGTTCGAAGCTGCGTGTCGGGGCTGAGCGGGAGATCCGTTCGAAGTCACCTTTTTCCGGATGGCTGAGTTCCCAACCTGCCAGAGCGGCAAAAAGGACAAGGGCAGTGACCGGAATTGCGGCAAGCCAGCGTTTCATGCTGCGTCATCTCCGCGCAGACGTGCCTCGGCGCGCTGCATCTTTGCCTGGGAGGCTTTCGCCCGCAGCGTCACCAGCAGGATCGTCAGCAACAGGCCTGCGGCGCCGATGCCGTAACAGGCCCAGATGAAGACGGCATTCTTGTCGAAATCCGGCAGCATGATTGATCAGCCTCCGCCATCAGTTTCGCATTGGCCTG
>LZQP01000070.1_pt1 | contig 11411 bp, 16 predicted proteins | sample 768551 | NCBI WGS metagenome assembly LZQP01 (sample SAMN05207184, study PRJNA324509) | oil field metagenome | isolation source: sample BH-FW-16 from oil reservoir | place: India: Bombay High | collected 2015-12-03
CCCTCTCCCAGGGGGAGAGGGGGATTGGTTCCGTGCTTTCCCCGCCCGGCCTCAAAATCCCGCTTGCGGCCCCTCACATTCCGGCGTAGATCGCGCGCCTGTTCCGCGACCCCTCACCCCTGACCCCTCTCCCAGGGGGAGAGGGGGATTGGTTCCGTGCTTTCCCCGCCCGGCCTCAAAATCCCGCTTGCGGCCCCTCACATTCCGGCGTAGATCGCGCGCCGCCGCCGACCGCTGCGAGAGGCACAAACGGGCGGCGGGAGCCATTTGCGCCTTAAATGTCCGATCCGTCGTTTGACTGTGTGTCCTGCGGCGCCTGCTGTTTCAGCCGAAACGCGCGCTATCTCCAACTGCTCCCATGGGACGCGTCACGAAACCTGCCGCCGGAAAGCCTCTTCACGGAGGGCGGGGCCACCTATGTAGCTTCGCCTGCGGACATTGTGTCCATCTGGACCTGTCAGACGGCAAGGCGGTCTGCCGGGTCTATGACGCCCGCCCCGAAGCCTGCCGCGCCTTCCGGGCCGGCAGTTTCGAATGCGTCAAGGCCCGGCGCGCCAATGGCATCATGGGCGCGAATGTGTGCGACCGGGAAGGGGAAGTGGCGTAGGGGGCGGGCAGGCCGGTCTCGTCATGCCGCTCTAATAGTGAGGGGAGGCCGGTCCACGGGGGCGCCTGGCCGGCGGACTGTTTCGGCGTCGGCGACCCGCTCGGCAAGGTGCTGGACCTGCCGCTCCAGCCGGTCGATCAGCTTCCATTGCGCCGTGATGGCCTCATTCAGCTCGTCAATCGTCTGGTCCTGATGGACCACACGCATTTCAAGTTCGTCGAGGCGGGCGGAGTCCGGTGAAGTACTGTCAGTCATGATGGAGGGAGTAACGCTGCTGGCGGCGCGTGGCAATGTCGAGAGTAGGGTGGGCCCAGGCAACGCCGATGCCCGCCATCCGGACCCGCCGCAAACATCGCCCGGTGGGTATCGCTCCGCTCAACCCACCCTACGCTTGCTGACAGATCAATGAATATCGCCCAATCAAGCCCATCCTACGTTGGTTTGCTGTCGCGTTTGGCTATCGCATTTCGTTTTTCTTCGGGGATGCTGTCATAAACTGCATCAATTTCCTTCGGGATGGTGATGAGCTTTTCAACAATCAAATTGACTAGTTTAAAGAGCCTTTCCGCGTCATCCGGTGTGTCGTTCAGGGCGATTTGGCCGGGATGAACAGCGTCGTTGCCAGTCACCCTTACGATGTCCAGTGCTTTCTGGATTTTTTCGTCGAGCCCCTTTTTTACAAGTTCTCCTATGCCTTTGAAAACGGACATCTCCTTGCCGTTTATCTCATTGCATAGAGTTTCAATCGCTACACGTAAGAATGCTGCGGCGGCCCTAGGTGATCTATTGAAGATTGCTGCTGCTTCCAGAAAATCTCGCCTAACTGCGTCTGGCATATCGGGAGAAGCCTGAAATTCAGCATTGGTTTCTGGGAAAACTAACTTACGACCGATCCACAGAGAAATATCATTACAATGATAGCATTTTGAAGCATGCACGTTTTTCACGCAGGGGCGATTATAGAGAGTTCCCTCTTCGTTGTGTAAAAATACATCCATCGAATTGGTACGCTTCGCCATTTCGAGGAGGCGTTCTTTGTCTTCCTTGGGCCAGTCTGAAGCGACTTCGTCACTGTTGAGGAATTCTTCTAGATCTTCACGATACCAGATTGGATGAGAATCTTTATCCATCTGGCTCGCATACAATTCGTACCAAAATTGTTGTGCCAATGCTCCGCAACGCGGACAATTAAAGGAAGTTGAGTCTGTTGCGGGCACTTTATAGGCGGACATAACGGTAAATCCCCAAGCTTCTTGAAACGGGCTCTACTACTCTTCTAGGTGAATTTCCCCGCCTATGGCTTTAAACTCAAGCGATTTTTTTCATCCCCTTGCGCGCTTCGGCGGGCTGGTCTTCCAAAGCGTTCTGCTCGTTCTCGTTCATGCCTGCCGCGTATTCCCGCACTTCGGTAGTGATCTTCATGCTGCAGAATTTGGGGCCGCACATGGAGCAGAAGTGGGCGACCTTGTGCGCTTCCTTGCGGGCTCGTCTTCCCCGCGGATTTATTCGCTGTCAGTCAAGGGAACGACAGAGCACGCGTCTGTGACGTAGAAGCCTCGCGCATCCTTTGTGCCAGCGACCAGGTAGCGCCGGCCTGAGGTGAAGTGGACGCCGCAGGCCGAGGGCGCATGGTCATGGCGGATGAAGGTCTCTGATTGTTCAGGCATCTCGCCTTTGCGGACAACCAGCACTTCGACTTGTGTGAGCCATGGCTTTTCCCCTTCGCGTAGATGTTCCCATCGCACAAATCACCCGTGCCCCGCGCCAAGACCTCGAAGGCATATGAAGCCTCGGCCAAGACCTCTGCCGATGACCGGTCAGGGCAGGTGCATTCCGCGGCGACTGCATTCTGAAGCATCAGATGCGGGAATATTGCGAGGGCGAGGACGGGATGCATGCGGCGCCCGCCTAATCAATTGGTTCGCGCTTTTCACCGGATTCGGAAAGATAAATCTCCCCACCCTTCGCCGCGAACTCCCGGCTCTTCTCTTCCATTCCCTTCCGCGCTTCGGTGGCCTGCTTCTCCAGGTCGAGGCGTTCGTTCTCGCTCATGCCCGCCGCGTATTCCCGCACTTCGGCGGTGATCTTCATGCTGCAGAATTTGGGGCCGCACATGGAGCAGAAGTGGGCGACCTTGTGGGCTTCCTTGGGAAGGGTCTGGTCGTGGAAGTCGCGGGCGGTTTCGGGGTCGAGGGACAGGTTGAACTGGTCTTCCCAGCGGAACTCGAACCGCGCGCGTGAGAGGGCGTCGTCGCGCACCTGCGCGGCGGGGTGGCCCTTGGCGAGGTCTGCCGCGTGGGCGGCGAGGCGGTAGGTGACGACGCGACTTTCACATCGTCGCGGTCCGGCAGGCCCAGATGCTCCTTGGGCGTCACATAGCAGAGCATGGCCGTGCCATACCAGCCGATCATCGCCGCACCGATGCCGGAGGTGATGTGGTCGTATCCCGGCGCAATATCCGTGGTGAGCGGCCCGAGGGTGTAGAAGGGGGCCTCGCCGCATTCGCGCAGCTGTTTCTCCATGTTCACCTTGATCTTGTGCATCGGTACATGGCCGGGCCCTTCGATCATCACCTGGCAGCCTTGGCCCAGGCGATCTTCGTCAGTTCCCCGAGCGTTTCCAGCTCAGCAAACTGGGCGGCGTCGTTTGCGTCTGCGATGGCGCCGGGGCGCAGGCCGTCGCCGAGCGAGAACGAGACATCATAGGCGCGCATGATGTCGCAGATTTCCTCGAAATGCGTGTAGAGGAAGCTTTCCGTGTGGTGGGCCAGCATCCATTTCGCCATGATCGAGCCGCCGCGGCTGACGATGCCGCAGACGCGGTCTGCCGTCAGGTGGATATAGGCGAGGCGCACGCCGGCATGGATGGTGAAATAGTCGACGCCCTGTTCGGCCTGCTCGATCAGCGTGTCGCGGAAGACTTCCCAGGTGAGGTCTTCGGCGATGCCGTTCACTTTTTCCAGCGCCTGATAGATCGGCACCGTGCCGATCGGAACCGGGCTGTTGCGGATGATCCATTCGCGCGTGTTGTGGATGTTGCGGCCGGTGGAGAGGTCCATGACATTGTCGGCGCCCCAGCGGATCGCCCACACCATCTTGTCGACTTCTTCCTCGACTGAGGAGGCGACGGCGGAGTTGCCGATATTGGCATTGATCTTCACAAGGAAGTTCCGGCCGATGATCTGCGGTTCAAGTTCGGCATGGTTGATGTTCGCCGGGATGATGGCGCGGCCGGCGGCGATCTCGTCGCGCACGAATTCCGGCGTGATATATTCCGGGATATGCGCGCCGAAGCTTTCGCCTTGCGCGATGCGCTCTGCCGCGCCTTCGACGGCGGTGCGGCGGCGAGATTCTCGCGCGTCGCGACATAGATCATCTCTTTCGTGATGATGCCGGCCTTCGCGTATTCATACTGCGTGACCGGCCCCGTGCCGGTGCCGCGCAGAGGGCGGTGCTTCACCGGGAATTCGCGGGCGAGGTGTTTGCCGCTGGCGCCGCCATTGTCTTCCGGCTTCACGTCGCGGCCGTCATATTCCTCGACATGGCCGCGCTCCAGCACCCAGTCACGCCGCGTGCGGGCAAGGCCTTTTTCCACGTCGATGGTGACGGAGGGGTCTGTGTACGGACCGGACGTGTCATAGACCGGCACCGGCGGCTCATTGGCGCTGGGGTGCAGGTCAATCTCGCGGTGCGGCACGGCGAGGTCCGGCAGGGGGTGGGTGTAGACCTTGCGGCTGGCGGCAGCGGCCCGGTGGTGACCTTGGGCGTCGCGAATTCGGACTGGCTGGTCGGCTTGTTCATGGCGGGTCTCCACTCGGCGGCCCGGATGATGCAGCGCGGCAGGGTGCGGGCTGGCGCATGATTGCGCTGCACTTGCTCCGTCCCTCGCGCGGCATGACCCGGATCAGGTTCAAAGGGTAAAGTCTCAGCCCGCCCGGCTCATTCCGGTGCGGACACCCCTCGGATGCCGGGAATGTACGCCAGTCTTCTCAGGTGGCAAGGACCGGGCGGCGAATAATTTTCCGGGTGAGGTCGAGCAGCGGGCTCTCCAGATAGCGGTGGACAAGGGCGGCTGTGACAATGCTGAGGGCGATCACGGCCAGGGAGAACACAAGATTGCCCCAGAGGCCGGGCTCTGCCGCAATGACGTAGGGGCGCAGCGCCTGAGGCAGCAGGCCTTCTGCCATCCGGGAAAGCCGCTGGACACCGATCATCACGATCAGATGGGCGAGGTAGAGCGCATAGGACCAGTTGCCCAGGGCAACGCTCCAGCCCGGCACCTGAAGGCCACGCTGCTGTTCCAGCGCGACGCTGCCATAGAGGATCGCGCAGCAGGGCAGGGTGTAGACGGCGACCCTGCCCATCAGCGGCAGGCCCGCCATCGGCTCGCGGGTGAAAAGGACCGTGCCCGCTATGAAGGCGGTCACGCCGAGCAGGAGCAGGGTGCGCGGCAGGAAGATGAGCCTTGCCGGATGGCGAGCCCGACAAAAGCCCCCGCGATGAATTCCAGTGTCAGCTGGGAGGTGACGAGATCCAGCACGGGGCTATCCGTCCGGAGCAGCCAGGACCCGGCCAGCGTCAGCCCGGCCCAGACTGCCAGCAGGAAGGGCAGGACCGGGCGCCGCAAGAGCAGCGCCAGGCTGAAGACAAGATAGAAGAAGACCTCATGGACCAGAGTCCAGCCGACACTGAGCACGGGCAGGGTGCTCTGTGGCCAGAGCAGCAGGGATTTGGCCAGATAGGTCCCTTCGCCCGAGGCCGGGGCGGGCTGGCCGGGCGCGACAACCGAGCCATAGGTCATCAGGAAGTAGAGCGGCAGGACGGAGGCGAAGATCCACCAGAGCGGATAGACCCGCGTTGCCCGCGCATAGAGGAACCGCCAGGCAGTCTGCAGGCTGCGCGTATAGGTGTGCGTGATATAGGTCAGGATGAAGCCTGAGATGACGAAGAACATGTCGACCCCGGCATAGCCACGCTCCCACGGGCCGGGGATCAGTTCGTCCTTCTGCACCCCTGTCACATGATAGATCACGACCAGCATGGCCGCGAGCCGCGCAGGGCTTGCACACTGTCCAGTGTTGTGCGGGTGGCAGGTGCTGTCATCGTGATCCGCACCGGTATCCGGTCGTGTCGGCCATCTTGTGCTCCGCTTCATCCCGGCGCGGACGCCTCCCGGACAGGATAAGCATAGGATGACCTCCCCGGTCTGGAAAGAGCGAAGCCCCATTGACGGAAGGCGGGGGCGTGCTGACATATCCCTTCTTTCGGGATTTCTGCCATGCACCTGACGGGGTATTTCGCGCGCATTGGATATGAAGGATCACCGACTGCGGACCTTGCAACCCTTCAGGCGCTCAGTCGGCTGCATCCACGGGCGATCCCGTTCGAGAACCTTGATGTGCAATTGAAGCGCCCGGTCAGCATGGAACCCGAAGCGGTGTTCGACAAGCTGGTCACCCGGCGCCGCGGCGGCTGGTGTTACGAGATGAATGGCCTACTGGGCTGGGCGCTCGGCGAGATTGGCTTCGATGTGCGCCGTGTCGAGGGCGGGGTGATGCGTGAGGCGACGGGCGATGGCGCGCTAGGTAACCATCTCTGCCTTGTCGTGCGGCTGGACGAGCAGGACTATCTGGTCGATGTCGGTTTCGGAGGCAGCCAGACTGCAGCCATGGTCATTGCTGAAGGGAGTGAGGCGCAGGTGCCTTTCGACCTGAAGCTCCTGCCGCTGGAAGATGGCTACTGGCGCATGGTCCAGTACACGCTGGGCACGCCTTTCTCATTCGATTTCCATCCTGACCGGTGCGATGAGACGCTCCTGGCTGGCAAATGCATCTGGCAGCAGACCGATCCGGCGTCGGTCTTCGTCCAGAACCTCGTGGCGCAGAAGCGGACCGGGGACGCCCATCTCACCCTGCGCGGGCGGGTTTTACCCGGCTTGAGGCCGGTGCAGAAGACAAACGCCTTCTGCAGTCCGGTGTGGAACTGGTCGATGTGCTGCAGGAGGAATTCGGTCTCGATGTGCCGGAAGCGGAAACATTGTGGCCTGCCATCTGCGCGCGGCACGAGGCGCTGTTCCCGCAAGCCTGACCGGGCGCCGGGTCAGGCCGGGCGTTTCAGCTCCACCCAGAGCTGTTCGGACTGGGCGAGCAGCTTGCCGCCTTCGGTATAGATCGCGGTGCCCGCGCCATGCTTGCGGCCGTCATGGAAGAGGGGCCAGCCCGCGGCGATCAGCGTTTCCCCGGCTTTCGGCAGTTCGTGGATATTGCCGACGATGCGGGCGAGCACCATCGGGCTGCCGTCAAAGCGACGGCGAAGGCGCCGGGACAGTCGAGCGCTGCCCACAGGATTTCCGGGCGCACGAGGCCGTCGTCCCCGGCAAATTCCGGAGCGGGCACCCAGATGTCGGCCACGCCGTCAAAGCCATCAGCCGGGCCGGTGAAGAGGCGCAGCCCGTCGCCCACTTTGCGGTGCGGCCCGCAGACGAAACAGGTGGGGAAGGCGTGGGCCTCTTCCGGGGGGAAGTGGCTTCGGCCCATTGGAGGGCCTGTTCGGTCGTCGGCGCATCCGGCGGCGGGGGCAGGAAACCGGCCGGGCCAGAGCTTGCAACCAGGGTATCGCCGTCAAAGAATTCAAAGCCCTGCGCCGTGGTGGTAACGCGGATCGGCCTGTCCAGCGGGGGCGGGGCGCGCAGGTTCACCTCTGCCGGACCATCGACCAGCGCGGCGAACACGCCCGCCGCATAGCCGCCATTGGCCGACCCCGGCGGGCCATTGTAACGGGCGTCGATTTCAATCGTTTCCGGGTGGGTCATGTCCGGGATCCTTCCGCAGTCGTGCCAGCACAGTGAGTGCCCGCGATAGGCGGCGGAAGGAGGCGGGTCTACTGTGCGATAGCGCGCAGGTGCGAATGCCTATTCTGCGGGCGCATCGAGTCTTTGGACAGCCTTCTCCCAGACCTTGACCTTGTGGTAGCGGTCATCGTCCAGGTCGCGCATGACGCCGGGGGGCATGATCAGATAGCCGTCGATATAGCGTCGGGCCTTTTCAGCCAGCGGGCGGGCGATGGCATCGAGTTCGGCCTTCTGCGCCTTCATCTGCGCGTCGTCGAAGACCTGGGCGGGCAGCGAAGGATTGGTCCAGTTCCAGCCGCCGCTGCCAAAATACATATTCTCGTTGTAGTTGTGGTCCCAGCGGGTCAGGCGTTCGACCTCCTGGCCGTAGAGGCGGGCGAGAGCATAATCGAGATCCGTCTTGTGCGCAGGGCAGGCGGTGTGGAGCGCCGTGAGGCGGTTTTCGGCCCAGCTGAAACCCGGATGGTCGAGCCGGGTCTTCACGGTGCGGTCCCATAGATCGGCCTCTTGCTGCAGGCGGAAATCGCCATGGTCCGCAAAGGGGCAGGATGCGTAGGGCTCGCCGGAAATCGCCTTGTGAAGGCGGCCCGCATTGCCGAGCTTTATGAGGTAGGGGATGGCGCTGTTCAGCAGCGCGCCGGTCGCGGCATTGTAGCCGAAATAGTTCTGCATGCTGCCATCTGCCTGTTTCAGCATGCTCGGCTTCTGCTTCGTGTTCCAGGCATAGTCATTCTGCCGGACTGCGGTCAGCAGAAGGGTGAGATAGCGCTCCACAGTGCCCGGGTCGGCGCTGGTGCCGAGGGCGGCGCTCATCAGTGTGGAGGCGATGGCCTGAACATCCGGCCGGTCCGGGCAGGTTTCGATGCCCCATTCGGCCAGATCCACAATCGGGGCAGGATCGGTTTGCGTGCCCTGCCGGATCGCGGTTTCCATGTCGAACAGCGTCTGCTCGGCATCGGCGGGGCAGGCGGCTGCAGGCTCAGCCCGTGCAGCGGGCACAGCGAGAAAGGCCGCGAAGCCGAGTGACAGGAGGGCAGGATCAGTCTGTTGGGCATGATCTTCCTTGAGGTCTGGTAGAGGGCGGCAATGCCAATAGGCCGGGGAGTCTTCACCAATTTCTCCCGCGATGCATCCCCACAACAGGGGAGGGAGCGGTATTTGCCGACAGCACATGGGCAGACTTAATACCGGGCGCAGTTTCATTAACCTTCTGTCGACCCGATTGGTCCAAGGCTGGGGAGTACCGGAATATCAGGACGGGAGACCCGCCCATGGCTTTCGACGCCGCCCTTGCCGCCGCCCCAAAGGCCGAAGCGAAACCGACCAAATGGAAGCGTTTCAAGGTCGACCTCTGGCTGACCGACCTCAACACGACCGAAATCGGCATCCTGCAGCATACCCAGCATGAAGCCGCTTCGGACCAGTTCACCAAGGACATGGAAATCATCGGCCAGGTGCGGGAGGACGGCAAACGCTCCGGCATCGTTGCCTACCGCAAGGAATTGTGGAAGCAGGGCAAGGATCTGAAGCGCCGGCTGGTGATCAAGCTGTTCTCCGAGAACATGCACTGGCGCGGCACGCTGGAACTGATGATGGGGCGCTCGCTGCAGCTGTCCATCGGGGCGCGCGGCGTGCCGGTCAGCGCGTTTGCGCTGAACCTCTCCCGCACGAAACAGCTGATCCAGCTGGAACGCTCGGCGCAGAAATGGCCGCTGTTCCCGGAGAAGTTTTCCTTCTTCATCGAGACGTCGCGGGGCCCGCGCTTCTATCGCCTCCGCCGCAATGTGATCGGCATCGGGGCGGACTATACCCTGTACGATGACAAGAACCGCAAGATCGGATCGCTGGACCACCGGATTATCAATCTTGGCGGCAGCTGGATCGTGAAGGTCGATGCGTCGCAATCCTCCGCCGCGCTGGAAGCGGTGCTGCAGATGTTCTGCACCATGCTGCGCTTCAATGGCGCTGTGCGCCGGCATGTAGCGCATGAGGTGGAGATGGTCAGCCGCGGCCGCGCTGTGCGCGAGCTGGACCATCAGGAGGCGGATCTTTACCTGAACCCGCGCCGCCGCCGCTGAGCCCTATTTGCCGTCATCCAGGAAGCCGAGTTCGCGCTGCAGTTTCCTGGTAAGGCCCGCCGCGACGAGGCGGTAAGAGGATTCGATATAGGCTTTCAGGTCATCGTCCCCAGCGTTTCGGCGCTGAAGCGCTGGATCCATTCATGCCGCGTGAGGCGAGATAGGGCGCAGGCTGCAGCCGGGCTGCTCCTTCAATATGTTGTAGCTCATCTCCGACACCTTGAACGAGCAGACCATCTCGCCATTGTCCTCCCGCCCGATGCAGAAGACCTTGCCGCCGATCTTCCAGACATCCGCATCGCCCCATTGCACGACATGGGTCGTATGCGGAAGGCTGCCGCAGAACTTGTTATAGGCTTTGAGTTTCATGACTGCGCCCCCTCCGCCCGCAGTCTAGCCGGGGAAGGGGGCGCAGAAAAGTCAGCCCTCGTAAGCGTCGTTGAGCATCTGGAAGGTCTGGTCGAAACGGCCTTCGGCTTCGGCCGTGCGCAGGAATTTTGCCCGCTGAACGCAGACTTCGTCAGGCGTCTCCTCGATCCGGAAGCTTTCCATCGTCTCGGCGATGAAATCCTTCAGCGGCATGTAGCTTTCCCGCGTGGCCTGTCCGGGGGTGAGGCCGGTCTGCACGCCGGGCGGGGCAAGTTCGACCAGCTCGACATTCGTCTCGCGCAGCTGGTAGCGCAGCGATTGCGTCCAGGCATGCAGGGCCGCTTTCGAGGCGCTGTAGGCGGGCGTGTGCGCCAGCGGCACAAAGGCGAGGCCGGACGTGACGTTCACAATGCGCGCCTCCGCCTGTGCCCGCAGGTGCGGCAGCAGGGCCGCTGTCAGGCGCATGGGGCCGAGGATGTTGGTGGTGACAGTCGCCTCTGTGATGGCGAGATCCACCGGATCGGCCAGCCAGTCCTCCTTCGCCATGATGCCGGCATTGTTGAAGAGGACGTTCAGGGCCGGGAAGTCTGCCAGGAGCTCTCCGGCGAAGCGGGTGATGTCGCCTGCATTGCCGACATCCAGCGTGCGGGCATGCATGCCGTCCCGCCCGGCGATGGTTTCTTCCAGGCTGGCGGCCGTGCGCCCAGCGACAATCACCGTATTGCCCATGGCGTGGAACTCACGGGCGAGTTCCCGGCCTATGCCGGAGCCGCCGCCTGTCATGAGGATTGTATTGCCGGAAATTTTCATGATCGCTCTCCACATCTGCAGGGCAGGCGCCCCGGTTGCTGCAAAGATGGGGATGTGCTCTCTCTTGGGAAGAAGACACCTGAAAGAATGATACTTACCAGAAAGAGAGTGTAAGCGTGACGGGCATTTCATCCTTCACCCAGGCCGCACGGGATGAGGCGGAAGCTATCTGGATGCGGAGCCGCCAGCCGAAATCGACCCGCGGATCGAACCGCTGGTGAACGAGATCATCGGACGCGTGGCCGACAAGTGGACCATGCTGATGCTGGAAGCGCTGCATGAGCATGGCGTGATGCGGTTCTCGGAAATCGGCCGGGCGGTGGCCGGCATCAGCCAGAAAATGCTGACCCAGACGCTGCGCCAGATGGAGCGGGAAGCTGGTGACACGCACTGTCTATCCGGTCGTTCCGCCGCGCGTCGAATATGCGCTGACGGATCTGGGGCGGAGCCTGGGACAGGCCTTTTGCGGGGTCTGGATCTGGGCCGAGCGCCATGTCGACGAGATCGAGGCGGCGCGGGCCGCTTTTGATACGCGTACGGAAGAAGAAACGGCGGCGAAGCGCTAGAGCGCTTTTTCCAGGAACAGGGCCTGGCCCATTTCCGGGTCCAGCTCATAGGCGTGGTAGCCTGCGGCCTCATAAACGCTGCGGGCGCGCGTGTTGCCGGAGAGGACTTCCAGCGTCAGCTTGCAGCAGTCA
>LZQP01000071.1_pt1 | contig 11297 bp, 11 predicted proteins | sample 768551 | NCBI WGS metagenome assembly LZQP01 (sample SAMN05207184, study PRJNA324509) | oil field metagenome | isolation source: sample BH-FW-16 from oil reservoir | place: India: Bombay High | collected 2015-12-03
CGACAGAGGGTTCACCGTGCTGCATGTGCTGGGCTTTGTCCTGCTGAGGAAACTGACCTATCCGGTTTTCCTCGGGCACACTTATCATTTCGGCCTCACCGATCCGCTCAACTGGATCTATGAGGGGCGCAAGGACGCCTATGGCTATGGCATCACGATGCTCATGTTCGCGCTGGCCCGCATGGCGATGCAGAACCGGCTGGAAGCCCGCGCCATGGATGAGGTGGCCTCGCGGGAGAAGCGCCTGATGCTGAAATCCGGCGGGCGGACCATCCTGCTGAATGCCGGGGACGTGATCCATGCAAAGGCGGCGGGGAACTATGTCGAGATGGCCACGGCCGGAAAGACGCACCTCGTCCGCATGACGCTAACCGAACTGGAACGTCTTCTGGGGGAAGCCGGGAGCCGCCATGTGCGCGTGCACAGGTCTCATATAGTCCATCTTGATCATGTCATGGTCATCACGCCGACAGGGGAAGGTGATGCCATGATCGAGCTGGATACCGGGGAAATCGTGCCGGGGTCGCGCCGGTATCGCGACCGGTATGCACATCCTGCATAACCACTATTTCGTGAACGCACTGGCCTGCGTGGAGAATGACGCTAGGGTCGCAGCGGTGAGGCCGTTCATGAAGACAGGTAATGTATGATCCGCCCCGTATTCTGGTTCCTCGCCCGTTTGCCGCTCCTCGTCCTGATCCTGGTGGTCGCGCTCGTCATGTCGAGCTGCACCATGCTGGGCATGAACTATGCGAGCCTCGAAACCGCCAACAAGCCTGCCCCGTCGCCAGCCCTGGATCTGCCCGCCATCACGGCTGAGGGCGGTCCTGAGCGTGAGGCGCTGAAGCATAAATTCGAGGATGTGCTGTACGGGCCGTGGCCTGCCGGCATGCCGGTCAGCTTTGGTGACTGGCATATGATCGACCCGAACTATCTGGACGGCCGGGGAACCCTGGAAGAGGTCGCCATCACGGTCGGCAGCGGCGAGGGCGCGCGCACGTTCAGCCTTGTCACGGCATTCCCGAACGCGTCCGGGCCGGTGCCCGTCGTCATCAGCCAGACCTTTGCCGATACCTGTTCGGTTTTCCCGGATGAGCCTGTCGCCAATGCAGACGGCACCATCTGTGACGGCAGCATGATGGAAGGCTTTCCCGGCTGGGCGGCAACGCAGATCTTCGGCACCTATATCGCGCTGGCTCCGGTGGAGCGCTATTTCGATGCCGGCCTTGCCTATGCGAGTTTCTATGCTTCGGACTTCATCCCCGACAGGAAGAAAGAGGCGCCCGAAGCCATGGCGGCGCTGGGCGGACCGGTGAACCCGACTTCGGCGTTGATGGCCTGGGCCTACAGTTTCTCGGCCGCCGTGGACGTGCTGGATGCCGATCCGCGGATCGATCCGAAGGGGATCGCGGTGATGGGGCATTCCCGGCATGGCAAGTCGGCCCTGATCGCCGCGGTGTGGGACCGGCGCATCGCGCTGTCGTGGCGCACCAGTCCGGTTTGCGGGCGCGTCGCTGTCGCGCTCCGATACCGGCGAGCGGCTGGACCGGATGGCCAAGGCCTATCCGCACTGGCTGGCACCGCAGGCGCAGGACTGGACGGACAGGCTGGAAGACATTCCGGTTGACCAGCACGAGTTGCTGGCACTGGTCGCGCCGACACCGGTCCTGCTGGGCAATGGACGCCGGGATGTCTGGTCCGATCCGAATTCCTCCTTCCGGGCGGCGGAGGCGGCCAGTGCAGCCTATGAGGCGACAGGGCATGCTGGGCTGACCGTGAGCGCATGCGAGACTTCGATCCCGCAGCGGGCATTTCGTGGTGGCTACGTCCTGGCGGGCACAGCGTGGTTTCCGAAGACATCGATGCCTTCACGGTATTCCTGCACAATCATCTCGTTGGGGAAGGGGCCTCACAATACGCTGTTCACTAGGCTGGGCGCGCAGTAAGCTTAACAAAAACAGTGCTCGGGGAGGGCCATAACATGCTGACCAATACTGCTTTTCTGTATCCTGTTCTCGCGCTTGTCGTGTGGACGCTTGTCATGTGGCTGTGGATGTATGCCACGCGGATTCCGGCCATGCAGAAGGCCGGGATCAATCCGGACGACGCCCGCCATCCGCATACCTATACGGACAAGATGCCTGCGAATGTCCGTTCGGTTGCCGACAATTACAATCACCTGCACGAGCAGCCGACCATCTTCTACGCCCTGATGTTCTTCGCCGCGCTGACCGGCGGAGCGGACCATTTCGCGACGTATGTGGCCTGGGCCTATGTCGGCCTGCGTGTGCTGCATTCTTTCGTACAGATCCTGTCGCCCAAGGTTACGTTGCGTTTCATGGTGTTCACGTTGGCATCGGCCGCTCTGCTCGTGCTGGCGGGCAAGGAAGTGATCCGCATCCTCACGCTGGCATAGAACCGCCTGAAGGGGCTTACCAGTTGCCATAAACGGCACTAGAGAAGCCGCCATGGCAAGCATTTCAAATACCCGCCTCCAGCAGGTGATCGACGCCTTCGAGGAAGTCGAGGCGCGCATGGGCGCGACGTCCGATACGTCCGAAATCATCGCGCTGTCGAAAGAGCACGCAGAGCTGAAGCCTGTCGTCGACAAGGCGAAGGAGCTTCTGTCTTCGCGCAATGGGCTGAAAGAGGCCCAGGCCCTGGCTGCAGGCAGCGACAAGGAAATGGCCGAACTGGCCGAGATGGAAATCGACGAGCTGAAGGAGAAGCTGCCTGCGCTGGAGAAGGAAATGCAGATCCTTCTGCTTCCCAAGGATGTCGACGATACGGCCGACATCGTGCTGGAGATCCGCGCGGGCACCGGCGGGGATGAGGCGGCGATTTTTGCCGGAGACCTGTTCCGCATGTATTCGCGCTATGCTCAGCTGATGGGCTGGAAAGTGGATGTGGTCGATGCCTCGCCCGGCGATGCGGGCGGTTACAAGGAGATCGTGGCGAACGTTTCCGGCGACGGCGTGTTTGGCCACATGAAGTGGGAAAGCGGTGTGCACCGCGTGCAGCGCGTGCCGGCGACCGAGACGCAGGGGCGTATTCACACGTCCGCAGCAACCGTTGCCGTTCTGCCTGCACCGGAAAATATCGAGATCGACATCAGGCCCGAAGACATCCGTATCGATACAATGCGGTCGTCCGGGGCAGGTGGACAGCACGTCAACACCACTGACTCTGCTGTGCGCATCATCCACCTTCCGACCAATATCATGGTGACCAGCTCGGAGAAGTCCCAGCACGTCAACCGCGAGAAGGCGATGGAACAGTTGAAAATCCGCCTTTACGAAAAGCAACGCGCCGAGGCCGATGCCGAACGGGCTGAGGCGCGGGCCAGCCAGATCGGTTCGGGCGACCGCAGCCAGAAGGTCCGCACCTACAATTACCCGGAAACCGGGTGACCGATCACCGGATCGGTCTGACACTCTACTCCCTTGATCGCATCGTTTCTGGCGACAAGCTGCAGGATGTGATCGAAGCACTGATCACGGAAGACCAGTCGCGCAAGCTTGCTGCCATGGAAGAGGCGGGCTGACCGTCTGGCGAGTGACGGGATGGAGGTGTCCTGCGTGCAAACCTATCTGGACTATCTCCGTGATGGTGTGCGGCGCCTGCGTGAAGCGGGAATCGACGAAGCATCACATGAGGCGCGCCTCATCCTGATGGCAGCGTCCGGTCTGTCCCGCACTGGGCTGATCTCTGCCGAGACTGAGGCAGTTCCGGAAGACGTAGCCGGGCGTTCGACGAGATGCTCCGTGAGCGGCAGACACGCCGCCCCTTGCAGCACATACTCGGCACAACGGAATTCTACGGCCTCGAATTCATCTGCGATCCGCGCGCTCTCATTCCCCGGCCGGATAGTGAAGTCGTGGTCGGAGGCGCCTTGCGCCTTATTCCGGATGGCCAGGCCATGATTGTGGCAGATCTGGGAACAGGCTCAGGCTGCCTTCTGTCGGCGATCCTCGCCAACCGGCCGGACGTGCGCGGCACAGGCGTCGAGGCGAGCCCTGACGCGGCCAGTCTCGCGCGGGAAAACATTTCCCGTCTTGGCCTGGCAGGCCGGGCCTCTGTGTTTGAAGGCAGCTGGGCAGACTGGCCGGACTGGGAGGGGGCAGGCTTGGTGATTTCAAACCCGCCCTATATTGCCAGCGCGGAAATCGGGACGCTCTCGCCGGAAGTGCGCTTGCATGATCCCATGGCCGCGCTTGATGGTGGGGCAGATGCTGCACGCCTATCGTGAGATCATCTCGCTGGCCGCGGCACGTTTGCCACCCGGCGCTTGGCTTGTTTTCGAGATCGGCCATGATCAGAAGGAGGCCGTGTCCGGACTGCTGGAAGCGGCAGATTTTGCTGCGATCGGTTCTGCCAGGGACCTCGGCGGAAATGATCGTGCCGTGTGGGCACAGAAACGCAGCATTTGATACTTACATTTTCGCTTGGCGCCCAAAGCGTTACAGGATACAAGAATCGTGTGAAACGAGATGAGCGGGTTCCATTGGTGTCCCTCTTCGATCACAGGCTTCGCGCAAAAATAGGGGCTGTGGCCAGCTGAACTTAACGGCCAGCGCGACGGGAACTGCCTGCACAGACACAGCAGGCGCATGAACATGGGACTGACTTCATGAAACGCTCACGCGGGCGCAACCGCCGGTCAGGCGGGAACAACCAGAATAATTTCAACAATCCCAACCGGCACTACGAATCTGTCGGTCCGGATGTGAAAATCCGTGGATCGGCCCAGCAGGTACTTGAAAATACCAGCAATATGCGCGCGACGCCCAGACCAATGGCGACCGTATTCTCTCCGAAGCTATTTTCAGTTCGCCGAACATTACCAACGCATCGTTGCCAAGCAGCAGGAAGCCCGCGATCGCCAGCAGCAACAGCGTGGCGGTAGCCGTGACGACCGCGATCAGGGCCGCCGCGACAATGCCCGCAATGATGGCGATGATAATGCGAGCGAGTCCGACAAGGATGATGAGGAAACGGCGGAAGCCAGCGTTGAGCGCCGCGACAGTGCGCAAGAGCAGGACAACGGCAGCGATGACGCAATGCGCGTGATCGACGAGGATGATGCGGCTGATGAAGCCGAAGCCTCTTCCGATGAGGAAAAAGGCGAGAAGGACAAGACCCGCCGCCGGACCACGCGCCGCAAGACCTACAAGAGCCAGGACAAGGAGGCATCCGATGATGCCGATCCGGCTGAGGGCGTTCTGAAGACAGTGTCCCGTGGCCGCCGCAAGGCGCCGGAAGAGGGCGCAGAAGCTTCCGCAGAAGCAACCGACTGAGGTCTCGTGCCTGGTCAGAGCGAAGAGCCCGGTGTGCTTCAGGCCGCCGGGCTTTTCTTGTTGGGACAAACCCGCCGCAGGGGAGTTGCAACACCGGAATCCATTCCCACATGTGCTGTGTCGGGTCATGGCTCTGCTGCTAAGCGGGGGGCTGGCGCCTGAAAACAAATCTGCCTTTGAAAGGGGATGATACATGAATATTGAGCAATATACTGAACGCGCCCGGGCCATCGTTCAGGGAGCCCAGACCGCTGCGCTTGCCGCAGGTCATCAGGTTCTGACACCGGCGCATGTCCTGAAAGAAATGCTGGAGGATCGCGACCAGATGGCCGTGAACCTCATCCGCGCCAGTGGCGGGCGGCCCGAGCTTGTCGTTCAGGGTGTCGATGCCGCGCTGGGCAAGATCCCGAAAGTTTCCGGTTCAAATACCGGGCTGCGCCTCGAGCAGGCCGGCGCAAAGCTGTTCCAGGATGCCGAAGCCCAGGCGAAGAAGGCGGGCGACTCTTTTGTTACCACGGAGCGCCTTCTGCTGGCGATTGCCGGCCTGTCAGGTGATCCGGCTGCAGACGTTCTGAAAAATGCCGGGGTGACTGCCAAGGCGCTGGAAGGGGCGATTGCCCAGCTGCGCCAGGGCCGCACGGCCGACAGTGCCAATGCTGAAGAAGGCTATGAGGCTCTCAAGAAATATGCCCGCGACCTGACTCAGGATGCCCGTGACGGCAAGCTCGATCCAGTCATTGGCCGGGACGAGGAGATTCGTCGCACCATTCAGGTGCTTTCGCGCCGGACCAAGAACAACCCTGTCCTGATCGGTGAGCCCGGTGTGGGTAAGACCGCTATCGCTGAAGGCCTCGCCCTGCGCATCGTCAACGGTGACGTGCCGGAAAGCCTGAAAGGCAAGAAGCTGCTCGCCCTCGACATGGGCGCGCTGATCGCCGGTGCGAAGTTCCGTGGTGAATTCGAGGAACGCCTGAAAGCCGTGCTGAACGAGGTTCAGCAGGCCGAAGGCGGCGTGATCCTGTTCATCGACGAGATGCACACGCTGGTCGGGGCCGGGAAGGGGACGGGGCAATGGATGCCTCGAACCTTCTTAAGCCCGCGCTGGCCCGCGGTGAGCTGCACTGCGTGGGCGCCACGACGCTCGACGAATATCGCAAATATGTCGAAGGCGATCCGGCGCTTGCCCGCCGCTTCATGGCGGTGTTTGTCGATGAGCCGACTGTGGAAGATACGATCTCGATCCTCCGTGGCCTGAAGGGGCGTTATGAGGCGCACCATGGCGTGCGCGTGTCGGATGCGGCGATTGTCTCAGCAGCCACCCTGTCGAACCGCTACATCACTGACCGCTTCCTGCCGGACAAGGCCATCGACCTGATGGACGAGGCCGCCTCGCGGTTGCGCATGCAGGTCGACTCCAAGCCGGAAGAACTGGATGAGATTGATCGCCGCCTGCTGCAGCTGAAGATCGAAGCTGAAGCGCTCAAGAAAGAGAAAGACGCCGCTTCGAAAGACCGGCTGAACACGCTCGAAGAAGAGATCTCTGAACTGCAGGCGCATTCCGATGAACTGACGACGGCCTGGAGTGCGGAGAAGAACAAGCTCAAGGGCGCTGCCACGGCAAAAGAGCAACTGGACCGGGCTTATGCCGAAATGGCCGAAGCCCAGCGCCAGGGCGACCTTGCCAAGGCATCGGAGCTGAAATTCTCGACCATTCCGCAGCTCGAAAAGCTGATCCAGGAAACCGAGGGCAGTGAGGACGGGGCAGAAGGCCTTGTCTCCGAAGTCGTCAAGCCGGAGCACATCGCCGCCGTCGTCTCGAAGTGGACGGGTATTCCCGTCGACAAGATGATGGAAGGCGAGCGTGAGAAGCTGCTGCATATGGAAGACGCCTTGCGCAAGCGGGTGGTCGGACAGGATCCGGCGCTTGAAGCGGTTTCCAATGCCGTGCGCCGTGCGCGTGCCGGCCTGCAGGACCCGAACCGTCCGATCGGCTCGTTCCTGTTCGTCGGTCCAACCGGTGTCGGTAAGACGGAGCTGACCAAGGCGCTCGCCGAATTCATGTTTGACGATGATACGGCAATCCTGCGGCTCGACATGTCGGAGTTCTCGGAGAAACACTCCGTGGCCAGACTGATTGGGGCGCCTCCGGGCTATGTCGGGTATGACGAGGGTGGTGTGCTCACCGAAGCTGTCCGCCGCCGGCCATATCAGGTCGTCCTGTTCGATGAGGTCGAGAAGGCCCACCCGGACCTGTTCAACACGCTGCTTCAGGTGCTGGATGACGGCCGCCTGACAGACGGGCAGGGCCGCACGGTGGACTTCAAGAACACGATCATCATCATGACGTCGAACCTCGGCGCAGATGCCCTTGCCTCAGGCGAGGAAGGGGACATCTCCGAAGGGGCGAAAGACGCCGTGATGAGCGCCATCCGCGCACACTTCCGGCCGGAATTCATCAACCGGATCGACGAAATCGTCTTCTTCAAGCGGCTTGGCCGCGGCGAGATCGACCATATCGTCGACATCCAGATGGAGCGCCTTGAAGGCCTGCTGAAAGACCGGAAGATGAAGCTGGAACTCAGCCTTGCTGCACGCAACTGGCTGGCGGCTCGCGGCTATGATCCGATCTACGGGGCCCGCCCGCTGAAACGTGTGATCCAGAAGGAGTTGCAGGACCCGCTGGCCCGGCTGCTGCTGGAAGGCCGCATCCATGATGGCGAAACCATCCATGTCGATGTGGAGGGCGATCAGCTCACCATCAATGGCGTACCCAACGACTTCGCCAAGGGCGCCGCTGTCTTGAACTGATGCTTGCGTCATTCAATGCTTGATTGATTTCTCCCGCACACTTAGCGTTCTCGCCAAGTGTGCGGGAGGATTCTCATGAACTGGAGCAGGTTGCTGGTTTCGGCCGGTGTGGCAGCGCTTTGCGCATTTCAGGCGTCGAGCGAAACATCCGGAGAACTGGCTGAACTGTTCGGCCGGGCGGATGCGATCACTCGCCCGCGGCTTTCTCCAAATGGAACTTTGCTGGCGACCGGATGTTCGCCCGCGATCATGCCGACGATTTGTGTTTTCGACCTGTTCAATGGTGGTGACTCTGTCGTTGTCCCGCGACTGGCAGACGTGCGCCTGGTCGATCATTATTGGGCAAGTGACGACACACTGATCTTCGATATCGAGGCCTTTGATACTGTGAATACGGTGAGAGGCCTGCGCGATTACACATTCGAGCGGGCGGTTGCTTTCAATCTGAAAAAGCAGGAACCGGTCATGCTTTTGCGCGATAACCGCGCCTGGCTCGACACGAACAATCTTGCTGCAATCGAGCCGTCTAAAGATGGCAAGGCGCTGTTCTCAATCGTCGTGCTCGCGGAAGATGGATTCAATCATGAGCGCCGGGTCGAGGTAGACTCGAAATATGTCTACAACCTGATGGAAGTGAATCTGGAAACGGGCCGATCGAAGATCCGTAAGAAGATGACCCAGAGTGTCGTGGATGCCATCCTCTCACCGGAAGGGGAGGTTCGTGCAGAGATCCGTTACGCGGATAAAGGGTCGATCGGACATGAGGTTTCAGTGGTCGCGAATGGCAGGACGATTTTTGAGCGTAGCCGGCTTGAGTATAATCCCATCCGTGTGTGGGGGCTCGATGCGACGGGCGAGAACCTTGTCGTCTTCCTTGCCGAAGGGGAGCCTTATGGTCTCTTCAGGATGGCATTGAGTGATGGCACTCTGATCCCGATTAATGATTATGGTGGTCTTGTCGGTCCCGTCATTGACAGGCGAATGTTGAACGTCGTGGGGTTTGAGTATCCCGATGACCAGAGCGTACAGATCCTCGAAGATCAGGCCCTGAAGTCTCAGGTCGATGCAATTAAGGGCGTGTTCCCTGAGGCGTCGGTGACGGCAGAGTCCTGGTCTGATGACCGGACCCTGACTGTCCTGAAGGTAGAGTTTCCGGGCAAACCTGTCGATTTCTATCTGTTTGAAGCTGCCACCGGGGCCCTGTCGCCGGTCGGGAATGTCGCCCCCACTCTGGCAGACCGCACGCTGGGCTCGGTTACACCGATATCCTACATGGCCAGGGATGGACTGACGATCCCGGGTTATCTCACCCTCCCGCCAGGCAAGACACAAGCTGACGGGCCGTTTCCTCTGATCCTGATGCCACATGGTGGTCCGGAAAGCCGTGACACGCTGACCTTCGACTGGTGGGCGCAGGCCTATGCCGCGGCTGGATATGCCGTGTTGCAACCGAACTTCCGGGGGTCGGCAGGCTTCGGTCTGGAGTTCCGCAATGCCGGCTATGGAGAGTTCGGCGACAAGATGGTGCTGGATGTGGCTGATGGGGCTGCGTGGGCCGTAGAGCAGGGTATATCGCGTCCGGGAGAGGCCTGTATCGCAGGGGCGAGCTATGGCGGTTATTCTGCCTTATGGTGCCCTTGCAGGCACCGGGCGTTGTCAAATGCGCGATTGCCGTGAACGCGGTTACCAACCGTTCGGCATGACAGGGCAGGAAGACCCGAACAGCTTTTACTCCAACTATTTCGAGCGCTATCTTGGTGCTGACCGCTACGCTTCAGGTGCGGCGAAGGCCCGGATTACGCCAACCATGCGGGCGGATGAATACACAATCCCCCTTCTTGTCATTGCCAGTGAGCAGGACAGCAATGTGCCGTTCGAGCAAAGTGACAATTTCCGCAAGGATGTTGGCAAACGAACGGAGCTTGAGTTCGTCAGATTGGAAGGCGAAGATCATTATCTGCGCAGCTCGATAGCCCGCTATCAGGTACTGCAAACAGCCTGAAATTCCTGGAGCAGAACCTGCCCGCGAACTGACCGGTCCCTCTCAGGGTGAAGGCGGGTTGGAAGGCAGGGAGACGCTGAGCAGGGTGCCTGCACCCTGTTCGGTGCGGATCGTGTCGATCGCGTCCCGGGCAGCCTCGAACTCGGCCAGCATCTCCGGCGTCTCCGCAAGCTTGCGTCCTGTCGGCAGTTTCAGCTTCATCGCATTCACCGGCGTGCCATTGATGTACACCTCATAATGCAGGTGTGGTCCGGTGGAGGCGCCTGTTGATCCGACATAGCCAATGATCTCACCTTGGCGCACACGCCGGCCCTTGCGCAGGCCTTTTGCGTAGCGGGACAGGTGCGCATAGGCCGTCTTGTAGCCATTCGAGTGCTTCACGATGATGTAGTTGCCGTAACCGCGCGGCGCGCGGCCCATTCGACCGTGCCATTGCCTGCTGCGTAGACGGGCGTGCCGGTGGGGGCGGCAAAGTCCGTGCCCTTGTGCAGACGGGTATAGCCGGAAATCGGGTGCTTGCGGTTGCCGAAGGAAGACGAAAGCCGCGCACCGTTGATCGGCGTTTTCATCAGGAATTTGGTGGCGCTTTCACCATTGAAATCGAAGTAATCGGTTTCGCCGTCGTCAGAGGGGGTGAAGCGATAGAAGCTGCGGTTCAGGGCCTGACCGTTGAGCGAGGCATAGATGAGGTTACCGGTCTTTACCGGGCGGCCGGCCTCATCGGTGTACGTTTCGTACACCATTTCAAATGAGTCTCCGGGATGGATTTCACGTTGAAAGTCAACGTCGTAGGCGAATACGGTGGCAAAATCGACAACTTGCTGGTCGCCAGCACCAAGCCTGAGTGCGGCATCGTAGATCGAGGTGTCGATGGGGGCGCTGACGCGGTGATACTGCGGGGTCAGCCGGGCATTCAGGGCCGCGGCTGTCCATTTACCGTCGGCGCCATGCGTGATGAACAGGTTCCGGCCAGCTTCGGCCTTGATATTGAGGGCGCTGAGATGGCCGTCATCAAGGAAGATCTCCGCTTCGAGGCCCGGCAGCAGGCGCCGGGGATCAAGCAGTTCTTCATCATAGAGGGTCTGCAGGGCGCTGGCGGCTTCACCAGCGGGGGCGCCGAGGCGCTGGACGAGGCCCGTCAGGGTCTCGCGGCGGGCAAGAGTGCCGGAAGCCGTCTGAAGCGGGGCGGC
>LZQP01000072.1_pt1 | contig 11103 bp, 13 predicted proteins | sample 768551 | NCBI WGS metagenome assembly LZQP01 (sample SAMN05207184, study PRJNA324509) | oil field metagenome | isolation source: sample BH-FW-16 from oil reservoir | place: India: Bombay High | collected 2015-12-03
AGAATAAACCGGATGCGGCTTAGCGCTTCGAGAACTGGAAGCTGCGGCGGGCTTTCGCCTTGCCGTACTTCTTGCGTTCGACGACGCGCGGGTCGCGGGCCATCAATGAAAACCTTGGGCAGCATTGCGTTCTCGTCCCTTTGCAAACGCAAGACAAAAGCAAAGCGGGCGCTTCGTCACCGAAGCGCCGCCCGAAAAGAATAAACCGGATGCGGCTTAGCGCTTCGAGAACTGGAAGCTGCGGCGGGCTTTCGCCTTGCCGTACTTCTTGCGTTCGACGACGCGCGGGTCGCGGGTCATGAAGCCGAACGGCTTCAGAACTTTGCGCAGGCCCGGCTCGTAAGCGACGAGGGCGCGCGAAAGGCCGTGGCGCACAGCACCGGCCTGACCCATGAGCCAGAGCCCTTCACCGTAGCGATCACGTCAAACTCCGTCTCGCGGCCGGCTTCGATCAGCGGCTGGGCGATAACCATGCGCAGCACGGGGCGCGCAAAGTATTGCTCCTGGTCACGGCCGTTGATGGTGATCTTGCCGGAGCCCGGCTTGATCCACACACGGGCGACGGCTTCCTTGCGGCGGCCGGTGCCGTAAGCACGGCCCTGAGCGTCGATTTTCGGTTGTGCGAGCGTCTCCGTAACGGTGACGGCTTCATCACCGGTCATCGCGCCGAGATCCTGGAGGGAGTTTGCAGTGTCGGTCATAATAATCAGGCCGTTTTGACGTTTTTGCGGTTCATCGACGCAAAGTCGACGGTTTCGGGGGTCTGGGCCGTGTGCGGATGCTCGGCACCGGCATAGACGCGCAGTTTCGAGAACTGCTTACGTGCCAGCGGGCTTTCTTTCGGCATCATGCGTTTGACGGCCAGTTCGATGGCGCGCTCCGGGAAGCGGCCGGAAAGGATTTTGCCGGCTGTGGTCGACTTGATGCCGCCCGGGTGGCCGGTGTGGCGGTAGTAGACTTTGTCAGCCAGCTTGTTGCCGGTGAACTTGGCTTTTCCGCATTGATCACGACGACATGGTCGCCGGTGTCGATATGTGGAGTAAAGTCAGGGCGGTGCTTGCCGCGCAGGCGCTTGGCGACGTAAGAAGCAAGGCGTCCGACAACGACATCAGTCGCGTCGATCACGACCCACTTATTCTCGACGTCCACGGGTGCGTTATAGGTTTTCATCGCTCTACTCAGAGCCTCTCGCTTTCGGAGTTCATGGAATGGAATTCAAGCGCTGGCGTTTAAGCGCCACATCCACCGTTGTCAACGCAGGGCTTGGACTTGCCCTGCTTTTTAGCACGGCGGCCTGCAGCAAGCCGGAAAAAGCGTCGGAATCCCCCCCGCAATCCCCATCAATCACAACAGATGTGGAGCTTCCGGCCGTCTGGGCAACCCGTACACTGGACTCGCCAGTCTCCGCAATCGCCCTTTCGGGCGGGTCCCGTGCGATTCTGGCTGTCGCCTATGAAACCGGCGGCCTGCAATTCTTCGACATGGAAGCCGAACGCCTCGGCGAACCGACCATGTTCCGTATCAAGGCCCTCGCCGGTGGCCAGTCCACCAATGTTGGCGGTACAACGCTGACCGTATTCCCGGGCGTGACCCGCGAAGGCGAGGTAAAAGCTATATCTTCGGGGATGGCCTGGTCGCCCCGGCGCAGGTGGACCTCTCCGTCGATGGGGAAACCTTCATCGAGGGCATCTGCTCCGGTCCTGCCGGCACAGAAGGCATCATGCGCCTTGCGTTCTGGACCCTGGGCAATGACCGCGTCCTGCAGGCCGGGATCGTCAAGGAAACAATGGCGAACTGACCTGGGACCGCGGAGAGTCCACCTTCACCGACTTCCCGATCCACTCCTGCGCCTATACCAGCGACACACTGGTCGCCTCCCCCCGCGCGACGGCTGCTGCGCCGCTGATCCGCGGGAACGTCTCGGCCCTGCTCTCGCTGGAACCGGAGTCGGGTCTCAAACTGTCCACCGATCTCGGCATGACCACCACGGATGTGAACATCCGCGACGGCCTCAGCGTGATCGCGCCGGACAAGCCCGTCGCCATGGCCGCCATGGGCACGATGATGTCAGGCGGGTATCCGGCGGCGTGATCGCCCTTGCCGGTGAAGTTGAGCCGGGCAAGAATCAGGTCGTCTTCGTCGACCCGAGCGTCATTACCCTGCCGAAGACCAATTAAGGCAGGCGATCAGGAGACTTCAGGCGCGCCGTCAGCCAGGCAAGGCGGACGGCCGCCAAAGTCACCACAACGCCGATGGCCTGATGCAGCAGAGCAAGGTTCATCGGCGCCGCATGTAGCAGCGTCATGATTCCCCACACGGCCTGCAGGCTGACCACACCGGCAAAGACCATGAAGCTGCGCCCATAAGCCGTTTTGCGGAAGGCCCAGGCGGCCACGAGGCTGGCAGCCCAGATCGCATAGGCAATCAGGCGGTGATTGAACTGTGTCGCCGCCCGGCCCTCGAACAGGCTGCGGAGACCGAGATCACCCTCTATATAATGTGAGGGAACCAGTTCGCCCGCCATCAGCGGCCAGTCATTATAGGTACGTCCGGCATCAAGCCCCGCGACCAGCGCGCCCGCCGCCATCTGTACGAACACCGCCACCAGCAACAGTTTTGCCGTAACCCTGACGGCACGCGCCGCCGGCACCCGCGCCTTGTTGCCAAGATCCAACCAGAGCCAGGCGACAATCGCGATGATCAGCAGCGCCAGAATGAAGTGTGTCATCAGCCTGTAGGGCGCGACATCCACCCGCGTGGTTTCGCCAATCCCACTGGACACCATCCACCAGCCGATCGCCCCCTGCAGCCCGCCCAGCAGGACCAGGCCCAACAGCCGCCACAGCAGCGGCCGGGTCAGCCATTTGCGGATCGAGAACACGGCAATCCCAAACACAGCGACGAGGCCGATCATCCGGCCAAAGAAACGGTGCCCCCACTCCCACCAGTAAATCTGCTGGAATTCGGCCAGGGACATGCCGTGATTCACATAGCGGTATTCCGCCGTGGCCTGGTATTTGGTGAAGGCATCATTCCAGGCATCGGCCGACAATGGCGGGATGGAGCCCTTGATCGGGTCCCACTCCGTAATCGACAGGCCGGAATCGGTCAGGCGCGTCGCCCCGCCGATCAGGATCATCGCATAAACCATCAAGCCGACCAGAATCAGCCAGCGGCGGATCCACAGGCGCCGGCGGGAAGGGCAGCAGCGGGGGGGATTGAGGTTTCGTTCATGCGCTTTAATTGACGTGAGGTCTCCGCGCGGCAAGGGTCTGCGGGGTCGCATCTGCACAAAGGACTGCATTCATGCGCAAACCCCTCACCGCTCTGATCCTGTTGGCCTACCTGTTTGCCTATATCGTATTGGCCAGCACAATCGGCGGCATGGTCTCAGCATGGCCGCGCTGGGCGGAGCTGGCTTTCTATGTCGTCGCCGGAGTCGCATGGATCTTCCCGCTGAAGCCCTCTTCGCGTGGATGAACCGCGGCACCCAACCGCCGGAAGAGGAATAGCCGGCCCGCCTGACCGGCCTCCGGAATGAAGAAAGCTTCATGAAAGACGCATTGACGGGCCAACGGGCGCGTGATTGCTGCAATGCACAATTTTCAGTCCTGACCGGCGCGAATCCGGCCGCAATGCCTTAGAAGCCAATGGATTTCCACCCAACGGATTAAGCAAAGCCCCACATTTCCCCGATACATTCGGACTGTAATGGCCAAGCCATGGCCCGGAGCAGAAGCCCACCCATGCCGACAGATTCCAAGAACAAAGCCCAGAACCATACCGCTCCGTCCTGGCTCACCAATGACCCCGACGCGGCACGCCAGGCAGCTTTCGAAGCGATGGACCGGATGCGGGATATCCTGGTCAGCCGGTATTCCGGCGGCATTTCCCCAGCATCGCTGGCGCTCGCCTATATGGACTGGGCCCTGCACTTCCAGGCTGCCCCCGGCAAACAGCTTGAAATGGCGCAGAAGACCTTCCGCAAGCTCGGCCGCCTCTCGACTTACGCGCTCTCAACTCTTGGCCAGGAAGATGCCGAATGCTGTATCGAGCCCCTGCCCGGCGATAACCGTTTCAGCAATCCGGCCTGGCGCCGCCAGCCTTCGGCCTCTGGGCGCAATCCTTCCTGCTGACACAGCAATGGTGGCACAACCTCACCCATGATGTGCCGGGTGTCACCCCGCACCATGAGGAGGTCGTTTCCTTCGTCGCCCGCCAGCTGCTGGACATCTACGCGCCGTCCAACAACCCGTTCACGAACCCGGAAGTGCTGGAACGCATCCGCAAAACCGGCGGGCGCAACTTAATCGATGGCTACAACAACTGGCGTGAAGACATGCGCCGTCAAATTCAGGGCGAACCGCCTGTCGGTGCGGAGAACTTCGTGCCCGGCCAGGATGTCGCCGTGACGCCGGGCAAAGTGGTGTACCGCAACCACCTGATTGAGCTGATCCAGTATTCCCCCACCACGAAAGAGGTTCATGCAGAGCCGCTGCTGATCGTACCTGCCTGGATCATGAAGTATTATATCCTCGATCTGTCGCCGCACAATTCGATGGTGAAATACCTGACCGAACAGGGCTTCACCGTGTTCGCCATTTCATGGCGCAATCCGGTTGCAGACGATCACGATCTCTCACTCGACGATTACCGCAGCATGGGCGTAATGGAAGCACTGGATGCGATCAGTGCGATCTGCCCGGACCAGAAGATCCACGCGGCGGGCTATTGCCTCGGCGGTACACTTCTCTCCATCGCCGCCTCTGCCATGGCGCGGGACGGAGATGACCGGCTTGCCTCGATCTCCCTGCTCGCCGCTCAGACAGATTTCAGCGAGCCGGGCGAACTTGCCCTGTTCATCGACCACAGCCAGATGCACTTCCTTGATAGCATCATGTGGAACCGGGGCTTCCTCTCCGCCGATGAAATGGCGGGGGCTTTCCAGCTGTTGCGGTCGAACGACCTGCTCTGGTCCCGCCTTGTGCATGAATACATGATGGGCGAACGCGCGCCCATGTTCGACATCATGGCCTGGAATGCCGACACGACGCGTATGCCATACCGGATGCATTCGGAATATCTGCAGAAGCTCTACATCAATAATGACCTAGCCAATGGCCGTTTCATGGTCGACGGCGCCCGGTCACCTTGCAGGGCTTGCGCGCGCCAATCTTCGCGGTCGGGACAGAACGCGATCACGTGGCGCCATGGCATTCGGTCTACAAGATCCACCGGCTGGCCGATACGGATGTAACCTTTGCGCTGGCCAATGGCGGGCACAATGCCGGCATCGTCAGCGAGCCCGGCCATAATGGGCGCCACTACCGGATCGCCCATCATCGTCACCGCGATCCGATCCTCAGCCCGGACCAGTGGCTGGAAACCGCCGCCGAAAAGTCCGGATCCTGGTGGTCTGCCTGGAGCGAATGGCTTGCCGGGCATTCCTCAGCGGAGATGATCCGCCCACCGCGGCTCGGCGCATCCCGCAAGGGCTATCCTGCACTTGAAGATGCCCCCGGAACTTATGTATTCCAGCGCTAGGAGTCCTGCGCCATGATCGATGCCTATCTCGAGAACCGTACCTATGACCAGATGAAGGTCGGCGACACCGCCTCTCTGGAGAGACCGGTTACCGAGAATGACATCGAGCTCTTCGCGCTGGTCTCGGGCGACGTGAACCCAGCCCATGTCGATGCCGAGTTTGCGGCTGGAGATTTCTTCGGCCATGTCGTTGCCCACGGAATGTGGACCGCCTCGCTGGTCTCGGCCGTGCTGGGCACACAGCTGCCCGGTCCCGGCTGCATCTATCTGGGGCAGACCATCGCCTTCACCAAGCCGGTCAAACCGGGCGATACAGTCACCGCGACCGTTACCGTTCTGGAAAAGAAAGACGCCAAGCGCATCGTTCGCTTTGAAACCGTCTGCACCAATCAGGATGGTGAAACCGTCCTGAAGGGCGAGGCGACCGTGATCGCCCCGAAAGACCCGATCCGTGTGCGGCGCAAACACTTGCCGGGCATCCGTCTTCGGCGGCACGATCGCTATGACGACTTCATCGCGAGGGCTAAAACCTCCCCCACCCTGCGCGCGGCCATTGTGCACCCCTGTTCACCCATCGCCATTCAGGGCGCGGTCGAGGTGCGGGACGAAGACCTTCTGGAACCGGTCCTGATCGGCCCGCGCGCCAAGATCGAAGCTGCAGCCGAACAGGCTGGCGTATCGCTGGACGGGTTCGACATCATCGAGACAGAGCACAGTCACGCGGCGGCGGCGAAGGCGGTGGAACTTGCGGAGCGGGGCGAAGTGTCCGTGCTCGTGAAGGGAAGTCTCCACACAGATGAACTTCTGAGCGCCGTTCTGGCCCATGATTCCGGCCTGCGCACAGAGCGCCGCATCAGCCATGTCTATGCGATGGACATTCCCGCCTATGACAAGCCGCTGATCGTGACGGACGCCGCCGTCAACATTCTGCCGACCCTCGAGCAGAAGCGCGACATCTGCCAGAATGCGATCGACCTGATGCACCAGCTGGGGGTAGAGACACCTCATGTTGCGGTGCTGGCCGCGGTCGAAACCGTCAATGCCGACATGCCCGCCACGCTGGATGCCGCGGCGCTGACAGTGATGGCGGCGCGGGGGCAGATTGCCGGGGCGCTGGTGGATGGGCCGCTGGCGTTCGACAATGCGATCAGCATGGCAGCGGCAAAGACCAAGGGGATCGTCTCACCCGTCGCCGGGCAGGCGGACATCCTTCTGGTGCCAGACCTGGAAGCCGGCAACATGCTGGCCAAGCAGCTGATCTATTTCGCCGACGCGATTGCCGCCGGCCTTGTGCTTGGTGCGCGAGTGCCAATCATCCTGACCAGCCGGGCGGACCCGCTTTCTGCCCGCCTCGCTTCGGCGGCGCTGGCCCGGCTCAGCGTGGGCATGACCTATACCAAGCCAGGGTCCTGACATGGCCGATCCGCTGCTGATGACCTTCAATGCCGGGTCTTCCTCCGTGAAGATCGGACTGTTCAGCATTCATGACGACGGGCTGGAGCGGATCGCTCACGCTCTGATCGACTTCCGGCACAGCCCACTCACCTTTCACCTGGTCGAGGGCAAGGCCATCTTCGATGTCGAGCTGAAGGCCGATCATGCCGATCACCTGATTGATGTGATGACCGAGACGCTGGACTGGATTGCGCATCATTATGACCTCAGTGAGCTGACATGTGTGGGTCATCGCGTCGTGCATGGCGGGGACGAGTTCGATGCGCCGGTCCTGATCGACGACGACTCGCTGGCGCGCATCGAAGCCCTTTCCATTCTGGCGCCGCTGCACCAGCCGCAGGCGCTGCGGCTGATCCGGGCGATGCGCCATATCAAGCCGGACCTTGTTCAGGTTGCCTCTTTCGACACGGTGTTCCACCGGACCAATCCGGAGCTGATCCGCCGCTTCGCCCTGCCGCGTGAACTGCATGACCGGGGCATCAAGCGCTATGGCTTCCACGGCCTGTCCTACAAGTTCATTGCGGGCGAATTGCACCGCCGTTTCCCGGAGGCCGCTGGCAGCCGGGTGATCGCCGCCCATCTCGGCAGCGGCGCGAGCCTGTGCGCGATGCGCGATGGCAAGAGCCAGGATACCAGTATGGGCTTCTCCACCCTGGACGGCATTCCGATGGCGACGCGTTGCGGTGCGCTGGACCCCGGCGTCATTCTCCACCTGCTGCAGCAGGAACACCGGCCGGTGGCGGAGGTTGAAGACATGCTCTACCATCAGTCTGGCCTGAAAGGTGTTTCCGGCGGCATCAGCGCCGACTGCCGCGAACTGGAAGCGAGTGACGACCCGCGCGCCAAGGAAGCCCCTGGACCTTTTCACCCTGCGCATCGCGGGAGAGATCGGCCGCCTGTCAATGAGCATTGGCGGGCTGGATGCCATCGTCTTCACCGCCGGGATCGGCGAGAACGATGCCGCCATCCGCGCCTCGGTTGCCGGGCATATCGGCTGGATGGGGCTGGAGCTGTCAGATGCGGCGAACCAGCAAAACGCCGCCTGTATTTCCACAGATGCCAGCCGCGTGAAAGCCTTTGTCATTCCGACCAATGAAGAACGCGTAATCGCGGATGAGGCGCTGTCCGTCCTGAAAGAAACGCACCCGCATTAACCGCAGCACTTTTGCCCGGAAACGCCCCTGACGCTCCGGCACATGAACCTGATTGTGGATGAGGTCAGCTGGAATCCGGCCAATCTTTCAGGGCTTCGGTCAGCTGAACGGTGAGGCCGCCGGAAACGAGGGCGAGTGCAGCGGGAAAGCTGTGCGTGTTGGGGATCGGAACAATGTAAGGCTTCGGCTCACCCTCGGCCCTCTGACGCTGCAGCGTACGGGCAAGGCACTTCGCCCGGCGCTGGGCATACTTCAGCGTCTCGAGCATGGCTTGCCAACGGTCGATCAGCGGTTCGGCGAGGACGGGGCCGCGATCGGGAACCGTCTGCGGGCCTTTCAGGAAGCAGGGCGTTTCGCCCGCCACCGTCGGCATGAGCGAGAAAGTGCAAGTCTTCTTCGCCTCACCTTCGGTCTTCTCGAAATAGTTCGACCCCATGCGCGGCTTCACCGGCGCGAGTTCCACCTGCAGCGCCATGAGGAAGATCAGACGGCGGAGCAGAATGGCGAGGCGTTTCAGCTCTGCCGAGACGCGCCGTTTCACCGTTTTGGAGATCCGCTCCGGCACCTGATGCAGGTCCGCATGCACGCCAACTTTCGCGATGGCGTAGGCAAGCGTTTTCCAGGCATGGGAGAGAAAATCGGTGAGGTCTGTCATGGGGCAGAGCGTGGCATGAGGGCCTATCCGGGAGGATAGAGAGCACAACTGACACCCTTTCAACCTTGAAAATAAAGGCATCCCTGCTTGCAGGAGGCGGAGGACAGGCGCGAAATTACCCTACAGCTGCAACTACAGACGCGCGCTGAAGCGGATGTAGTAGAGGCCGCCGTCTGTGTCATAGGGGGCGTTGCGGGAATAGATCAGCCCCTTGCTGGCCTCCAGCGTCGCCTCGTCCGGGTATCCGTTGAAGAGGTTTTCAGCGCCGATACGCATCGTCAGCCGGTCGGTCAGGTCAAAGGCGATGCTGGCATCGACAAACAGTTCCGATCCGAACACCTGCACGAAATCCGCATCCTGATTTGTGAAATCCGCCCATGAGCCGATCCATCGCAGGCGCGTATCGAAGGAGATAGCCGAGCGGGTGTAGCGCAGGGAGCCAACCATGGAATTGCGGGGAAAGAGCCGCTCAAACCGGTCGACACGCGACGCATTGCCGATGCTACCCGCATTCAACACTTCGGTGTTGTTGTAATTGAAGGACAGGCCAAGGTGCAGGTCTCCGCTGGCAAGCGTCCTGTCATAAGCGACCACCAGATCGACGCCAGTTGTGCGCGTGTCGAAACTGTTCTGGTAGAAATTGACCGTGGTGATGCTCTCCCCGCCCGGCACGCCCAGCGCGGCAAGGCGGGCGCGTTCCGTCGCGTCCAGCGTAAAGCTCTCTGAGGTAAAGATCCGGTCTGTAACCTCGATGTTATAGGCATCCAGCGTGGCGACCAGACCATCTGACGGACGGAAGACAAGTCCCGCGGAAAGGTTGACCGAGCTTTCCGGCCGGAGTGGCCTGATGCTGACACCTGACCGCTCACTGATGATGTCTGCCACAGGCCCCGTCGGACTGAAGCGGCCATTGGTGAAGACATCCAGCGTGTCCGGCGCCACCCCCTGGGAGGTTCGCTCCGAATAGATCTGCGCCGGTGTCGGCGCCTTGAAGCCGGTTGAAACCGTACCGCGCAGCATGAGGTTCTCCGTCAGCTCATGACGGAGAGAGACCTTTCCGCTCAGACGGCTGCCGAACGTGTCGAATTCTTCGAAGCGCAAGCGATGCCGAATTGACTATGGTCATCGGGGCGGGCTTCGACATCCGCATAAGCGGCCCAGCTGGACTGGTCATAAGTCCTGGCTTGCGCCTCTGTGTAGCCCGGAAAACCATTGGAGCCGGAGGTCAGCCCATCCGCCGCGCCGGGACCAATTTCGTATGAAGCCGGATCGCCAGCAACGATGCTGTATCGCTCCAGCCTGCGCTCAAGGCCGAATGAGAGATTCAGGGGCTCCCTGAAAGCCGGAGGCGCGGGAAGCTCTGCCTGAAAGTCTGCATTCAGATTGTATTCCTGCTGGCGCAAGCCGCCTGTATCGAAGCGGGTTGGACTGTCCGGCCCTATGGATGCGTTGACTGTGTCATAGAGGAAATAGTCGATCCTGTTCTGCCCGAAACCAGCGCTGAGATCATATGACAGTCCTCCCCCGGCTTCCCCCTTCAGGCCGAGCGTCGTGTAGGCATCCCTCTCCTCCTGTCCGAATTGGGGCTTGAAGCCATAGGGGTAGATCTCGGAAAGGGACCAGTCACCGAACGCGGCGCTGGGGGCATAGGCGCTGGGCGTCATCGGGCTGCGCCAGTTGAAATCGCTTACGCCCTGCCCCTGGCTGGCATTGACGAGGCCATAAACCTCTCCCAGCGCGGTGGTGTGGTCACCCGTCAGGAGGGCACGGAAATCCTCGCGCTCAGGCTGTCCCCACTTCTGCACCGGATCGCCAATGTCCGCGTCCGGGTGCTGTTCCAGGTACTGGAGCGCATCAAGGCGTTGACGGGCGCGCGAGGTGGAAGCGGCATCGCTGTAATCGAGGCTGAGCCTGACACCGCCGTCTGGACCTCGCAGTCCGCCGCCATAGCCGAGACGCTTCTGGATGCCGTCCCCCTCATAGTACTGACTATACTGTGCGAAGGCCTCCGGTGCGGCATCGTCGCGGGTGATGATGTTGATCACGCCCGCAATTGCATCGGAGCCATATTGAGCGGACGCACCGTCGCGGAGCACTTCGACGCGCTGCAGGGCGTTCGTGGGAATGTTCGCGAGGTCGGACGACTGGGAGCCGCCCGTGTTCAGCATCGCAGACCTGTGACGGCGCTTGCCGTTCACGAGGATCAGCGTGTGGTCCGCCGAGAGGTTACGCAAGCTGTAGGGCCGCACGAAGACGGCGCCGTCGCTGAGCGGCGGCGCTGAACGAAGAAGCTGG
>LZQP01000073.1_pt1 | contig 10646 bp, 11 predicted proteins | sample 768551 | NCBI WGS metagenome assembly LZQP01 (sample SAMN05207184, study PRJNA324509) | oil field metagenome | isolation source: sample BH-FW-16 from oil reservoir | place: India: Bombay High | collected 2015-12-03
TCAAGCTGGCCAACGAAACCGGCGCCGTCGCGGATGACTGGGCGGGCTTCGGCGTGCTGCACAATGCCGCTGGCCGCGTCGGTGCGCTGGATGTCGGTTCGTGCCGGCGAAGGCGGTGAAGCGACGGCGGAAATCCTCGGTGGCGGCAAGGAGACGATTGTCCTGCTGCGGCGATCAAGCTGGCCAACGAAACCGGCGCCGTCGCGGATGACTGGGCGGGCTTCGGCGTGCTGCACAATGCCGCTGGCCGCGTCGGTGCGCTGGATGTCGGTTTCGTGCCGGGCGAAGGCGGTGAAGCGACGGCGGAAATCCTCGGTGGCGGCAAGGAGACGATTGTCCTGCTCGGCGCTGATGACACAGACCTGTCCAAGACGTCTGCGGCGACCGTCATCTATGTCGGCTCGCATGGCGATGCCGGCGCAAGCCGCGCGGACATCATCCTGCCGTCGGCGGCTTACACGGAAATGGCGGCAACTTATGTGAACACCGAAGGCCGCGTGCAGGTGACGTCGAAAGCCGTCCAGCCGAAAGGCGAGGCGCGCGAAGGCTGGGCCATCTTCCGTGCGCTGTCGGATGTCATGGGCAAGACGCTGCCTTACGACACGGTCGATGCGGTGCGCGAAGCCCTGCGGGAAAACGACCTGTTTACAGGCATTGGCTATGCGCCTGGCGCAGCTGGTGCCGAAGCGCTCAAAGCGGTTCCGGAAGCTTCCGGAAGCCTGTCGAGCGCACCGTTCAAACCGGTGATCGGAGACTTCTATCTGACGAATCCGATCGCCCGGGCATCGAAAACCATGGCGGAATGCTCTGCGCTGGCGACAGCGCTGGACACTCCGGTGGCAGCGGAGTAGGGCGGGCGCCATGAGTAACTACATCGAGTCTATGGGACAGCTTTGGGGGCCTCTGATGGTCCTCGGCCAGATCGGCCTCTTCACGCTGGTCCTGCTTCTCTCGATCGCATTCCTGCTGCTGCTGGACCGCAAGGTCTGGGCCGGTGTGATGATGCGGAAGGGCCCGAACGTGGTCGGCCCGTTCGGCCTGCTGCAGTCCTTCGCAGACTTCGGCAAGTTCCTGCTGAAAGAGATCGTCATCCCGGCGGGCGCGAACAAGTTCGTATTCCTTTTTGCCCCGATCCTGACCTGTACGCTGGCCTTCGCGGCCTGGGCGGCCATTCCGGTGGCGCCGGGCACGGTCAGCGGAACCAGCTGGGTGATCTCGAACCTGAACGTTGGGGTGCTGTACCTCTTCGCGATCAGCTCGCTCGGTGTTTACGGCATCATCATGGGCGGTTGGGCCTCGAACTCGAAATACCCGTTCCTCGGCGCCCTGCGTTCTGCTGCACAGATGGTTTCTTATGAAGTGTCCATCGGCCTGGTGATCATTACGGTCATCCTGCAGGCCGGTTCGATGAACCTTGCGGACATTGTGAACAGCCAGGAAGGCGGCTTCTGGAACTGGCATGTGCTGAGCTTCCAGAACTTCCCGCTGGTCGTGGTCATGCTGCCGATGTTCGTGATCTTCTTCGTCTCGGCGCTCGCTGAAACGAACCGTCCCCCTTTCGACCTGCCGGAAGCGGAATCCGAACTCGTTGCCGGTTACCAGGTGGAATACGGCTCCACGCCGTACCTCCTGTTCATGCTGGGTGAATACCTGAACATCGTCCTGATGTGCTCGATGATGACAATCCTCTTCTTTGGCGGCTGGCATGGTCCTATCGCTTGGGAGACGATTTCACGCGCGACCATCCGTTCCTGACCAGCTTCTCCGGGCTGTTCTGGTTCATGTTGAAAACCCTCTTCTTCTTCTTCCTGTTCGCCATGGTGAAGGCCATCGTGCCGCGCTACCGCTATGACCAGCTGATGCGCCTTGCTGAAGATCTTCCTGCCGACTTCACTGGTCGGCCGTTGTCGTTGTTGCCGGTTACGTCGCTTACATGGGAGTGCAGTCATGAGCCTCGCGCAGACCATTCGCGGCGCCCTGCTGACCGATTTTCTCGGGGCCCTCTGGCTGGCCACGGCGGAGATGTTCCGCCGCAAGGCCACGGTGAACTATCCTTTCGAAAAGAACCCGCTGTCGCCCCGTTTCCGCGGTGAGCACGCCCTGCGCCGCTACGCGTCCGGGGAAGAGCGCTGCATCGCATGCAAGCTTTGCGAAGCCATCTGTCCGGCTCAGGCCATCACGATCGAGGCAGAGCCGCGTGCCGACGGCGCCCGCCGCACGACGCGCTATGACATCGACATGGTGAAGTGCATCTATTGCGGCTTCTGTCAGGAAGCCTGCCCGGTGGATGCCATCGTCGAAGGACCGAACTTCGAATTTGCGACCGAAACCCGCGAGGAGCTGTTCTATGACAAGGACCGCCTGCTCGCGAATGGCGACCGCTGGGAACGGCTGATCGCCAAGAATCTGGAACTGGACGCACCCTATCGCTAGGGCGCGGCCGCTAAAGACTAACCGGCCCTATGTGTGGCCCAAACACAAGAGGGGTCAGAGGGCTGTGGCACTGATCGCATTCTACCTGATGGCTGCGGTGACACTCGTGTCAGCGCTGATGGTCATCATGGCGCGGAACCCTGTCCACTCCGTGCTGTGGCTGATCCTGGCCTTCTTCTCGTCGGCGGGTCTGTTCGTTCTGATCGGGGCGGAATTCCTCGCCATGCTTCTGGTCGTCGTCTATGTCGGCGCCGTCGCGGTGTTGTTCCTGTTCGTCGTCATGATGCTCGATGTGGACTTCGTCGAGCTGAAGGACGGCACGCTCCGCTATTGGCCGTTCGCCATGCTGGTGGGTATCGTCTTCGCGGCTGAGATCTTCATGCGTCTGTTCTGGGCGTGCGCTCCCGTCCGGATGCCTTTGATGCGGCACCGGGCGCTGACACCAACGCCGAGGCTATCGGCCAGGTCATGTATACGGACTACCTGCTGCTGTTCCAGCTGGCCGGTATCGTCCTGCTCATTGCCATGATCGGTGCGATCGTTCTGACGCTGCGCCACCGCGTGGATGTGAAACGCCAGAACATCGCCAAACAGACATCGCGTCGCCGTGCCGATGCCTATGAACTGAAGGACCCCAAGCCGGGGCAGGGGATCTGATACAGATGGAACTCGGTCTTTCCCACTATCTCGCGGTGTCTGCCGTCCTGTTTACAATCGGGGTGGTCGGCATTTTCGTGAACCGGAAGAACATCATCGTCATCCTGATGGCGATCGAGCTGATCCTGCTTTCGGTGAACCTCAACCTGGTCGCCTTCTCGGTCTTCTCCGGCACGATTGCCGGGCAGATCTTCGCCATGCTCGTGCTGACTGTTGCTGCTGCGGAAGCGGCTGTCGGCCTTGCTGTCCTGGTCGTCTACTTCCGGAACCGCGGTGACATCTCGGTCGAGAACGTAGACCTGATGAAGGGCTAGGCTGATATGCTTTCTGACGCACTTCTACTCTTTATCGTCCTGGCGCCGGGCCTCGTTGCGCTGACGGGCCTGTTCCACAAGATCATCGGCGACAAGGTCGTCATGGTTGCGACCACGGGCGTTGTCCTGACGGCCGGCGCGCTGTCGCTGTTCCAGCTGTTCGCTTATGCGGCGGGTGTCGGCGGTCACGCGGTTGAGGCCGCGCATGGAGCTGCCGAACACGGGCACGCAGTCAGCCAGCACATCATCAAGCTGATGCCCTGGATCCATGTCGGAGACTTCCGGGCCGACTGGGCCATCCGCGTGGACACGCTGTCGATTGTCATGATGGCCGTGATCACCGGCGTCTCCGGCCTCGTGCACCTCTATTCCTGGGGCTACATGAGAGAAGACCCGCACAAGGCGCGCTTCTTCGCCTACCTGTCGCTCTTTACCTTCGCCATGCTGATGCTGGTGACGGCAGACAACTTCATCCAGCTCTTCTTCGGCTGGGAAGGCGTTGGCCTCGCCTCCTACCTGCTGATCGGCTTCTGGTATCAGAACAAGGCGCCGAACGATGCCTCCATCAAGGCGTTCGTGACCAACCGGGTGGGGGACTTCGGTCTCGCGCTCGGCATCATGGCCGTGTTCTGCATCTACGGCACGGTCGAGTTCGCGCCCTTCATGGAAGCGCTGCGCGAGAACACCGTGGTCACACCACTGGCCTTTGCCGCTCCGGCGCCTGCCCGTGAAGTGATCATGGAATTCCTCGGCTACCGTGTCTGGGCTGTCGAAGTCATCGGCGTGCTGCTGTTCATCGGCGCGATGGGCAAGTCGGCCCAGTTCTTCCTGCACGTCTGGCTGCCGGACGCCATGGAAGGCCCGACGCCGGTTTCCGCCCTGATCCACGCCGCGACCATGGTGACCGCAGGTGTCTACCTCGTCTGCCTCCTGTCGCCGCTTTATGAATACACGCTGGTTGCTGCCGGCATGATCACGCTGGTCGGTGCCGTCACCGCGCTCTATGCCGCCACGGTCGGCATGGCGCAGAACGACATCAAGCGCGTCATCGCCTATTCGACCTGTTCGCAGCTCGGCTACATGTTCTTCGCGGCCGGTGTCGGTGCCTATGAGGCCGCGATGTTCCACCTGTTCACGCACGCCTTCTTCAAGGCGCTCCTGTTCCTTGGCGCCGGCTCCGTGATCCACGGCATGCACCACGAGCAGGACATGCGCAAAATGGGCGGCCTCGCGAAGTTCATGCCGATTACCTATGCGGCCATGATGATCGGTACGATCGCCATCATCGGCCTTGGTGTTCCGCACACGAAACTCGGTTTCGCTGGCTTCTTCTCGAAAGATGCGATCCTGGAGAGCGCCTTCGCCAGCGGTGTTGAGCACGTCCTCTCTGGCCAGATGGCTTTCTGGTTCGGCATCGTTGCAGCCTTCCTGACCAGCTTCTACTCTTGGCGCCTCATCTACATGACGTTCCATGGGCCGAGGGCATCGGAAAGCGCGCATGAGGATGATCATGCCCATGCCCACGCCGCCCATGACGCACACGACGATCATGCGCATGACGATCATGCCACGGCCATGACCACACGCCGCATGAAAGCCCGCCGGTCATGCTTGTGCCGCTCGGCCTGCTGAGCCTCGGTGCGATTTTCTCGGGCGTGTACTTCTACAACTACTTCGTCGACCACTCGAACGAGGCCTTCTGGGCTGGCGCGATCTACCGTGCATCGGAGAACCATGTTCTGCATGCGCGTCACGAGGTGCCGGAGTGGGTGATTTATGCACCGTTGATCGTCACGCTGGGCGGTTTCGTGCTGGCCACGATGACCTACTTCTTCAATCGCGGCGTCGGCAAACGCATCGCCGACAGCGGCGGCCCGCTGTACTCGCTGTTCTACAACAAGTGGTACTTCGACGAGATCTACAACGCGACGCTGGTGCGTGGTGCGGCCTTCCTGGGGAATATCTTCTGGAAAGCCGACAAGAAGGTGATCGACGGTGTCGGGGCTGACGGCATGACCGCGCTAACCCTGTTCAACGCACGCCGCCTGTCGGCCATGCACACCGGCCGTCTGTATCACTATGCATTCATTATTATTGGCGCAGCTCTCGTCTTCGGGGCGCTTATGTGGCTGAACGCCGGAGGGGCACACTAATGGGCGGGTTTCCCATTCTTTCGGCGCTGACCTTCCTGCCGCTGGTTGGCGCACTGATCATCATGGCTGTGCGCGCCGCAACGGCTGGCAGCAGTGCCTCCGCGAATGCCAATGAGGGGCGCACGGCCTTGCTGGCCGGGCTCGTCATCTCGGGCGCGACCTTCCCGGTCTCGCTGGCAGCCTTCCTCTACTTCGATCCCTCGACGCCGGGGTATCAGCTGGTGGAACAGCACGTCTGGTACCAGAATATCAGCTACAAGCTGGGCGTTGATGGCCTGTCTCTGCCGCTGATCCTGCTGACGACGTTCCTGACGCCGATCTGCCTTCTGGCTAGCTGGAACTCGATCCATACGCGCGTGACCGAATATGTCGTCGCCTTCCTGGTGCTCGAGACATTCATGATCGGCGTGTTCACCTCGCTCGACCTCGTTCTCTTCTACATCTTCTTCGAAGCCGGCCTGATCCCGATGTTCCTCATCATCGGTATCTGGGGCGGCAAGGACAAGATCTACGCCGCGTTCAAGTTCTTCCTCTACACGCTGCTCGGCTCGCTGCTGATGCTGGTCGCGGTTGTCTACATGTACATCACCGCAGGCAGCTCCGACTTTGAGGTGCTTGAGAAGTTCGCCTTCGACCCGCATGTGCAGACATGGCTGTGGCTGGCCTTCATCGCGTCCTTCGCCGTGAAACTGCCGATGTGGCCGGTCCACACCTGGCTTCCGGATGCGCACGTTCAGGCCCCGACGGCGGGTTCTGTCGTGCTGGCAGGCGTGCTGCTGAAGATGGGCGGCTATGGCTTCCTGCGCTTCTCGCTGCCGATGTTCCCGGATGCGAGCCACTTCTTCCAGCCTGCCATGTTCACGCTGGCGGTGATCGCAATCGTCTACACCTCTCTGGTGGCGTGGCGTCAGACCGACATGAAGAAGCTGATCGCTTATTCTTCGGTCGCGCACATGGGCTTTGTCACGCTGGGCGTCTTCTCGTTCAACGAAGTCGGTCTGCAGGGCGCCATCTTCCAGATGATCAGCCACGGCTTCATTGCCAGTGCGCTCTTCCTGATCGTGGGCGTGGTTTACGATCGCATGCACACCCGTGAGATCGCGGCCTATGGCGGCCTTGTTCACCGCATGCCGGTCTATGCGACCTTCTTCATGCTGTTCACCATGGCCAATGTCGGCCTGCCGGGCACGTCTGGCTTCATCGGTGAGATCCTCAGCATGGTGGGCGGCTTCCAGGCTTCGACCTGGGCAGCAGGCGGCGCGGCGATCGGCATGATCTTCTCGGCCGTCTACATGCTGACGCTCTATCGTCGTGCCGTGTTCGGCCAGATCACCAATCCGGCCCTGAATGACCTCAAGGACATGAACCGGATCGAACTCGTTACTATCGTCCCGTTGGCGCTGCTGACGCTGCTGTTCGGCGTCGCACCCAATCTGATCTTAAACATGACCGAGGGCGCTGCGCTTCGCATTCTCTCGATGATGGCCGGAGGCTGACCGCCCATGCTGGACTTCACTGCCATGACACTGGCGATCGGGCCGGAACTCTGGCTCGCTGCCGCAGGTCTTGTCGGCGTACTGCTTGGTGCGCTGCTCAAGGACAAGTTCAACGGCCTGTCGTTCAAATACGGCGCGCTGGCCCTGTTCATCGCGGCTGGCATTGCCGCCATGACCTATCAGGGCGGGGAGGCTTTCAACGGCCTCGTCGTCACCAACACATTCGTCAACTTCGCCAAGATCGTTTCCTTTGTCGTCGGCGGCCTTGCGCTGGTCATGTCCGAGGGCTTCCTGAAGCGCCATGAAACGGCCCGTTACGAATACGCCCTGCTGATGATCTTCGCATCGCTCGGCATGGGGATCATCCTGTCGGCGGCAAACCTGATGACGCTCTACATGGGCATCGAGACGCTCAGCCTCTCGTCCTATGTTCTGGCCGCCTTCCATCGTGACTCTGCACGCTCTTCGGAAGCGGGCCTGAAGTACGTCATCCTCGGTTCGCTGGCATCCGGCATGCTGCTCTACGGGGCATCGCTGGTCTACGGCTTCTCCGGCACGACCTATTATGCCGGCATTGCTGCGGCAGAGCCGTCGGTCGGCATGATGTTCGGCATGGTGCTGATGATTGTCGGCCTCGCATTCAAGGTCTCGGCAGCGCCGATGCACGTCTGGACGCCGGACGTCTATGAAGGCGCGCCTACGCCGGTTGGCGCTTTCTTCGGTGCCGCGCCGAAAATGGCCGCCATTGTCGTGTTCGCGAATGTGATGTTCCAGGTCTTCGGCGATGTCATGGACCAGTGGCAGCTGATCATCCAGATCATTGCGGGCCTCTCCATGCTGATCGGAGCTTCGGTGGTCTCACGCAGACCAATATCAAGCGTCTTCTGGGCTATTCCTCGATTGCGAACGTTGGCTATGCGCTGATGGCTGTGGCGGCCGGCAAGGAGCTGGGCGCGGGTCCGCTGCTCACCTTCATGACGCTTTATGTGGTCACGTCGCTCGGCCTGTTTGCTGCGGTTCTCGCCATGCGCCGTCAGGGCGGCATGGTGGAAGGCATTTCCGAACTGGGCGGCCTGATGAGCAAGCGCCCGTGGCTGGCGATTGCGCTCTCGATCCTGGTCTGGTCCGTGGCCGGCCTGCCGCCTTTCGGTGGCTTCCTCGGCAAGTGGGTCATTCTGGAAGCAGGCATCAGCGCTGGTCTTTACCCGCTGGCGATCATCCTCGTCCTCGCATCGGTCGTGTCGCTCGGTTACTACCTGCGCCTGATCAAGATCATGTGGTTCGATGAGCCGACGGAACGCTTCGAGGCGATCGACGGCTCAGTGACGCTCGTCGTGCTGGCATCGTCGCTGTTCGTCATCGTGTTCATGATCTTCTTCTTCCTGCTCAGCGGGTGGAGCGATCAGGCTGCGCTGGGGATCACGGGTTGAGCCTGGCCTGGCCCGTTCACAGCTTCGGCACGATAGACAGTACCAATACCGAAGCGCGTCGGCGCGCCCAGTCAGGCGCGTTCGAGGATTGCTGGATCCTTGCGGATGAGCAGACCGCTGGCCGCGGCAGGCTGCAGCGCAGCTGGGCCTCGCCGAAAGGGAACATCTTCACCACGGCCCTGTTCCGGGAAGCTGGCGGCATTCAGGTTGCGGCCCGGGTTCCGTTTGCGGCCGCGCTGGCCGTCAGCGATACCGCCCTGGAGTTCGCGCCGGACGCCGATGTGCGCCTGAAATGGCCCAATGACGTACGTGTGAACAAGGCGAAGCTGTCCGGAATCCTGATCGAGACGGGGCAGGACACGCAGGGCCTGTGGGTGGTTGCCGGCATGGGCGTGAACGTAGCGGAAGTGCCTCCCGGCGCAGGGCAGGCGGCCGTGTGCCTTGCGGATCTCGCGCCGGGCAAAGTCCTTGATCATATTGATGTATTCGGCGCGCTGACCCGTCATTTCATGACGCGGCTGGCTCAGGCCCGGGAGGGGTTTGCCTCCATTCGCACCGACTGGCTGAAACGGGCGGAAGGGCTTGGCGGAATGGTCCGCGTATCGCCCGGCGGTGTACCGATTGAGGGTATCTTCGAGGACATGGCACCGGATGGCGGCCTGATCCTCAGATTGCCGGACGGATCGCAACAGACCATAAGGGCTGGCGATGTACATCTTATTGGAGAGGTCTGACGCGAATGCTGCTCGCCATCGACGTTGGCAACACGAATACGGTCTTCGGCATCCATGACGGCAACACATGGGTGAACCAGTGGCGTAGCGCCACGGACCCCACCAAGACGGCAGACGACCACGCCGCCTGGCTATGGCGCCTGGCCGATATTCATGGCGCCGACCTGACCCAGATCAATGGCTGCGTGATCTCGACCGTTGTGCCGCAAGCCGTGTTCAACTTCCGCAACCTCGCCCGCCGCTACCTTCATGTGGAGCCGATGTTCATCGGTGACCCGAACCTGAAGACAGGGATGGAAATCCGCATCAGGCGGCCGGAGCAGGTCGGCGCGGACCGGATCGTCAGTGCCCTCGGCGCGCACAAGAAGTATCCCGGCAACCTGATCGTCATCGACAGCGGCACGGCAACAACCTTCGATGTGGTGGCCGAAGACGGCGGCTTTGAAGGGGCATCATCTCGCCGGGTGTGAACCTGTCGGTGAAAGCCCTGCACGACGCTGCCGCGCAGCTGCCCCGCATCGCCATCCAGCGCCCGGAACACGTGATCGGCCAGGATACGGTGTCGGCCATGCAGTCGGGCGTGTTCTGGGGCTATATCGACCTGATCGACGGCCTCGTGAACCGGATCAAGGCTGAGTATGGCAAGCCGATGAGCGTGGTTGCCACGGGCGGTGTCGCCTCGCTGTTCGAAGGCGCCAGTGAAACAATCGATTATTACGACCAGGACCTGCTCATCCGCGGGCTTCTGGAAATCTACAAGCTGAATAAATAGGACCTCATGGCCGATACTGCCCAAACCCAGGACGAACTCGTCTTCCTGCCGCTCGGCGGTTGTGGCGAAATCGGCATGAACCTCAACGCCTACGGCTATGGCCCGCCGCATGCGCGACGCTGGATACTGGCGGATCTGGGCGTCACCTTCGGCAATGATGACACGCCGGGCATCGATCTGATCTGCGCCGATCCGGACTATCTGGTCGGTGAGCAGATTGATGCCGTCTTCCTGACCCACGCGCACGAAGACCATATCGGCGCCGTCGGATTGATCTATCCGCGGCTGCAGACCAAGGCGCCGATTTACGCGACGCCTTTCACGGCGGAACTCGTCCGTTCGAAGATGGGTGAGCGCGGTGTTGATCTGCAGTGGCTGAAAACGATCTCCATGGGCGGCACGGTTCAGGCCGGGCCTTTCGAGGTCACCTATGTGACGCTGACCCATTCCATTCCGGAGCCGAACGCGCTGGCGATCCGCACCCCGGCAGGCATGGTTCTGCACACGGGGGACTGGAAGATTGATCCCGATCCGCAAATCGGTTCGACTACTGACGTTGCAGGGCTGACCGCTCTCGGGGATGCCGGTGTCCTGGCCATGGTCTGCGACTCGACCAACGTGTTCGAGGAAGGTGAGGCCGGATCGGAAGAGACGGTC
>LZQP01000074.1_pt1 | contig 10285 bp, 17 predicted proteins | sample 768551 | NCBI WGS metagenome assembly LZQP01 (sample SAMN05207184, study PRJNA324509) | oil field metagenome | isolation source: sample BH-FW-16 from oil reservoir | place: India: Bombay High | collected 2015-12-03
AGCCGATCGCTTGATCGTTTGTCGAGGCGCACGCCCGAGCGCGGCACGTGGTAGCCAGCAGCTTCAGCTGCGTCGGCGATGTCGCGTGCGGTGACCGAGCCGTACAGCTGGCCGGTGTCGCCGGCCTGACGGATCAGGACGAAGATGGCACCGTCGAGCTTTTCGGATTCGGTTTCAGCGTTTGCGCGGGCTTCGGCGTTGCGGGCTTCGATGGCATCGCGTTCACGCTCGAAACGGGCGCGGTTGCGGTCATTGGCATCAGGGCCTTGCCTTGCGGCAGAAGGAAGTTACGGGCGAAGCCGTTCTTCACTTTCACTTCGTCGCCAATGGCACCGAGGTTTTCGACGCGCTCAAGGAGGATCACTTGCATGTCAGTCTCTCCTTACTTCACTTCGAACGGAAGCAGGGCGAGCATGCGGGCACGTTTGATGGCCTGGGCAAGCTTGCGCTGGTTCTTCAGGTTCACAGCCGTGATGCGGCTCGGCACGATTTTCCCTTTTTCAGAGATGTAGCGCTGGAGCAGTTTCACGTCCTTGTAGTCGATTGCCTGAGCGTTATCGCCCGAGAACGGATCGACCTTGCGACGGCGGCCGAACGGACGGCGGGCCGGGATGTTGGTGATGTTCAGTTTCTGAGCCATGTCCTGTCCCCTTCCTAGTCGCGGCGGCGTTCTTTGCGGGAGAGGACCGGCGACGGTTCGTCGGTAAGCTCTTCCACGCGGATGGTCATGTAACGCATCACGTCTTCGGACAGGCGCTGGCGGCGTTCCAGTTCGTGGATCGCTTCAGCCGGACCGTCGATGTTGATCAGCGAGTAGTGACCCTTGCGCTGTTTCTTGATCGGGTAGGCGAGGTTACGGAGGCCCCAGTATTCGGTCTTGCCGATTTTAGCGCCTTTTTCCGTGAGAAAGCCGGTGAGGTCTTCGACGAAAGCGTCAACCTGGGCCGGCGAGATGTCAGGTCGTGTGATCACGACATGCTCATACAAAGCCATGTTTTCATTCCCAAAATCTAAGGGGTGCGGCGCCAGGCAGCGGGAAACTGCCGGACGATGGCCCCTCTTCCCCCGGCTCATTCCGGAGTACCAAGGACCGCATCCCTGTCCATGAAGGCGGCTGTAAAGCGCATCTTGCAAGGGTTTTCAATAGCTTGCGCACACGCGCGTGCACATTTAGGCACGGCGAAAATCCCGGGAGAATCGCCGATGACCAAACTCGCCTTCATCTTTCCTGGCCAGGGCAGCCAGGAAATCGGCATGGGCAAGGCCCTCGCCGATGCCTACCCAGCCGCCCGTGAAGTCTTTCAGGCCGTTGATGAGGCCCTCGGCCAGAACCTGTCGGACCTGATGTGGAACGGCACGATCGAGGAGCTGACACTGACCGCCAACACCCAGCCCGCCCTGATGGCCCATTCGCTGGCTGCCATGAAGGCGTTGGAAGCGGAATTCGGCATTTCCGCGAAGGACGCGGCCTTTGTCGCCGGGCATTCCCTCGGCGAGTATTCGGCGCTGGCGGCCGCAGGATCGCTGACGATTGCCGATACGGCGCGCCTGCTGCGCATTCGCGGCAACGCCATGCAATCTGCCGTGAAGCCCGGTGAGGGCGCGATGGCGGCCCTGCTGGGCGCAGATGTGGCCCAGGCGGAAGCTGCCTGTGCGGCTGGCCGGGAAACCGGCGGAGCTTGCGAGCTGGCGAACGATAATGCACCGGGCCAGCTGGTTCTTTCGGGCTCCAAGGCGGCCATCGACGCGGCTTGCGAATGGGCGAAGGCCAATGGCGTGAAAAAGGCGATGCCGCTGAACGTCTCGGCGCCATTCCATTGCTCCCTGATGCAGCCCGCCGCCGATGCCATGGCCGAAGCGCTGGCAGGCACGGACATCAAGCGCCGGTCGTTCCGGTCGTCGCCAACGTCTCGGCTAAGGCGGTGACGACCCGGAAGCGATCCGTCAGAACCTTGTCGCGCAGGTCACCGGCCGCGTGCGCTGGACCGAAAGCGTGCAGTACATGGTTGCACAAGGTGTCGACACGACCGGCGAAGTTGGCAACGGTAAGGTGTTGACGGTCATGCAGCGCCGAATCGAGAAATCACTGAATGGCTTCACGCTCGGCGCGCCCGAGGATCTTGAAGCCTTCACACAAGCCATGAAGGGGTAATCCCATGTTCAAACTCTCTGGCCGTACAGCCTCGTTACGGGTGCTTCCGGTGGTATCGGCAGCGCGATCGCGAAGGCCCTGTCGGAAGCCGGCGCGAAAGTGGTGCTGTCCGGCACGCGCGAAGGCGTGCTGAACGAAGTGGCCGCTACGCTGCCCGGCGAAACCGCCATCCTGACCTGCAACCTGTCTGATGCTGAAGCCGTGGACGGCCTCGCCGCGAAGGCGGAAGCGCTGGTCGGTCCGCTGGATATCCTGGTCGCCAATGCAGGCATCACTCGCGACAAGCTGCTGATGCAGATGAAGGATGAAGACTGGAACGATGTCATCAACATCAATCTCGGCTCCTACTACCGCCTGACCAAGAGCGTCGTGCGGGGCATGATGAAGCGCCGCCATGGCCGCATTATCGGCATCACATCGGTGGTCGGCGTGACAGGGAACCCAGGCCAGACCAACTATTGCGCGTCCAAGGCGGGCATGATCGGCTTTACCAAATCGCTGGCCCAGGAAGTGGCCAGCCGGGGCATTGACGGCCAACACGATTGCCCCTGGTCTCATCGAATCGCCCATGACGGATGTGCTGCCGGAAGCGCAGAAGACTTCGCTTCTCGGGCGAATTCCGGCTGGACGACTCGGGCAGGGCGGAGACATCGCAGCGGCTGCAGTTTATCTCGCCTCGGACGAGGCGGCTTACGTTACGGGGCAAACGCTGCACGTAAATGGCGGTATGGCCATGATCTGATAGGCACAGTTCACAGCTATACAAGGGCTTGGCGGCTCGGATAACTGTGTGCTAGGCGCAACAAATGGTTCGGATTTCGGGCCATTCCTCAGGCATTTTAGAGAGGTTAAGCATGTCTGACGTTCTTGAACGTGTTAAGAAAATCGTAGTCGACAATCTCGACGTTGAAGGTGACAAAGTCGTCGAAAGCGCTAGCTTCATTGACGACCTGGGCGCAGACTCGCTGGATCTCGTCGAGCTGGTCATGGCCTTCGAGGAAGAATTCAACATCGAAATCCCAGACGACGTGCAGGAATCCATCCGCTCCGTCGGAGACGCCGTGACCCATATCAAGGCTCACATTTAAGATATCAGGACAGGAGGGGTCTCCATGTCTGACCGCCGCGTCGTCATTACCGGCATTGGTATCGTTTCGCCGCTTGCGGCGACACGGGAAGCCACATGGGAACGGCTGATTGCCGGAAAGTCCGGGGCTGGACGTATCGATACGTTCGATCCCGAGGATATGCCGTGCAAGATCGCTTTCCAGGTGCCGTGGACCTCTGGTCGCGGCGGTGGGGAAGGGGACCCCGAAGCGTTCGATTCGGAGAAATTCGTCTCCAAAAGGAGATGCGCCGGATCTACGAGTTCATTCTCTACGCCATTGCGGCGGCAGAGGAGGCTGTCGAGGATGCCAACTGGCGTCCTGAAGATGAAACCGAGAAAGAACGCACAGGCGTTATGATCGGTTCGGGTATCGGTGGTCTGGAGTCGATCTACGACACGGCGATTACCCTGTACGAGCATGGCCCGCGTAAGGTCAGCCCGTTCTTCATCCCGTCGGCCCTGATCAACCTTGCCTCGGGCCAGGTCTCGATCAAGTACGGCTTCAAAGGCCCGAATCATGCCGTCGTTACAGCATGCGCCACTGGTGCACATGCCATTGGCGACTCTTCCCGCCTCATCAAGTACGGCGATGCCGACGTGATGCTTGCGGGCGGTTCTGAGGCCGTGATCGGACGTATCGGCATTGCCGGCTTCTGTGCCGCCAAGGCCATGTCCACCAATTTCAACGACACGCCTGAAAAGGCTTCGCGTCCTTATGACAAGGATCGCGATGGCTTTGTCATGGGTGAAGGCGCCGCCGTTCTCGTGCTCGAAGAGTATGAGCACGCCAAGGCACGTGGTGCGAAGATCTATGCGGAAGTCGTCGGCTATGGCCTGACGGGTGACGCGTATCACATCACGGCGCCGGCTGAAGGCGCTGAGGGCGGCTACCGCGCCATGAAGATGGCGCTGAAGCATTCCGGCCTCGATCCGTCGGAAATCGACTATGTCAACGCGCACGGCACTTCGACGCCCAAGGGCGATGAAGGTGAGGCGGGTGCTGTTGAGCGTGCCTTCGGGGATCACGCGAAAAACATGTCCATGTCGTCGACCAAGTCGGCTGTCGGCCACCTTCTGGGGGCTGCCGGTGCGATCGAGACGGCCTTCTGTGCGCTGGCGATCCGTGACCAGGTCATGCCGCCCACGCTGAACCTCGACAATCCGAGCTTTGAAACCGTGCTCGACCTGATCCCGCACAAGGCCAAGAAGGGCCGGGTGCGTGCCGCCATGTCGAACAGCTTTGGTTTCGGCGGAACCAATGCCAGCCTCGTGCTGCGCGAGGTGAAGTAAGTCCCTTTCCGGAGTCCTGCACCGCGCTTAGGCTGTGGTGCAGGAAATCCGCTGATTGAGGCGACACATGAAATTCCTTAAGGGCCTCCTGTCGCTCGTCGTTTTGCTCCTCATCCTGGGGGGCGCAGTGGCAGGCGTCGGCTGGGTCTGGATGCAGGATGCCCTGAACCGCGACGGACCACTGGCTGAAGAAGTTGTCTTCCAGGTCGAACCGGGGGAAGGGCTGAACAGCGTTGCTGCCCGGCTCGAAAAGGATGGCATCATCCGCAATGCGGCACTGATCCGCCTCAAGGCAAAGCTCGACAAATCCGAAACCGCGATCAAGACCGGCGAGTTCAAGATCGAACGCGGCGCCAGCATGGTGGATGTGCTGAACACGCTGATCGAAGGCAAAGGCGTGCTTTACAAGATCACCTTGCCGGAGGGGCGCACGACGGCTCAACTTCTCAAGGTGATCGAGGCCGACCCGGTTCTTGTTGGTGACATGCCGGAAGAGGAAATCCCGGAGGGCTCCCTCCTTCCGGACACGTACCTGTTTGACCGCGGCATGACCCGCGCGGGCCTGATCAGACTGATGCAGGACAAGCAGACCGAGCTGCTGGAAGAGCTGTGGCCCCTGCGCGATCCGGAGATCCCCGTGCAGACTCCTTACGAGGCAGTGATCCTTGCCTCTGTGGTCGAAAAAGAAACCGGCCTTGTGGATGAGCAGCCGGAGATCGCGGCTTTGTTCACGACGCGCCTGAAGCGCGGCATGCGGCTGGAAAGCGACCCGACGATCATCTACGGCGTGTCGCGTGGTGAGCCGCTCTACAATGCCAAGGGGCAGCGGCGGACCCTGCGCCGGTCGGAGATCGACACCAAACAGACTGGAACACCTACCAGATCGACGGGCTACCGAAGACGCCGATCTGTAATCCGGGGCGCGGGGCGATCGAGGCTGTTCTGAACCCGCCGCACACGGAATACATTTTCTTCGTTGCAGACGGAAAGGGCGGGCATCTGTTCGCCAAGACGCTGCAGGAACACAATCGCAATGTGGCCGCCTATCGCGCCTATGAGCGGAAAGAAATCGCACGGGAGCGGGCCTCAGAATGAGCATACTATCGGGAATGACCGGCTTTGCCCGCGTTGCGGGCGAAGCGGAATGGGGCAGTTGGGCCTGGGAGGCCAAGAGCGTCAATGGGCGCGGGCTGGATGTTCGCGTGAACTATCCGCCGGGCTTCGAGGCACTGGACCGCGCCATCAAATCCGCAGCGCCCAAATATTTTCAGCGAGGTTCACTACAGGTCGCCCTGCGCATCGATCTTGCCTCCGGGGCAGATACGGCGGCGGTGAACACGGTCCTGCTGGATGCGCTGGCATCCGCAGTCGAAAAACGCACAGGCACGCCGCTGTCAGGCGAAGTTTTTGCGAGCCTGATGAATGTGAAGGGCGTGGTTGAGGCAGGGGCTTCCAACCTCCGGGACATCGGTAGTGACGAAGCTGTCGTCAGCCTGCTTGCGAAAGCTGGAGAAGAGGCTCTGCAGGCCCTGCAGGCTGAGCGCCGCCGTGAGGGCGGCGTCCTGGCAGAGCTTCTGGAAGGGCTCGTTGCAGGTATGGAAGATCTCCGGGAAAGGCGGGCGCTTTGGCGGATACGCAACCGGCCCTCCTGAAGGAACGCCTGACCAGGCAACTTGATGAACTCGACCCGGACGGCCGTGTCGACAAGGAGCGGATGGCCGCTGAAATCGCTCTCAGCGCCGCCAAGGCGGATGTACGCGAGGAACTCGACCGGCTCAGCGCCCATTTCGTCTCCGCGCGTGAGCTGCTCGCTGGCGGCTCTCCGGTGGGGCGGAAACTGGACTTCCTGGCGCAGGAACTGAACCGCGAGGCCAATACGCTCTGCTCAAAATCCGTCAGCCTCGATTTGACGAATGCGGGACTCGGTCTCAAAGGACTAATCGACCAGTTCAAGGAGCAGGCCGCCAATGTCGAATAGCGGACACCCCAAAGACAGCGGCAAGCGCCGCGGCCTGATGCTGGTCCTGTCCAGCCCGTCCGGCGCCGGCAAGACGACGCTCGCCCGCAAGCTGATCGATGAGTTTCACGACGTGAAGCTTTCCGTCTCAGTCACGACGCGCGCGCCGCGTCCGGGGGGAGGAGGACGGAAAGGACTATTTCTTCCGCAGCGTGGAAGAGTTCCACGACATGATCGAGCGCCGCGAATTCCTCGAATGGGCGCACGTTTTCGACAAGTATTACGGCACGCCGAAGGCCGACACGGTCGCGCGGCTGGATGCCGGAGAGGACGTCCTGTTCGACGTGGACTGGCAGGGTGCCGACGCACTGCATGACCAGATGCCGAATGATGTCGTTTCGGTCTTCATCCTTCCGCCCAGCATCAGCGCGTTGGAACAGCGTCTGGCGGCCGGCCGGGCTCCACGCCGGAAATCGTCGCGCGGCGCATGGAAGACGCCAAGCGTGAGATCATGCACTGGCGCCGTTATAACTATGTGATCATCAATGATGATCTTGAGGTGGCTTATCAGCGCCTTCGCCGGATCCTGCTGGTGGAGCGCCTGAAGCGCCTGCGCCAGCTGGACCTTGAGGACCATGTCCGCCGCCTGCTGGGCGAGGCCTGAACCTGAAGCCGCTTGACTTGCCTGCACCTTTTGCGAGGCTCGGGTGCAGACAGGCGTTCACCCATATCGACAAGGCCATAGTATGACTGACCCCGGAGATCCGAAGCCAGCCCTGCCTGAACGTGCACCCGCCCGTCCGGCCTGGCTGTTCTGGCTGATCCCGATGGCCGCACTGGTCGGCATCGTCTGGTTCGTCCTGCGCGGGGACAGGTCACCGGACGCAGGGGCCGCACCGGATCCCACGCCAGTTATGACCGAAACATCCGGCGCCCAATGAAAAACCCCGCAGCAGGCGCTGCGGGGTTTTCCAATTCTTGCCTTGTCAGAAGGATCAGGCTTACGCCATGGCCTTTTCGAGGTTCTCGGCGACTTCTCGATGAAGCCTTCGGTCGTCAGGTAGCCCTGATCCGGACCGACCAGCAGGGCGAGGTCTTTCGTCATGAAGCCGGCTTCGACAGTTTTCACGATGGTCTCTTCCAGTGTCTGCGCGAACTTGCGCACTTCCGGCGTACCGTCCATCCGGCCGCGATGGTCGAGGCCTTGCGTCCAGGCGTAGATCGAGGCGATCGAGTTGGTCGAGGTCGCTTCGCCCTTCTGGTGGTTGCGGTAGTGGCGTGTCACCGTGCCGTGTGCGGCTTCGGCTTCGACCGTGTTGCCATCCGGGCTCATCAGGACGGAGGTCATCAGGCCGAGCGAGCCATAGCCCTGGGCGACCGTGTCGGACTGGACGTCACCGTCATAGTTCTTACAGGCCCAGACATAACCGCCGGACCATTTCATGCAGGCTGCGACCATGTCGTCGATCAGGCGGTGCTCGTAGGTGCCACCGAATTCAGCGAACTTGTCGGCGAACTCGGTGTCGAACACTTCCTGGAAGATGTCCTTGAAGCGGCCGTCATAGGCTTTGAGGATCGTGTTCTTGGTGGACAGGTAGACCGGCCACTTGCGCTGCAGGCCATAGTTCATGCTGGCGCGGGCGAAGTCGCGGATCGACTCGTCGAGGTTGTACATGCCCATGGCGATACCGGCGGACGGGAAGTCGAACACTTCGAATTCCTTGGAGTCGGAACCGTCAGCAGCTTCCCATTTCATGGTCAGTTTGCCTTTGCCCGGCACTTTGAAGTCCGTGGCCTTGTACTGGTCGCCAAAGGCGTGACGGCCGACAACGACCGGACGCGTCCAGCCCGGCACGAGGCGTGGAATGTTCGAGATCACGATCGGCTCGCGGAAAACAACACCGCCGAGGATGTTACGGATGGTGCCGTTCGGCGACTTCCACATCTTCTTCAGGCCGAATTCCTCAACGCGGGCTTCGTCCGGCGTGATCGTGGCGCATTTGACGGCAACGCCGTATTGCTTGGTGGCGTTTGCCGCGTCGATGGTGATCTGGTCATCCGTCTCGTCGCGCTTCTGGATCGAGAGGTCGTAGTATTTCAGGTCGACGTCGAGGTAGGGATGGATCAGCTTGTCTTTGATAAGCTGCCAGATGATGCGGGTCATTTCATCCCCGTCCATCTCGACGATCGGGTTCTTGACCTTGATTTTCGCCATATTTGGAAGTCCTTGCGCTTGAAATGTTCTGGCAGGGCTATAGCAGAGCCCACGCAGGCGTCAAAACAGGTTACGACATGGCAGATCACCGCAGCCCGGCTATCATTCTCCACTCGCCCCAGCTGGGTGAAAATATCGGCGCGGCAGCGCGTGTCATGCGCAACTTTGGTCTGACGGATCTGCGCCTTGTCACGCCGCGCGATGGCTGGCCGAACCCTGCCGCCGACACGATGTCAGCTGGCGCATTCGACGCGGGCGTGACCGTGTCTGTGCATGAAACACTACAGGATGCGCTGGAAGGCATCACCTGGCTAGCCGCGGCGACGGCTCGGTTGCGGGGGATCGAGAAGCGGGTGGGCGATGCGCAGGGCGCGGCGCAGGTGGCGCATGAGCGGCTGGGTGCCGGCAAATCGGCCATCATGTTCGGGGCCGAGAAATCCGGCCTGCCGAATGATGCAGTCGCGGTGGCCGATTTCCTGATGACCTATCCGGTGGACGTGGATTTCAAGAGCCTGAACCTTGCGCAGGCCGTGTGCGTGTTCTGTGCGGAATGGGGCAAGCTGGCGATCGGCGCGCGGCAGGACGAGGGGGACAACAAGGCCAGCCTCGGCGATCTTGCCCCGCGCGACGAGCTGTACCGCATGTTCGAGCATTTCGAGGAAGAGCTTGAAAGAGCAGGATATTTCTTCCCGCCGGAGAAGACAGCCCTGATGAAGGACAATCTCCGTGCCGCGTTGATAAGGGCGGACTGGACGCAGCAGGAAGTGCAGACGTTCCGGGGCGCGATCAAGGCGCTGGCGCTCGGCCGGGCAAGGCGCGGATCATCCGTGAAGACTGATCGCGTCGCTGTCATTGGTTCTGGCCCGGCGGGCCTGATGGCCGCTGAAGTGCTGTCGGAAGCGGGTGTCGGCGTCGACGTTTACGAGGCGATGCCGAGCGCCGGGCGCAAGTTCCTGATGGCCGGAAAGAGCGGACTAAACATATCCCATACCGGATCAGAGCATGACTTCCTCATGCGTTATCATGACTATAGCGGACTATTCCCTGACTATATCGGATCATTCGGACCGGATCAGGTGACCGCCTGGATGGAAGACCTCGGCATGCGGCGCATGTCGGCCCGACGGGGCGGATCTTTCCCGAATCGATGAAAGCCTCCCCGCTGCTCCGCGCCTGGCTCAGGCGGCTGGCAGACAGGGGTGTGGACCTGCACCTCAAACACCGCTGGACCGGATGGACGCCCGAGGGCGGGCTGGCCTTTGCCACGCCGGAGGGTGCGGTGACGGTACAGCCTGCCGCGACCGTGTTCGCGTTGGGCGGCGGCAGCTGGCGGCGGCTCGGCTCGGATGGCGGCTGGGCAGAGCTGTTTGCGGCGGCGGAGATTCCGGTGGCACCGTTCCGGCCCTCCAATTGCGGCTTCACGGTGGATTGGTCAGAGGGCGGGCTGGCCTTTGCCACGCCGGAGGTGCGGTGACGGTACAGCCTGCCGCGACCGTGTTCGCGTTGGGCGGCGGCAGCTGGCGGCGGCTCGGCTCGGATGGCGGCTGGGCAGAGCTGTTTGCG
>LZQP01000075.1_pt1 | contig 10165 bp, 11 predicted proteins | sample 768551 | NCBI WGS metagenome assembly LZQP01 (sample SAMN05207184, study PRJNA324509) | oil field metagenome | isolation source: sample BH-FW-16 from oil reservoir | place: India: Bombay High | collected 2015-12-03
CCGAACAGCAGGTTGCCCAGCGCTTCCTTGGCTGCTTGTTCTGCCAGGTCTTCGGTGGTTTCCGTTTTCTCCGGTTCTGTGTTCGTCTCATCGGCGGAGGAGGTCCCGGTGGTCGCACCCAGAATATCCGTCAGCGGATTGGAGCTCGTACTGCTGCCAGACTTGCCCGTAATGCCCTCAAGTAATTGACCCGTCAGGTCCTGCTTGAGTTGGCTGGTCACGCCGGAGAGGTCGGGGGTCACTTTCGGGTTTGTCCAGCTGCCTGACAGACGGATTGGCACCGGAATGCCATTCAGCTGCACCACGCTGCCCGTGCCTTGCGCCTTTTTGTCGATGCTCGTCGCCAGACGCAGATCCAGGGATTGGCCGCCAAGATTGATGTTGCCGGATCCATCGATACCCAATACCGGGCTCAACAGTTTCATCAGGTCCACATTCGCGACACCATTCTTCACCGACAAAACGGTATCGAAGCTGGTGAAGTCCGTCGTAGCTTCCGGTGAAAGCGCGGAGGTGAAGTCCAGGCCCTGCAGCTGACCGCTTGTAACAGCCTGCAGCAGGGAATCCTTACTGCGCACGAGCTGGGCGACGTTCAGGCCCTTGATGGCACCTTCGTTCAGTTTTGTGCTCACCTCGCCATTGAGGGCTTTCATGATCTCATCGATGGATGCGCCCGTGGAATTGGCCGACACGGTGAACGTGCCAGTGCCGGACAACTTGTCAAAACCGGCAGCGTACCAAGCAGGGAGGAAACGCCCACATTGTCGCCAGTCATATCAATAGCGATCGCAGGCTTCGCGGCTGAGGCGTCCACATTCATCTTGCCGGCCCAACTTCCGCCGAAGGCCGTGAAGGCCGGCAGGTCTGCGGTCAGCTTGCCGTTCCTGAGGACAGCATTCACCTGAGCATCCTTCAGGACCACATTGCCGAGGGTCAGCGTGGTGGTCTTGATCTTCAGGTTCGCGTTGACGGCCTGCAGGCCGCCAGGTCCAGCGGTTCGCTGCTCCACCCCTCCATGGGCTGTTGCGGTTTCTTTTCCTGGTCCTCAGCGGCGAGGAAGGGCGACAGATCCAGTTCACCCATGTCGAGGTCGCCCGTCAGGCGGGGCTTCTTGCCGGACAGGTCGACCCCGGCAGTGCCGGTCGCCTTGATGTCGTCGAGGGCGAAAGCGAGATTCTTGATGGAGATCTTCTTGAACGAACCGGAGATGTCGCCGGCGGTCGAGAAGCTTTTCATCGTATCGCCCTCGGGCATCTCCACATCCGCAGCCTTCAGCAGGGCGCGCAGCTCCTTGCTGGACGCGTCGATCGTGCCGTTCACCTGGCCGTCACCGGCCAGCGATGCCTCTCCTTTGTAGGAGGCGTTCAGCAGGGCACCCGTGTGCTGGATGTCGATGTCTTTCAGGGCAAGGGCGTCGGCCGTGCCGCTGACCTTGCCGGACATGCTCACCTTTTCGAGTGCATCTTCGGCAGGGATCTCGATGCCCATGTCCTTCAGCAGCTTGCCCGTATTGAGCGCTGAAGCCTTAAGGGAGCCGTCGACAGCCGGGCTGTCCTTCAGGGCGACGGAACCCGTGAAGCCCAGATCCAGCTGGTCGCCTTTCAGGCCGAGCGTATCGAACTTGATGACCAGCGCATCGAAGGGGCCGGAGACACTGCCTTTCATGTCACCGGCGCCAAGGGGGGTGAGGTTCACCGGCATGTCGACTTTTGCAAAAGCGGCCAGATCAGCGAGGTTTGCCGCGCTGAGGGTAAAGCTGCCATCAAGTGCCGGGGCATCGCCCATCGTGACAGAGCCACCAAACGTGCCGGACGCGAGCTTCGAATCGAGCTTGAGGCCCAGCTTTGAAGGGGATCCGTTCTGCAGGGTTGCAGGTGTATCGAGTGTCAGGTCGACATCGAATGCCTGGTCCTGGAAGACCCCATCGGCCTGGGCTTTCAGCGGTTTGTCGAAGCCTTGCATGGAGCATCGAGATTCAGGTCCTTCAGGACGTATTCCGTGCCGGCCTCATCGTCGCGATAGGTCAGTGATGCGTTCTTGAGGCTGGCCTTGGCAATGCTGGCGTTCACACTGGCGCCATCACCTGTGGAGGCCGGTTGTTCCGTTTCGGCGGTGCCGAAGTCCCAGTTCGTGCGACCGTCTGCCAGTTTCTCAAGCTGAACATTGGCGTCGACGAAGGCGAGTTCCTGAACTTCGACGCGGCGGGAAAGCAGCGGCATCCATTTCACCGAACCGCGCAGTTCGCCCGCTTCAATCATGTTCGGTGCAGAGAAGCCGTCCGGGTTGGCCACCGTGACACCGCCGACGCTGGCGGAGATTCGCGGGAAGACTGAAACGCTGACATCGCCGGTCAGCAGGACTTCACGGTTCAGCGCGCTGGTTGCCGCCTTTTCGATCTGCGTCTTGTAAACCGATTTCGGGACGAAGAAGGGGATGGTCAGGGCTGCAACGAGGAGAAGGCCGAAAATACCGGCCAAAATCAGGATTGTACGTTTCATGTCTGCCGCCTTGAGGTGTGTTCTGGCACTATAGATGGGTATTATGTCGGATGAATGGCTGTGGAAAAACGAAATAGCTGATTCCGTGTGAACTTCCCCGCTTGACCCACTCATCGCCCCCGCATAAAGAGGCGGCTCGCCGCAATCGCGGCCCGGAAAATGCGCGGGTGTAGCTCAGCTGGTTAGAGTGCCGGCCTGTCACGCCGGAGGTCGCGGGTTCGAGCCCCGTCACTCGCGCCATTTTCAAAATTTTTCCTCAATAAAACAAGGTATTAGATTTGAAAATGGCGTCCCGTCCGCGCTTTTTTCAAAAAGTGGGATACAAACTGGATACAAAATGGGATACAAGGGCGTATGGCAATCATGCGCGATCCCGATAGATTTTTGCTCAAACGTGGAAAACGTTGGTACTATCAACGTCGCGTACCCGGACAATTTTCACACCTTGATCAAAGGCGTTTTGCGAAGGTTTCGCTCAAGACAGATTCACTTGAAATCGCGCGCCTGAGGCGAGATCACCTTGCCGAGGCGGATGACGAATATTGGATGGCGCTGGCGATTGAGTTGGCGGAAGAAAACGCAAATGGCCCAACCGTGCGAGCTGCTTTAGAGCATCGCTACAAAGCCGCTATTTCACGTGCGATGGCTTATGGCTTCTCATACAAACCTGCCGAGCCTCTCGCCGAGAGTCGTTCTATTGCCGAGTTGATGGAGAGGATCAAAACGCTTGAGGCGCAATCGGGTGCTGATGGCGATCCGAAGCGAGCTGACAGCGAAGCTCTTTTGGGAGGAGCTCCAAATCCGGCCTCGACAATTCCAGTTTCTGAGGCCTTTGACCTCTATGTTTCGAAGATTGCGTTTGATGATCAATACAATAAGTCCGAGGCACAAAGGCGGTCCTGGGAGAAAACGAAGCGTACTTCGATAAACTATTTTATCGAACAGATGGGCGACCTTCCTCTCAGCGATATCACGCGCGATAAAGCTCTTGAGTATCGCGATTGGTGGGTGGAACGAATGCAGCCGCAGGATGGTGCTAGAAAACCCGTCGCTCCAAATACGGCGAACCGCCATATAGGAAATATGCGCTCACTTCTTCAGCGATACTACAAGCACATTGGTGAAACCGATTTCGAAGATCCGTTCCGCGACTTTTACTTCTCCGGGAAGACCGAAGCGAAGCGTGCGTCGTTTACAGATGATTGGGTCCGCTCTCGTATCTTGGTCCCCGGATTATTCGACGGTTTGCGTTTAGAGTTGCGGGTATTGATCTACCTGTTGATTGAGACAGGTGCGAGACTGAGTGAACTCGTGAACCTGCAGTCAGAAGACATTCGCTTGAATGCTAAAGTGCCGCATATCGCAATCCGTCCGGAACAAAACCGAGAGCTAAAGACTGAAGATTCGAGGCGAGAAATTCCGTTGGTTGGCGTTGCCGAGATTGCCATGCGATCATGCCCTGAAGGCTTTCCATACTACTATGACAAAAGCACGCTTGTATCTGCCAATCTGATGAAGGCTTTCCGCCAGCGCAAGCTCTTACCCTCGTCGGACCATGTCATTTATTCATTCCGGCACTCTTTCGAGGATCGCATGTTGGAAGGCGGGCTGGACTATGGTCTGCGATGCGCTTTGATGGGACATAAGAACAATCGTCCAGAATATGGCCAAGGCGGATCGCTTGATTACCGTCGCAGCGAATTATTGAAGATCGCTCATCCTTTTGACGCTAGTTGTTTTAGCTAAAGTCGCCCGTCTTTCTCCGTCTTTCATTTCACAAAAAGCTTAACCTCAAAAAGGGGTGCCAGACGTCGGGCGCAGATTTTTTGTAACTTTTCTCTGTAAGGATCAATTACCCGTGTACACAGATAGCCTGGTGCATATACGAGTCGATTCAGACGAATTGGGGGAAGTACAATGATCCAGACCATAAAAAAGATCTGGCGCGTCATGCGCAAAGTCTTGGCCGTGATCGTGTTTCTTTTCGCCTTTATTCAATCCGGAGGGTTCATCCAAGGCCTAAACTATCTGCTCGACGGCGGCGAAGTTGTCGACGTCGGAGGCGTTATGGTGATCTCGGGGCTCATCGCTACGGCCTTAATCGTCGTCGGAGTGATCATCTGGCCAGGTAAAGGGAAGCCCGACGGTGACGAAACTGAGCCGCCTCGATCCAGTACCCCGTCTAGACATCATAAAAAAACTACGCCGAGCATATCGAAAGATGAATTAAGAAAAGACGACGCTCTACTAATGGCCATAAAGACGGGAGATCTTTATGGCGATGGTGTTGATGCCGATGAGATACCCGGTTCGATGGGTGCGTTTGGTCTGGATGTTAATAATCCGATCCCGGTGAAATCAGTAGTAGGCGCTATCGAATATTTGGAAAATCTCACGTTCTCCGATGGCACCAAAGTGCGCTATAAAAGAATAGGCTCAATGAGCTCATCTCATGTCAAGCATCCAGTTGATGCTTACGAGTTGGCTCGGGATTCGGGTGAGGTGGTTTGTACCGTTTTCCTGTCGCCATATCACAAGAGAAACTCTAACAAAAAGCCAGACTTTGGAGCGCTGGAGGACGAAAGCTCACCCTCGGATGATGCTATTTTACAAGCCCATTTGAACCAACGATTGAGGTGCAATCTGTAGACGGGGTGCGTAAGTACCGTGATCGATTGTCAAAATTATCATATCCTGACATCTGCAAAGAATTGTCAAATGTCATGTCTGCTAAGCACAATTTGATGAGCATTCAGACGCCGATTTCTGAGTTTGCAGAAAAGCAAACAAGGGTGACCGATTTGACCGACAAGGCATTATGGATTTGCGTTCATGTGTTCGGGCAGGACGCGGTCACAAATATCAATCAGAATAGCCCGACGCAGCTTAACGAGCAGATCAATGCACTTGATCAAGAGGTGGCCCAAAAAGACTTGGAGCCCGAAAAGCATGGAGCAGCATTGCTGTCGAAACTTGGTGAGATGCTTGAGCCCGGTAAAGGCAAGTCAGGCGAACACGTTTCCGAGCCTAACCGGTATGGTGCATCTTCTGTCCGGTTTGGTGCACTTCCTAAATATGAAGTTGAGGCTTTTCGACGAGCAAGGGACGTAGTGTTTAAGCGTGACATTGCTTCTGAGGAAGAACGTCAGAGACTGCTTGAAGCTCGCGAAGTCCTTACCCGGCTCTATCTGGATGGTTATGGGGAAGCGTATTCGGTGCTTGGTTACATGGCGGTGGTTCATGCCGGAACAGACAGCGACATAGATGACGGACTAAAAATACTTCAGAATTGCTCGGATGCTGGAGATTGGGGTTCGTCTTGCCTCCTCGGTGACATCTATCATTTGGGGCTTTCCGTTGAGCACGATTATGCACGTGCATGGCAATACTATACAAAAGCAGTCGACCAAGGCAGCGCCGCTGCTTTAACCAGCAAAGGGATCATGGCGATCCACGGTCGAGGCGTGCCAAAAATATTGAATTGGGAAAAGAACTGCTGACCCGCGCTCACGAGCGAGGTGCGACGACAGCTAAGCAATGGTTAGATCAGTTGGACTCCGAAGATTTTTCAAAAGATTTTGATGATGAAATTCCATTCTAACTTGGATGGCGCACCTTAGTTGGGCCGCCTAATTTTGTCCTATCAGAGCTGTTAGCAAACAAAGTAACAGCGTTGCGAGCTCGTCGATTTTGAAAGCGATTTAGGTGCTTGCTCAACCTGGCCGATCTGGCTCGTCTGTCTTCCAGTTCGCTTTCAAGTCTTTCGAGTATTGGCCAATATGTGTCGCCGTAGAGTTCGATGACCCGAGCGACCGTCGCCATCGCTCGTTCAATCTCATCGTCGGAGAATGTATTTGATTTGCTGTGTGGCATTGCGACGAAGAACCGGCTTTAATTAGCTTTCGCGCGGTTCCAGACCATAACGCCTGTGCCGTCCGCTTCATTCTCGAAGAAGGCCGCACGCACAGGGCTCGCAAAGCTCGGATCGTCCAGTTTTACGGCAAGATAAGGGGTATCCCCTTGCTTGCTTTCCTGACGCCAAGCTGCGCCGAGTTCCGCGCCGCCAGCATAAAGCCGAAAGTCCGGTGCGCCATCGCTTGCCTTATCCTTGTTGGGAACAAGCTGCGCTTTCACATTGATGGTCATGGTGCGGATGGTGCCGGTATAGGCTCCATCCTTTGCGGTGAAGGTTCCAATCTGTGCCATGGGTTTAATCTCCTGTATTGGCGTGAAGAGCGCGGCGCGCTCGTTTGAACCCGGCATCCGAGCCGAGAAAGCTTTCCAGCATGGCCGGGATCAGCGCTTCGGGTTTTTCCTCCTCGCCATAAGTCTGGCGGTAGATTTCTGCGTAGTCGCTGAGCGCGCTCGCAAGGTCTGGATCGACCGAAAGGCTCATGCGTACCGGCGTGCGGTCAGGGAGTTTGTCGAGGCGCAGGGTCATCAGTGCGCTCCCGTTGCAGGCCGCACATACTCGACAATCGGGGCATCGGCGGCCTTGGCAATTGCAGTCAGATGTTGATCGTTTACCTCATAGGCGACAATGCGAGCATATTCGATCTGCGCTGGTGGACGTAAAGCCCAGTTCCAGTAGTCCCGGGTCAAGAGCACTCCGCAGAGCAAACAGGCAATCGAAATAAAGACACCATATGCTGACTCACCCGAGATCTGTGAGACCTGAGATACCGCACTGAAAGAAAGGGCCGCGCCTTGCAGCGCTAATACCGCATAGAGAGCTGATGCTTTTGCCGGTGTCAGCGGTGCTTGACCTTCACGTTCGATCAGCACCTGCCGATCGGCACATAAATCTGCAATCTGTCTTTGTCGTGGCGGGGGCGGGATGTGAAACATGATTTATCTCCTTTTTACTGAGGTCTGAGAATAAGGTCACGGGTGACGACAACGCGCACAGGCCAGCCAGGGCGCACACGAATAGTCGGTTGAATCCCGAGATTGCGGTCAACGACGCGCTGGCCCGCTTGGTTGATCGTGTCTGTTGTTCCGCGCCGGATGGCGCGCTCGATATCGCCATCTCCATCCGCGCCAAGCTCTGCGCCAACACCAAGAATGGTGGCGAGCCCCGCTGCGATGAAGACGCGGTCCCAATGGTGGTCCGTTCTGTCCGACAGACCCGCGTACCTTGTGCATCTGCACCTGGCGCGGAGATGACAATCGACGACCCATCAGGGAAAATGATCCGATCCCAAGTCACCAGTGCTCGGTTCTGCCCGAATGAGACTTCAGACTGATAACGTCCGATCAGGCGCGAACCCTGCGGGATCAGAACATATTGCCCAGTCACTGTATCGTAGACCGGCTGAGTAACTTGAGCGACGATGGTTCCTGGTAGGTCGGAGTTGATGCCGGTAACGAGTGATGCCGGGATCAGCGTTCCCGCCATGACCTGATAGGGCGAAGCGGGGTCTTCGACGTCGTGCTGGTTATAAACATCGCCGCCCGCACCTTCACCGGCGAAAGCAAGCTTTCGGGATTGGAGATTTGTATCAGCGGCTTGACTGAAGGCTGACGGCGCGCCTTGCGGCAGAGCTGCGAGCGCAAGAAGTTCCGAGCCGAGATCAAGTGCAGGGTCGCGATAGGTGGGGCGCGCGTCAGATACGGTCTGACCGCCCGTTTCAGATTGAAGCTGGAAAAAGACCGGCGCGCGGGCGGCCTCATCGGCACGCGCCGCTTCGCGCATGCGCCGGGCGCGTTCGGCTTCATCGACCGGATTTGGGCGAAAGTCATCTTCTACTCTCGTGACGTATTCCGGTTCAATGCCGAGTTCCCGTTCGGCGCGGAGCATGGTCGCACCAAGATCACCGGACAGCGGCGGGCCGAGCCGGGTGATGCGGGTTTCGACCGGTGCGATGTCGCTATAGCTTGCGGGCAGCGCGCCAAGTCCATCGGGCGTTCTCTTATTTGTCGTATTGTAAAGCTCGCGCTGCTGATCTGGATCGACGGCGGTCGGCGGTTTGAGGGCGATGCTCATCGCGGCAAACAGGGCAAGCACACCAAGGCCTGCGCCGACCATCAGGACCTTCCGATTGATGCGCGTCACGGGTTTCGGGCTAGACCGGATCTTCAACCGTTCAGCATGTTCGTCAAAAGGGATGGGCTCGGACATCTTTCTAGCCCCCGAAGATCGCAGCCAGCGGCGAGCGCCGTTCATGGCGGGAGATACGGACAACGGTCTGGTTGCTTGTCCCAAGGCGCAGCTCAGCGGCACGGAACAACCGGTCCACGACATAGTAATTGCTGCGCACACGGTAGTTTACGAGTTCGGCGTCGCCGTCTTCGCCGAGCACGAAGAGCGGCGGCATGTCGGTGGCCATGATGTTGTCTGGCATCTGGATGAAGACTTGTCGCCCATCATCAAAGACACGCACCGGCTTCCAGGCTGGGCTGTCGCCAGACATTCTGTAGTCGAAGTTCAAGCCCTCAAGAGTAAGGCCGTTTCCGATACTGCCAGCCTCACGGGCCACAGCACGTTCATTCCTAGCCGTAAGACCTGCCAGCTCGTCTGCAGGATAGCGCCAGGATAGGGCTGCCATATAGCCGCCTTCGACACTTTCCAGTTCAAGGTGATAGGTTCGCCTGTCCGTTGCGATCATCAGGTTGGTTCGGATGCCGGACGAGATGGGTTTGACCAAGACATGCGCGCGGGAGGTATTCCCAGAGCCCGAGATCGTATCGCCGACCACCCAGCGGACTGTGTCGCCTGCTGAGACTGAGACCAGTTCCTCACCCGGTTGAAGCGCAACATCACTGACCTGACCGGGGCTGGCATAAAGCCGGTAGAGGGCACCCTCTGTGTAGGGATAGACCTGGATCGCATTCACATAGCCATCGACAGAGGGTTCGATCAGCGCACCTTCTCGCCCTTCTCGAATTGCCTGGCGAGGCGAGACGCGCGGCGAAGGAACGGTTTCTATGGCCTTCATTTGCCCGGGCAATGGAAGTGGCACCGCCGTTTCTATGATCCGGGCAGGATATTCAGTTTCATCTTCCAATGGCGTCGCGGCCACGAATGCGCTGGAATCAATGGGGGCCAGTTCAGTTGTTGCGCAAGCGGTCGTAAGCGCAAGGGCAGATGTGGCGAGGATAGTACGTAGCATGGGGATCATTCTCCTGTGACAAGGTCCTGTCCCCAGTTCAGGGCATGGACATAAATGCCGAGCGGATTGGCGCGGAGCGTCTCTGCGTCCGTCGGCGGTTGCGTGATGATTGTGAAATTGCCGGTGAAGCGCTGCGCCTGCATGAGCGCGCCATTCTCATAGGTCTTCTCGATCCAGCGGGCCTGGAAGCTGTCATCGGAGACGCGCACGACGCTGACGACATCTACAGTGCGGGACTTCCGTCCGACATCAGCAAAGGGGTCATTTTCCTGGGCATACTGATTGAGGGTCGTAGAGGCGCGATCGGTGACAAAGTCATAGGCCCGCAGCCAATTCTCGCGCACAACCACCGGATCAACGGAAAGCCCGCGTACATTCTCGATGAAGCCTGCGAGATGATGGGCGATCTGACGACATCTACAGTGCGGGACTTCGTCCGACATCAGCAAAGGGTCATTTCCTGGGCATACTGATTGAGGGTCGTAGAGGCGCGATCGGTGACAAAGTCATAGGCCCGCAGCCAATTCTCGCGCACAACCACCGGATCAACGGAAA
>LZQP01000076.1_pt1 | contig 10034 bp, 17 predicted proteins | sample 768551 | NCBI WGS metagenome assembly LZQP01 (sample SAMN05207184, study PRJNA324509) | oil field metagenome | isolation source: sample BH-FW-16 from oil reservoir | place: India: Bombay High | collected 2015-12-03
CTCGCCTTCTATGGTGCCCACGAAACTCTGGAAGGCGCCGAGGCCGATGCGTGGTGATCCTGCATTTCCCGGACATGGCCGCCGCCAAGGCATGGTACAGCAGCCCGGAATACAAGGCGGCGCGTGCGCACCGTTTCCAGGCTGCCGATTATCGCGTCATTCTGGTCGAAGGGGTCTGAGCCCCCTCTGCCTAGGCGACGATGGTCGCTTCGGTGCTTTCCTTCACGTCCTGCATGGAGACGCCAGGGGCAAGTTCGACCACTTTCAGCCCGCCCTCGACCACGTCGAAGACGCAGAGGTCGGTGATGATGCGGTTGACGACGCCCTTGCCGGTCAGCGGCAGGGTGCAGGCTTTCAGCACCTTGGTCTCGCCCTTCTTGTTGCAGTGATCCATCACCACGACGATGCGCTTCACGCCAGCGACGAGGTCCATCGCCCCGCCCATGCCTTTGACAAGCTTGCCGGGGATCATCCAGTTGGCGATGTCGCCATTCTCAGCCACTTCCATCGCGCCAAGGATGGCAATGTTAATGTGGCCGCCGCGGATCATCGCGAAGCTGGTGGCAGAGTCAAAGAAGCTGGTGCGCGGCAGCGTCGTGATCGTCTGCTTGCCGGCATTGATCAGGTCCGGGTCTTCCTCGCCTCGAACGGGAACGGGCCCATGCCCAGCATGCCGTTCTCGGACTGGAGCGTGACATCCATGTCTTCGGGGATGTGGTTCGCCACCAGCGTCGGGATGCCGATGCCGAGGTTCACATAGAAACCATCATGCAGCTCTTTCGCGGCACGTGCCGCCATTTCATCGCGTGTCCAGGGCATTAGTAGTGCTCCCGCTTGCGGGTGGTTCGTTGTTCGATGCGCTTCTCGAAAGTGCCTTCACGATGCGCTGCACGAAGATGCCCGGCAGGTGGATTTCGTCCGGGTCGAGATCGCCAGTCGGCACGATTTCCTCCACCTCGCAACGGTGACCTTGCCGGCCATCGCCATGGGCGGGTTGAAGTTGCGGGCCGTCTTGTTGAAGACGAGGTTGCCCTGCGTGTCGGCCTTCTCGGCCTTCACGATGGAAAGGTCTGCGACGAGGCCCGTTTCGAGGATGTAGGTCTCGCCGTTGAAGTCGCGGTGCTCCTTGCCCTCGGCGACCAGCGTGCCAACGCCCGTCTTGGTGTAGAAGCCCGGAATGCCTGCGCCCCCTGCCCGGCAACGCTCTGCCAGCGTGCCCTGCGGGTTGAACTCCAGCTCCAGTTCCCCGGAAAGGTACTGCCGCTCGAACTCCTTGTTCTCACCGACATAGGAGGAGATCATCTTCTTGATCTGGCGCGTCTGGAGCAACAGGCCGAGGCCAAAATCATCGACGCCCGCATTGTTCGAAATCGCGGTGATGTCCTTCACGCCCGACTCGCGCAGGGCGAGGATGAGGTTCTCCGGAATGCCGCACAGGCCGAAGCCCCGGCCATCACGGTCATGCCGTCGAAGGTCAGCCCTTCGAGTGCTTCGGCCGCTGTATTGTAGACCTTTTTAGACATGGACAGGTCCTGTCGCTCCCTGAATTGGGCGCTTAGGCAGGAAGCCTGCCCATGCGCGCTTTCTTATTCCGTAGCACACTTTCAGGCGTGCTGAACCGTCTCGCGGCCCCAAAAATCAACAAGCGTTGAAACACACCCTTACAGGGAAAACAAGGTGGATCAGACGGATTCCACGGTCTGCTCGATCGCCCCGAAGATCGAGTGCCCGGCCTTGTCCAGCATTTCCATGCGGACTGTGTCTCCCGGCTTCATGAACGGGGTCTTCGGCGCGCCGCCTGCAATCGTCTCGATCATCCGGATCTCGGCAATACAGGAATAGCCAAGCCCGCCTTCGAAGACAGGCTTGCCCGCGCCGCCGTCGGCATCCTTGTTGGACACGGTGCCCGAGCCGATGATCGTGCCAGCGCTGAGCGGGCGGGTCTTTGCGGCGTGGGAAACGAGGCGCGCAAGGCTGAACGTGGCGTCTACCCCGGCATTCGCGCGGCCGAACGGCTCGCCATTATAGTCCACATGCAGCGGCAGGTGGATGACGCTGTCCTTCCAGGCATCGCCCAGTTCGTCTGGCGTGACGGCGATTGGCGTGAAGGCGCTCGGCGGCTTGGACTGGAAGAACCCGAAGCCCTTGGCGAGCTCGCCGGGGATCAGGCCGCGCAGCGACACATCATTACACAGCATGACGAGTTTGATGTGGTCTGCAGCGTCCGCTTCGGAGACACCCATGGGCACGTCGTCAGTGATAACGGCCACCTCCCCTTCCATGTCACAGCCCCAGGCAACATCGCCGAGTGGGATGGCATCGCGGGGGCCGAGGAAGGCATCCGAGCCCCCTGATACATCAGCGGATCGTCATAGAAGCTTTCCGGCACTTCAGCGCCGCGCGCTTTCCGAACCAGTTCGACGTGATTGATATAGGCTGACCCGTCCGCCCACTGATAGGCACGCGGCAGCGGGCTCTCGCACTCATGTTCGTGGAAGCGGAAAGTGGGCACGCTGCCCAGCTCCACCTGCTCAGCCAGTTGCTGCAGGCGCGGCGCGGCATGCGCCCAGTCGTCGAGCGCTGCCTGCAGGGTCGGCGCTATGGACGCGGCGTCGGTCGCGCGCGTCAGGTCTTTCGAGACAACAACAAGACGCCCATCACGGGCACCGTTCTTAAGAGTGGCGAGTTTCATATGTCAGCTTTCTTCCGCGATTTTCTCGTGCAGCCAGGCGGCGTGGCGGGGGGCTTTTTTGGTGGCGCTCCATTCCTCGATCATCGGTTCAGCAACGGATTTCAGTTGCGCCATCTGCTCCGGCGTGCCGATGTCGGCGGCAAGCTCGATGCGGTGGCCATTGGGTCGAAGAAATAGATCGATTTGAAGATGCGTGATGCGTCGGCCCCAGCACGTCGAGCCCCATACCTTCGAGGTGCGCCTTGGTCGCCAGAAGCTCTTCAAGAGATCCGACGCGGAACGCGATATGCTGCACCCAGGCGGGCGTGTTCTCGTCGCGGCCCATTTCTGGCTGCTGCGGCAATTCGAAAAAGGCCAGCACATTGCCGTTCCCGGCATCGAGGAAAATGTGCATGTACGGATCATAGGCGCCGGTCGAGGGCACATGGTCCTCCGCAATCGCCAGCTGGAAATCCATGCCCAGCGCATCGCGATAGAACTCAACCGTTTCCTTCGCATCCTTGCAGCGATAGGCGACGTGATGGACGCCTTTCAAATGTGCGGGTGATGTCATCTGTTATCTCCCTTCAGTCTTTTGCGGCGTTCTTGGCGCGCCGCCATGCATTGAACCAGCTGCCGATCCCGAGGCCGAGCGTCACGCCCGGAATGGCCGGGGCGGATATGACGCCCATGCGCCACAGGATGACGCCCACAACCGTTCCGGCGACAGCCCAATCAGCCCTTCGCCGGCTGGCGACAACTGAACTTTCTTTTTCGGCTCGCTCATGCGTCCTCTTCGACCTTCAATGCACCTCGCTGGATCTGGTCACGTTCCATGGATTCAAACAAGGCCTTGAAGTTACCTTCACCGAAGCCTTCCTTGTAATCGCCCTTGCGCTGGATGAATTCAAAGAAGACCGGGCCGATCTGGGCTTGGGCAAAGATCTGCAGCAGGAGGCGCGGCTGGCCGCCTTCGGTCGTGCCGTCGAGCAGCAGGCCGCGGGACTTCAGCCCCTCGACGTCTTCGCCATGGCCCGGCAGGCGCTCGTCCAGCATCTCGTAATAGGCCGCCGCGGCGCCGTCATGAAGGGCACGCCCTTCTGCTTCAGGCTGTCATAGCAGGCATAAAGGTCGTCGCAGATCAGGGCGATGTGCTGGATGCCTTCGCCGTTGAACTCCCGCAGGAATTCCTCGATCTGGCCGCCGCCGCCCTTGCCTTCCTCGTTCAGCGGAATGCGGATCTTGCCATCCGGCGCCGTCAGCGCCTTGGAGGTCAGGCCCGTATATTCGCCCTTGATGTCGAAATAGCGGATTTCCTGGAAGTTGAAGAGCTTCTCATAAAAGTCCGCCCAGTACTTCATGCGGCCGCCATAGACATTGTGCGTCAGGTGGTCGATCAGCTTGAAGCCTGCGCCGACAGGGTGCTTCTCGACATCCGGCAGATATTCGAAGTCGATGTCATAGATGTCGAGCCCGTCGCCATAGCGGTCAATCAGATAGATGATCGAATTGCCAATGCCGCGGATGCCGGGAATGTGCAGCTCCATGGGCCCGGTCTGGACGTGCACCGGCTCTGCCCCCTGCTCCAGCAGGTGGGCATAGGCCTTGCGGGCATCACGCACGCGGAAGCCCATGCCGCAGGCAGACGGGCCATGCTCGCGTGAGAAATACCATGCCGCCGATTTCGGCTCGTAATTGGTGATCAGGTTGATCCCGCCCTGACGCCACAGCTCGACATCCTTGGAACGGTGACGGGCAACTTTCGTGAAGCCCATGGTTTCAAAAACCGGCTCCAGCATGCCTTTTTCAGGGGCCGAAAACTCGATGAATTCAAAACCGTCGAGGCCTGCAGGGTTGTCAAACAGGTCTGCCATGGGTTCTCTCCCTATTGCGATAAATGAATTTAGTTTCATATGTAACTATTTGATGCCCACAAGGCAAGCCTGAATGGACCCGCCATGCCTGAGCCCTCCCGTACGCCCCAACTCCACCTGCGTGAATTTCTGCCCTACCGCCTGTCCGTCCTGTCCAACACGATCTCGCGGCGTATTGCGGAGCTGTATGACCGCGAATTTGGGCTGACGATCTGGCAATGGCGTGTCATGGCCGTCACGGGCGATGCCCCTGGCATCAGCGCAACGGACATCGGCCAGCGCACGGCGATGGACAAGGTCGCCGTCAGCCGCGCGGTCGCAGGCCTGATCGAGGTTGGCTATCTGGAGCGCAAATCGTCCGAGGAAGACGGACGGCGGTCAAAGCTGTACCTCACCCCGGCCGGGCAGTCCGTGTACGATGAGATCGTGCCCATGGCGATTGCGGAAGAACAAGCGCTGGAGGCTGTGCTGACACCGGAAGAGCGCGTGGAACTCACCCGCCTGATGGAAAAGCTCGCCAGCTCCGCCTCCCCCGGGCGCCCGCTCTGGTGATCAGACAGGCTCCAGCGGCCAGAAGATCGGGATGACCCACATTCCCACAAGGAACATGACCAGGTTCAGCGGCAGGCCGATCTTGAGGAAGTCTGTGAATTTGTAGCCACCCGCCGTGTAAACCAGCGTATTCGTCTGATAGCCGATCGGCGTCGCGAAACTTGCGCTGGCTGCAAACATGATGGCGACCACGAAAGGCCGCGGATCGATGCCAAGGGAGTGGCCGATCCCGATGGCAATCGGCGTCAGCAGAATGGCCGTCGCATTGTTGCTCATGATTTCAGTCAGGATCATCGCGAACAGGTAGACGATCGCAAGTGTCGCCCTTGGGCCCAGCCCTTCTGTCAGGCCGGAAAGCTCACCGACCAGAAGATTGGCCGCCCCCGTCTTTTCCATAGCCGCCCCAAGCGCCAGCATGCCAAAATAAGCATCAGGATATCCCAGCGAATGGCCTGATAGGCTTCCTGATGGTTGAGGCAGCCCAACGCGACAACGAGGGTCGCCGCCATCAGCGCCAACCCGGCAATCGGGAACACGCCCAGCGCCGCCAGCGCCATGACCAGCAGCACGGCCGCAACAGCGATCGGCGCCTTGTCACGGCGGATGGCGCGATCCGTGGACTCGGTCAGATTGTTCAGCATGCCATCGTCAAACATCGCGCGCATGCCGCGTGGCGGGCCTTCCAGCAGCACGGTGTCGGCCACTTCGAACCGCAGATCTTCCATCCGCTGGGTCAGGTTCTCGCCCCGGCGGTGGATGGCCAGAACGTAGACGCCATAGAGGCGGGCAAGGCCAAGGCCCGTCAGGCGCCGGCCGACAAGACGCGATTGCGGCCCGATCACGCCTTCCACAATCACGGTCTCACTTGTCTGGATCGCTCGAACGCCGGGCGCTTGTCAGCAGCCGCCCCGATCGCGACATTGCCGGCTTCTTTCAGGGTCAGCATTTCCGACACCGGTGAGCGCAGCACAATCCGGTCACCCGGTTGCAGGACGATGGATTTGAGATTTGCGCGTAAGGAAAGCCCTTCGCGGAACACATCGATGACGCTGAAGCCCTTCGATGCAGTGAAGCCCGTTTCGGCAAGTGTCTTCCCGACAAGCTCTGAATCGATGGGGATGAGGATCTGCGCGATGAACCGCCGCCGCGTTGCATCCGGCAACAGGCCAGCCAGAGACTCCCGGACAGGCAACAGCAAGGGTCCGGCAATGGCCATGTAAGCCGCCCCGGCAAGCGCCATGATCGCGCCTGCCCCGGTGATTTCAAACATGCCGAAGGGGGCAAGCCCCCCATCCTGCGCCACACCATCCACCAGGATGTTGGTGGACGTTCCAAGCAGCGTTGTCGTCCCCCCGAAGATCGACGCAAACGAAAGCGGGATCAGCAATTTGGACGGGGCAATATTGATCGTGCGGGCCAGCTGGATCGCGACAGGGATAAGGATCACGACGACTGGCGTATTGTTGATGAACGCCGACAGGACGATCACGCCCAGCATCATGGCCAGGATTGCGATCAGCGGCGTCACATGCCGGGAAAGCTGCGATATGCCCCGCCCGGCTGCACCGATTACCCCCGTCCGCTCCAATGCCGCCGACAACACGAACATGGCCCCGATCGTGATGGGGGCCGGATTGGAGAAAACGGTCAGGACTTCCTTCACGGTGAGGATCTGCGCCGCCATGACCGCGCCAAGCGCCATCAGGGCCACGACATCGGCGGGAAGCTTCTCCCGGACGAAGCCGAAGAACACCACAGCGACCAGTACCAGCACAAAACCGATCTGGACCGGCTGGGAGGTCAGGAATTCAACAACTGACGCAAACATTGCACGTAGGCCTCTTCATACCTGCACCGTTCTACCTTACCGGACGAAAGGGAAACAATCAGCGGAATTCAATGCAGAGATAAGCTTTGTCAGGCACGCCGGCGGCGCACGCTGAGACTGCGGGCAACATCCGAATCTTCTTCGAGCGTGAACCGTTCCACCAGCCGGGCGATGAAGGCCGAGAGCGCATCGCGCACCTCATACGGTGCTTCCATGGGAAGGAAGTGAGAGGTGCCACGCACCCCTTTCATCATCAGCGCCTGATTCATCAGGATCATCTGTGCCCGAACCTTCGGGCTGATGACGGAAGACCGGTTCGGACGCAGGACAATGATGGGAATCTTGTGCTTGCGAACTTTCTTCAGCGCATGCCATGGCCGGTTGCGCTGAGCCGCGAAGGTGGCCGCTTCCCATTTCGGTTCGCAGGTCAGGCGCCAGGTCTGGTTCTCTGTGTCCGCGCCATTGTGATCAATCCGTTCTATGCCGTCGAGCAGGTAATCCGCCAGGAAGGGTTCCCGCCATGAGGCGAATGCCCCCGGCCTGTGTAGGATTCCAGCGCACTCCGGAAACTCGGAAACTCGGCCGGCGCTTCTTTGCACCGCGCGCAAGGGAATTGCGATGAGCGATCCAGGAAATCGGCGGAAAACATGTTTCCAGAAATAAAAGACGCGCGGCAGGATAACCGGATCGGCCAGAACGAGGCCTTTCACGAGGTCCGGCCGCTTGCCGGCAACCAGCAGCGCCACGGTCGCGCCCATGGAATGGCCGCTCAGCACCACGCCATGCGGGGCTTCCTTTTCCAGCCACTCGATCACGTCATCCCGGTAACGGTGCCATGACTTCATGCGGCCGGGCTTTGCCTGCATCGTCGAGCATCCATGCCCACGCATGTCGAGCGCCGCGACGCGCTGCCGCAAGCCCAGCGGCGCCAGCAGCGACTGATACGTCATCGCATTGAACCCTGTCGCGTGAATCCAGACAGCCGCAAACGGTTTGATCGGATCACCGAACTCGATACCGGCCAGCTTGCCGCCGGTTTTCATCTCAGTTGTAAATCGACGCATCAGCCGCGGTTCCCAAATACGCGCCGCAGCAGCTCCGTCGTCCGCGCCACCGGGTTCTCCCGGATCTTCTTCTCTTCCTCCGCGACATAGAGGAAGATGCCGTCCAGGCCATAATCGACCGCATGCGTCGTCAGGTCTGCCTGCAGGCTGGAAGTGATACCGCCAACGCCATATTGCGACGCGACATTTTCCATCGCCGTGAATGCACCGGACTTCGAAAGCGCTTCACGGGCATAAGGGGTGAAGGCTGTCCGCAGCTGTGTTTCCGTCCTGGATCGCAGGTAGTCCGTCGCAGCGGTGTCGCCGCCATTCAGAATGTTCAGCGCGTCATTGATCGTGATGTTGCGAATGGCCCCCAGGATCAAGGCCTGGGCCTCGGGCACAGATGCTTCCGCAGCGCGGTTCATGCGCAGTTCGAGATCGTCGAGCGGCCGCTCGCCCCCACCTTCGCCAGGTTCGACTGGATGGACCGATATGTCTTGGGCAGCGGGATCCGGATCTTCGGATCACCATAATAGCCATTGGCTTGCCCAAGCTGGTTGGCGACAAGGTTGGTGCCGACTGTCAGCGCCTCCCGCAGGCCGGCATCAATCTCGGCCGTGGTCAGCGTTCCCTGGGAATCGGATGTGGGAACAGAAGCGAGAACCTCTCCGAGAACACGGCCAAACTCACCGCTGGTGCCTGTTTCAGCACATCCCGCCGTGAGAAGCGCAAGGCTCAGCGCTCCCAGCATTCTTCGGTTCATCAACTTGCACCCTCACTTTGGCCCCCGCCCCGGGACTCGCAACCGAGCCTACAGGAGCAGCCAGTGGAATTGAAGCCACACCAGCAGGCGCACTGCATCAAAGCCTGACCTTACGAACTTGTCACGCGCCTCAATAAAAAACTTCATTGACCACGAGTGTAGTCACAACTATGACCACAGACGTAGTCGCACCGGGAGGGAGTCCCAGAGATGAAAATTTCAGCCGCCGAACTCGATGTGATGAGTGTGCTCTGGCAGACGCCAGGCCTTGCCGCATCGGATGTTCACGAGGCGCTCGGTGATGAAAAGGACTGGACCAGCCGGACAGTGAAAACGCTGCTGGCGCGTCTGGTCGAAAAAGGCGCCCTCCGCACAGAGGAGGATGGCCGCCGTTACCTCTATTACCCGATTATCGAGGAAGGGGCGTACAAGGCCAAGGCCGCCAGCCAGTTTGTCGATCGCGTGTTCTCCGGACGCGCGGCCCCTCTGGTCGCCCACCTCGCCGACACGCGGGGCCTGACCCCGGAAGACATCGAAGAACTTGAACGCCTGCTGGGGGATCTGAAGAAATGAACGGCTCGACTTTCCTTCCTGATGCGACATACGCCCTGCAGACCGTGCTGGCCGTGTCCATCCTGATTGGCCTGGTTCTGGCCGCGCGGCGGCCTGTCGCCAGGCATTTCGGGGCCGGGGTCGCCTATGCACTGGTGGCCCTGCCGCTCGCCCGGCTTATCCTGCCGCCGCTTCAGATGCCCGTTTCCCTGATGCCGTTCGTCCGCCTGTCGAAACCGGCAGCGACAGTCAGCACGGAAGCCTCCAGCACAACCACGATCATGGCCGTCTCTGACACGGCTGCCCGGCACTGGCGGCGATGCCTCACGCACCCGTTCCCCCTGTTGCCAGCACCAGTTTTTTCGAGGGGCTCCCCTCTTCTTCGCCCCTGACAGACAGCTTGTCGGCCATGCTGCTGCCCCCCTGTTCACCGTCTGGATCGGCGGGGCCCTGCTGGCCTTCGGCCTCAGCATGTGGCGCCAGCATGTCTTCATGCAGACCGTCAAACGTGAAGCTGTAAATGTGTCGCCCCGCCTGCAACGCATTGCCCAGCAGGTTGCGCACCAGGTCGGCCTGAAGCGCCTGCCCGTTATCGCTTCCAGCTTCATCTCTTCCGGCCCGCTGGTGACCGGGCTCGCCCGGCCTGTCGTGCTCCTGCCGGCATGGTTCGAAACGGACTATGACGACACCCAGCAACGTGCTGCCCTCGCGCATGAGCTGACGCATGTCCGCCGGGGCGATCTCTGGG
>LZQP01000077.1_pt1 | contig 10017 bp, 8 predicted proteins | sample 768551 | NCBI WGS metagenome assembly LZQP01 (sample SAMN05207184, study PRJNA324509) | oil field metagenome | isolation source: sample BH-FW-16 from oil reservoir | place: India: Bombay High | collected 2015-12-03
CAGACGGAGACGCCATTGATGTCGATGACCTCGCCATATTCCAGTGCCTGCGTGGATTTTGCGAAGTTCTGTCCGTAGCGCGCCGCCATGATGGCCAGCTATGCGGGTGGGCTTGTAGTCTCCGGTGAAGGTCATCCGCAGGCCTTTGTATTCCACCGTGATCTGCGCCGAGCCGAGGATGTGCCCGGCGGGTGTCAGCCAGACGGAGACGCCATTGATGTCGATGACCTCGCCATATTCCAGTGCCTGCGTGGATTTTGCGAAGTTCTGTCCGTAGCGCGCCGCCATGATGGCCAGCGTATGCGGGTGGGAGAGGACGGCGCCATGGCCGCCGCGGGCATGGTCGGAATGGCCGTGGCTGATGACGGCCCGGTCCACCGCGCCGCGAACCGGGTCCAGATAGAAATCGCCCGGCGGGCAATAGAGGCCCTTTGGCGTTGGTTGCAGCAGGAGGTCCGGGCGAAGCATGGCTGGATTGTAGGCGTTTGCCGCGTTGCGGGAAGGGGCTGGTGTCGGTCCCTTTCTCTTCGTGGCCAAGTGGGGTAGCGGCTGGGCCGCATTCCCCGAACCAAGGGCTTTTCCCATGCAAGTTGGCATCGATTTCGGCACATCGAACACGTCCATCGCCGTTTATGGCCCGGATGGCGCCGATCTGCTCATGCTTGAGCCGGAGAGACCTCCATCCCGACAGCGGTGTTCTACGGGGCGGAGTCCGGCGAGTACGCCATCGGCACGCAGGCCGTGAGCGCCTATGAGTCCGGCGAGGAAGGCCGGCTGATGCGGTCGATCAAATCGGTTCTGGGCTCGTCCCTGATCGACGAGACGACGGAAGTGGGCCGCAGGCGCCTGCCTTTCCGCGATGTGATCGTGCACTTCCTGCGCCGGGTGATCTCAAATGCCGAAGCCCTGACGGGTCAGCGCGTCGAGTCTGTCATTCAAGGGCGTCCGGTATCATTCAATGACCGGCATCCCGACCTCGACAAACGTGCCCAGACCATTCTGGAAGCCTGCCTTCATGAGGCAGGCGTGGCCCATGTCGAATTCCTGGACGAACCTGTAGCGGCAGCGCGGTCCGTGAAGTTTCCGGGCGGCCGGGAGAGGCTGATCTTCGTCGTCGATATCGGTGGCGGTACGTCTGATTTCTCGGTCGTGCGTATTTCGGCAGACAATGCCGGGTTCGACGTTCTGGGCAGTTCAGGCCTCTATGTCGGCGGCAATGATTTCGATCACAAGCTGAGCTTCTTCGAATTGTCCCGCTTGTTCGGGAACTGGGAGACGCTGGAGCTGAACGGACTGGTCGCGCCATCCGCGCCATACTCGACGCTGTCGGACTGGAAGAGCCTGAACAAGCTCTACACGCGCGATACGCAGAAACTGATCCGCTGGATGATCCTCAACAGCCCGAACAGCAAGGGCCTGCAGGCCTTCGACTATCTGGTACGCAACCACGAGGCCCACACTTATGCCAAGCGTACCGAGCAGATCAAAATCGGCCTCAGTGCCGCGGACCAGCAGACCTTCGTCTATGAGACTGCGGATGCCCGGCTTGAGAAACAGGTGGCGCGCAAGACATTCGAAGACCTGATTGACTGAGGCGCTCTCAAGGATGGACGAGGTGGCGAGTGAATGCCTGACGCAGGCAGGTGTGTCGCCGGATCAGATCACCGATGTGGTGATGGTTGGCGGCTCCACTTTCATCCCGTTGGTGCAGGCGCGCCTGGCCGGGCGATTCCATAACGCAGATGTGTCGGCGAATGACCGGTTTGGGGCCGTGGCAAAAGGGCTGGCGGTCCATGGCGCGGCAACGGCCCGACGGTAATTGGCCCGCTGGGCGTGCTCCGGTTCCGGGGGCGGTATCAGGCGGCCCGAGGGCTGCGGAACAGGTGGTTGATCTGCTTGAACTCGGCGTTCGCCGCATCTGCAGATAGCTGAGGCGCCAGCGTATGGCGTTTTCCATCTGGCGCGATCAGCGCGACACGCCATGTGTCAGGTCCGTCCGAGGAGGCGTCCTCCATCACCTCCAGCCGTGCGCCATCGGTTGGCCCGAAGGTCTGGATGTTTGGCCGGCCGAGCAGGGAACGTGTAATGATGCGGATGCGTCCGGGCCGGATGGTCCACAGGACGTTGCGGCCATAGAGGCCGAAGAGGATAACTGCGACGCCGACACTTCCCGCGCCGAGGATGAAAACACCGGCAATCGCGGAAAAGGGCGTCAGCGGCCAGAGCAGGCGGCGCAGGTCCCAAATGGGCATGAGGCATGCGAACAGGCCAATGGCGACAAGGAAGATGCGCACAGCCATGGGCTGTTTGTAGCGGTATTTCAGGATCGTTTTGCGCTGTGGCTGGTTCATTCAGGCCCCCGATGTGCCGACACTAGCCGGGGACGGTAAATCGCGTGCGAAAACGATCGATCGAATTGGCGCATTCAGGCGCTGTTTTGCGCCTGCTTCCTGGCTGCCCTGCTACCTTTAGATGAAAGCGAGTTCGCCCGAACAAACTGACTTGCCATACTTGCGACATGAAACGCTGTGCATAGACTTCCCCCGTGTAGAGGGAGAGTTTTGACATGCAGCCAGTCCGTTCCATTTTTGCCTCCGCTGTCGCGCTGGCCGTGGTCGCCTTGCCGTCCATGGCCCAGGAAGGCGGCAATACGGACCTGATGGACAAGTCGCTGGCCGCAGGCTGGAAGGCGAGCTTCATCTGCTCCGACACGTTCGTGGCGGGGATGGACCTCAACACGCTGGAAGATAACGACCTCGACGGCATCTACACCGATTTCCGCCGCGCCTATGACCGCCTGCCGGAAGCGCGGATCGACCGTAACGAGCAGACGGTGAGCGTGCAGTACGACGCCTCCATGCCGCCGCGCATCGCCGCGTATCGCCCGGGCTTTGGCTGCACCCAGCTGCCCTCCGGCGCGGATGAGACCATGATCGGCTACCTGCCGCGCTTTGCTGCCTGGCCGGATGCGACTGGCGAGGACCGGGGCAGCGCCATCGGCTCGAACGTGAAGGTCAGCCTGCGGACCGAGGAAGCCGAACGCCTCGACATTCCGGTCTCTTTCGCCTTTGACGAGCGCACCTATGGCAATGGCACGCGCACCAGCGCAGTGGTCGTGGTCAAGGATGGCCAGATCGTTGCGGAGCGCTATGCCCGCGGGATCGACCATGAAACGCCGCAACGCACCTGGTCTGTCGCCAAGTCGATCACTGCGACAGTGCTGGGCGCGGCCCGCCGGCAGGGCATGATCGACATTGATTATCCGGCTGTCATCAAGGCCTGGGATTCCGGGGCCGATCCGCGCCGCAACATCACGATCCGCAACCTGATGCACATGGCCAGCGGTCTCGACAGCGGCGAATCCGGTTCGCGCACGGACCGGCTGTATTTCGGCGGCGGCCGTGTGGTCGACCAGGCCGCGTCCAAGGTGATGGAGGCGATGCCCGGCAAGCGCTTCAAATATGCCAATGACGACACGCTGATCGCCATGCGCGCCCTGCGCGAAGCGATGGATGATGACAGCAAGTTTCACAGCTTTCCGTACGAGGCCGTGCTGCACAAGATCGGCGCGCGTCACACAACGATGGAAGTGGACTGGAACGGCGATTTCGTCTCGTCCAGCCAGGTCTGGTCGACCGCGCGGGACCTTGCCCGCGTCGGCCAGCTCTACCTGCAGGATGGCGTGTGGGGCAATGAGCGCATCCTGCCGGAAGGCTGGGTGGATTTTGTCCGCACGCCCGCCCCGGCGCAGCCGAAAAGCGGGGCCGGTTACGGCGCGCAGTTCTGGCTGATGACGGATGCGGCCGGCGTGCCGGCAGACACGTTCTACATGGCTGGCAATCGCGGCCAGTATGTCGTGATCGTGCCCAGCATGAATGCTGTCATCGTGCGCCGCGGCTTCGACGTGATCGGCGGTGCCCGGTTCGACATCAACAGCTTCACGCGCGACACGCTGATGGCGCTGCAGGCGGCTGAGGACGAGCGCAATGGCGCAGCTGCCCAGCGCGAAGCCATCGAAGCGGAAATCGACGCCGAGATCGACCGCCGCCGCGCCCGCAGCGAAAAGGCCATTCAGGCGATCCGTGAGGAAATCCTCGCCAAGTACGGCCTCACTGAATAAGGGCGGAAGAGCGCCTAGCGCTGTCCCATCACGCTTTCGGGCGCGCTTTCGGGCAAGGCGACGAGATTGGTGATCTCGCGCCGTTCGCTCTGCGTGAAGGGCTGCATCATCGCATTGCCGCTGAGGTCCAGCGTGAAGTCGCGGACATAGGTGCGCCCGTCCGGGGCGGGGGCGCAGTCCACCTTCATGCGGAAACTGTCGACCCGCGCCACCATGGCGGGCTTGAACGGCTTGTCGGAGAACATCTCGAAGGAAAGAATGGCGGGCGTTCCTTGGAAACGGTCACGCGGCCTGTGAGGTGCTTGTAGACCTTGGCGGTTTCCTTGTCGTCGCCGGGCAGGGGCGTGAAGCTGTAGACGGCAGCCTCGCCGGATTCCGAAATCATCTTCGCATCGGCGGGGATGTTCCCGCTGAAGCTGCTGCACCAGATCTTGTCGCCGGATGTCGTCTGTTTCAGCTTTTCATATTTCGCGGCGGCCTCGCCTTCCAGCGTGCCGGCATCAGGCGTGATCAGCGTCAGGCGTTCGCCTTCGGGGCGGGACGGGTCGACCTGCGCTTCGCCCTTCAGCACATCATCGTCGATCTTCATGTCAAACCTGTAGGCGGGGCCATCCGTCGGTGCGGCGAGGGCTTTCTCCAGCGGCGTCTCGGCAAAGGCCGGGCATGCGAGCAGGGGAAGGGCGGCCAGAGGCAGGCGGGACAGGCAGGCAAGGCGCATGGGTTTCCCTCAGCTTGGAGCGAAGAGCGTACCTTGCCGGAAAGTGACTGGAAAAAACCTGCAAACATCGTGTCTTGCGGTAGTTTAATCTGATCCCATGCCAGACAGCGCCCATCCCCCCGCATTTACCTTGCCCGAGCCCTTCGCAGGCTGGTTCGGTGCGCGCGGCTGGTCGGCCCGGCCGCACCAGTTGTTGCTGGCAGAGGCGTCGCTGGCGGGGGAGAGCGCACTGCTGATCGCGCGACGGGCGGCGGCAAGACGCTGGCAGGCTTCCTGGCAGTCTCATTGAACTGAGCCAGAAAGGCGCGCGAAAGAACTCCGGCATTCCCGCGCTGCACACGCTCTACATCTCGCCGCTGAAGGCGCTGGCGACGGATGTACAGCGCAACCTCATGATGCCTGTCGACGAGATGGGCCTTGGCCTGCGTATCGAGACACGCACCGGCGACACGCCCGCTCATGTGCGCCAGCGCCAGCGCAAGACGCCGCCGGACGTACTGCTGACCACGCCGGAACAGCTCGCCCTGTTCATCGCGTCCGACCATGCGAAGGAATTCTTCGCGGACCTGAAATGCGTGATCGTGGACGAGATCCACGCCATCGCCGCGTCGAAGCGGGGGGACCTGCTCTCGCTCGGCCTTGCGACACTGGCAAGCTGGGCGCCGGCCTGCCGCTTCCTCGGTCTCTCGGCCACTGTGCGCGATCCGCAGGGCCTCGCCGACTGGCTGGATGTGCGCGGCGACGGGAAGGGCGTTCGCATCCTGCAGGCCGAAGGCGGCGTCTCGGCGGATGTCGATATTCTCATCTCAAACCAGCGCATTCCGTGGAGCGGCCACTCCGGGCGCTTTGCCGTGCCGGAGGTTTATGAAGCCATCAAAAAGGCGACGATGACGCTGGTCTTCGTCAACACGCGCAGCCAGGCGGAGCTGATGTTCCAGGAGCTGTGGAACGTCAACGAGGACGGCCTGCCGATCGCGCTGCACCACGGCTCCCTGTCGCGGGAGCAGCGTACCAAGGTCGAAGCGGCGATGGCAGCGGGTAAACTCAAGGCCGTTGTCTGCACCTCGACGCTGGACCTCGGCATCGACTGGGGGGAGGTGGACCTCGTCATCCAGATGGGCGCGCCCAAGGGGGCCGCGCGCCTGATCCAGCGGATCGGCAGGGCCAATCACAGAATGGATGAGGCGAGCCGCGCCGTGCTGGTACCGACCAACCGGTTCGAAGTGCTGGAATGCCGCGCCGCCGAGGCTGCCGTGGAGGCCGGCGAGATTGACGGCGAGGGCCTGCGCACCGGCGCGCTGGACGTTCTGGCCCAGCACATCATGGGCCGCGCCTGTGGCGACGGGTTTGACCTCACCGAGCTGTACGAGGAGATCGTCCGGGCCGGGCCTTACAAGGCGCTGGACTGGGAAGCCTTTGAAAGGATTGTCGATTTCGTCGCCACCGGCGGCTACGCCCTCAAAACTTATGACCGCTACCACCGTATCGTGCGCCGGCCGGACGGGCGCTGGGTGGCGCGCACGCCGCAGGATGCGCAGGCGCACCGGATGAATGTCGCGCCATCGTCGAGGCGCCGATGCTGTCGGTGCGGATGGCGAGCTTTATCGGCAAACCCACAGCAGGCGAGCAGCGGGCGGTCAGGGCCGGTCACAAGCTGGGCGAGATGGAAGAGTATTTCCTGTCGCAGCTGACGCCCGGCGACACGTTCCTGTTCGGCGGTGAGGTGCTGAGCCTTGTAACCATTGAAGGTTTGGACGCGCTCTGCATCCGCGCCAGCGCCGACCGGCCGGCGATCCCCAGCTATAATGGCGGCAAGTTCCCGCTGACGACCTTCCTGGCCGACCGTGTGCGCCACATGATCCACAACCCTGAGGAATGGCGCCATCTGCCGCAACCCGTACAGGAATGGTTCGAGATCCAGCGCCTGCGCTCAGAGATCCCGCCGCCCGATCATCTCCTCGTCGAGACCTTCCCGCGCGGGGACCGGCACTATCTCGTCACCTACCCCTTCGAAGGGCGCCTTGCGCACCAGACGCTCGGCATGCTGCTGACCCGGCGGCTGGAGCGGATCGGGGCCAAACCGACCGGATTTGTGGCCAGCGAATACGCGCTCGCCGTCTGGGGGTATGGGAGGACCTCAGCCCTGTAAACATGGAAGAATTATTCCATCCGGACATGCTGGGCGACGATCTTGAAGCCTGGCTGGACGAGAGCGCCCTGATGAAGCGCACCTTCGGCCAGTGCGCCCAGATCTCCGGCCTGATCCACCGCAATTTGCCCGGCAAGGAGAAGAACTCACGGCAGGTGAGCTTCTCCACAGACCTCATCTATGACGTGCTGCGCAGCCATGAGCCCGATCACGTCCTCCTGCAGGCGGCACGACAGGATGCGGCGACGGGCCTGCTGGATGTGCGGCGTCTGGGCGAGATGCTGGTGCGCATCAGGGGCAAGATCGACCATGTGCCGCTCGACCGGATCAGCCCCTTTGCCGTGCCTGTGATGCTGGAGATCGGGAAGGAGCCCGTCTTCGGCGCGAGCGTGCAGGACGCGATCCTCAGCGAGGCGGAAGACACGCTGGTGCGCGACGCCATGCGTATTGATTAGGTGTTGGATAGATCGGCCCCCGGGACCATGTAAACACCGTGTAAAGACCGTGTATACACCATTTATAGCGTGCCCTCACCTCCCACGCCCTGCGGGCGCCCCTCACCGACCCGCTTCGCGGGCCACCTCTCCCAGAGGGAGAGGGATTTACCGTTGCTCCGCGTCGCAACCCCTCTCCCTCCGGGAGAGGAGGGACCCGCGCCCGCAAGGCGTGGGAGGTGAGGGCCTGCCGCATTCCCAAATTGACCCGCCCGCCGGGGCAGGCCAGAGTCGCCCACATGACCGCAGCCTCGCAAACCGGCGTGAAGAGACTTTCCTGCATCTTGCGGGCGAGATGCTCGTGCCGCTGCCGGAGGGCGGCCTCTGGTGGCCGGGCCAGCGCCTGCTGGTCGTCTCGGACCTGCACCTTGAGAAGGGCAGTTCCTACGCTGCGCGCGGCCAGATGCTGCCGCCCTATGACACGGGCGCGACGCTCGCCGTGGTCGAGCGGCTGGTCGCGCAGCTGATGCCTCAGACGATCATCTCCCTCGGCGACAGTTTCCATGACCGCGCGGCAGAGCTGCGCCTGCCGGAACCCTACGCGGAACGCATCCGCGCGCTGACCGCCGCCCATGACTGGATCTGGGTGGAAGGCAACCACGACCCGGACCCGCCGGCCCATCTGGGCGGCCGGGCGGAGAAGACGGTGCGGCTCGGCCCGCTCGTCTTCCGCCACGAACCGGAAGGGGAGGCGGGCGAAGTCGCCGGACACCTGCATCCTGTCGCGAAAGTAAAAGGCCGTGGACGGAATGTCCGCCGCCGCTGCTTCGCCAGCGATGGCGCCCGCCTCGTCATGCCCGCCATGGGCGCCTTCACCGGCGGCCTCAACGTGCTCGACGACGCTTCGGGAAAGTGTTCCCGGAGGGGCTGACGGCCTTCGCACTGGGCGAGGGGAAGTGTTTGTGCTTTCGGGCGGGAGCTTGCTTGGCGATGTGCCACGCGGGGCGCAGTGGAAGTTGTGAGGCGGAAATGCCGATACGGGACTATGATCTTCAGCTCTGTGAACATTGTGCCACAGGATACCATGCCCCTTTTGACAGATTTGAGCGAATTGCCACGTTTGAAAATGGCCCGACGTTCTTGAATCGATGCAAATTATGCGGAGCGCTCTGGCATGAAAATTTGCACTCAGCGAAGTTGGTGTCCGCATCTGAAGCAAGCTCGTTGTATCCTGGTGCCATGATTTAGATTTTGGCAGTCAGTCGGGTGGATTGAGACAAAGCGGATATCCACCATGCGGACTCGCTAGCGCATTTCATAAAGGTAGTGGTTTTGGGAAACACAGAAAAAACAAGAGAAGCCGAAGCGCTTCTTTCCAGATTGCATGACATGCTTGTTGAGCAAGGAGAAAGAAACTGGATCAGAGGCGTTGAAGCCGCGCGATCGGAATTAGCATCGGGTACGGACGTCGGTTATGAGAATGCCAAGTCAATATACTTCACCATGGTGAAGGGTGGACGAGGGTTTGCCGAATACAACGTTTGGGACGACGACGAAGAGATAAGAATACGAACAAATCGCTCCCTTGACGAAATCCGGGAAGCGTTGTGGCAAATATTCACGATGTAGAAAATCGGGGGTGTGATGCGATCCCCCCCTTACGCTTGCTATCTTCTCAACGTTCCGGGATTAAGGGCGTAGCTGCGCCGGTCTGCGTGTCTATTTGGTAAGAGCCCCCGTCCCAGCGATAGGCGGTCAGCAAGAAATGTAGGGTGGGTTGAGCATAGCGATACCCACCATGCGGAGTCGCCAAGAACAGTACTTGTTGCGATTGCGTCTGGTGGGTATCGCTTCGCTCAACCCACCTACTGGGAGAGCAAATGTCCACGTATGATCATTATACCGAAGCCAAGTGCATAGCGGATCAAATTGAGGGCGCAGGGTTTCCTGAGCAGGCTGAACAAGTGAGACAAGCAATTGAAAATGGAGTGTCAGGAACTGAGATTTTCATGCAGCTGCGTTATTATCTGTCTCCACTGAAGAACAATGATCGAATTGACCAGCAGGTTCGCCATCGCGTAAATTTGCTTGTGGACAAAATTGATGACGCCCTTCTCTAATTAAGGCGCGCTAGGACAATATTCCTCCCTCGCTTGACCGTAGGCAAATAATCCTATAGCGCTGGGCTCCGCGAAAATAGCGGAGCCTTGCCTATGCAGCACCGGGATATCTGGCGGGGGATTGACCAGTTGGCGGCTCATTACGGGCTGACGCCGTCGGGCCTTGCGCGGCGGGCGGGGCTGGATGCAACGGCCTTCAACCCGTCGAAGCGCGAGGGCGCCGATGGCCGCCCGCGCTGGCCGAGCACGGAGAGCCTTGCCCGCGTGCTGGACGCGGTGGGCTGCGGCTTTGACGATTTCGCCGCGCTGATCGATGGCCGCCGGGGCGCGACCGCGCCGCTGATCGGCTTCGCGCAGGCGGGCCGCGATGGCTATTTCCCGTCGAAGCGCGAGGGCGCCGATGGCCGCCCGCGCTGGCCGAGCACGGAGAGCCTTGCCCGCGTGCTGGACGCGGTGGGCTGCGGCTTTGACGATTT
>LZQP01000078.1_pt1 | contig 9977 bp, 11 predicted proteins | sample 768551 | NCBI WGS metagenome assembly LZQP01 (sample SAMN05207184, study PRJNA324509) | oil field metagenome | isolation source: sample BH-FW-16 from oil reservoir | place: India: Bombay High | collected 2015-12-03
GGGTGCCAATGACGATGCGCTGGGCCTTGCCGGGATCATGGAAGTTGCCCGCAACCTGGAGGCTGAGCCCGCTCCGGAGAGGACCGTGGTCTTCGCGGCATGGACGGGTGAAGAGAGCGGTCTGCTCGGCTCTGAAGCCTACGCGCAGAACCCGATCTATCCGCTGGAGAAGACGGTTGCGAACTTCACGCTGGACATCCTGCAGACGGCTGGCCCGGCCCGCGATGTGATCCAGGTCGGCGAAGGGCAGAGCGACCTGGAAGAGCGCATGGCAGCGGCTGCGGCGAAGCAGGGGCGTACCGTGTCTCCCGAGGGCTTGCCGGAGAACGGCCTGTTCTACCGGGCGGACCATTTCTCGCTGGCCCGGCGCGGCGTTCCGGTGATCCTGATCATGGGTATCGCGGGCGGGTCTGACCTGGTCGATGGCGGCCGTGAGGCGGCGATGCCTGGGTGGCGGACTATATCGGCAACAAGTACCACAACCAGAACGACGCCTGGAGCGCCGACTGGGACCTGCGCGGCGCCGCGCAGGATGTGGAACTGTTCCTGGACATGACCCGCGACCTCGCAAACTCGGACGACTGGCCGCAACTGAAACCGACTTCCGAGTTCAAGGGCCTGCGCGACGCAAGCGCTGCCGAACGGGAGTGATCTCGGGCCATGGTGGTTGCCGTGGCGGCCCTGTGGCGTGACACTGGCAGGCCCCTGACGTCCTCGTGGCGTGGCGGGCCAGCCGGTTTCCCCCCTTTCCTTGGAGGCCTTAAGCTGGCCTAACAAAGGAGATCGCCATGCAATTCAACGCCGACGCAGCCAAGATCAAACGCTGGCGCGAAGAGCGTCATTGGTCCCAGGAACACCTCGCCGATCTGGCGGGGATCGGCCTGCGGACCGTTCAGCGGATCGAGAAGGGCGAGCCTGCCTCGCGCGAAACCATGAAAGCGCTGGCCGCGGCCTTCAATGTCGATGTCATGGCGCTGGCGGTCGATCCGGGCACCGAGGCCGCAGAGATCGTGCGGAAGAAGGACGCCAAGCTGATCGCGGGAATGCGCCTCGGCTTTTTCATTTCCGCTGCCAGCTATGTTTTCGGCATGATCCTCTTCGCGGGGATCAGCCTGGGAATCGGCGGCAGCATTTTTGTCATGAAATGGCCGATGATCTGGTGGACGGTCGGCGTGGCAGGCCATGGCCTTGCAACGATTATTGTTGAGCTGGCGGTGAGACATCGCCAGAGCACATTTGCAGCTGAGTGAGACAGGGACGGCTGGGGCAGCGTAAAAACAATGGTGCCAAAATTTGAACACCAGTTTCATCGCTTGTGGATGCTTGACGAAACCAACCTGCCAGATCACACGCTGCGCGTATGAACGATACGGTCCAGCCCCCTCAGGAGACGGAAACGCCCGCGCACCGCGCCATGGTTCTGGGCGGTGTGATGCTGGTTATGGTGCTCGCCGTATTTGGCCTCGGCAAGCTGGGTTTCCTGCCCAGTGGCGCGGCCGTTACCGCCTGGATGGACGGCATGGCCGACAGCCCCTGGGGCCTGCCGGCGCTGATCCTCGTCTTCTGTGTTGCCGCCTTTCTGGGCGTGCCGCAATTCGTGCTGATCGCAGCCGCCGTGGCCGTGTTCGGGCCATGGGCGGGGGCGGCCTATTCCTGGCTTGCGACCATGGTGTCCGGTGCGCTGACCTTCTATGTCGGCCGCCTGACCGGGGAGCAGGCGTTCCGACGGTATGCGGGCAAGACGGCAAACCGGCTGGCGGGTTTTATCGGGCGCAATGCTTCATCGCCAGCGCCGTGGTGCGCAATGTGCCGACCGGGCCGCTCCTGCTGGTGAACATGGCATTCGGCGTCAGCCACGCGCGGTTCCTGCCGTTCTGGGCAGGCATGGGTGTCGGCACGCTTCCCAAGATCATCCTGATCGCCTTTGCCGGGCGCAGCCTGTTGGCGGCGCTGTCAGGCAATCCGGTGACGGCACTGCTCGCGGCTTTGGCAGCGGTGGGCGTTTATGCTGCGATTGCCATCTGGGTGCGCCAAAGGGTCAGGAAATCGGGGCAATCTGTTGCCCTGATCGGCACAAGCGCGGTTGACAATTCGAGCGATCTGCCGGATTAACCCCACCATGCGCAAGAATATGCCTCTACTCCTGCTTCTTACCGGCCCCTGGCCGGTGTCGGCTGCCTCGAACTAATCGGGGGCAGGCGCACGGTCAGGGGATATTGAGCCAGCCATTTCCCGACATTCCCCAGATCCAGGCAGCCTGCCATGACCAAGCCAGAACATATCCGCATCTTCGACACCACTTTGCGCGACGGCGAACAATCGCCCGGCGCGTCCATGACCCATGGCGAGAAACTCGAACTCGCCGCCCTGATGGAAGACATGGGCGTCGACGTGATCGAAGCCGGTTTCCCCGCAGCTTCCGAAGGTGACTTCGCCTCCGTCAGCGAAATCGCCCGCCGCTCCAAAGAGGCGATCATCTGCGGCCTCGCCCGCTCGACCGAGAAGGACATCGAGCGGTGCGCCGAAGCGGTACGCAATGCCGCGCGTCCGCGCATCCACACCTTCATCTCCACCAGCCCTGTGCATATGAAGCACAAGCTGCAGATGGGCCCGAATGCCGTGCTGGAGGCCGTCGGCCGCTCGGTGGCGCAGGCTCGCAACCTGGTTGACGATGTGGAATGGAGCGCGGAAGACGCGACCCGGACCGAATTCGACTTCCTGTGCAAATGTATCGATGTGGCCATCCAGAGCGGTGCAACCACGATCAATATTCCGGACACGGTCGGCTATTCCCATCCGGAGGAATATGGCCGTCTGTTCAAGCGTCTGATCGAGAATGTCGCCAATTCCGACAAGGTGATCTGGTCGGCGCACTGCCACAATGACCTCGGCCTCGCGGTCGCCAACTCCATCAGCGCCGTCGCCAATGGCGCGCGCCAGGTGGAATGCGCGATCAACGGCCTCGGCGAGCGGGCCGGCAATGCGGCGCTGGAAGAAGTGGTCATGGCCTTGCGCGTCCGTCAGGATACGCTGCCTATACAACCAATGTGAAGAGCGAATATCTCTCGCGTGCCTCTGCCATGCTGAGCCGGATCACTGGCTTCCCGGTGCAGTACAACAAGGCCATCGTCGGCAAGAATGCGTTCGCGCATGAAAGCGGCATCCATCAGGATGGCATGCTGAAGAACTCCGAAACCTACGAGATCATGAAGCCGGAAGATGTTGGCGTCGCCAAGACATCCCTGGTGATGGGCAAGCTGTCCGGCCGTCACGCCTTCCGCGACAAGCTGGAATCGCTCGGCTACACGCTGGAACAGGACGCGCTGAACGATGCCTTCAAGCGCTTCAAGGCGCTGGCCGACAAGAAGAAGCATGTCTTCGATGACGATATCGTGGCTCTGGTTGACGATCAGCTGGCGGAGGATGGCGAGCGCGCCATGTTCAAGCGCCTGCGCGTCGTGGCTGGCACGGAAGGCCCGCAGACGGCCGAGATCGACCTCGTCATGGATGGCGAGGACAAGTTCGCCATCGCCCGCGGCAACGGCCCGGTGGATGCGGTATTCAACGCTATCCGCTCGCTGATCCCTCATTCCGGCAAGCTGGACCTCTACCAGGTGCATGCTGTGACTGGCGGCACGGATGCGCAGGCCACCGTGTCCGTGCGTCTCAATGATGCCGATGGCTTCATGGCAACCGGCCGTGCGTCCGATCCGGACACGCTGGTAGCGAGCGCCAAGGCCTATCTCCATGCCGTCAACAAGCTGGAAAACCGCAAGGCCAAGCGCCAGGCGGCCTGACCTACCTGAAACCGGTCTCCCTCTCTCCTGCGCCCGGCGTGGGGGAGGCGGGTATGCCGTGGGCTGACGAGGCTGTTTGATGGAACTCTGGATTCCGGTCACCCTTGTGGCGGCCTTCTCCCAGAATGTGCGCAATGCGTTGCAGAAAACGCTGAAAGGGCGCCTCAGCACATGGGGCGCGACGGCCAGCCGCTTTGTCTTTGCGGCGCCGCTGGCCGTGCTGTTCTGCCTGGTCCTGTTGCAGGCGACAGGGGAGAGTGCTGGCCAGCCGCCGCATGTTTTCTATCTTTGGGGCATGGCGGGCGGCCTGGCGCAGATCGTGGCGACGGGCCTGCTGATCCATCTGTTCTCCTACACCAATTTCGCCGTTGCGACCGCCTTTACGAAGACGGAGCCGTTGCAAACTGCCCTGTTCGGGATCGTGCTGCTGGGTGACCGGCTGACGGCCGGGGCCGCCATCGGCATCGTGATCAGCCTTGTGGGTGTGATCCTCGTGTCGATGCCGCAGGACGAGGGGACGCGCCGCTGGAAGCTCGACCGCAAGGTCTGGATCGGGGTTCTCTCCGGTGGCCTGTTCGGCCTGTCGGCGGTCGCCTATCGCGGGGCTTCCTGTCGCTGGCGGAGGGGAGTGTACTGGTGCGGGGCGCCGTGACGCTGGCATTCGTGACCGTTTTTCAGGCGCTTGCGATTCTGGGCTGGCTGGCCTGGCGTGAGCGGGGGGAAGTGACGCGTCTCCTGCAGGCCTGGCGGGTTGCCTCCCTTGTGGGGATCAGCGGCATGTTCGGCTCCTTGTGCTGGTTCACTGCGTTTACGCTGGAAAATGCCGCGCATGTGCGCGCTGTGGGGCAGGTGGAGGTGATCATCACGCTCGCCATCTCGATCCTGTTCTTCCGGGAAAAGGTCACGCTGCGTGAGATCGCAGGTGTGTTGCTTGTGGCTGCCGGTGTTGTCGCGCTGGTGCTTCTGGCGCATTGAGGGCGCTGCAGTTCGGAAGACAGGAGGCTGGTATGGCGGAAGGTTGTTCGGTGCCGATCATGGATCGCGCCTGGGTGCGCGAGGCGGTGCAGAAGATCAATGCGGACTTCAACCGTTCCGCCGATACGCACCTGATCAAGGTGGACCTGCCGGGTTTCCCGGACCAGACACTCTACCTGAAGGACGAGTCGATCCACCCCTCCGGCAGCCTGAAGCATCGCCTTGCGCGGTCCCTTTATCTGTATGGCCTGTGCAACGGCCATATCGGTCCGGATACGGTGATTGTGGAATGCTCTTCCGGCTCAACCGCCGTGTCGGAAGCTTACTTCGCACGGCTTCTGGGCCTGCGCTTCATCGCGGTAATGCCGAAGGGCACGGCCTGCAGCAAGATCGAGAAGATCACCTTCTATGGCGGCGAACCGCATGAGGTGGAGCCCGGGGAGATCTATGCCGAGGCCGAGCGGATTGCCCGGGAAGAGGGCGGCCACTTCATGGACCAGTTCACCTATGCCGAGCGCGTCACGGACTGGCGCGGCAACAACTCCATCGCTGACAGCCTGTTTGCTCAATTGGCGCTGGAAGACCATGCCATTCCGGACTGGGTGGTGATGAGCGCTGGTACGGGCGGCACATCGGCCACGATCGGCCGGTTTATCCGCTACCGCTGTGACCTTGCGGCGAAGACATGCCTGTGCGTGGCGGACCCTGAGAATTCCGTCTTCTACGACTATTACCGGACGGGAGACCCGTCTCTGAAAATCGCTGCGAAGTCCCGGATCGAAGGCATTGGCCGGCCGCGCGTCGAGGCTTCGTTCCAGCCGCGCGTGATTGACCGGATGATGCAGGTGCCGGATGCGGCCTCGGTTGCGACCGTTCATTGGCTGGAGACTGTTCTGGGCCGGAAATGTGGCGGCTCCACCGGCACGAATGTGTGGGCGGCCCTGCAGCTGATGTGCGAGATGAAGGCGGCCGGAAAGGCCGGGTCGGTCGCGACCCTGATCTGCGATAGCGGGGAGCGGTATCTCGATACCTATTACGACCCGGAATGGATCAAGGCGCAGGGCATGGATCTTGGGCCTCATACGCAATGGCTGAAAGAGACGGCGGGCGTCTGACAATCCGTGGCGTGGGTGGCTCCTGGCCGGTCAGGTCTTGCCGGAGGCTTTGGCGGTCAGCTTGCTCTGGTTTTGTGAAGCAGGAAGAATGGCGGATTACTGTCCGCTGCCGTCCTTATTCTGCGTTTTGCTAAGTTCTTCGGCGCGGATGCGTTCGATCAGATCCTGAAGTCTTTCGGGGACGGGTTCTTCCAGCATCGACTCAAAGGTTTTGCGGAGCGCAGAAGTGACCGTTTCGGCCGTGCTCTCCGAGCGTGGATCCGCCGATGGTTCGTGACGGTTATTGTCCTGAGAACTAGACTTCATGAGAACGCTTACCGGATGTGCCAGGCTATCTGTCTCTGTGTGAGGCACTTCCGTTGCCTTCGGGAGCAGGGTGAAATGTGACTGCAACCGGATTCTTTTCGGTTGCAATACCCTGTCGATGGTCAGTCGGCATGTACTCATGGTTTTTCTATTGGCAGCATTAATGCGAAAACAATACGCCTGCAATGATTATAACACATTACGATTATCACATCGGGGTGATCATCAGGCCGGACGTCATTTTTCCGGGAACGAATTTTTTCGACAAAATCTGTGAATATCCGCCGGGCGTGGAGTGAAAATGGGGAATCAGACCTGCTGCCTGGGCAGGTGCTGAAGACGCATAAACCGAATGATCGGAATCCTGCCGATCTGGAAAATTTCATCTATTCGTTCAACCGTAATTCCATCCCTGTGTGTCAGAACGGGCCGTAACGATGTGGCACGTCTCATGTGCCGTATTGAACAAATGACCATGCCGGAGCGGGCGCCAGATCTGCCCGGCAATCAACAGGGTGATGAAAACATGGCAAAGACGGTCCTCGTTATTGATGACGATCCGACACAGCGCCGGCTGCTTCAGGCAGCGGTAGAGAAGGCAGGCTTTGCTTGCCGCACGGCGCCGGACGGTGAAGCTGGCATTGCGCTGGCGGCCGACCCGAAGGATGGCATCGATGTTGTCCTCCTGGACCTGACCATGCCGGGCCTGTCAGGGATGGAAACGCTGGAGCGTCTTGCCGCAAAACGGCCGGACCTGCCGGTCATCATGCTCACCGCGACCAGCGGCATCGACACGATTGTGCAATCCATGCGCGGCGGCGCAGTCGACTTCATCGTGAAACCGGCCAATCCGGAGCGGGTTGTTGTCAGCATCCGGAACGCCCTGAAGATGCAGTCGCTGACGGGTGAGGTGAAGCGACTTGCCCGGAAAGCCGAAGGTGGTATGGCCTTTGATGACATGATTGCGTCGGCTGCACCGATGCGTCAGGTGATCCGCCTTGCCGAACGTGCGGCCGTTTCTGACATCCCTGTCCTCATTCTCGGGGAAAGCGGTGTGGGTAAGGAAGTCGTTGCCCGTTGTATCCAGGGCGCGTCGACCCGAGTCGGCAAACCGTTCGTGACCGTAAACTGCGGTGCGATCCCGGAAAACCTGGTTGAGTCGATCCTGTTCGGTCACGAGAAGGGCGCCTTTACCGGCGCTGTCTCGAAAGCGCTCGGCAAATTTGTTGAAGCCGATGGCGGCACGCTGTTCCTCGATGAGGTTGGCGAATTGCCGCTGGATGCCCAGGTCAAGCTGCTCCGTGCCCTGCAGGAAGGGGAGGTGGATGCCGTTGGTTCCCGCCGTCCGACAAAAGTGGATGTGAGGATCATCTCGCAACAAACCGCGATCTTGCCCAGCAAGTTGCCGATGGTACGTTCCGTGAAGACCTGTTCTATCGTCTCAACGTGTTCCCGATCGATATGCCGAGCCTGCGCGAACGCCGGGACGACATTCCAGCCCTGGTGGAGCACTTCATCGCGCGCTTCAATGCAAGCGAGGGCACGAAGGTCAATGGCATCGCCGATGACACGATGAAAATGCTGTATGCCTTCGACTGGCCGGGCAACGTCCGCCAGCTGGAGAATGCCGTGTTCCGTGCCGTGGTTCTGTGCGATGGCGACAAGCTTCGCCCGCAGGACTTCCCGCAGATTTCCGGCCAGATGCCGGACATTGCGAGCCTTCCAGCCGCGCCTGTGGCAACTGCTGCTCCCGGCACCGGCCGCTGCGGATTCTGCTGGCGTGACCGGCGCAGGCGAGGGCCCGGTGTCGATCATGAACCTGGATGGTGAAATGCGTCCGCTGCAGGATATCGAACGCGACATCCTTCAGTATGCGATTGACTATTACCAGGGCCACATGAGCGAAGTGTCCCGCCGTCTCGGCATCGGCCGCTCAACGCTTTACCGCAAGGTGCGTGAGTACGATCTCGACATGCACGAGCGCGAAGCGAGCTAAGTCTTCCGGCCCGTCCGGGACCGCCTCAGCCCTGAGGCGGTCTCGACAGGTCGAATGACATGGCCACATCACAGCGCGCATAGCGTTTGCCATAGCGTTCCATGATGTCTTCATCATGGATGAAGCCTGCCTTCTCATAGAGATGGATGGCAGCCTCACATTTCCTGTTCGTCAGCAGGAACAGGTCTCCGATCGGCATCTGCCGGGCACGCTCGATCGTCCGCTGCAGGAGGAAATCCCCGGCCTTCAGGCCGCGGGCGCTGGCGCGAACGCCCATCTTGGTCAGTTCGAAGGATTCCCCGTCCACCGGCATCAGCGCGCAAGTGCCGATGATGCCAAGACCTGTGGCTTCAACGAACAGGATGACACCGCCCCGGTCGATGATCATCTCGCGTGGATGCTCGATGATCTCGATATCCTTCTTTTCAAGAACGAACATGTCCTCCACCCATTCCCGGGTGATGGCATCGAATTCGGGAGCAAGCCGGTCGTCATATTCGACCAGACGCAGGGTTGGCCCCGCGCCTTCATCCAGAATCCGGTCATGCAGGGAGCGTTCCTGGAGCGCCGTTTCCACGCGTCCGATCTGGGTCAGGAAGTCAGCATCCGGCCCTTCGCAGAGCTGCTGGGCCGCCCGGCGCACCTGAGGCCAGAGATCGCGCTTCAACTCGTTGACGAGTACGTCGCCCTCCGGTGTCAGGCGGATCTGCTTCTGGCGGCTGTCGCCTTCCACCGGGGTGACCGTCGTCAGGCCGAGCTTCTGCAGGGAGTTATGGATGCGGGTCACCGCAGGTTGACTGATGCCGACGGCTTCGACGGCCTCGCTGACGCTGAGCGGGCCATAGGTCGTCAGGGCGGCGAGCAGGGGGAAATGCGTTCCCTGGATGGGTAGGCCGCGATCGGCAAAGACGCGTGTTGCATCCGCCTGCATCCTCTCGGCCAGACGCTTCAGCCGGCTGCCAAGCGCCAGAGGGCCCATCTCCGCCAGAACGTCGCGTGTCATGTGTGTCTCCATCAGGTTCGCATGATATATAACAAGTTATATAACTAGCTTGTCAATCGGGAGAATGAGGGATTGTCGGCTTTATTCTGTTGCTATCTCTGGGATCTCTGAAGCGAGGTTGCAGCTTTGTCCGGGTCAGGGCGGGTGACCGCGGCAACGGCGAGGCCTGCAGCGGAGGCGATGACCATCAGCCAGTAAATATGCGTTTGTGCGGGCGCACCGCCGGGGGCGAGGGCATCATAGGCGACGCCTGACAGGAAGGTCGACAGGGCGAGGATCGGACCGAAGACAAGCGCTCCGTTGACGGCATAAGCCAGCGGCAGGCGTTCGTCAGGCAGGGCCTGTTGCAGGAAGCGCATGGTTCCCAGATGCGTAAGGGCGAAGGAGGCCGCATGCAGGGTCTGGAACAGGGCGGCTGCAAAAACTGGCAGCACGAAACCTGCCGCCGACCATCGGAGAATGGCGCCGAGCCCGCCCAGCCAGAGCAGGCCGACAGGGCTGAAGCCGCGCAGCAGGCGGGCGGAGAGGATCAGCAGGCAATCTCGGTGACAACGCCAACCGCCCAGAGTACTCCGATGCTCGGAGCCGGAAATCCCCTGTGAAACCCAGATCACGGACGAAAAGGCATAATAGACGCCATGACTTGCCTGTATCAGCGCGGCGGCAAGCACAAAGGCGAAGACAGACGGGCGGAGAGGATCAGCAGGCAATCTCGGTGACAACGCCAACCGCCCAGAGTACTCCGATGCTCGGAGCCGGAAATCCCCTGTGAAACCCAGATCACG
>LZQP01000079.1_pt1 | contig 9946 bp, 13 predicted proteins | sample 768551 | NCBI WGS metagenome assembly LZQP01 (sample SAMN05207184, study PRJNA324509) | oil field metagenome | isolation source: sample BH-FW-16 from oil reservoir | place: India: Bombay High | collected 2015-12-03
GCGGAACATGCGCCGGCCGTCTGCCCGCTTTACCGGACGAACTTCACGCGGAAACTTGCTTTCCCAGTAGCGGATGACATGGGTCTCAACGCCGAGCTCGGCGATCAGCGCCTTGGCGCCTTTGAGCGTCATGCCGCGTCCATGCACAAGAAGCTGAATGGCCCGCAATGCGTCTACATCCTGCGGGCGGAACATGCGCCGGCCGTCTGCCCGCTTTACCGGACGAACTTCACGCGGAAACTTGCTTTCCCAGTAGCGGATGACATGGGTCTCAACGCCGAGCTCTGAAGCTGCTTCGCCGATCGACCGGAATGCTGTTGCGGATTTTTCGATTCGGGCCCGGCTGGCGCTCATGTCTTTCCTTCCTGGAGGGTTATTTGTTGTCGACCTGCGTCTTCAGCATGGGCGACGGGCGGAAGGTGACAACGCGCCGTGCAGCGATCGTGGCCTCCTCCCGGTTTCGGATTGCGGCCCTCGCGCGCGGCTTTGGACCGCACGACAAAGTTGCCGAACCGGGAAAGCTTCACTTCATCCTCACGCTCCAGCGCAGCGCCGATCATATCCAGCGTGCGGTCAAGCAGATCCGACGATTCCTGCCGTGTCAGGCGACTTCGCGGACAATCGCATCGGTGACTTCGGCACGTGTGATGGTCTGGTTGGACATGGGATTCTCCCGATCTGGTTAAAATGTAGCCAGGGATTGTTAACGGATTACTAGCGCACCCGTCAGCCAATATCCGTGAAATAATCGCGCTTGTCGCCTGAAATTAAAGGCGGAACAGGCTGGCGCCCCAGGAAAAACCGCCGCCCATGGCTTCCGACAGGATCAGGTCACCCGGCTTGGCACGGCCAGACCGGACGGCATGATTCAGCGCCAGCGGAATGGATGCAGCCGACGTGTTGGCATGCTCATCCACCGTGACGATCACCTTCTCCTCGGCGATGTTCATCTTCTTCGCCACGCCGTCCAGGATACGCTTGTTGGCCTGATGCGGCACGAACCAGTCGATATCGTCTCCGGTCAGGCCTGTTTCGTCATAAATCGCCTGAATGGCCGAAGAGATGTTGGTGACAGCGTGCCGGAAGACGCGGTTCCCCTCCATGCGCACATGGCCGATCGTGCCGGTCGAGCTGACGCCGCCATCGACATAGAGCAGATCTGACTTTGTGCCGTCGGTGCGGATGTGATGCGTGATCACGCCGGAAAGCGGATCGCCGCTCCATTCTTCAGCCTGCAGCACGGCAGCACCACCGCCATCACCGAACAGGACACAGGTGCCGCGGTCCGACCAGTCGAGAATGCGGGTGAAGGTCTCTGCGCCGATGACGAGAGCTGTGTTGAACAGCCCTTGCTTCAACAGTGAGTCTGCCGTTGCCAGCGCGAACAGGAAACCGGAACACACGGCCTGTACGTCAAAGGCAGCTCCGCCTGTCATGCCCAGCTTGGCCTGCACGGCCGTGGCTGTGGCCGGGAACGTCTGGTCCGGCGTGGTCGTTGCCAGCACAATCAGGTCAACATCGGAACGGAATCCCGCCGCATCCAGAGCCGCACGTGCCGCGGCGGTCGCGATGTCGGATGTCATCTCGCCTTCAGCAGCGATATGCCGGCGCTTGATGCCGGTGCGCTCCTGGATCCACTCATCGGATGTCTCGACCATTGCTGACAAATCGTCATTCGTCAGCACCCTCTGGGGGAGATAACCGCCTGTTCCGCGAATAAAACTGCGCCGTGCCATCATGTTCCCTTTTCGAGGTTCACGGCTCAACCAGCCGGTGCCCCTTTTTGTTGGATACGTGCGAGGTTTGCGGCAACCTCTTCCGGATAGTGACTTGTCGCCAGGTCTGCGGCAAGCCGGCAAGCCGTGGCGAAACCTCTGGCGTCAGTCCCGCCATGACTTTTAACAGAAACCCCGCCAAGCCCCAGCAGCACGCCACCATTGGCATTGCTGGGGTTCATCTGCTCACGGAGCTGATTGAGCCGGAGGCCGCCAGCACAGCGCCTGCCTTGGTCACGAGGCTTTTCGTAAGCGCCTCACGCACCCGCGTCCCCAGCATGCGAGCCACACCTTCGCCGGTCTTCAGGGCGACGTTTCCGGTAAAGCCATCTGTGACAACGACATCCACCGCCCCCATGGAGATGTCATCCCCCTCGACGAAGCCGCGATAATCAAGGTTCAGGTCTGAGTTCCGGAGCATCTCATGCGCCTCGCGCACTTCGTCATGCCCCTTCATTTCTTCCGACCCGATATTCAGCAGACCGATGGTCGGGCGCACCTTGCCGAGCGTCGCGCGCGCATAGGCTTCGCCCATAATGGCAAAGGAAACGAGCTGGGCAGCATCTGCCTCGATATTTGCGCCGACATCCAGAACGACAGACCGGCCTGCCAGTGTCGGCCAGATAGCGGTCATGGCCGGCCGGTGCACGCCGTCCATCTTGCGCAGCACCAGCATGGATATTGCCATCAGGCACCGGTATTCCCGGCCGACACCGAAGCATCCGCACGCCCTTCCTTCACGGCTTCCAGCGCGTTCCACATGGACGAACCCTTGCCCCGGCGCAGGGCCTGGCTCGGCTTCATGTCGCTGGTGATCTTGTGATCGCAGTGAATAATCTCACACCGCTCTGTAAGGCCGGAATGCGCATGCACCAAAGGCGTCAGCGCAGCTTCGTCACCGAACAGAAGGATTTTCGTATCCGGTCGCTCTTTCACGAACAGGGCAACGCCGTCAACGATCACGCCAGGCGCGTGATCCCCGCCCATAGCATCAACTGACAGGATAGTTCCGCGAGTCATGGCGCCTTCCGGATTTCAGGCCCCTTGAGAGCCGTTCGCGCTGTTTAAGGCGCGCCTCAGACCTTGGCAACGCCGGGCCTGCTTGTCGCAGGGAAGGCCAGCCATGACAGGCTCCCGTCAAGGAACACTTCTGATGGGGCCGCTTCGAAAGCCTCCGCTTGTGCGACCAGATAATCTGCCAGCACACCCTCCTGCTCCTCGACGGCAACACCATTACGATTCAGTAAGGCAGCAAGCGCATGGCCCCGCTCGTCTTGCGGCCCGGCCAGACAGTCTGCTGTCGCATTCCCGAGGCCATAATAATGCTCACCAAGCTTTCTGACTTTCCTGGCGATCGAAGCATCACCGACCCCTGTTTCACGCAGGGAGGCGTCAAACCGTCGAAAACACGTGCATGAATCAGCTGAGGCAGGCGCCGCAAGGGCTGCTCTGGCCGGCGCGTCAGCTGCCAGACAAGCAACCCGGCATGCAAGCTGACCATCTGAACGCGATGTTCCATGTCATCCGGGACCACGCCTGCCGCATAGGCCTCTGGCGCAAGCGCTGCGGCCATCAATCCGCGATACAGGGCATCCGCACGGTCCTTTTGCGCCCGTGCACCGCGCAATGGGTTCCAGATACCAGCCAAATCCATCCTCCTGCACTCGCGTGCTTGCCAAAGCCATCCCGCTACCGCTAGGTCTGTCGCGGACCACTATCAGGAGTTCTCCGATGGCGCGACGCGCAATTCTTGCCGCAGTCCTCATGGCCCTTCCGCTGACTGCGTGCCTGACGCCCAGCCGGGACTTTCATGGCTATGTTGCCGACGAGGCGCAACCAAGCGACATCAAACCTGGTGAGGATACCCGTTCAACCGTACTGGCGCAGCTTGGCAGCCCTTCGACCAAAAGCCTGTTTGATGACAATACATGGATCTACATGTCGGAGCTTCAGGAGCGAATCGCATTCTATCACCCGAAGGTGAAAACGCGGAAAATCACTGCAATCAGCTTTGGCACCGACGACAAAGTCGAGGAAATACTGGAGTATACGGCCCAGGACGGACAGGTTATCAACTATGCCTCACGCGAGACACCGACTCGCGGTCGTGAGCTGGGCCTGTGGGAGCAGATTTTCGGCACAGTCGGGAATGTGCGCCTGCCCAATACGAACGAGGCTACCCCCGACAACCCGACCGGACGGCGTCAATAACCGCGCATTGTGCGGCGCAACACCTTGCCTCCAGCTCGCCCATGCAGGGAATCTGAGCAAAATATAATTCGTCAAACGCGAGTTTTCGGGGTAACATTTCATTGTCATCTCGAAACGAGTGGCTAGGCGGCGCGACAGCCCCGGGCAATTCCGAGACAGCGGCCCGCCTGACCCGTAAGGCAATCCCATCAGGGTGCGCCTTGCGCGGCTGCAAGGAGATTGGGTTATGGCAATCAGGTTCTCCCTGTTCGGCCGGCGCACAAGCGCCCCGAATTCGCGACAAGCCCGCACCTATGCTTCGCTAAAGGATGCGGCGGCAGAGGCAGGCCTTCTTCCTCCAACAGAAGCGGTCAGACATATCCGGGATCGCGCACGCGAGCGTCTGGCTCGTGCGGATCAGGCTTTTGACCAACTGGAAGGCTCTGAAAACGTCGGATAGGGCACACTCACGCTGCGCTGAACAAGCCGCGAGCGAGCGATTCAATATCAGAGATCAGGTCGATATGGCCATTCGCCGTCCGGCTACCGTCGCGCGTTGCGCCACCAACCTGCCCCGTATCTGCCCGCTCCATCTTGTAGATGACCGCTTCACGGGCCCGGCTCACCCGGCTTTTGATCGTACCCGCTGAGCAATTACAGATCTCACCCGCCTCTTCGTAGGTATATCCAGCCGCAACAACAAGAATCAGCGCTTCACGCTGAACATCCGGCAGGTCCGACATTGCCGCCTGCAGAACGCGGAAGTCGATCTGAGCATCGAGCCCAACGGTGGCGACAAGGGTGTTTTCGGCAACATCCTGATCGAGCGTCGTGGAACGCCAGGAACGTCGCGAATACTGATAGAACTCATTTCTCAGGATTCGGAACAACCATGGCCGCATCGGCGCACCAGGCTCAAATGAGTCAACCGCCTGCCAGGCCTTCAGACAAGTATCCTGAACAAGGTCATCCGCGAGCTCACGCTCACGACACAAACTGCGCGCAAATGCTCGCAACTCCGGGATCAGCCGTTCAAGCTCATCAACGAACGACCACTCACTCCCAGAACCCGGCATTTCATCCTGACAAGCCGGCGGTATTTTGGTCAAATCAAAGACCCTTCTGTCGTTGTTCCTCTATACGCAACTTTTCAATTATTTCACGAAATCTTTGTGGCAAGGGCTCTTCCATAACCGGTTGGAAACTTGCCCTCAAAGCATCCCCCATAGCACAGCTCACGCCCCTTTTTAACAAAGCTGCCTCGCGCGCCGGACGCTGGCTGCCCCCAAGTGCCGCCATTTGCGACTGTGCCAACTTCCCCAAAACAAATGCCCCCACGAATGTTTTGCCCATCAGCCATGACCGCGTCCTGACGTCCACCTGCTGTGTATTATTTTTAATTTTATGCCTGCTGAGGTTAAGAATGGGTTCGCAAAATCTTTTTCACATTCAGAGGAAACCAAAAGGCCTTATTCGCACTTTATTATTTCATGCCATTCAGAAAATGACTGCACACTGGCAATAGGATCCGAAGCTTGCTGTATGAACTAATAACGCGGGAACTGCCCTATCTGCGCCGCTATGCACGTGCCGTGACCGGCGATCAGGTCGCAGGCGACCTTTGCGTTGAGGAAATGCTTCAAGAGCATATTCTGAAACCTCAGCCAGCGGACTCTACGCTTCCTGAAGACCGGGTCACCCTCTTCATGTTGCTTGATGCGATCCTTGCCGGCCCGACAGGACCTTCAAAATCGGACTTGCCGCTCTGTACTCTTCTGAGAATGTCATCCCTGCCCAGACGAGCCCTGTTTCTGACAGCTGTCGAACAGTTCCACATAAGCGCGACCGCAACCATTCTGGGCCTTGAACAGGAAGAGGTCCCAGCCATCCTGAAAGAGGCCGAGAACGACCTTGCCTCAACACTTGCTACGGACGTGCTGACCATAGAAGACGAGCCAATAATAGCCTTTCAATTGAAGGAAATCATTGAAAGCCTGGGGCACAAAGTAGTTGCGCACGCAACCACTTATGACGAAGCCGTCGCGCAGGCGCGCAACACCCGCCCAGGGCTCATTTTGGTCGATATTCAGCTTGCAGATAAATCATCCGGCCTTGACGCAATGGACAGCATCTTTGAGTTCCACCGCGCTCCATGCATCGTGATTACAGCTTATCCTGAGCGCCTGCTGTCGGGCCGCCTGAACGAACCGGCTTTTCTTATCCCAAAACCCTTCAAGACAGAGCATGTCAAAACAATTGTCAGCCAGGCACTACTCATGCAGCAAATGGATTAAGCCCAGACCTAACTGCTGATCTTCCCAGTTTCGTGCGTCACAACTTCAATCGGCACAGTATACTCTATCCGAAGTCCGTTCTCGCTGTACTCTCTCCGAACACGGGCGTTTGGCAACATTTCCGTGAGCTTTGTTCCAAAGCCCGCTTTCCTGGGTGTCGCGCCTACACCACCCCCAGTCTCAACCCACAAAACTCGCAATTTGGCATCAGATATCGACCACTCGACATCCAGACGCCCCCCGGGTTGGGCAAAGCACCCATACTTTGCAGCATTTGCGACAAATTCATGAATGATCATGCCACCATCTTTTGTCGCCTTCAGCGACAATTGAATATCCTTGCCTTTCAGGCTGTACTGGATCGGTTGCCTGCTCGCCACCTGGGTCAGCTCTTCCTCAAACAGGCTACGCAAACTTAGTCCACGCCAACCGGCAGATGACATCCGGTCATATATGCGCGCCATGGATTCGACACGCGCGCAAAATTCATCCGTATACTGTTCCACAGAACTGGCCATTGGGCTCGTGATCCAAGCTGTGGCAAGAATCACCGAAATCAGGTTCTTGACCCGATGATCGAGTTCCGCACTGACAATATCGTGACTCCTTTGCAGCTCCACCAGATGCGTGACGTCTTCGATACGCTGCACAACGTACCGGACTATGCCATTCTCATCCAGAAAGGGCTCCTGGGTCGCCTGCCAGTATAACGACCGTGTACGCCCCTCTTCATCCTGAACCAGAGCTGTCTGGATTTCTGACCGGGTGATTGCTCCCGCGAACGTAAGCCCGCATTTCCTCTTGAAAGATTCCTGATCTGCAGGCGGCGCTTCGTAGACATCGAACACATACTGGCCCCGTATCTGCGCGAACGTTCTTCCAAGGGCCTTGCAGTATGCGGCGTTCGCAAAGACGAAACGAAGATCTCTGTCCAGCGCCATGACCGGATGGTGGACCGCTCCGTAAATTCGGCGATGACTTTCTGCTCAAGCCCCCCAGGATTTGTTCCGCTCTCGGCAGAGTTGGAGGAATTCGGCATGACCCCACCTCTCGTCTGGGCTTACAGAACGCCTTCCTGCGTATCTATCTTGCCCGAATTGTGAAGCCTGAGTCTGCACATGTCGTTAATCAGGGACAAGAGGCGCTTTGATCGGCGCCATATGTAGGCCTTCCGCGTAATACCACACACACGGGATCGAAGGCCGAAGCCCCGACAAGATCGCGCTCAGCTAAATGCGCAACAACATCCTGATTTCTTTGGTGACTTGCTGATTTCTATTGGAGCGGGCGATGAGATTCGAACTCACGACCCCAACCTTGGCAAGGTTGTGCTCTACCCCTGAGCTACGCCCGCGTCCTATAGAATGTGCGGCAACCGGGGCTGCCGAGAGGCGTGATAAAGCCCATCACGAAGCCGTTTGCAAGACAGAATTTCCGCCCGACTGCACAAATCATCCACGAAGCACAGTGCGGATCTGATCGGGTCGCACTTCGCGGCCTTCGATATCCACAAACGCCGCCCGTATGGCTGATTTCGACCCAACCTTCGTGAAGCTGATCTGCGGTGTTTCCCCCTGCCCAAGCCAGGCATCGCCCCACTGGGTCAAGCCGATCAGGATCGGTCGAAGGGAAAGCCCCATGGGCGACAGAACGTATTCCGGACGCGAGCGCTTGCCTGGAGACTTGTAACTCCGCTTGGTCAGCAGCCCATCACTGACCAGCTTTTTCAGCCGCCCTGACAGAACTGTACGCGGACAACCAAGTTCTGCCTGGAAATCATCGAACCGGCGCACCCCGTAGAGGGCCGCCCGGAGTATCAGCAGGGTCCAGCGGTCTCCGACCACATCAATGGCCTTGGCGAGATTGCATACATCCGGCTGAACCGGTGAACGGCGGGCGAGAGGAATCGGCGTCATGGCCGATTCCTGAATGGGTTCGCATTCGAAATCCAGACTTGTTCGCGAAGCCTTCATGATTTGCCGCAGGGGACAGGAAGATCAGCGCCAACAACCGAGGTTTCAATGCTCCGCCGCTCCTGTCAGTTCGCCGCCCTGATCCTTCTTGCCACCTGCGCCGGCACGGCCGACCTTCCGGATGCGCCGACGGTTCCCATGCCAGATGCCCAGGCGGCATGGACACTGGACAGCGCTGCTGCGGACCTCGCAAAGGCCTCGTGCCCGACCGGGACGGACTATGCCGCCCCAATTGCCCTGACAATTAAGGCGACGCCGATCGAGCTTGGCCCGGCCGACGAAGTCGCCAGCCGCCTGCCTCAAGGCGTTACCTATGCCGGTGGCTGGGAGCTGACATCAGATAATTCCAGCTTCGGTGGCCTGTCGGACCTGGCACTCGACAAGAATGGCAACCTGCTTGCGGTCGTCGATGACGGGGCTTTTGTATGGATCAATCTCGAGGATGGAGCACCGAATGGCACCGGGCAGCTCGCTTACATGCTGGGCGCAGATGGGAATCTCCTTCAAGCAAGTCTCTGGGCGATGCTGAGGGGCTCGTAGTCCGGAATAGTCTTGCCATAGTCAGCTTTGAGCGCACGCATCGCATCTCGGCGTTTGCGCTTGATGCATGCGGAGCCATGGCAAAGGAGGCTGCGATCAGCGCCCTGCCCAGCACTTATGCCGGCCGCCTTGTCGATGAAATCGCGGCGCCGAAGCTCTGACGGTCACACCGGAAGGGAATATCCTGTTCGGCTTTGAGACTGTCGAAAACGGCAAATCACCGATTGGCGCCGTCGCAGCCTGGACAATGCCGGCTGGACCGGAGACATGGCGCCGAACCCGGCCGGTTATGCCTTTGTCGGCTTCGACACAGCGAGCATCGGCGGCAGTGATGAGACCTTCTGGCTGTTCCGCAGCTATGACCCGATCCGCGGCAACCGCAACGTCCTCAGCTGGCAGGATGGCAAGAAGGAAATCGTCCTGACCCGCCCCCTCGCCGTGGACAATTATGAAGGCATCACGGTGGAGCATCTCGGCAATGGCGTCGCCCGTGTCTGGATTGTTTCTGACGACAATTTCAATCCGAAACAACGCACTCTTCTCCTCGCTTTCGACATTGCAGCAGCTTCAGAATAATACCGCTTACATTCAGGCGCGTTCGCGCCTACATCTGAACCCGCACAAGGGCTGCGGCGTGCGCTAAGGGACTGATCTCCGGCGACCTTACTTACCGTCAGGGAGCTGGCAATCTGGATGGGGCCGTGGCCCTGTCTCATCTGGCGCCCACCTAGTCTCTAGGTTGACGGGAGTGAATATGCCCTGCGGCGACTGCGGTTCTTGTGCGCTATTCAGTCCATTCAGGCGCCGACAGGGGCGTGACGCACTGCCCGGACCTGTCTAAGGCTCTTCGTATGACTTCACTGCCCCCCGACAAGATCCAGCTGCGCCACAGAATGCGCACCATACGCGCCGAAGCGGCTGCGCGTGATCCGGACGCCGCAGACAAGATTGCCGACCTGTTCCCCATGAAACTCCTCGAGCGCTATGGCCCGATCGTTTCCGGATATGTGCCAATCAATGAGGAACTGGACCCGATGCCGCTTATGAAGCGGCTGGCGGATGCTGGCGCGGAACTCTGCTTGCCGCGCATGCTGCCCGAGGGTGGGATTTCCTGGCGTTCCTGGGGCTTTGGCGAGCCGCTGGAGCGACGCCCCTTTGGCCTGAGAGTACAGCA
>LZQP01000080.1_pt1 | contig 9926 bp, 11 predicted proteins | sample 768551 | NCBI WGS metagenome assembly LZQP01 (sample SAMN05207184, study PRJNA324509) | oil field metagenome | isolation source: sample BH-FW-16 from oil reservoir | place: India: Bombay High | collected 2015-12-03
GGAACGGACCGGCCAGCGGGAGGGCTTCCTGCTGACCGTGATGGTCTGGACGATCCTGCCTGTTGTGGCGGCGATCCCTTTTATCGCTTCCGGCATGAGTGTTTATCGGCACATGTCTCTGGGTGCTCGCCCGGGGGGAGGTGGAACGGACCGGCCAGCGGGAGGGCTTCCTGCTGACCGTGATGGTCTGGACGATCCTGCCTGTTGTGGCGGCGATCCCTTTTATCGCTTCCGGCATGAGCTTCACGGATGCCGTGTTCGAGAGCGTGTCTGGCCTCACGACGACCGGCTCGACTGTGCTTACGGGCCTTGATGCATTGCCGCGCGGGCTGCTCCTCTGGCGTGCGATCATTCACTGGTTCGGCGGGATCGGTATCATCGTGACCGCCATCGCCATCCTGCCGCAGCTGCGCGTCGGCGGGATGCAGCTGTTCCAGCTCGAAAACTCGGACCGGTCCGGAAAATTCCTGCCGCGCGTGACAGATATCGCGACCTATCTGGGCCTGACCTATCTCATCGTTTCGGTGGCCTGCGCCCTGTCTTACTACCTTTGTGGCATGAGCTGGTTCGATGCGATCTGCCATGCCATGGCGACCATGTCGGCCGGCGGCTTCTCCACGCATGACGCGTCTTTCGGATACTACAACGATACGCCAGCACCCTGGGCAGCGATTGTCTTCATGCTGATCGCGGGCCTGCCGTTCAGCCTGATGGCGATGCTGGTGCTGCAGGGACGGGTGATGCAGTTCGTGCACGATCCCCAGCCGCGCCTTTACTTCGCTTTGGCGATTTTCTTCTCCGTGATGGTATCGATCCTCTACTTTGCAAACACATCCGGTCTTCTGGACGAAGGCGTGATCGGTGGGCTGAAGCTGACCATCTTCAATACCGTTGCCGTCATGACGGGAACCGGCTTGCGACCGCGCCTTATGACACCTGGGGTATTCCGGTGCAGGCGCTTATTCTTGGCATTACCTTTGTCGGCGGGTGTGCGGGGTCTGCGGCCTGTGGCCTGAAGATCTTCCGCCTCGAAATCGCGGCGAAAGCCCTGTTCGCCTATTCGCGCCGTATGGTGCAGCCGCATCGCCGCTCACCGATCAAGTATGGCGGCAAGAATGTGGACGAAGACACGCTCCAGTCCGTCATGGTCTTCATGTTCCTCTACTTTGCGACCTTCCTGATCTCGGCAGCGCTGCTGGGGCTGGATGGCCTGGACCCGATGACGGCGATCACGGGGGCGGCGACGACGCTGTCAAACGTTGGTCCGGGGCTCGGACCGATCAATGGTCCGTCCAGCACGTTCCAGGACTTCTCCGATTTCTCCACCTGGGTCTGCACGATCAACATGCTGCTGGGGCGGCTGGAGTTCGTGGTTGTCTTTGTGGTGCTGACCCGCCGCTTCTGGCGCGGCTGAGCTAAGTCGGGCGCTGCCTGAGCATCAGGAAAATCCGTTCAGGAATTATTATCTTCGCCAGAGCGCACGCTCTGTGCTGGAGATCAGTTCCAGGGATTGAAGCGCTGTGTCGGCCGGTGCGGCGGGAGAGGTTCCGGTTCGGCTTCCGGCTCACTCGCGGTCTCTGCCGGGGCAGGGGAGTCCGGCGCAGCTTCGCTCGCCGCAGGAACCGGAGAGGCTTCCACGCCAGGCATCAGGTCCGCATCTGTGAAGCCGAAATCCTCGTCTTCTTCCATCCGAATGCCACTTGCCGGAGCGGGCTCCGCTTCAGGTAAGCTGTCCGGAAGGTCCACTGTACCGTCGATGATTTTCCGCTCCTGCGGCTCTGCCGTCGTCACGGGGGCTTCCGGTTGCGGACGGTGCGCAGAGTGGGTCGAGCCAAGGCCGAAGCCGGATGTGATTCCAGAGAGGCTGAAGCTCTGCGGCGCGGCTGGCGCAGGCGCTGGTCGCTCCGGTTCCGGCTCCGGGGTGACATCTGACGAGAATGCCGCGGCAGGTTCAGCTTCAGATGCCTGTGATACTTCGGGAGCGGCTTGCTCTGCAGGGGCGGGTTCCAGTGTCGCCGGTTCGGTTTCCGGTGTGGCCGGCGTATCTGTGCGGTAGCGGCTGAGGTCGCCCATGCTGCTTGAGAACAGGCCAGCACCGAAGACAGGGCGGGTTGGACGCGGGAGGCGCGACTGGTTCGGCAGCCGGGGCTGCCTCTTCCACCGGCTCACTCGTGCCCCGGATCGCATTCCAGACGTCATTCTCACCGCTGAAGGGTTCCGCCGCAGGAAACTCGGTTGCGGCTGGGGTGGCCACAGGGGCCCTCCTCGGTGATGGTCTCGGGCTCCGGCGCAACCGGCGCGGCGAATTCCGCAGCCACGGCATAAGGGCGGGGCTGTTTCTGTCGATCCGGCAAATGGCGCATAGGGAGCGGCCGGTTCTTCTCTGACGGGAGAGGGGGCAGCTGGCTCTGGGGGCGTGAGCGGCTCAACCTGTTCAGGCTCTGCCGTCATGGCAGGTTCCACCACCGGCATGGTATCCGTTGCCAGAGCTGTTTCTTCAGCCGCCTGGGGCGTTTCCACAGTCGCCCGGCTGACAGGATCGGCATTCACTTCATCTGCCATGGCTGCAACAGCGGCCTGCATATCCGCCTGACCCTCGAACTCAGGCATTTCATGATCTTCGAAGGGGCGGGATTCATCCCCTCATCTTCGGCATGTTCGAAAGTTTCAGGTTCGGCGTGCGGGGCATCCGCGACGACAGGGGCAGCTGCGTCATCCGCGTCTGCCTCATCCAGGCTGCTCAGCAGGGCCGAGATCGCCTTTTCGGCGCCGCGGGCATGACGGTGCGCTTCGCGATACAGGTCCTCGATGAACTCAGCATAGGGGCGTCCGGTTGCATCGGTTTCGCCGACGAAATCCTCAGGCGAGCATGTCTCTATTTCGCGTCCCCGCGTGTCGGTCAGCAGAAGCGCGTGTGGCGCAGCTGTCAGAGTGACCCGATACCCCTCGGTATCGTGCTTTACAGCGCCATCGTCGCTCTCTTGCCAGCCGACCCGCTGCTTGCGAGTCATCTCATCGAGTTTGTCGATCAGGCGTTTGGTCGAAGGATGCAGCATTCCGGGGCGTCTCCCGTTTCCCTGTCCGGAGCCTACCAGTTAGCCCGTGCGGACGGATTGTTCAAATCCTGCATGTAGATTCGGGCGAGGAAACACGAATTATGGCACCTGCTCTGGCAGGTGGTACCGGAACGGGCCATGCGCGCCGCCAGGTTGTGTCTTTCCGGGCCAGTCAGAAGTCAGTCAGAACCGGCCCGGAGACAGGTGTTTTACTGTTCCGCCTTCACGCGGGCGATGTCTTTCAGGAAATCCTTGACCGGCTCGCCCTTCGCAGCGGCGAATTCGCTGCGATAGCCCTTCACCACACCGTCGGGGGAGACGAGGATATCGGATGGGGTCCAGCCGATTTTCAGCGCGCTGCGCAGGCTCGTGTCCGGGTCGAGCACGACCGGATAGGTGTAACCCTTTTCGGCGAAATAGGCATCGACCGAGCCAAATTTGCCATACATCTCTTCCGGCGTGGTGCGTGCTGCGGTCGCCGGAACGTGGATTGACACGAAGTCGAGGTCCGGGTCCTGCGCGATGGCGGTGGAGAGGGCGGCGACATAGGGCCGTCGGCCAGGCAGTCCCCGCACCAAAGGCCCCAGACATCGATTACGGTCCATTTGGTTAGATTGTCGGAATCGAAGGTCGATCCGTCCAGCATGGTGCCGGTGATGTGCGGCAGCTTTTCGCCCAGGAAGACATATTCATAGGGGCGGCCATAATCGTCGCGGCGGACGCTGCCATCTTCGGCGAGCGGCAGGGGATTGGCGGTGATGAAGCCGGTCGCGTCTTCCGGGAGGGCCGGGTCTGCCTCTACATCGGGGGCGGTGCTGGTATCTGCCGTCTCCACTGGGGCCGGGTCTGTGCTTTGTGCCGGGCTGCAGGCGCAGATGAGTGCGGTCAGGGCGCTGGCGGCAACGAAGGATCGGATCATTCGGGCAGTTCCTTTTAGCAATTCTGTTCAATTAGCAATGAAACCCTGCGGTCGGAACTAAGAAGACCGGTAAGTAAGTCTATCAACACATTGAAAGCGCGAGCAATTCAACAAAAAAGCCCCGGCGCGTGCCGGGGCTTTCCTGATTTATTCGCCGGGACGGCTTAGCTGTAGATTTCAAACAGGCCAGCGCCGCCCATGCCGCCACCGATACACATGGTGACAACACCCCCATTTGGCGCCGCGGCGTTTGCCTTCCATCAGGATGGAGCCGGTGCAGCGTGCGCCGGTCATGCCGAACGGGTGGCCGATGGAGATCGAGCCGCCATTGACGTTGTATTTCTCCGGGTCGATGCCGAGACGGTCGCGGCTGTAGAGGCATTGCGAAGCGAAGGCTTCGTTCAGTTCCCACAGGTCGATGTCATCAACCGTCAGGCCGTGACGCTCAAGCAGGCGCGGCACAGCGAAGACCGGGCCGATGCCCATTTCGTCCGGATCGCAGCCAGCGACGTTGAAGCCGACGAAGCGGCCCATTGGTGTCAGGCCGCGCTTGGCAGCTTCCTGGGCTTCCATAACGACCACGGCAGCGGCACCATCGGACAGCTGAGAAGCGTTACCAGCGGTGACATACTTGCCTTCCTTGACGACCATGCCGCCGGAGAAGACTGGCTTCAGGCCAGCCAGCGTCTCATAGGTCGTGCCCGGGCGGTTACACTCGTCACGGTCGCAGACGACGTCCTGATAGGTTTCTTCGCCGGTTTCCTTGTTGAAGAGTTTCATGCGCGTGTTCAGCGGCACGATCTCTTCGGCCATGTGGCCTTTTTCCTGGAAGATGGCGGTGCGGCGCTGGGATTCGGCCGAATACTCGTCCTGTGCTTCACGGCTGACACCATAGCGGTCGGCGACGATTTCAGCCGTTTCGATCATGGTCATCCAGATCGCCGGCCACTCTTTCATGAGTTTTTCTTCGGTGTAGCGGTGGGTATTCATGTGGCCCGAACGGGACACCAGCGAGAGCGATTCCACGCCGCCGCCGATCGCTGCCGGAGCGCCTTCATTGATGACGCTGTGAGCGGCCATGGCGATGGCTTGCAGGCCTGAGGAGCAGAAACGGTTGACCGTGGCGCCGGATGTGGTGGACGGGCAGCGGCCCAGAGCGCTGCGTTACGGGCAACGTTGTGGCCCGTGGCACCTTCCGGCTGAGCGGAACCGAGGAACACGTCCTCGATCAGGCCGGCTTCGATGCCGGCGCGGTCGATCGCGCCCTTGATGGCATGACCGGCCATGGTAATGCCGTGGGTGTCATTCAGGCTCCCACGGTTGGATTTGGCCATACCCGTACGGGCGTAAGAAACGATAACGGCTTCACGCATGGAATTCCCTCCAGTAACTGCAGTGATTGTTGCGGCGCACCCTAATGGCCGACGAAGGGAAGCGCCAGCCTTCCCTTAGCGTAAACGGAATGAATTCACGGCAATTTTTGCCCTGATCACGGGTTGATGAGGTGAATATCGGGGACAAGCACACAAAAAAACGCCGCCTGGGGGCAGGCGGCGCTCAATTTTTCGTTAGAGCGGTTTCGCTCAGACCGTGACTTTTGCCTTCGGGGCAGCAGCTTTCACCGTGTCATCAACATGTGCTTCGAACTTCTTGAAGTTCTCGACGAACATGTCGGCCAGCTTCGCAGCCTGGGCGTCATAGGCGGCTCCATCGGCCCAGGTCGAACGCGGGTCGAGGATCTTCGAATCGACGCCCGGCACGGCCACTGGAACGAGGAAGCCAAAGGTCTCGTCCTTGCGGAACTCGACATTGTTCAGGGAGCCATCGAGCGCAGCGTTCAGCAGGGCGCGGGTCGCCTTGATCGGCATGCGGTGGCCGGTGCCATAGGGGCCGCCGGTCCAGCCGGTCGAAACCAGCCAGCAATCGACATCGTACTTGCCGATCAGTTCGCGCAGCAGGTTCCCGTACTCAGACGGGTGACGTGGCATGAACGGGCCGCCGAAGCAGGTGGAGAAGGTGGCCGTCGGTTCGGTGACGCCTTTCTCGGTGCCTGCCACCTTGGCGGTGTAGCCGGACAGGAAGTGGTACATCGCCTGGGCCGGGGTCAGCTTTGCGATGGGCGGCATGACGCCGAAAGCATCAGCCGTCAGCATGATGAGGTTTTTCGGCTGGCCGCAACGGCCCGACAGGGATGCATTCGGGATAGCCGAAATCGGGTAGGCGCCGCGGGAGTTCTCGGCGAGCGTCGCGTCATCGAGATCCAGCTCGCGGGTTTCCGGGTTCATCACGACGTTTTCGAGGACCGTGCCCCACTGTTTGGTCGTGGCGTAGATTTCCGGTTCGGCCTCGGCCGACAGCTTGATCATCTTGGCATAGCAGCCGCCTTCGAAATTGAAGAGGCCATTTTCCGACCAGCCATGCTCGTCGTCGCCGATCAGGATACGGCTGGCATCGGCAGACAGGGTTGTCTTGCCGGTGCCGGACAGGCCGAAGAAGATGGCCGCATCTTCTGCAGGCGAGGTGTTCACCGAGCAGTGCATCGGCATGACCTTCTTGGCCGGCAGGTAATAGTTCAGCGCCGTGAACACGGACTTCTTTGTTTCGCCGGCATAGGACGTGCCGCCGATCAGAACCATGCGCTTGTCGAAATTGACCGCGATCACCGTTTCGGAACGGCAGCCATGGCGTGCCGGATCGGCGCGGAAGCTCGGGCAGTTGATGATGGTGAACTGGGACGCGAAGGTCTCGTATTCACCGTTTTCCGGAATGCGCAGAAGATGGCGGATGAAGAGGGAGTGCCAGGCATATTCCGTGACCACGGTCACCGGCAGGCGATGGGACGGATCGCGCCGCCGAACAGCTCCTGAACGTATACGTCCTGAGACGCGAGGTGCGTCTTGAAATCTGCCAGCAGGGCATCGAACTGCGCTGGCGTCATCGAGGCATTGTTGTCCCACCAGACCGTGTTTTCGGTGGTCTCGTCGCGCACCGTGAACTTGTCCTTGGCGGAGCGGCCGGTGTGTTGTCCGGTTTCAACGACAAGCGGGCCGCCATCGGCAACCTGCGCTTCGCCCGTTGCGACAGCCGTTTCATAAAGACGGGCTTCGTTCCAGTTTTACGGACGGATTTTGGCTCAATCCCCAGTTCTCCAAGGATCGCTACGGTATCGCTCATGTTAGCCTCTGTTCCTGCCTTTTAAGTGCTGTTTCCCCAGCGCATTTTGTGCGCTCGTTTGGCTTACCCGTGCAAAATTTGCAACATTTGTGCCTAATTCGAAACAGCTTGTTTCATTTATTTTGCATTCCGGCGGAAGTGTTTGCCCGCCCGTCAGGCGAGGCACCGGTGGCAGGGCCTTATTCCGGTTGGTATTTTAGGGACCAGCTGACCGTGACGATCGGATCGTCGCTGAGGCCGGCGAAAGGGTGTTCAAGCGGCTTTGCTACTTCGACACCGACAGATGAGATATCCTTGTAACCCGCTCTGACTCCGAATCCGGCAGAGCTGAGATTCAAGCTGACATCGTTGACGCCATTTGGCGTTACATCGCCCTCTGCATAATCCGCAAAGCGTAGATTTCGCTCTTCTTGAAGGCCCCCTTTTTCAGCGGGCGCCAGGCTGGTTCAACGGAGGCAGCATAGCCTTTGTCGAAGCTGACGATGCCATTGTCGAAACCGCGGCCGAATTCCATACCGCCGACAAGGAGGCGCTCGTTAGCAGGTAGGATGTCTTCGCTCCACTGGCCTCGTGCTTCATCCGGACGAAGAAGGACCTGCCGATCGCCTGCACCAGCTTGCCGGTGCCTTCGATCTTGTCGAATTCCGTACTGGCGCCGGGCACGGCACTGCGGGCCTCATCCAGGCCAAGGCCGCGTGAATAGGTCAGGATACCCTGTAGCGAACGCGTCTTGCCGGTCCATCCCCCCTTTGCGCCGAAGCGTGCAGCCGAAATGCGCTCATTGGTGATGACCGAACCAAGAGCGGTGTTGGTGGATTCGAGACGGTCCACTGTCGCGCTGAGGGACAGTTCACGTTTGAAGTCTAGGATGACCGGGTAGGAGACATTGGCAGAGAGGACGGAAGCTTCCCCCGAAATGTCCACAGAGGATGGCCGCGTCTCCTGATAGGCGCCGGCGAGCGTCAGCGATAGGCCATTATTCCCGATCGGGGTGGAGTACTGAACATTCGTGGCGCGCGATTGTTCCATATCGGGTGTGGCCGACAGGCGCCCGCGCAGGGCGTCGCCCGGACGGAAGGTGCCGAACGCAAACCCGGAAAGGCTGATACGGCCGGAATCTATCAAACGGGATTCGCGGCTGTCATAACCAACGGCGACACCGTTTTCTTCTCCTTGATATCAAGGAGAAGGGCGGCTGCTCCCGGAACATTGGGAAGGGTTTTCAGGCGCGGGCTGACCTCCGTGCCTTCGGTGCGGCGCGCAAGTGTAATGCCGCGCTCAAAGGAGCGCCTGCTTGCAGGCTTTTCGTCCAGTGTGTCGTCAAGAAAGCCCCTCAACAGTGGCCGCTCCACGACCTTGCCATCTTTCAGGACAACGACTTCCGCGATACGACCTTCGGCGATGTAGACATCGACAATCCCGTCGGACAGGTCCTGTGCGGGAATGGCCAGCGTAAAGAGTGCGACTCTGGATCTCTTGTATGCCGCGCTCATGGCTGCGGCGAGGTCTCTCAGCGTCTCGGTATCGGCGGGCTGGCCCAGGAATTTCTCGCTGGCCGCAGCAACACCAGCAGGGACTTCCGCGCCATTGAAGCGGACGCCGGCGATTGCGGCGGCTTCGGATGAAACCGGCGCTACCTGTGTGACAGAGACGGGAAGGTCGGGCGCAGAACCGGGAACGGGTTGAGGGCTGGGCTCATAGCCCGGATCAAGCCGGTTTTCCGGAGTTGTTTGCGGTCCGGCCAGGCTGGCGGGGGCCAGCAGGGCAAGAAGCGCCACACCGACATATCGGGGAACAAATGTGGCGGTGCGGCGCTTCATGGTCGTCAGATGCATTCCTGGGACGGATCAGTTTCCGCCGAGGAGGCCGCCGAGGAGGGACTGGACCGGATTGTCTTCGGTCGTGCTGCCCGAGAGCAGGTCTTCAACAGGGGCCGTCAGGTCCGTGAGACCGGTTTGATCCAGCCCGCCGAGGTCCGTGATGTCTGTCAGGTCTGTCAGGCCAGCCTGATCGAGCACAGTGCCTACATTCTCCGTCACGGGGCCAAGATCGGCAGAAACAAGCCCTGCCAGGTCCATTCCGGTGTCTGTATCCGTTGCAGCATCCAGGCCGATCAGTGTGTCACCGGCGCCAATACCGGCTTCCAGCAGGGTGCCTGAAGCCTGATCGCCGGAGAGAAGCTCGCACCGATCAGCGAGTCTGAGCCGTCGCCTGCCACGCTTCCATTACCCGCGCCAACCGAGAGGAGTGGGGAGAGGGAGGAGGTCAGGCCATCCACGAGCGGGGCGCCATCCGTCCCGGCGTCGACAAGTGCCGTGCCGATGTTTGCGGTTGTATCGGTGACGGCGCCGGTCAGGTTGGTCAGCTCGGCAGGGAGACCGGCTTCTGTCAGAAGGCCGTCGAGTTGCGTGCTGGTCGATGCGAGCAGGGTGCCTGTGCCCGTCAGGGTTTCGCCGCCAGCCGGCATCGTGGTGTTCGGATCGCCGAGATTGGCCAGCAAGCCGGTTCCGGCAAGGCCGTCGGGGCCGACCAGGCCGCCTGTTGCGATCATGCCGGTATCGCCAAGGGTGACGTTACCGCCATCTTCACCAGCGGGGCCAGCTGGGCCTTGTTCCCCCTGCGGACCAGTTTTGCCCGGTGCACCGGCGGCCCTTGCGGGCCAACGGTTCCCACGCTGGCATGCCGGTATCGCCAAGGGTGACGTTACCGCCATCTTCACCAGCGGGGCCAGCTGGGCCTTGTTCCCCCTGCGGACCAGTTTTGCCCGGTGCACCGGC
>LZQP01000081.1_pt1 | contig 9925 bp, 11 predicted proteins | sample 768551 | NCBI WGS metagenome assembly LZQP01 (sample SAMN05207184, study PRJNA324509) | oil field metagenome | isolation source: sample BH-FW-16 from oil reservoir | place: India: Bombay High | collected 2015-12-03
AGCTGATCACCCCGATCGCCATGGACCAGGGCCTGCGCTTCGCTATCCGCGAAGGTGGCCGCACGGTCGGCGCCGGCGTCGTCTCGGCCATCAAGGACTGATCCACGGTCGCAACGCATGATTTGGTCCAGTGGATCAAATCAAGTGGATCAGGAATACTGGGCAACGCCCTAGAGAATCGAAAAGGCCGCCCCATAAGGGCGGCCTTTTTTGTGTGCGCTGAGCCTCTGAAAATGCGTCATTGGCTGAACCTTCCGGCTTGCGGTGGCGGAGAGTTTCGGGCAAACCCTCGGCAGGCCTGAAGGGGTATAGCTCAGTTGGTAGAGTGGCGGTCTCCAAAACCGTAGGTCGTGGGTTCGAGTCCCTCTGCCCCTGCCAGGCCGATTTCCCAAAAACCTAGCCTGATCACACCGGATACGGCGTGCGGCCGTGTGTGCGCATCTCTTCCACAGAAATTTCGCCGGGAAGGCGCCAAGCGTAAACGAGGTGTGAACGATTTCTGGTGGATTGATCGGTTCCCGCGCTATTCGCGCGTCCGTCAATTCCAGCCAGAAAGGCGACCGTTCCATGTCTGCAAAACCCCGCACGTCTGCTGCCCCGTCGATTGCGAAGCTGATCGCGACCGAACTCGGTATTACTGAGCGCCAGGTCGAGACCGTGATCGAGTTGCTGGGAGAAGGAGCGACGGTCCCCTTTATCGCGCGTTACCGTAAAGAACGGACAGGCGGGCTGGACGACACGCAACTACGCACCCTGGCAGAGCGGCTGGATTATCTGACGGAGCTGGCCAAGCGGCGCGACACGATCCTCGATGCCATTCGTCAGCAGGACAAGCTGACGCCAGACCTTGAACGGGAGATCATGGCGGCGACGACCAAGGTTGCGCTGGAAGACCTGTACGCGCCTTACAAGCAGAAGCGCCGCACCAAGGCGACCATTGCAAAGGAAGCAGGGCTTGAGCCGCTGGCCGAGCGCATCCTTGCCAATCCGTCCCTTGCGCTTGAGGCGGAAGCGAAGGGCTTCGTCTCAAAAAAGAAGGGCGTGGATACGCCAGATGCGGCGCTGAGTGGCGCGCGCGAGATCATTGTGGAGAAGATTGCCGAGACACCGCGCCTGACCCGCAAGATCCGCGAAACTGTGTGGAAGCAGGGAAAGCTTGGTTCGTCCCTCGTGAAGGGCAAGGAAGCGGAAGGCGCGAAGTTTGCCGACTATTTCGACTTCGATGAACCTTCGAGAAAATGCCGTCCCACCGCGCGTTGGCTATGCTGCGCGGACAGAAGGAAGGCATCCTGCGGATCAAGGTGGACGTGCCGCATACTGACACGCGTCATCACCCGGCAGTCCGGGAAATCTGTTCGGAGTTCGGCTTCGCCAAGAAAGGCCGTGCAGCGGATGAATGGCTGATGGAAACGGCGGAGGCCGCCTGGAAAAGCAAGCTGGAACCGTCGAGCTCCCGGGAGTCGATCAATCGGCTGAAGGATTCGGCAGACAGCGAAGCGATCCGTGTGTTTTCGCGCAACATGAAGGACCTTCTGATGGCCGCCCCGGCCGGTCACAAGGTGGTCATGGGGATCGACCCGGGCATTCGCACGGGCTGCAAGGTGGCTGTCGTAGATTCGACGGGCAAGCTGATCGACACGGCGACGATCTATCCGCATGAACCCAGGAAGGACTGGGTAGGTGCGCTGACGACGCTCGCGAAGCTGTGCAAGAAACACAAGGTGGAACTCGTCAGTGTGGGGAATGGTACGGCAGGCCGGGAGACCGACAAGCTGGTCGCCGACCTCTCGGACAAGATGCCGGACCTGAAGCTGACGCGCCTGATGGTGTCGGAAGCAGGGGCGTCTGTTTACTCCGCCTCCGAACTGGCGGCGAAGGAATTCCCGGATCTGGATGTCAGCATCCGCGGGGCAGTCTCCATTGCGCGGCGCCTGCAGGATCCGCTGGCAGAACTGGTGAAGATTGAGCCGAAGGCGATCGGTGTCGGCCAGTACCAGCACGATGTCGATCAGGGCCAGCTTGCAAAGTCGCTGGATGGTGTGGTCGAGGACTGCGTGAACGCTGTGGGCGTGGACGTAAATACGGCGTCGGCGTCGTTGCTTTCACGTGTGGCAGGCCTCAATGCGACCATCGCGGCGAACATCGTTGCCTATCGTGACCAGAACGGGCCATTCAAATCCCGTAGCGAGTTGAAGAAAGTGCCGCGCCTTGGTGCGAAGGCATTTGAGCAGGCGGCCGGCTTCCTGCGCATCATGGATGGCAAGAACCCGCTCGACGCCTCCGCCGTGCACCCGGAAGCTTATCCTGTTGTCGAGCGGATTGCTAAAAAGACTGGCCGCAAGGTTGCCGCCCTGATCGGGGACAAGGCTTTCCTGTCGAAACTGAAGGCAGAAGACTTTGCAGACGAGACGTTCGGCGTGCCGACGGTTCAGGACATCCTGAAGGAACTGGAAAAGCCGGGCCGTGACCCGCGTCCGGAATTCAAGACGGCGACCTTCAAGGACGGCGTTGAAACGGTTTCCGATCTGAAGCCGGGCATGCGTCTGGAAGGCGTGGTGACAAATGTGACGGCCTTTGGCGCATTCGTGGATATCGGCGTTCACCAGGACGGGCTGGTCCATATTTCCGAGATGGCGGATACGTTCGTGAAGGACCCGCATACTGTGGTGAAGACGGGACAAGTCGTTCAGGTCACCGTTCTGGAGGTGGATGTCGCCCGCAAGCGGATCGGCCTCAGCATGAAGCAACAGGGTGGACGTGGGGTGGCGAGGGACAGCAAGGCGGCAGCACCAGCGCCTGAGCGGAAGCCATCTGACAGTCCCTTCGGCGTGTTGGCATCCTTTCGGTAAGGGTGGACGGCATCCGGTCCTTGCTGCCTAATGGCCTCCTTGCCGGGAGGGACATGTGAGCAGTGCGGCAGATCTGGAAGGCGAGTACGGTCACATCATCGTGGGGGCAGGCTCTGCCGGCTGCGTGGTGGCCAATCGCCTGTCCGAATCCGGCAAGCGGCGTGTACTGCTGCTGGAGGCGGGCGGGCGTGACAACTGGATCTGGTTTCACATCCCGGTTGGCTATCTTTTCGCGATCGGCAACCCGCGTTCGGACTGGATGTTCGAGACGGTGGCTGAACCGGGCCTGAATGGCCGCAGGCTGAACTATCCGCGCGGGCGAGTGCTGGGCGGGTCATCGGCGATCAACGCCATGATCTCCATGCGCGGGCAGGCGGCGGATTATGATCATTGGAAAAGCCTCGGGCTGCCGGGATGGGGCTGGGATGATGTGCTGCCGGTCTTCCGCCGGATCGAAGATCATTTCCTTGGGGACAGCGATGTTCATGGCGCAGGCGGCGAGTGGCGCGTTGAGGCCCCGCGCGTGCGATGGGACATACTGGATGCGGTCCGGCAGGCCGCCCGCGAAATGGGTGTTGCGCCGGTAGGAGATTTCAACACTGGTGACAATGAAGGCTCCTCCTATTTCCATGTGAACCAGAAGCAGGGCGTGCGCTGGTCTGCGGCCCGCGGGTTCCTGAAGCCTGCAATCGGGCGCACAAATCTCCGCGTTGAAACGGGCTGCCTGACAGACAGGCTTGTGCTTGAGAATGGTCGGGCTGTCGCGGTTGAATTCCTGAAGGATGGTCTCCGGTTGCGGGCGAGATGCCGGGGAGAGATTATCCTCTGTGCGGGAGCAATCGGTTCTGTTCAGGTCCTGCAGCGCTCGGGTATCGGACCCGGTAATGTACTGTCAGCGGCGGGTGTGGAAGTGCAGGTCGAACGGCCTGGTATTGGCCGGAACCTGCAGGATCACCTTCAGCAACGTGCCATCTACAAAGTGAGCGGCGCGAGAACGTTGAACGAGACCTATCACAATCTGTTCCGACGAGGGCTGATGGGCTTGGACTATGCCCTGCGGCGGCGCGGGCCGCTCACCATGGCACCATCGCAGCTTGGCATTTTCACGCGATCAGATGCGGCGCAGGACCGGGCGAACATCGAGTTCCATGTCCAGCCCCTATCACTCGATAAATTCGGTGACCCGCTGCACCGCTTCCCGGCGATAACTGTGAGTGCGTGCAATTTGCGGCCAACGTCGCGAGGGGATGTGCGTATTCCCTCGGCCGACCCGCTGGAAAAGCCACTTATTGCGCCAAACTATTTGTCTACAGATGAAGACCGGAAGGTCGCAGCGGATGCGATCCGTGTCACAAGACAGCTGATGAAACAGCCGGCCATGGCGCCTTATGTGCCGGAAGAATTCCTGCCCGGACCTTCGGTGGGGGACGATGATGCATCACTGGCAAGAGCGGCAGGGGACATCGGCACGACGATCTTCCATCCGGTCGGTACGGCAGGATGGGCCTGGAGGATGAGCCGATGGCAGTCGTTGACAAGGATCTGCGTGTGATTGGTGTGGGAGGGCTTCGCGTTATTGATGCCTCTGTCATGCCGACTATCACGTCGGGCAATACAAATACGCCAACCATCATGATTGCGGACAAGGTTTCGCGGGAGATGACGAAATGAGCCAGTTGGATCAGCCGTGGTGGCGGGGGCGGTGCTGTACCAGATCTATCCGCGGTCATATCTGGATACGAACGGCGATGGTGTGGGTGACCTGCCGGGCATCACGCAGAGGCTGGACTATATCGCCTCACTCGGCGTGGACGGTATCTGGGTTTCGCCCTTCTTCGCCTCACCGATGAAGGATTTCGGTTATGACGTTTCAGACTATTGCGCTGTTGATCCAGTGTTCGGCACGCTGGAGGACTTTGACCAGCTTCTGGAAGCTGCGCATGCGCGAGAGCTGAAAGTCGTCATCGATCAGGTCTATGCGCACACATCGGATGAGCATGCCTGGTTCACCGAGTCGCGGCAGACCCGGGATAATCCGAAGGCAGACTGGTATGTGTGGCATGATCCAAACCCGGATGGCACACCACCCAATAACTGGCAGGCCGTATTCGGCGGGGCGGCATGGACCTGGGATGCGCGGCGCCAGCAATACTACATGCACAACTTCCTGCCACAGCAGCCCCAGTTGAATGTGCACAATCGCGAGGTTCAGGATGCCCTGCTGGCAACAGCCCGCTTCTGGCTGGACCGGGGCGTGGATGGCTTCCGCCTCGATGCGATAAATTTTGCGATGCATGATCGGAAGTTCCGGGACAATCCGCCCTGGGACCGTCAGGCCGTACGATCACACGTCCGTTCGATCTGCAGCGGCACACCTACAACCAGTCCCAACCCGAAGTGCCGGATTTCCTGAAGCGGGTGCGGGCGCTGACGGATGAATATGGGGCGCGGTTTACCGTGGCCGAGGTGGCAGCGGACGATCCCTTGCCGGTGATGCGGGCGTATACGGAAGGTAATGACCGGCTGACGGCCGCCTACAGTTCGATTCCTCTATGCGGCCTCACTGAGTGCGGCACGTGTGCGCAGGGCGCGAGGGGAACTGGTTGGGAGGGGCAGAGGAGGGCTGGCCCTCATGGGAGTTTTCGAACCACGATGCCCCGCGCTGTGTCAGCCGTTGGTATGAAGGGCCGGACAGGCCGCGTTTTGCGAAGCTCACCAATGCGTTGCTCCTGTGTCTGCGGGGCAATCCCATCCTGTATCAGGGCGAGGAGCTTGGTCTGACACAGGTGGATGTCCTTCGAGGCGTTGCAGGACCCGGAAGCGATTGCAAATTGGCCGCGCACACTCGGGCGGGATGGGGCGCGTACACCGATGCCGTGGGCCGATACGGCGCCCTATGCCGGCTTTTCAGAGGCACAACCCTGGTTGCCTGTCGGGGCGGACCATCCAGGCATGTCTGTCGGCGTGCAGGAGGATGATCCTGAGTCCGTGCTGAACTTCACACGCCGTTTTCTGGCGCTCCGGAAGACCAGCCGGCCTTGCAATGGGGCGATGTTCGCTTTGTGGATTCTCCGGAGAACCTGCTCGTCATGATCCGTTCATCCGGGGATGAAACGGTGACATGCCTGTTCAATCTGGGGGACGTTCCCGCGAATATCCCGGAAGAGGTGCCGCTTGATGGCGCTTTGCTGGCTTGTTCCGATGAGGATATCGATTTTACAGGCAGGATCTTGCCGCCTTACGGTTTCGCCATTCTTGGGAACTGAGGTATCAGGCCGTTGCTGCTGACCGGGCGCATCCTGTTCAGATCAGCCGGATCACTGGACGCCGGGCAGGCTTTTTATCGCCATCATTCACTGGAATTTTCCAATATGCCCGGATTGAACTAACAAGAATGCCGAGCCCCCGAGACGAGCCGCGTGAAAGGATCGCGACATGGCCAAATTTATACCGGTAGATCCATTCGACATTGTGATCTTCGGAGGAACGGGGGACCTCTCCCGCCGCAAATTGCTGCCTGCACTGTTTCACCGTTGGCTTGATGGCCAGATCCCCGAAACCAGTGCGATTATCGGAACCGCACGTTCGGACCTGAACGACAAATCCTATCGTGCGATGGCGCGCGAAGCCTGCGAGAAGGCAACGGGCGACGTATGGGACGACAAGGAGTGGAAGAAGTTCGAGAAGCTGATCCACTATGTTTCCATCGATGCGACAAGCGAAGCTGCCGACTGGCCTTTGCTGGAATCGAAGCTGACCAGAGACAGCGAACGTCCCTGTGTTTTCTATCTGGCGACAGCGCCCAGCCTGTATGTCGACATATGTGACGCCTTGGGCCGGGCAGGCCTGTCAGACGGCAATACCCGTGTTGTGCTGGAAAAGCCCATCGGTACGGATCTCGAATCCGCCCGGGCCATCAATGATGGGGTCGGCGCTGTCTTCTCCGAACGTCAGGTGTTTCGCATCGATCACTATCTCGGCAAGGAAACCGTGCAGAACCTGATGGTGCTGCGGTTCGGCAACATCCTTTTCGAGCCGCTCTGGTCGCGGAACTATATCGATCACGTTCAGATCACCGTAGCTGAGGATCTCGGCCTGGAGGGGCGAGCGGATTACTATGACCGCTCGGGTGCCTTGCGGGACATGGTACAGAACCACATGCTGCAGCTTCTCTGCCTGACGGCCATGGAACCGCCAAACCAGCTTGAGGATGATGACGTCCGTACAGAGAAGATCAAGGTGCTCAATGCGCTGGTGCCTATTCGCGGGGAGGCGGCGAAAAAGCGGACTGTGCGTGGCCAGTACAAGGCCGGCATGAAGGGAGGCGAAGCGTCCGGGGCTATTCTGAGGAACTTTCCGGCGAAACGAAAAGCACCACGGAGACCTTTGTCGCCATCAAGGCTGAAATTGATAATTGGCGCTGGGCCGGCGTGCCTTTCTATCTGCGTACCGGAAAGCGGATGTCCCACCGCCATTCGGATATCGTGATCCAGTTCAAAAAGACGCCGCACTCCCTTTTCGGGGAGGGCAACGACATGGCCAACCGTCTGGTTATCCGGCTTCAGCCGGACGAGGGCGTGCGCCTGTTCGTGCAGATCAAGGAGCCCGGCCCCGGCGGTCTGCGGGTGAAGTCCATGCCTCCTCAACCTTTCCTATGCAGAGAGTTTTACGGTTCGCTACCCCGATGCCTACGAGCGCCTGCTGATGGATGTGGTGCGGGGCAACCTGTCCCTGTTCATGCGCAAGGAAGAGGTTGAAGCGGCGTGGGCATGGGTCGACGGGCTGATTGAAGCCTGGGAGCAGGCAGGCGATGCGCCTGAGACATATCCGGCTGGCAGCGATGGCCCGCTGGCCGCGGCCATGCTGATGGACCGTGACGATCGTGCATGGTGGGAAGGGCAATAGGCCGATGAGACATGAACTCGCCCGCCTTGAAACGCGCGATGAGGCATTCGACTTTGCTGCAAAATTCGTTGCGGGTGGAATTGAGCGCGCGATTACGGATCGCGGGCGGGCGGATTTCATGGCATCCGGCGGGTCTACGCCAGGGCCGCTCTTTGACCGGCTGTCCAAATGGGCTTTGCCCTGGGAGCAAGTCAGTGTCGGCCTTGTCGATGAGCGTTGGGTGCCGCTGGATCATGACTTCTCGAATGAGGCGCTGATCCGTTCACGCCTGCTGACGGGACAGGCCGGTGCTGCGGGGCTTCTCCCGATGAAGACGGGGGCAGGCCGGCCGGAAGATGCGGTCGCAGACCGCAACACGGCTTATGCACCGCACTGTGATCCGGTCGATGTCATCCTCCTGGGCATGGGCGGGGATGGTCATACGGCCAGTTGGTTTCCGTACTCGAAGGGGCTGGAAGCTGCCCTGTCGCCTGCAGATGGCGCAACAATCGCGGCGATTGATGCAACCAACTGTCCCGGTGCGGGTTCCAATACTCAGCGGCTGACCCTGACGGGGCCAGCAGTTACCTCAGCGCGCATGGCGTTGATGTTATTGCTCGGTGATGAGAAGCTGGACGTGCTGGAGCGCGCACTGGTTGCGGACCCGCTGGATATGCCGGTGCGCTATGCGATTGATAAACTCGGTCCGCGTCTCACAATTGTATGGGCTGCCTAGATGACTAGTCTGCATCCGAAGATCGCCGAGGTGACCGAACGCATCCGCCAACGTTCGGCAGAGGCGCGCGCTGAATATCTGGATATGATCCGCTCGCGGCGTCCGAAAGGGTTTGCACGGCAGCGTCTGAGCGAGGGAAACCTGGCTCATGCCTCGGCGGGATGTGCCGTCATTGAGAAAACCCATCTTCTCGGCGCGGGATGGCCGAATATCGGCATCATCACCGCTTATAACGACATGCTGTCGGCGCATGCGCCATTTGAACATTATCCGGAGATTATCCGGGAGGCTGCACGGGAAGTGCATGCTGTGGCACAGGTGCTGGCGGGGTGCCGGCGATGTGCGATGGCGTTACGCAGGGCCAGCAGGGCATGGAGCTGTCGCTCTTTTCGCGTGACGTTATCGCCATGGCATCCGCGATTGGCCTCAGCATGATGTGTTCGATGCAGCCTTGCATCTTGGTGTTTGTGACAAGATCGTTCCGGGGCTCGTCATCGCCGCGCTTCGTTTCGGGTGGATACCCTCCATATTTGTCCCGGCTGGGCCAATGCCGTCTGGCCTTCCGAATCCTGAGAAGATCCGTATCCGGCAATTGTTTGCTGAGGGGAAAGTGGACCGGAGTGCGCTGCTGAAGGCTGAGGCGGAAAGCTATCATGCCCAGGGTACCTGCACCTTCTATGGCACAGCCAATTCAAACCAGATGCTGATGGAGGTCATGGGCTTCCACCTGCCGGGGGCTGCCTTCACGAATCCGGGCACACCTCTACGCAAGGCATTGACCAAGGCCGCCACGCACCGGGCCGCCGAGATAACGGCACAGGGACACCAGTATCTCCCTGCCGGGGAACTCATTGACGAGCGTTCGATCGTGAATGGCATTGTCGGCCTGATGGCGACTGGCGGCTCCACAAATCATGCATTGCATATCCCGGCCATGGCTGCAGCAGCGGGCATTATCGTGACGCTGGAGGATTTCGCAGAGATCAGCCATGTCACGCCACTGCTGACCCGTATCTATCCGAATGGCCCGGCGGATGTGAACCACTTCCACGCCGCCGGTGGCATGGGCTTTGTTGTTCGTGAGCTGCTTGGCGCGGGTTTGCTCAATGGCGAAGCGCAAGGTGTGGGTGGACCGATCTCACACTATTCGCATGAGCCTTTCCTGGATGGTGACAAGGTGTCCTGGCGCCCGGCGCCTGAGGAGAGTGGCGACCTGGACATTATCCGTCCGGCCAGTGATCCGTTCTCGGCCGATGGCGGGCTGCGTCTGATGACCGGACCACTCGGGCGGGGCGTATCCAAGGTCTCGGCTGTGAAGCCGGACAAGCGCGTTTTGGAAGCGCCAGCCATCGTGTTCGAGTCTCAGGAGGCGCTGAAGGAGGCGTTCGAGGCGGGGCGCCTGGACCGGGACTTCGTCGCGTGGTGCGCTTTCAGGGACCGGCAGCCAATGGCATGC
>LZQP01000082.1_pt1 | contig 9907 bp, 13 predicted proteins | sample 768551 | NCBI WGS metagenome assembly LZQP01 (sample SAMN05207184, study PRJNA324509) | oil field metagenome | isolation source: sample BH-FW-16 from oil reservoir | place: India: Bombay High | collected 2015-12-03
GACCCGGCGTCCTGCACCTCGACCCAGCCTTTCGAATAAGCCGGAATGCTTTCGAGGCTCGCCTCGCGCTGGGAAGGATCGCGGGCAGGAATGTGATAGCACTTGTTCACCCGGCTGGGCGTTCGCCGCCGCCGCTGCGATCTGGGACCCGGCGTCCTGCACCTCGACCCAGCCTTTCGAATAAGCCGGAATGCTTTCGAGGCTCGCCTCGCGCTGGGAAGGATCGCGGGCAGGAATGTGATAGGCGTTGTGGAGAAGCGGCGAAGGCTCGGCTTTCGCGCTTTTCAGCGGCGCGGCTGCCTTCTCGGCATCCACTTTCAGCGTGTTGACCCGCAGGTCGACATCGGCGCGGACGGCCATGGCCTGAGCCTCGACGGCAGCCTCTTCCCCGAAAACGCGTGCGAGGTGTGGCGCGAGCCATTCGGGATAGTCGCCCTGCACATGCGGCGGGGCGGTCGGGTCTGGCGCCATAACGAGGCGTTCGCGCTCCTGCAGGGTCAGCTTCGAGGGTGCGTGTTCCTCATCCATCGCCGCGTCGATCTCGCGGATGTTCCAGCTCCAGGCATGGGCCAGCGCGCCGAGGATCAGGCCGCGCGGTGTGTCGTCCCCCATCGCATAGGCGATGGAGTTCTTCTTGCGCAGCGCGTCCAGCACGAGGCCGGAAACCCAGGCGCGGTCTTTTGAGCCGGCATAGCGGGCGCGTTTGCCCCAGTCCCGCGCGGCGGATTTCACCGGCTGGTGACGGGTCAGCACGTCTGAAAGAACTTCGATAGCTGCCGCGATACGTCCGCCGTTGCGCATGATTTCCTTGCTCCTTTTCGGGAGGGCTGTGTTAGCGTCCTAAAAACATAAGGAAACCGGAAAGGGCGGAAGATGCTGGAGATAGAGCTGCCGGAGGGTCTGCGTCAGGCCAGTGCCGCCGACTGGCGACAGATGGGTGATATTACTGGCGAAGCTTCGAGACCGACCCGGTGAACCTCTGGATCTTCGGGCACACCCACGCCCTGAGGCCGACCTTCTCCCTGCTCGCGCAGGCGCTTTATCTCAAGCATGGCATTTGCCATCTGGCGGGCGATGGCGGGGCAACCATGTGGATCGAGTCGCAGAACCGGCGGGAGCTAGGCCTCGGCCCGACATTGCGCCTGTTGCCGACGCTTCTGTTCAAGGGCACGCAAGGCTCTGTTGTGCGGGCGCTGAAGGCTGGCAAGGTGATGGACGAACACCACCCCAAAGACCCGCACCTCTACCTCTTCACCATCGGTACGCGGAAAACGGCGCGTGGCCAGGGCCTCGGTAAGCTGATGATGGCCCCGATGAAGGCCGCCGCCGACAAGGCGCGCCTGCCCTGCTACCTCGAAAACTCGAACCCGATGAATACCGGCTTCTACCAGAGCCATGGCTTCGAGCGAATGAAACTGTTCGAGGTGGGCCCCGGCGCCCCGCCGATGGAAGCCATGTGGCGGGAGCCGCGTGATCCCCAGCACGTGTGACCGGCGCGGGCCTCAGCCCGTCCGGCGATGAGGTGTTGGATAGAGGCGTGGATCAGCTGGAATTGTTCCACTGGTCAAAGGCATCTGCCAGCAGCATGGGAAGCGCCGCCGCGATGGCGCCAAGTTCCGGCTTCAGCCGGTGCGTGGGCATAGCCTGGCAAATCGGGCGCGGCGCCCCTGCGCGGCGGCGGCGTTCCATGACACGGGCAAGGCGCACGGCATATTTCTCCGGATTGCGGAGAATACGGGCAAGCGCCTCGAAGCGCCGCATGAGATTCGCGGCGGGAACGGGACCGGAAGCCCCTGCGCCACCTTCCGGAAAACCGGGGCCGTCCAGCGAATAGACTTGTGTCTGGCCACTGAGCGCGATGCTGTATGGGACTTGTGCCTTCGTCATGACAGGCTCGTCGTCTTGTCGAGGCTTTGCTGGCGGACGCGGTTTCACCGCTTCAAGGCACAGGCTGAGCGCCATCAGCATGATCAGACGGCGGAGGATAATGGCCAGCTCCTTCATATGCGCCTTCAGTCGCCGCGCAACGGATTGCGGGACGGTTTCAGGCTCGTGCGTCAGCCCGGCATCATAGGTGGCTTCCGCCAGACTGATGCGGATCTGCTGAAGGGTAAAAAGGATGTAGTCCGTGCTCATGCGCGCAGTATGGCGCAAGCGCGCAGGCGGTAGGATTGGGTGGTGGATAGAGCTGCCATACCGGCCTCTCCCTGCAGGAAAGGCCGGTTCAGCCTACGATTATCAGCCGCGAGACAGCGAGTAGTTCGGGCTTTCGCGGGTCATCTGGACGTCGTGGACGTGGCTTTCCTGCAGGCCGGCGCCGGTGATCTGGACGAACTCGGCCTTGGCGTGAAGTTCGTTGATGTCCTTCGCACCGACATAACCCATCGCCGCGCGCAGGCCGCCGACCATCTGGTGGATGATCGGGCCGAGCGGGCCTTTGAACGGCACCTGGCCTTCAATGCCTTCCGGAACGAGCTTGTCGGCGGCGGCGTCCTTCTGGAAGTAGCGGTCAGCCGAGCCGCGGGCCATGGCGCCGAGGCTGCCCATGCCGCGATAGGCTTTGTAAGAACGGCCTTGGTACAGGAACACTTCGCCAGGCGACTCTTCGGTGCCTGCGAACATGGAGCCCATCATGGCTGTCGCCGCGCCAGCCGCGAGGGCCTTTGCGAAGTCGCCCGAGAACTTGATGCCGCCATCTGCGATGACGGGGATGCCGCTCGCCTGGGCCGCGTTCGCGCAGGCCTCAATGGCGGTGAGCTGGGGCACGCCGACACCCGCGACGATGCGCGTGGTACAGATGGAGCCCGGACCGATGCCGACTTTCACGGCGTCAGCGCCCGCGTCGATCAGCGCCTTGGTCGCTTCGCTCGTCGCGACGTTGCCGGCGATAATCTGGACGGCGTTGGAGATTTTCTTGGCGCGAGTCACAGCCTCGGCCACGGCCTTGGAGTGACCATGCGCCGTGTCGATGACTACCGCATCGGCGCCCGCTTCGATCAGGGCGGCGGTGCGCTCGAACCCGGCATCGCAACCGTGGATGCAGCGGCGACGCGCAGGCGGCCTGCCGCGTCTTTCGCGGCGTTCGGGTTCACGGCGGCCTTGTCCATGTCCTTCACGGTCAGCAGGCCGAGGCACTTGTTGTCCTTGTCGACGATGACGAGGCGCTCGATCCGGTGCTTGTGCAGCAGGCGGCGGGCCTCTTCGGCCGGGGTTTCCATCTCCACCGTGACGACTTCGCGGGTCATCAGGTTGGCGACCTTCTCGTTCAGGTCTTCGGCAAAGCGCGTATCGCGGTTGGTGATGATGCCGACGACCTGTCCATTGTCCTCGACGACCGGGATGCCGGAGAAGCCGGTGCGTTTCTTCAGTTCCTGCAGGTCGCCCAGTGTTGCGGTTGGGGAAATGGTGATGGGGTTCATCACCACGCCGCTCTCGTATTTCTTGACCATGGCAACTTCACCGGCCTGCTCCTCAATGGAGAGGTTACGGTGAATGACGCCGATGCCGCCGGCCTGTGCCATTGCGATGGCGAGGCGGGCTTCGGTGACCGTGTCCATTGCTGCCGAGATCAGCGGGATGTTGAGCGGAATGGCCTTCGTCAGGAAGGTCGAGACGTTGACGTCGGCGGGTAGGACCTCGCTCGCGCCGGGCTGGAGAAGCACGTCGTCAAAGGTGATCGCTTGTCGGATTTTCATGTGGGGAGCTCCCTTTTCGGCCCCATAAGGGAGTCGCGCCTGCTTGAAAAGGGGGGTGTGTGCCTCTAATGCAGGTTCATCACTTCGGGGAAGATTCCGTGCAAAAGAACCCGCTGGCGAAATTCGCCATCCCTATGGCGTTGTCGCTAGCCCTTGTGGCCTGCGGTGCACGGGATGAGCCGAAGACCAGCGCAGAGGCAGGAGATTCTGGCCTGGAATTGCCAGAGCGCGAAACCCAGCCCGCGATCGACTCCTTCTACGCCCCTGTCCTGCAGCGCCTGGACGAGGACATGCGGTCTTATGTGACGTCCGGTAAGGTCGCCAATATCGGCTATGCCCTCGTGAAGAATGGCGAATGGGTGCAGACTGGATATTACGGAACGCGCACGCTGGGGGGCGACGATCCTGTAGACGAACATACGATCTACCGGATCTACTCCATGACGAAACCGGTGACTGCGGTTGCCCTGCTGATGCTGATGGAGGAAGGCCGGTTCAGCCTGGATGACCCGATCACCCGGTATCTTCCGGAGCTGGAGGGGCTGCGGGTAACGCGTAGCTTTGGCGCCAGTGATGGGCAGGGTGTGCGTGCGGCTTCGCGGCCGCCGACCATGCGGGAACTGCTGACCCATACGGCCGGGTTCGCCTATGGTGCCGAACGCCAGGATTATGCCAACCGGCTCTTCCGGGAGCGCAATGTGGAAGGCGCGCAGACCAATGAAGAATACCTGAAGCGGCTCGCCGGCGTTCCTCTGATGTACGAACCGGGCACGGCCTGGGCCTATTCTGCGGCGTCCGACCTGCAGGGCATCATCGTGGAGCGCCTGACAGGCGAGCGCTTGGCACGTTCATGAAGGAACGGATCTTCGATCCGCTCGGCATGGTTGATACAGGGTTTTCTGTCAGCAACGAGCAGCGCGCACGGCTTGCCGATTTCACTGCCTGGACACCAGGGCAGTCGCTGACAAGAGTCACGGGGCCTATGCAGGACATGAAAGCTGCCGACTTGCCCCGCGATGCCGGCGGGCACGGGCTCGTCTCGACAATCGCGGATTATCAGCGCTTTGCGCAGATGTTGCTGCAGGAAGGCTCGCTGGATGGCGTGACCCTGCTGAACCCGGCCTCTGTCGCCCTGCTCCGGACGAACGGGACAGATTTCCGAAACCCTGAAACGGGATTTCCGATTCACGAATCTGCGCGGGGGCTGGCTTCGGCTTCGGCGTCGGTGTCGTCACCAACACGATCCGTTCGGGACTTGGGGCGCGGAAGGCACCTATTTCTGGGACGGCGCCTCCGGCACCTGGTTCTGGATCGACCCCATGCACGACATTGTCTTCATTGGCATGATCCAGAGCGATACGGTGACACCGGTTCGCCCGCGCCGGACAGCCATGGTGGATGTCTACCACGCCCTCTTCACGGACTATTTCCCGATCAAACCTGCGGTAGACGACGAAGCCGTCAACTGAGACGCGCCGGCACGTTCTCCTCTTCATGAAGCTGCCCCGTCAGAAGAGCTGAATGGGTAATTGACGTTACGTACGAACCTCCCATAGAAATTAGTTACAAATGAAAATAATTGCTCTGGGAGGAGCGCCAAATGAGGCTTTCGGACTACGGGTTGTCCCGTGAGAGAGGATTCCTTGCGTCTTTGATCCGGAAAGGTGGAATTGCCCTACCTCTGAAACCGGCCCGGGAGATGGCGCTGTCCATCCCTCAATTGATCTGCACCGGCCGCGTGCGGGCCTTGCTGGAAAGGTTACCGGTGATTGACCTCACCGATTTCTGCGCAACCGCCAGCGAGGCCGAGCAGCGCATCGCGATGCTGCACTATTCTTTCATGGTGCAGACCTATGTCTGGGGCGAGCCGGAGGCTCCGAAGGCTTTGCCGCGTGCCTGGCCATTCCGATCTGGCAACTCGGCAAGAGCCTCGGTCAGCCGCCCTTGCTCCCCTACTCTTCCTACACATTGGAGAACTGGGCCCTGATCGATTCTTCCGGGCCAATCGACTTGTCGAATGTGCGAGTCCTCCAGCACTTCGACGGCGGCATGGACGAGGCATGGTTCATCCTCGTCCATGTCGCGATTGAGGCCCGGGCCGGCGAAATGCTTGAGGAAGCCCTGAACCTGATCAGTGCAGCCGATGCGGGCAACGCCAGTGAGGCTGCGCGCTGCCTGTCCGTCATGTCCGGGGTCTGGGACGACGTGAACGCGATCTTCGACCGTATGCCTGAGCGATGCGATCCCTATTGCTATTTCCACCGGGTGCGGCCGTGGATCCATGGCTGGAAAGATAATCCGGCCCTGGGCGGCGGCCTTGTCTATGAAGGTGTCGAAGGGGCGGGTGGTACGCCTCAGGCATTCCGCGGGCAAACGGGATCGCAATCGTCCATCGTGCCAACAATGGATGCCTTGCTGAGCGTGGGCCATGCCGCTGACCCGTTGCGAAGCTTTCTTGATGAGTTGCACGCATATCGTCCGCCCACGCACCGCAGACTGATCGAAGATGTGCGAGCTGCCAGCAAGGTGCGCGCCTTCGTGGAAGGTGCCGACGATGCCGAACTGAAAACTCTCTATAATGAAAACGTGTCAAAGCTTGCACGTTTCCGGACGCGTCACCTTGAATACGCAGCCAGTTACATCAACAAGCAGTCCAAAGGCGGCAGCGGAAACGATCCCGATGTCGGTACGGGTGGAACGCCATTCATGAAATACCTGAAGAAGCACCGGGACGAAGCAGAAGCTCACCTTCTGCCAGTCTGAGTACGGATGGCTTAGTCGACGCAAATCGACCGAGCCACCTTTCCGCCTTCAACTGTGGTATAACACCCGAAAGAAATGTCCTGGGCCTGGCACACGCCCTCCATGGGTGTGTCTGGCCCGGGAGTCTCGACGCCTTCCGGCGCACGACAATCCCCGAGACACTCATCTCCATCATGACAGGACTTTCCGGCATCCGGGTAAGTCTGCACACAGTGTTCCCAGCCCGCACGTCCGGCCCGCTCCACCGTTCCGCCAGCCGCCTCACAACGCACCCGCTCCGCATCGGTCGCAAATTGTGCCGCAAACTGAATACGCTCATAAGGCGGCAGCGTGCTGCCGAAATCCGGATGGGTGTCATGAAACTCCCGGATGGCACTGCAGGCGGCAGTTACTGAGATTGCGCCCCGGCAAGGACCAGACGTCGTATTTTCATCCGGGCCATCTTTCAAAGGCCGGTACGCCCTCGGGGATGTGATGGAAGCTTGGCGCGTCGGCCGTCTGCATCACGACCTGGGGGGCTCCGAAGACTGAAACATCATCGAGCGAGCCGACCTTGATGATGACAGCCTGGGGCAATGCCGGAGACCTTGTCACAAGGTGGGTGCCGCAGGTCGGACAGAATTCGCGCGTGGCCGCACCCTCAAAATCACTTCGCGTGAATTGTTTTGGCGTGCCCTTGGTATAGGAAAAGCCTTCCGCAGGCATCGCAAGGAAATCATTCGCCTGACCGCCGGTAATATACTGGCATTCCCTGCAATGACATTCGCCCTTCATGACTGGTTCGCCTTCCGCGACGTAACGGATTTCGCCGCAATAGCAGCCGCCTGTTATGGTCATTTCCAACCCTCCTGTTCTTTCCCCGGCATTCTGATGCGTCAGGCGCTGTCGGGCAAGTGAGAGTTAATTGGAACGCTTTTCCCGGTTTGCGCATAGGTTCAGTGGAGGGAGTGATGCGTAAGGGATCGGAAAGCGCTTCCTATGGTTTGGAACTCCTCGACACGACGCCAAATCACCGCCACATCAGATGTATCTGTTGATGATGCAATCGCCCGCGCACTGAGCATCGCCAGAGAGGGCTACAAGGAACCGGACTGGTTCGATGTGCTGACGGCACGTGGCTTCATCTCGAATGGGCGGGTTACCCACTACCAGGTCACTCTTGATTTGGGCTATGAAATGAGCAATCCGACGCATGACGGGATGTGCAGTAACGAATTCTATTTCCAGCGCGCCTGCGGAGGCGCCCGGCATTGTGATGCGCCCCACACGATCGAGACACGGATTTAATTCATCTTTTTTGATTTTAAGGCATCCTTCATCCCTACTTTAAGGGGGATTTTGCCCGATTTTTTCTGTGCCAGATCAGGATAACCTGACAGGGCATTTTAGTTGCCGCCTCGGGCCAGGCCAGACCAGTAACAGCCGGCACCTATATAATATGTCCTGTTTTCGGGGGATTCAGCGCCAGAGACAGCGCTGTGGCCCAGGATTTGCCCGTTCCTTTGGTTGTAAACAAGCAATCCATAGGCAGGTTGAAACACGTGCGGGGCTTTGGTCGTCTAAAACTCACTTCTGTCGGGCTGATGGATTACATCGCCTCGCAGCAGCTGAAGAATACGCTGTTGATCAACGGCTTCTGGCGGAGCGGGACGACCTGGCTCCAGCAGACGCTTGTGCAGACGCTGAACGCCAAATCCCTGTTCGAGCCCTTCTCCCCCGCTGCCGGCCAGAACTGGAGCCAGCTGGGCCCGGAGGCATCTGACGCCAGCCGCAACGTATACATGCCCCTGTCTGCAGACTGTCTGACGGCGCGTGACCAGTTCAAACTCCGGTTGGCGCTGCGCGGTATCGGCACCCATGGCTATACGCATTTTCTGAGGACATCCCGGTCCAAGACATGGTCTGATGACCTCGTGGTGAAGTTCACTCAGCTTGGCTTTCTGCTGAATGACGTCGCCGACACATACAATGTTCCGATCATCCATATCCGCCGTAATCCGGCCGCGGTATTTGCAAGTTTCAAGGAAACGGATTGGAGCTGGCGCTTTGAGGATGTCCGGCTCGGTGAGATGTACAAGTTGATCGACTTTACGCCCGGCACGCCGGAACATGAGCGTGCGGCGACGCTCCTGCAGTTCGATCAGTCCCCTGCCCACAGGCTTGCGGCATTGTGGAGCCTGAGTGAGCAAGCAGCCCAACAGAGTATTGAGAGCGGCCGGGCGCACCTGATCCTGTATGAAGATGTCCTGCGTCAGGGGCCTGCCATCCTGAACCGGCTGCACATCTCCTCCGTGAACATCGCGTCCAATGACACGGCGAGCCCTGTGACCACTTCCGGCCGGGAGAGCCTGTCGGTGACGCAGCGCCTGAATGACTGGCAAACACGCCTGAGCGATGAGGAAATCGAGACGATCGTCTCGGTCAGCCAGAACCTGTTCCCGGCGAACGACTACTTCCGCGCCACTCCCGGCGCAGCTGAGGCAGAACAGCCCAAAATCGGTTGAACTACGCGCTCATCGCGCTTTGAAGCCCTTTGCGACCACAAAGATCTCCGGGCTGCCCGCGCGGCTTGCCGGCGGCTTGATATGCTTCACGCTGGTGAAGTTAGCCTTCAGAAGGTCCAGCACTTCCTTCGTGGCGCCGCCCTGGAAAACCTTTGAACAGAAGGCCCCGCCCGGCGCGAGGTGCTCCACTGCAAAGGCGGCGGCCATTTCGGCGAGGGCAATGGTACGCAGGTGATCGGTCTGCTTGTGGCCGGTCGTATTGGCCGCCATGTCCGAGAGCACGAGATCAGGTGCGCCGGTCAGACCTTTCATCAGCTCGGTAACATCGTCCGGATTGTTGATGTCGCCCTGCACGATATGCACGCCCGCCATCGGCTCGACAGGCAATAGGTCGATCCCTGCGATTTCGCTCGCACCTTTGATCTGGGCGACCTGCATCCAGCCACCTGGTGCGCAGCCAAGGTCGACCACGCGCTGGCCGCGCCGGAACAGGTTCAGCTTCTCGTCGATTTCCAGCAGCTTGTAGGCCGCACGGGCGCGATAGCCTTCAGACTTGGCTTTCTGGACATAAGGGTCCTGCAGCTGGCGTTCGATCCAGCGCTTGGAGCTTTCATTCTTTGCCTTGCGGGCAATGATCTTGCGCTCGCCCATCCGGCGGCCAGAGGAACCACGGCTGTCAGAGGGGCCTTTCCAGCGGCGTTTGTCATCATCCGTCATGGGACATCTCCGAACCGGATTGTTTCTCTTCAGCGGTTTTGGTGGCGACATCACCGTCCTTTGCGCCATGACCGGGGCGGCGGCGGTTACCGCGCCGGCGCTGCCCTTTGCCGCCATACATCATTGAGAGGAGGAGCCCCTCGCGCAGGCCGCGGTCTCCGACGCGCATGCGTTCGCCCGGGAAGCATCCCAGACCGATTGCATGATCGCGCAGCCGGACAGCATGAG